>ORMF011017091.1_pt1 | contig 22028 bp, 22 predicted proteins | sample 1779871 | NCBI WGS metagenome assembly ORMF01 (sample SAMEA104232316, study PRJEB22302) | groundwater metagenome | biome: forest; feature: aquifer; material: groundwater | place: USA | collected 2011-08-07 | depth 5.4 m | reverse complement strand
GCCTTGCAGCATGTCCACGGTCGGGGCGATCGCCCACGGGATCACGCTCAACCTGATCCACCGCGCGGCGAGCGTGTCCGTGAAAGAAAAGCGGCCGCTGATCCTGGTGCCGCGCGAAAGCCCTTTGAGCCCCATTCATTTGAAAAATCTCCTGGCGCTTTCGGAGATCGGCGTGCACATCGTGCCGGCCACGACCGCGTTTTATCACAAACCCAAGACCGTGGAAGCAATGGTGGATTTCACGATCGGCAGAGTGCTTGACCTTTTAAAAATAGAGCATACACTATTTAAGCGTTGGCGCGGGGATGAAGGAGAATAGGATGGAAGTGATCCAAGAGTTTAGGGATATTTTTGAGAAGGTCCGGGCAGGGATCCGTCTGTCGGAAGAAGACGGCGTGCGTTTGATCAAAAGCCGGAATGTCCTGGAGTTGGGCGCGATGGCCGATTTCGTGAAAAGACGCCTGCACGGCAACAAAGCCCATTTCACTCACAGCATTAACGTGAACCATACGAATATCTGCGTTTTGTCCTGCAAGTTCTGCGCGTTCGCGAAAACCAAAAAAGACAAAGACGCTTACGCGCTCTCCGTCGAAGAGATCGAGCGCCGCGTCAAGGTGGCCGCGAGCCATGGCGTTTGGGAAGTGCATATCGTGGGCGGGCTGGACCCGGATCTTAAGCTTTCGTATTACGAGGAAATGCTGCGCCGCATCAAAAAAAGCTGTCCCGGCGTTTTGATCCAGGCCTTCACGGCGGTGGAGCTTGATTTTTACGCGCGGCTTGAAAAAATCCCCGTCGAAGAGGTGATCGACCGTTTGATCGAGGCGGGGCTGGGGGGAGTGCCCGGCGGAGGGGCCGAGATCTTCAGTGAGCGGGCGCGGGCTCTTATTTGCGCGCCGAAGATCAGCGCGGACCGCTGGCTTGAGATCCACAAGCTCGTCCATCAGACAGGGCTTCGGTCCAACGCGACGATGCTTTATGGACACGTCGAGACTCCGGAAGAACGCGTGGACCACATGCTGCGTCTCCGGAAAACGCAGGACGAAAGCGGCGGTTTTCTCGCGTTTGTGCCTTTGGCATTTCAGCCGGACCACACCGAGTTGTCCTACTTGCCGCGGACCAGCGGCATCACCGATCTTCAGGTGCTGGCCACTGCGCGGCTCATGCTCGATAATTTTCCTCACATCCGGCAGCTATGGAATTATGTGGATGAAAAATTGATCCATGTCGCTTTGGAATATGGCGTGGATGATCTGGGCGGCACGAATTTCGATGAAACCATCGCGAAGGCCGCCGGATCTCAATCAAAAGGTTTTACCTACGAAGAACTCGTGTCGCTGATCAAGGCCTGCGGCCTGGAACCTGTTGAAGTCAACAGCACCTACACGCCGATCCAGAAAGAGTGTTTAGTCGCCTGATGCTTCGCCTGGGATCCATCGCTTTTATCAATTCACTGCCGGTCGATCTTGCGATCGCAAAAGGCATCGTGCCTGCCAATGTCGAGATCGCTTCAGGGTCGCCGGCCGTCTTGAACGAAAAAATTTTAAGAGGCGAGCTTGAAATAAGTCCGGTGTCGGTGTTTTGGTACGCGCAGCATCAGAAAAAATTTATTCTCCTGCTTGATCTATCCATCAGCTCGGAAAGCGGGGTCATGAGCGTCCTTCTTTTCAGTCGTTACCGGTTGGAAGAGATGAAGGGACGCCGGATCGCGTGGACCGGCGAAGGCCGCACAACGCCGGCGCTCTTAGAGATGATCTGTCGCCTGTGCTATGGTTTTACCCCGCAGTTTAAACTGACGCTTTCAGGCGCCGGAGGCATCCCGGAGGATTGTGACGCGCTCTTACTTATCGGCGATCAGGCCTTGGTGATGAAAGAGCGTCTGGCGGATTCGGGATTCCACATCCTTGATCTGGCCGAGCATTGGAAAGCGTGGACAAAGAAGCCGATCGTTTTCGCGGTCTGGGCGGTGCGGCGTGATTTTTTCTTGGATCACCCCGACGAAGTTTTGCAAATTCATAAGGCCATCTTAAAATCGAAACAATGGGGGCTGGCTCATTTGAGCGACGTGATCGAGGAAGCAAAAAATAAAACGGGATTGTCCGAGACGATCTTAAAATCCTATTTTTCGCATTTGTCTTATGATTTTGATGAACCCTTGAGGGAGGGGATGCGGTTGTATTTTGAATATGCCGCTAAGTGCGGGCTGATCGAGCCCGTGAGAGAACTGGAAGACATTACGGAGGCTGTCGGCGCCTGATGACCGTCCAGTCGATTTTGGATAAAGCGCTTTTGGGGAAAAGGATCGGCGTAGAAGAGGGCGTGCGGCTCTACCACGACGCCGATCTTTTCGAATTGGGCGGAGCCGCCGATGAGTTAAACCTAAGAAAAAACCCCGAGTCCAAAACCCACGCGACCTTTGTAGTGGACCGGAATATTAATTATACGAATTATTGCTACACGCTCTGCAAGTTTTGCGCTTTTTATCGCCTCCCCGGCGACAAAGAAGAGGGGTATCTGCGGACCAACGAGGAGATCTTTCACAAGATAGAAGAGCTCATCGCGATCGGCGGCACGCAGGTCCTGCTGCAGGGAGGGCATAACCCGGCGCTGGGCATCGACTATTATGAAGACATCGTCCGGTCCGTCAAAACCCGATTTCCTCAAGTGCATGTCCATTCGTTTTCCGCCTCAGAGGTGATGCATATCTCTAAAGTTTCCAAGATTTCCATCCGTGAGGTGTTGACGCGGTTAAAAACGCTGGGCTTGAACAGCCTGCCCGGAGGCGGCGCCGAAATTTTGGTCGACCGGGTGCGGCAGATCGTCAGTCCTCTCAAAACGAAAACGGCGGAATATTTCGAGGTCCACCGCACCGCGCACGAGATCGGCCTTAGAAGCACCTCGACCATGGTCTACGGATTGGGCGAGACGATCGAGGAGCGCATGATCCATTTCGATCGTTACCGCACGTTGCAGGACGAGACCGGCGGCTTTCGCGCGTTCATTCCCTGGAGTTTTGAGTCCGAATCCACCGAGATGACGATGCCGCGGCGCACCGGCAGCGAATACTTACGAATGATCGCTTTATCACGCCTCATGCTGGACAACATCCAGCATCTGCAGGCCGGGTGGGTCACGGAAGGCCCCAAGCTTTCGCAGCTGGCGCTTTTGTACGGCGCGGATGATTTTGGCGGGATCCTGATGGAGGAAAATGTCGTGAGCGCTACGAAAAGCGACCGGCTTTATTCCGAAGTGACGAAAGAAGAGGCGATCCGGCTCATTGCCGAAACCGGAAAAATTCCCGCCCAACGGAATACCAATTACGAAATCATCAAAATTTATGAGCTCGTCACGGCTTGACTTGAAAATCCCGCTCATTGATCTTTCCGTCCAGCACAAGGTTTTAAGAAAAGAACTCCAACGGGCCGTTCAACAGGTGATGGATTCCCAGCATTTCATCCAAGGGGAGTCCGTGCGCGCGTTGGAGGAAAAGATAGCCTCGAAAGTCGGTTCAAAATACGCCGTCGCGGTCGCCTCCGGTTCCGACGCGCTTTATTTATCGTTATGGGCCTTAGGGATCGGGCCCGGCGATGAGGTCCTCACGACCCCCTTCACATTTTTCGCGTCGGCCAGCTCTATTTCAAGGACGGGGGCCAAGCCGGTTTTTGTGGACATCGATCCCCGCAGTTTTAATTTGGATGTCAACCGGATCGAAGCCAAGCTAACCAAATGCACCAAGGCGATCCTGCCCGTTCATTTGTTCGGCCTTTGCTGCGAGATGGAGCGGATCCAAAAAATCGCGAAGAAACATTCTCTGTTTGTCGTGGAGGATGCCGCCCAGGCGTTGGGATCGGCCTATCACGGAAAACAGGCCGGGTCGATGGGGGACACGGGCTGCTTCTCGTTTTATCCGACAAAAAATCTGGGCGGCGCGGGCGACGGAGGGATGGTCACGACTTCTTCGGAAAGTTTGGCCGACAAAATACGTTTGCTCAGGCAGCACGGTTCGAAAAAGAAATATTCTCACGAACTTATCGGGATCAACAGCCGTTTGGATGCGATCCAGGCAGCGATCTTATCGGTCAAGATGAAGGCGCTGGACCGCTGGAATTCAAGAAGGGCCGAAATCGCCGCCCGCTACAACTCAAAACTCAAAGGCCTGCCGCTGGGACTGCCGGCGACCCCGTCCGGTTTTAAACACATCTTTCATCTTTATTCGGTCACGACTCAAAAGAGGGACGCGCTTGCCGCGTATTTAGAAAAAAGAGGGATCGAGACCGGCGTGTATTATCCGTCGCCGCTTCATTTAGAAGCTTGTTTCAAGGACCTGGGTCACCGACACGGGGATTTTCCCGTCGCGGAGAAGATTTGCCGTGAAATCCTTTCCTTACCGACGTATCCTGAATTGACGGGATCGCGTCAAGCCGCGGTGATCGCGGCCGTCCGAGATTTTTTTAATTCCCGATGATCTTTGTTTTTTTGCCCGCTCTCAATGAGGAGATCGCGCTTGAGCGCCTGGTTAAGAAATTTGACCTTGAATTTGCCAAGAGCGGCCGGGCCTATAAGATCATCGTGTTGGACGACGGTAGCACCGATCGTACGGCTGATGTCGCCGAAGGGCTTTCCGGGCGTTATCCGGTGGAGCTTTTGAGGCATAAGGTCAATTTGGGGCTTGGCCAGACCATGCGAGACGGGCTCGTGCATTGCGCCAAGATCGCCTCTCCAAGCGATCTGATCATCACGCTGGACTGCGACGACACGCATGAACCCAAATACGCTCATTCGGCGATCAAAAAAATTGAAGAGGGGAACGATGTTGTGATCCTGTCCCGCTATCAAGAAGGGGGCGGCGAAAAGGGCCTTTCGTGGGCCAAGAGTTTCCTAAGCCGCGGCGCCGGCCTATTTTTAAAATTATTTTTTCCGATTCGAGGGGTGAAAGAATACAGCTGCGGTTACCGGGTATTCAGAGCCGCCTCCATCCAAAAAGCCATTCAGGTTTTTGGCGGCGGGTTTATAAAGCTGGATCGGTTCGGTTTTGCGGTGGCCCCCGAGATATTGATCAAATTGAGGATGCTGGGGTGCCGGATCGCGGAAGCGCCTTTTGTCCTAAGCTATGACCAAAAACCGGGCAAAAGCAAAAACCGGCCGTTTAAAACTATCCTGGGGTATTTCGCGTTGGTAGGGCTTTATTGGGGACGGCGCGCGCCTAGGAGTGCTTGATTTTTTCGAGATCCCGCAGGGCTTTTAAAACACTTAAGACATTCTTCAGCCGAAAGGCTTTGCTTTTTCCTTCCGCCCGCACTCGGGTCTCAAAACCCACGCTGGTACAACGATAGCCCCGTTGAGATAACCGCACGATAATTTCCGCCATGAACGCGTGGCCGTCCGTCAAGATCGGGATCTCTTTCAACAGCGCCACCGGAATCAAACTCGGCCCGTTGTAGTAACGCACGTGAAGCCCGAACATGCCGTTGATGAGCGACGTGAAGAGCCGGGAAATCCACTGGCGGCCGAGCGGGCGCGTATCTTTTTCGATGTGCGTGATCGTAAAATCCGCCTTACCGGCCGAACGCAGGACTTCTCGGATCAATTCGGGGCTGATCTCGTTGTCGCCGTGGATCAGGATGTAATAATTTTTTGAGGCCCGTTCGACCCCTTTGCGGTAAGCGTAGCCGATGCCCATATTCTTCGGATTATGAATCGCTTGAATCGCGGGGTATTTTTCAGCGTAGCTGTCGGCGATGCGGCCGGTGCGGTCGGTGCTGCCGTCATCAAAAACCAGGATTTCGTAGTCGTCGAAGCCTTGTTGAAGCACTCCCAGAATGGTATCAAGCGTCGGTCCGATCGCGCCTTCTTCATTGAAAGCGGGAACCGTGATGGTGAAGGAGGGGCGATGGGCGACCATGACGCCACAGTCTAGCCCAAATACATTTATTTGTCAAAATATCCGCCAATCAGGTACGATAAAGCGATGAATTTCATTCGCAGCCGTTATCAATACTGGCTGGCCGCCTTGGCCGTCGCGTTCTTTTACTGCCGGCCCCTGTTCTCCGGGCGTTTGTTGTTCTTCGCGGGAGGCGACGCCGCTCACAGTATTTATAGCGCGATGACGTATTTCCACGAATGGGCCTCGCGCGGCGTCTGTCCCTTATGGAATGTGCTTTCCGCCTGCGGCTCTCCCTTCGGCGCCAGCTCGATCTCGATCGTCAATTTTTATTATCTCGCCGCTAAATTTTTGGAGGCGGGTGCCGCTTACAACACGGTGATCCTGGCAAGCGTTTGGCTCAACGGAATTTTTCTTTTTGAGTTTTTATTGAGAAAAGGCCGCTCGCCGTTCGCCGCCTGGGCGGGAGGGCTGCTCTGGATGATCGGAACGGCCGCCTCGATCGACAGCGGTTTTTTTTGTTTAAGCCTTTCATTCTTGCTGGCGGAAATTTACAGCGCCAGAAGAGGCCGGCTCTTTTATATTCTATTTGTCGGCTCGCTGGCGCTTTACGCGTTCAACGCGCACCCGCAGTATTTCTTGTACGGCAGTCTCTTCCTGTGGTCGTATCTGGTTTCAAAAGGCCGCAAGGGTTCACGGGATTTAGGGGTCCTGTTGGTTTCGACCTCGGTTCCGTTTCTGATCGCCTTTGGGCTTGCGGGCGTTCATTGGGTAAGACTGCTAGAATGGACTTTGCTCTCGAATCGTTCTTCGTGGACCTTGGTGCAGGCGTGGCTCCCGACGCATTATCCGCTTGTCATTTTTCCGAAATTATATTATTTGGCCGGCCGGCCGGATCTCGATTTCATCGTGCCGAGAATATTCCAGTGGGTTTTTTCCCATAGCCCCTCCTTAAAATCGCTCGAAAAAGTGATCGAACCCCCTTACATGGGGCTGTGGCCGCTGTTAGGGGTTCTCGTCGGCATCGATCAACTGAAGCGGCGGCAGCGGGATTCGTCCGGTTTTTTTCTTATCAGCGCCGCGCTTGTGACCGCTTATTTACTGCTTCACCCGCTGCTTTACTTGACGGTCATCCGCCATCTTCCCGTTTTGAGCGGAATGACTAATATCGCGCGTTTGTTTGATATCTATCAGTTTTCGCTGGCAGTGCTCGCGGCCCAGGCCGTTGATTTTATGCTGCACCGGGGCCGGCCGCCGTTGGATTTTATCCGAAAGACCGCCAAACGCTTAACCGTCGCGCTCGCGATCTTTATCATATTTCTGGGCCTCGTGCGCGGTTTTGTCGGTCAGCACGAAGCGTGGTTCCGGCAAAAAATCGAGGCGAACCTGCGCGTATTGAACACACGCACCATTTTTATCGAGAACATCGCGGAATTTCAGAACCGCCGTGCGGATGAATTTCTGTTTTTCGTCCGTCAGTGCGCCTCGATCACGAACCCGCATCTTTTATTCCCGATAGGATTATTGGGGGCGCTCGTGGTGATGATCTACGCGTATCAAGCCAAGCGGATTTCCAAACGCAGTTTTCAGTGTCTCACGGCTTTGTTTATTTTGGCGGACCTGGGAAGCGGCCTTGGATTTGAACTCAGCTCGTCGGACCCATCGGAGCTGCAAAAGAATTCCGCGATCGTTCAACTTCTCCGGCAGGACAGAGAGCTGTATCGCGTCATGATCGTGGAAGACAAAACCAAAAGTTTCAGCCAATTCTTTTTGGTGCCGCAAAGCAACATGATCTATGATTTGGCGACGCCGGACGGCTATGAACCGCTTTACATCAAACGCTATGTAGATTTTTACACGTGGCTGACCCGGCGCGAGGATTACCCGGTGGGATTTGTGATGCACCCGATGCACACTTTCGACGAAGCGCTGGCGGATTTTATCAACGTCAAATATTTCGTTACGTCGGCGAAAAACGACCGGCTGGAAAGAAACTTTGCGTATCAAAAGATTTTCAATGACGAGGAGTACCGCGTGTACCGGAACCGCCATGCAATGCCGCGGGCGTTTCTCGTGCACACACCCCGTTTTGTGCGCGATTTCAAAGAAGCGGGGGAAACTCTCCGTTCCTCTCCGGAACGTTTAAGAAAAGAGGTCATTTTGATCGGGAATGCTTCGGCGGCGCCGGAAATTTCTTCTCACCAAGACGATTCGGATGAGGTGCGCGTCGAAATCTATGAACCCAACCGGGCTGAGATAGACGTGAAGGCCGGAAGCGCCGGGTATTTGGTGATCAGCGACACTTATTATCCGGGGTGGCGGGCTTGGGTGGATGGGAAACCGCAAAAAATCCTTTTGGCCGACTACACGTTTCGCGCGGTCCAAGTCCCGGAAGGAAAACACACGGTCAGTCTGAGATACCGGCCCCAATCCCTGTCCCTGGGCCTTGCAGTTTCCTTAGGGGCCCTTTTAGTTTTATTAATTGTTTCAAAAATTAATCCGTGATATAATTTCCTGCTTTAGATCACGCTTCAAAATCAGGTCTACGGAAGTCGGTAACAGTTGTTTCTATAATGGGTTATGACAATAACACACTCTCAAAAATTTCTTCAAGACGCCTCAAAAATAGCCGGTTTGATTGATCACGAGGCGATGGAGCGGCTGGTCCTTGGATTGGTAGAGCTGCGTCAGCGCCGCGGGAGGCTTTTTTTGCTGGGCGTAGGCGGAAGCGCGGCCAATTGCAGCCACGCCGTGAATGATTTCAGGAAATTGGCGGGCATTGAAGCTTACACGCCGGTGGATAATGTGGCGGAGCTTACCGCGAGAACTAACGATGAAGGATGGGCGACGGTGTTTGAGGAATGGCTTAAGACCAGCCAAGCGAACTCAAAAGACGCGGTGCTCGTGTTCTCGGTGGGTGGCGGCGACGCCGAAAAAAATATCAGCCCCAATATTGTGCGGGCGCTTGATGAAGCGAAGCGCCGGAACCTTAAAATTTATGGGATCGTGGGCCCTCGAGGGGGATACACCAAAAAAGTCGGCGATGAGGTGATCACGATCCCGGTGGTTGACGCCGGCTCGGTGACCCCTCACTCGGAGGCCTTTCAAGCGGTAGTCTGGCACTGCATTGTTTGTCATCCGGACCTCATGCTCTATGAAAATAAATGGGAAAAGACGATCGCGGCAAAAACGGCAGTCAAGAGTTGAACCGCGCGGTATTTTTGGACCGTGATGGCGTCATCAACCGCGCGGTCATGCGCGAGGGGCTGCCGTACTCGCCGGTCTCGCTTAAAGATTTTGAATTGCTTCCGGGAGTGGAGGCGGCGGCCAGGCGTTTGCATGACGCCGGCTTCAAACTGATCGTGGTCACGAATCAGCCCGATGTGAAGAACGGGCTTCAGACGATGGAAAACGTCGAGGAAATACACCGGAAGATCCGCAAGGCATTGCCGTTGGACGGGATCAAAGCATGTTTTCATACCGACAGTGATCGGTGCCAATGCCGCAAGCCAAAGCCCGGCATGCTGCTCGAAGCGGCCAAAGACTGGTCGATCGATTTAAAAAAATCTTATATGGTCGGAGACACTTGGAAAGACACCGACGCCGGCAAAGCGGCCGGCTGTCAAACGATTTGGGTCCGGCATCCCGGGTATGCCGAAAGCGAAAAGGTGAGCGCGGATGAAACGGTGGGCTCGCTTCACGAAGCGGCGGAGTTGATCTTAGAAAGAGAATGAAATGAAAATAAAAATTTTTGCGGACGGTGCCGATCTCGAGGTGATCCGGCAAATGGCCAAAGACCCCGTGATCCGGGGTTTTACGACCAACCCCACGCTGATGCGGAAAAGCCGGGTGGCCGATTATAAGGCGTTCGCTCTCGAGGTCCTGAAGCTGGTGCCCGACCGCCCGATCTCGTTTGAGGTTTTTTCGGATGATTTCAAGGAAATGGAAAGACAGGCGCTCGAGATCGCGTCATGGGGAAAAAATGTTTACGTAAAGATCCCGGTCACGAACACGCGGCGTGAATTTTCCGGTCCTTTGGTCCGGGAGCTCTCCGAGAACGGGGTGCAGGTAAACGTGACGGCTTTGATGACGAATCAGCAAGTAAACGAGGTTCTAAAATCACTTTCTAAAAACACCCCGAGCTTCCTTTCGGTATTCGCCGGGCGCATCGCGGACACCGGCCGGGACCCGGTGCCCATCATGAAAGAGGCGGTGATGAGCATGCGTTCGCATCCTCAGGCGGAATTGATCTGGGCCAGTCCCCGGGAGCTTCTCAACATCTTTCAGGCCGACGCGATCGGCTGCCATGTCATTACCGCAACTGCGGACGTGATTTCGAAATTGGCGCTCGTCGGCAAGGACCTAGACCAATTTTCGCTCGAGACCGTCCAAATGTTTCACCGCGACGCGATGACCGCACAATTCACCATCCCTGTTTCCGAAGGAAGTTTAAAAAAATGAGAAAAGTGTTGGTCACCGGCGGGGCCGGCTATGTCGGATGCGTTTTGGTGCCCAAACTTTTAGAGGCCGGGTTTTCCGTGGTGGTGTATGACCTGATGCTTTTCGGCGAGGAGGGGCTGCCCGAGCATAAAAATCTGGAAACCGTCAAAGGCGATTTGCAGGACACCGGATTTTTTAAAAAAAATTTAAAAGGCGTCACGGACGTCATTCATCTCGCCTGTATTTCCAATGACCCCAGTTTTGAGCTTGAACCGGGTTTGAGCAAAGCGATCAATTATGATTGTTTCGAACCCATGGTGGCCGCCTGCAAAGAGGCGCAGGTCCGGCGCTTCATCTACGCGTCAACGAGTTCGGTTTATGGGGTCAGCGACGCGCCGGAGGTGACCGAAGAGCACCCGCTCGTCCCACTCACGGATTACAACAAATACAAAGGGTTATGCGAGCCCATTCTTTTACGGTATGAATCGCCTGATTTTACGACCGTGATCATCCGTCCGGCGACCGTGTGCGGGTATTCGACGCGCATGCGGCTGGATCTCACGGTGAATATTTTGACGAATCTCGCGGTGAACCGGGGTGCTATCACGGTGTTTGGGGGCAGCCAAAAGCGTCCAAATATTCATATCGACGACATCGCCGAGCTTTATGTCCGGCTTTTGGATCTGCCGGTTTCGAAAATCGCCGGAGAAGTTTTTAACGCCGGTTATCAAAATCATACGGTGGCCGAACTTGCCCGGATCGTAAAATCCACGGTCGAAAAAGAAATGCCTGAAAGGGCGCCGATCAAGATCGAAACCAGCCCCAGCGACGACCTCCGTTCTTATCACGTGTCCTCCGAGAAAATCGCCAGAAAAATCGGCTATGTCCCCAAGCGCACCGTGGAAGACGCGGTTCGGGATATCTGCCGCGCTTTCAGGGAGGGCAAGCTGCCCAATAGTCTTGAAGACGACAAATATTTTAATGTGAAAACCGTCAAGAAACTGTGTCTCACGCTCAAATGAGTCCTTCTAAAATCGCGGTGGTGACCGGTGCCGCCGGTTTTATCGGAAGCCACATGGTCGACTTGCTTTTGGAAGAAGGCTATGAGGTCCGGGCGCTGGACAACCTGTCAAGCGGCCGGCTTGAAAATCTGGAGCATCATTCCAATAATCCGAAGCTGCTGTTTGAAAACCGGGATGTCCGCGCGCTTCCGGAAAAGAGCGCGCTCTTTCATGGCGCGGCTTTTGTTTTTCATTTCGCGGGGATGGGGGACATCGTGCCTTCCATCGATCAGCCGGTCGAATATTTATCGGTCAACCTCATGGGCACGGTGAAAGCGCTCGAAGCCGCCCGCCACGCGGGGGTGAAAAAATTCGTTTATGCCGCGTCCTCGTCTTGTTATGGCGCCGCCGCCGAAGTGCCTACCGGCGAAACCGCGCGCATCCAGCCCGAATACCCCTACGCGTTAAGCAAATATTTGGGTGAGCAGTGCGTCTTTCACTGGGGGATCGCGTATCATTTGCCGGCGGTTTCGATCCGGATTTTTAATGCCTATGGTCCGAGGTCGCGCACGACCGGGGCCTACGGCGCGGTGTTCAAGGTTTTTTTGGCTCAGAAGTTGGCCGGCAAGCCGTACACGGTCGTGGGAGACGGCACCCAGACGCGGGATTTTGTATTCGTGACCGATGTGGCGCGGGCGTTTTTACTGGCGGCGGAATCCGGCAAAACCCAGGAAGCGTACAATGTGGGAGCCGCGAAGCCGCAATCGGTGAATCGCCTGGTCGAGCTTCTTGGCGGCAATAAAGTCCATATTCCGAAACGGCCGGGGGAACCCGACTGCACCTGGGCGGACACGTCGAAGATCCAAAAAGAATTGAAATGGGTCCCGCGCGTTTCTTTTGAAGAAGGCGTGGCCGTGATGCTGAAAAAGATCGATCATTGGCGCGACGCGCCGGTGTGGGACCCGGGCTCCATCGAGAAGGTGACCGAGAACTGGTTTAAAATGCTGACAAAGGAAAAATCATGACGACGATTGCCGCTCAAGACAGCTACCGAAGAAAACTCAAAACGCGCGAGGAATTGAAACAGATCATCGGCGCGCGGCCGAGAAAAAAATCCGTCATCATGTGCCATGGCGTGTTTGATTTGGTGCATCCGGGCCACGTGCGTCACCTGATGTATGCCAAATCCAAGGCGGATATCCTGGTGGCGAGCCTCACCGGGGATTCCCATATTTCGAAGGCGAATTTTCGCCCCTTTGTTCCGCAGGAGCTGCGGACCATGAACTTGGCGGCGCTGGAACCGGTGGATTATGTGATCGTGGATGACAATCCGACGCCGCTGGAAAACATCAAATTTTTGCAGCCGGATTTTTTTGCCAAAGGGTATGAATATTTTAACGGCGGCGTGCATCCCAAAACCTCGGAGGAAATCGCGACACTGAATCATTACGGCGGCGAAATTATTTTCACGCCCGGCGACGTGGTTTTTTCCTCCTCGGCGTTCATCGAGCAGGCGCTTCCCGATCTTTCGATCGAGAAGCTGTACGTCTTGATGCATTCCAAAGGGATCACGATTGATTTCTTGCGTAAGACCCTTGTATTATTCAAGGGGGTACGGGTGCATGTGGCCGGAGACACGATCGTCGATTCTTATACGCATTGCACGACGATCTCGAGCGGCACGACCAAAACCCCGACCTTAAGCGTGAAATACGAGCGCCAGATGGACTACGCCGGCGGCGCGGCCGTGGTCTCGAAGCATCTGGCCAAAACCGGCGCGAAGGTCCGCTTTACGACCGTGCTCGGCGACGACGCGCTTAAAAACTTTGTGATGGACGATGTGAAAAAGGCCGGCGTCGACGCCGAGTTTATCGTGGACCATACCCGTGTCACGACGCAGAAAAACGTTTTTATTTCGGACGGTTACCGGTTGCTTAAATTCGACAAAGTGGACAATCATCCGATCTCCGGAAAAATTTTGGAGCAGCTCAAAGCGTCGCTGGCGGCGAGCCAAGTCGACGCGTTTGTCTTCAGCGATTTCAGGCACGGGATTTTTAATCATGAGACGATCCCGCAGATCACGGCGTCTCTTCCGAAGGGCCCGCTGCGTGTCGCCGACAGCCAGGTGGCCAGCCGCTGGGGGAATATTCTGGAATTTCAGGAATTTGACTTGATCACGCCCAATGAGCGGGAGGCGCGGTTCGCGCTCGGCGACCAGGATTCGGTCGTCCGGCCGCTGGCGCTTGAGCTTTATAAGCGCGCCAAATGCAAAGCCCTGATCATGAAGCTCGGAGCCCGCGGCATCATCGGTTATGTGAAACCGAGCTTTGACGTGCGGTCTTTTTTCACGATCGACAGTTTCGCCGGAGGCGTGGTGGACGCGATGGGGTCGGGCGACGCGCTTTTGTCCTACGCGACGCTGGCGCTGGTGACGACGAAATCGCCGGTGGTTGCGTCCATTTTGGGTTCGATGGCGGCCGGGGTCGCCTGCGAGCGGGAAGGAAATAACCCGGTTTCGCCCAAAGATATTCTTGAGAAACTGGACTCCGTTGAAAAAAGAACCAAGCTGGCATGAAAGTTGTGGTGATCGGTCTCGGGGTTCAGGGCAATAAACGCGCTGTTGTCGCCGGCAAAGAGGTGGTGGCGACGGTGGATCCGGTCGCGCGAAAGGCCCGCTACCGGTCCATTCAAAAAGTTCGTCCCGATTCTTTTGACACGGCCTTCGTTTGTACGCCCGATTCGGCCAAGCTCAAACTGATCCGTTATCTCCTCGCGCACGGGAAGAACGTATTGGCGGAGAAACCTTTATTGGCGCGGGAGTCCCGGCAATTGGCGGGGCTTCGTCATTTCGCCAAAGCCTCCGGCAGGGTTTGTTACACGGCCTATAATCACCGCTTCGAACCCAATCTCATCCGGCTCAAGCAATTTTTGGACCGAAAGGCAATCGGGCGCGTTTACTACGCAAATTTTTTTTATGGGAACGGCACCGCGCGCGATGTGAGAAATTCCAGTTGGCGAGACCGGGGCGCCGGCGTCTTGCCGGATCTCGGGTCCCATTTGTTGGACATGGTTTTATTTCTATTCGGCAAAGGCAACTCCTCCTTTGAAATGCTGCATGTGAAAAATTATGAAAATAGAACGCCGGATCATGTGCTGTTCGCCTCAAAGCAAACCCCGCGGCTCCGTTTGGAAGCGACTCTTTTGTCGTGGAAAAACACGTTCACGATCGATGTTGTGGGAGAACGCGGGAGTCTCCACATGAACGGGTTGTGCAAATGGGGAAAAAGCACGCTGACGTTTCGCCGGCGGACCTTGCCGAGCGGCCGGCCGAAGGAGACTGTTTTTACGGTGCCGGCCGGTGATCCGACCTGGAAAAGAGAACACGCTTATTTTAAACGGCTTTGCCGGCAAGGCGGCACGAATTTGGAAAATGACATTTGGATCAACGGGATCCTCCAACACCTTGCCTCTCCGGCGGGCAGAAAAGCGGGCGCCCGATGATCGGCTTTGTCGGGTTGTCTCATTTAGGCGTCGTGTCGAGCGTGGCCGCGGCCTCGAAATGGTTTCGAGTCGTCGCCTACGATCCCCGCGGCGCGTGGATCTCCGAATTAAATCAAGGCCGTCTGCCGTTCGCCGAACCCGGATTGGATGAGGCCTTAAAATCGCAGCGCCCCCGGATGCAATTTACGGCGAACCTGAAAGATCTCGCGGCTTGCGACCTTGTTTATTTTTCGGTCGACATTCAAACCGATGAAAAAAATCAAAGCGATGCCTCCGGCTTAACGGAGCTGGTCCGGACAACGCTCCCGCATCTTAAAGCCGGAACGACGCTTGTCGTGTTGAGTCAGGTGGCTCCGGGTTTCGTGCGGGCCCTCTCGCGGACGGAGGGAGTCAAAAACTTCCCTTTATTTTATCAGGTGGAAACTTTGATTTTTGGCCAAGCCTGGGAGCGGGCCGTCAAGCCCGAACGGATTATCGTGGGAGCGAGCGATCCCGGACGGGAGCTGCCTGAAAAATATTCGGAATTTTTAGCTCCGTTTGGCTGCCCGATCCTTAAGATGCGTTATGAAAGCGCGGAGCTGGCAAAAATTTCGATCAATCTTTGTTTAGCCGCGTCGCTTTCCGTGACCAACACACTGGCCGAGATTTGCGAGTCGATCGGCGCGGATTGGTCGGAAATCATTCCGGCGCTGCGGATGGACAAACGGATCGGCCCTCACGCTTATTTGAAGCCGGGCCTGGGGATTTCCGGAGGAAATCTGGAACGGGACCTCGTGACCGTGAAGCAATTGTCCGCGGAGCGGGGGACCGAGGCGGGAATCGTGGAAGCCTTTTTAACGAATAGCGATTACCGCCGCGATTGGGTCTTGCGCCTGTTGAGTGAAAAATTGCTTGGCGAATCGCCGAACCCGCTCATCGCGGTTTGGGGCTTGGCGTACAAACCCGAAACGAACTCCGTCAAAAATTCACCCGCGCTGGCGCTGATCAAGACGCTAAAAGGAGCTTCGCTTCGGGTCTATGACCCAAAAGCGGTGTTGCCGACGGGCTCGGATACGCGTATCAAACAGGTTAAAACCGCCCTCGAGGCCTGCCAGCAAGCGGATGCGCTTGTGGGGATGACTCCTTGGGAAGAATTTTCAAAAATAAAACTGACGGAACTCCGGATACCCATGCGGGGATACTTGGTGATTGATCCCTGGGGAGCCTTGGACGCATCCTCGGGTAGCGCAGAAAATTTTTCTTATTACCGATTGGGAGCGCCGCCGCTTCCGGCTGAAAATTTGTCATGATACAAAATCGAATAGTCATTTTGGGGGCCTCCGGGTTTGTCGCCAGGAATTTAAAGCGTTATTTCTCTGAAAATCACGCGGTTCAAGAGTGTTTGACGGTGGCTTCGTCGGAAGCGGATCTAACAAAGCTCGAATCCGCCGCCATTTTAAAAAAAATAATTTTGCCGTCGGACACCGTCATCGTTTGTTCGGCGGTGACGCCGGATAAAGGGCGGGATGTGAGAACCCAGATGCAAAACTTAAAAATGGGGGAGACTCTTTTTTCGTTCTTCGAATCCGCGGCTTGCGCGCACCTGGTGTATATCAGTTCCGACGCGGTGTACCCGGATGGTTTGAGTTTCGTGCGGGAAAACTCTCCGTGTGACCCTTCCGCTTTTTATGGGTTAACGCATCTGGTGCGGGAACGCATGCTCGCTGAAGCGGTCAAAAAATCAAAAACGCCTTTTCTTATTTTACGGCCTTCGGCGCTTTACGGAGCGGAAGACACGCATAACAGTTACGGCCCCAACCGCTTTATCCGGACGGCGACCCGGGAGGGAAAGATCCAGTTGTTCGGCGGAGGAGAAGAAAAAAGAGACCATGTCTTGATCGACGATCTTTGCCGCTTGGTCGCGGAGTGTGTCCAGCATCGCAACGAAGGGGTCTTGAATGTCGCGACCGGAAAATCCGTTTCTTTTTTTGATGTGGCGTCGCTTATTGTTCGAATCCTCGGCGAATCCGTCGTGATTGAAACCAGCGCCCGTCAGCAGCCGGTGACCCACCGTCATTTTGATGTGACCGAGACAGCCAGAGTATTTCCTTCTTTCCGGTACACGCCCTTGTCCGAAGGGATCGCGGAAGCGCTGGGCGCGATGGCGGAAAAGAAATGAAGCGGGTCTCGGCGGTGGTTTTGTTGAAGGAAGACGGAAGCGCTTTATTTCAGTTGCGTGATAATAAACCGGGCCTGCCTTGCGCCGGCCAATGGTCGTTGCCCAGCGGCCGCCGCGAGAGAGACGAAACCCCCGAATCTTGCGCCAGGCGCGAGCTCTGGGAAGAGACCGGTTACGCTTGCGGAGAACTTCATCCGTTGGGCGTTTTGGCGCCCGGCCATGACGGTTATGAAAATTATCGAATGACGGCTTTTTGGGCGAATTATGACGGGCTGCAGCCTTTGAAATGTTTGGAAGGCCAAGAGATCCGTTTTATCGAAAGAGAGGCGGCGGGTCGCTACTCCATCCCTGATTTTATCTTGCCGGTGTGGGATTCGGCGCTTCAAGCGGTGAAAGTTTATGGAATTAAAAAATAATTTAACCGTCCCTTATGCGGGGCTGGATTTACAGGCCGGGGCGATCAAACAGGATCTTCTGGAAGCGTTTGAGAGGGTCTTGCTGAGCGGCCAATACATTTTGGGCCCGGAAGTGGCGGGCTTCGAAAAAGAATTTGCCGGGTTTTGTCAGACGCCGTTCGCGATCGGCGTGGCCAACGGATCCTCTGCCCTGCACTTGGTCCTTCGCGGTTTGGGTGTGAAGGAAGGGGATGAGGTGATTACGGCCCCCAATTCCTTTATCGCCTCCGCGTCTTCGATCGCGCTTGCCGGAGCCAAGCCGGTGTTCGTGGATGTCCGTCCCGATCTAAATATAGATCCCGGTCAGCTGGAGAAAGCGATCACGCCGCACACGCGCGTCATCATGCCGGTCCATTTGACAGGCCGTCCGGCCGCGATGCCGGAGATTTTGGAGATCGCGAAGCGCCGTAAAATTTTTGTGCTGGAAGACGCGGCTCAGGCCGTCGGAGCCCGCTTGCGGGGAAAAAGGGTGGGCAGCTGGGGCGACGCCGCGTGTTTCAGCCTGCACCCGCTGAAAAACCTCCACGCGTTCGGCGACGGCGGAGTGATCACCACGCGCGAAGCCTCTCTTTATGAATACTTGCTCAAGGCGAGAAATCACGGTTTGAAGAACCGGGAAGAGTGTGAATTTTGGAGTTTTAACTCGAGGCTCGATGAAATCCAGGCCGCGATGCTGCGCGTGAAGCTCAAACTTCTGGACCGCGACACGGAAAAACGGCGGGCGCTCGCGTTTCGTTACAATCAACTATTAAAATCATTAGCCGTGGTGCCCGAAGAAGGGCCCGAGGAGTATCACGTGTATCAAACGTATATGATTCAGGCCGAGCGCCGTGACGCGCTTAAAAAATATTTGAATGAGGAGGGCGTTCAGGCGGCGGTCCATTATCCGACCTTGATCCCGATGCAGCCGGCGGCAAAGCATTTGGGTTATTCGGCGAAAGATTTTCCGATCGCGGCGAAAGCCGCGACAAGGATCTTAAGTTTGCCGCTTTTTCCCGGGATGACCGAAGCCCAGCAGGATCGCGTGGTAGAATGTATCCAACAATTTTATAAAGGCAAATCATGAAAACCCAGGTCCGACAGGTCAAGTATTCTTATTTGGATCAGCAATTCGCGGAAGTCGACGGATATTTCGAGGACTTGAGGAAATTAGTAGCCAGCGGCGAATTCACGCTCGGGCCGTATGTCGAAAATTTTGAGAAAAAGTTTGCGCGTTACATCGGCGTGAAGCATGTGATCAGCACCAACACCGGAACGGACGCTTTGATCTTGGCACTGAAAGCCGTGGGCGTCAAGCCGGGGGATGAGGTGATCACGGTCGCCAATACCTTTGTGGCGACGGTGGGGGCCATCGTGGCTTCGGGAGCTAAACCCGTTTTCGTGGATAGCGATGACCGCTATCAGATCGATGCCAAAAAAATCGCCGCCGCGATCACGCCGCGCACGCGGGCCGTTATTCCGGTGCATTGGGCCGGATGCCCCTGTGATATCGAAGCCGTTATGGCCTTGGCGAATAAACACGGTCTGGCGGTCGTGGAGGACGCATGCCCCGCGGTCGGCGCAAAAGTAAACGGAAAATTTGCGGGGACATTCGGAAAAGTCAACGCGTTCAGCATGCATCCGTTGAAACCGCTGAATGTATGGGGAGACGGGGGAATGGTCGTGACCGACGACAATGCCTCGGCCGATTTTTTAAGGCTTTACCGCAATCACGGATTGAAAGACCGGGATCATGTCGAGTTTTGGGGAGTCAACAGCCGGCTTCAGCCGGTGCAGGCGGTGGTGGCCAGCCGTTTGTTGGATCAGATCGAAGGCCTCGTAGAAACGCGCATCCGCAATGCCAAACTTTTAGATCAGGGTCTGAAAGATTTAGCCCCGCTGATTACGACGCCTCGCCGGCCGAAAGATTATCGCGAGGTCTATCAGCTTTACTTGGCAAGCGCGACCAGGCGCGACGCGCTGCTTCGGTTTTTGAACGAGAGGGGAGTCGAGGCAAAAGTTCATTACCCGATCCCGCTTCATTTACAGAAGGCGGCGGCAAATTTGGGTTATAAACCGGGCAATTTTCCTGTGTGTGAAAAACAAGCCGGAGAAATCATCACGATCCCGTCCCACCAGCACGTGACGCCCGAAGAGGTCCAATACATTTTGGACTTGATCCATGAGTTTTATAAAAAATAGGTGAGCGGATGGATTTAGACCGATTTTTCTGGCTGTTTTACGTTTATTTTTTGGCGCATCTGTGTCTCTACCTCGTGGCTTTGAGGCATTTACGGTCTTTTGCCAAGGAGCGTGTCATATTTTTATATCATTTATTGCCGGGATTGGCGCTGGGGAGCTTGATAGCCAGCCCGTGGATGGTCTCGGAATCCGGAGAAAAACTTCAAACGGCGGTGGGGTTCTTGAGTTTTCACGGCGTTTACAGTTTATCCTTTTTAGAATTATGGTGGTTGTCCGACGGGGGATACTCTTTAAGGATACTCGATTGCATCCACCGCGCGGATGAGAATAAATTCTTGTTAAATTTTTCCGTTTTGCAAGAGCTTGGCAGCGTAAAAAAGCAAGACCGGCTGGACAGCTTGCGGCAATTGGGACTCGTGACGAGGCGTGAGGAGAAATTTCAACTCACACCGTTCGGGAAGGCATTCGTCGCGTTTCTATACCTGGTTCAATGGCCTTCGAACATGCTGAGAACGGAGTGAACATGGCGACGGTTTTTTTCTATTTTTCCGTTGCGGTCGCGACTCACGCGGTTTTGTGCCGGATGAGAATCCCGGGAAACTCCGTGATAAAATTTTTAGCGGCAGGGTTCCTGGCCGGGTTGGGACTGGTCCTCCAAGAAGTGAGCGTTTTTGACACCGGCGGCCGTATTTGGTCCGCGATTTTCTTATATGGTTTTATCTGTGAACTGTATATTTTTTTATTTACGTTTGTCGGAACCAGCGTGTCCGCCTCTCTTCTTTTTAATTTAAAAAGGCGTGCCTTGTCTATGGACGAAATTGAACAAACGTATTCGTCCGGCTCGATGGTGGAGCGGCGAGTCAAAAAGTTGGCCGAAGAAGGCCTGTTGGAAATTGAAGACTCGGGGCCCAAGCTTACGGAGAAGGGGCAAAGAGTCGTGAAACTATTCAGGGCCCTACAGCGTTTGTTCGGGCATTATTCGAACATTCAAATGCCGCGTTCTTCAAAGACAGCTTCTTAATTTTGCGGGAGATCATGGTTCATGAGTTCCGATAAAAATCAAAGCGCCGACGAGCTGAAAAAACAGCTCTATTATCGTCTATTGTTCTTAAGAAAATGCGAAGAGAAGATCGTGGCGAACTATCCTTTGCGGGAAATGCGCTCTCCGCCTCATTTGTATATGGGCCATGAAGCCGTGGCGGTCGGCGTATGTGCGGCGCTTCGAAAGGAAGACTGGGTATTTCCTTATTATCGTTCCCACGGCTGGTATCTGGCCAAGGGCGGGGATCTCAACGCGATGATCGCCGAGCTACACGGCCGCCAGACCGGTTGCAGCAAGGGGTGGGGCGGCTCCATGCATTTGATCGATCTGAGGGCGGGGGTGATGGGCACCTCGGCGATCGTGGCCGGCACGATCTCACACGCGGCCGGCGCGGCCTTGGCGTTCAAGATGCGGAAAAAAGACGCCGTCGCGGTCGTAAGTTTTGGGGACGGCGCGATCGAGGAGGGTGTGTTCCATGAGACGCTCAATTTTGCGGCGCTTCGGAAACTGCCCGTCTTATTTATTTGCGAGAACAATTTGTACGCGACCAATACCCACATCCGCGATCGCCAGTCGCAAACGGATATTTACAAGCGCGCCGAGAGCTACGCGATGCCCGGCGTGTTGGCGGACGGGAATGATGTTTGGGGTGTCTATCAGGAAGCGGAAAAAGCGGTGAAACGCGCGCGCCAAGGCCATGGGCCGACGCTGCTCGAGTTTAGAACCTATCGTTTTCTTGAACACTGCGGGATTCATGAGGATTTTGATTTAGGGTATCGGACGGCCGAAGAGATCAACACCTGGCGCGCGAAGGATCCGCTGAAAAAAGCCAAAGGTTTTGTCGGCGCCGCCGAGGAGCGGAAGATGTCGGAGGAGATCGAAGCGCTGCTGGAGAAGGCGTTTTCCTATGCCAAGGCCTCTCCGTTTCCAAACCGTTTGTTTGCGGAGAAAACAGCCGGGAGTATTTCATGAAATTTAGAGAAGCGGTCCATCAGGCGACGCTGCAAGCGATGGAAAAAGATCCCGAAGTCTTTTTGATCGGAGTCGGGATCATCGACCCCCGGGCTGTTTGGGGGACTCTGGCGGGCGCGTTAGAAAAATACGGGCCGGACCGCGTGGTGGAAGGCCCTTTGGCCGAGGACGCTCTGACCGGAATGTGCATCGGCGCGGCGATGGCGGGCCTGAGGCCCGTGTTGGTTCATCACCGCATTGATTTTGTGATGCTCACGATGAATCAATTGATCAATCACGCCGCAAAATGGCCAGCCATGTTTGGTTACCAGCAAAAAATTCCGATGGTCGTCCGGGCGGTGGTCGGACGCGGATGGGGGAATGGCCCCCAACACACGCAGAGCCATCACGCGTTATTTTC
>ORMF011035489.1_pt1 | contig 22035 bp, 21 predicted proteins | sample 1779871 | NCBI WGS metagenome assembly ORMF01 (sample SAMEA104232316, study PRJEB22302) | groundwater metagenome | biome: forest; feature: aquifer; material: groundwater | place: USA | collected 2011-08-07 | depth 5.4 m | reverse complement strand
GGGAACGGGGACGGGAAGAAGCGCGCGGGGAAGCGGGCGAAGGGCGCGGGGGACGGCGGGACGCCGGGGTTGCCGGGGGGGGGGTGAACGTGACCGTCGAGCGACAGCCTCTCGCCGAGGTGCGTGTTTCGGTCCGTCCGGCCCGGCTGGCGTACTTCGTCCCCGCCGGACGACGCGCCGAATTCCTCGCCGCTGCGCGACTCGCCACAACACACGTTGGCGGCCTCCGAAACTTAATCATGCCGTTCGACCGAGCCACTGGAGCGATCGATGCGGCGAGCAGCCACTATCTGCGAATCCACTCACCCGATTCCTTCGTCATATTCGGAGATTCGACCCAACGATCGGCTGTTGAACGCGCGGTCGCCGCCGTTCTGCCTCGCCGCACCATCAAAGTTCTTCTCGGTGAAGGGATGGTTATCGAGAACCAGTTTGCTCGAACCGCCTCCCGTCGAGACACCGCCGACTCATGGTTCCGTGTTCGGAGCGTGATCGGGTGCACCCGTGAAGTCTCTGCGGCGATGTTTGGCGACGTCCCGCTGGACGACCACGAGCTGCGTGGAAGCGCCGTCGCTCTTGGCGTCGAACGACTCGAATGCGGCAGCGAGAAGTTCTGGACTGCGCAACTGTCGATCGCCCCAGCCGACTCGGTGTTGAACTTCGCCAACAATGGACTCCGAACCGTTGAAGCCCGTCGGCCAATCCCGGGTGGAGGTCGCTTCGACCTCGTCGTCGGCACGTCGCTCGCGGACCTCTGCATGTTTTGGAACGCTCGCGCCACGCGCGACGTCGTCGACTGCTTCGACCGCATTCGCAGGACAGTTCTGGTGCCGAACCGCGCTCTTTCGCGCGAGTCTCTGGAAACCCTCCGGGACGTGATCATTGACCGCCGGGACCGACCCGGGTTTGTCGCGGAGGTCGATTGTCTGATTCTCACGCGGGCCGGGATCAATCGCGAAAGGGTCAGGCGGCGGTTCGTCGACGCTGGATTCGATGTGGAGGGCGACAACCCGCGAGCGATCAGGGAACCGAAGTCGCGACGCTCGTCCGGAGATGCTGTATCCGCGGCCTTCCATGACATCGATCAGAGAATCCCGACGGACGCTGACGACTTTGACGAGGCGATCGGCCAAGCCGAGCGCGTTCTCGTGGACATCGTACCAGGCCGAGTCGACATCATGGCTGGACGCGTCGCTGCCGGACTCTCGCCAGACCTGTGGGCACTCGACTTGCGCAGCGAGGCGTGGGACGCGCTTCCAAGATACGACGCGGTCGCGCGATTGCTTCTCCAAACGGCGTGGTTCGGGAGCCGCGGCCTCAGCGTGTTCATTAGGGGAGGCGGCGAGGGGTCCGTTACACTCAACGTTCCCGGCACCGAGGATTGCCTCCGAGCCGTCGGGGGGTCCGTTGGTCTGGACCTCCGTGTGCTGGAGTCGGGTCACCACATTGCCGCGCTCGTCGCAGCCAGCGGACATCTCCGCGACCTCGGCGTGTTGTCGAAACGGTGGGCATTCGAACTTCTGCCGACGCTTTCGCGGGTGCACGCAGGCAAGCGTCGGGCCGCGCAGATTCCGCACGGTGCGCAGTCGCGCGATGTCGAAGCTGCGGCCGGGATCGCTGAGATGCATCGAATGATCGACGCAGCGCCGTTTCCCAAGCCGCGCACGCTCGCCGAGCTGCTGCGTCAAGCGCGGACACCCGACGGAGTGACCGGCATCGAGTGGCTCGTCGACCGGCGCATACTTCGGCGCGGGATCCAGACGCGATGTCCGTCGTGCCGGCTACGGCTGTTCTACCTTCTTGCTTCAGTCTCGGAGTCGATGACGTGCCAAGGGTGCTCCCGTGTGTTCTCGTTGCCGTTCTCCGACGACGGCGCTCGATCGCAGGAGCTGAAGTGGTCGTATGTCATCAACCCTTTGTTTGAACGAGCGGTGGACCAGGACTATCTACCGGCGGCCCTTGCCGCGCGTTTGATCGCGCGGCAATCTGCGTCGGCGTACGGTGTGTGCTTCAACGTTGGAGTCAGCGAGCGAGACTCGAAGACGCAACTCACAGATCTCGACGCTGTAGTCGTCACCAAGTCGGGCGCCCACGCGATTGAGGCGAAAGCGGGACCAAGCCTGTTTCCAGTTCAGGCTCGAACCGTCCTGGACGTCGCGGAGCGATTGCGCTTCACCACGATCACGTTCGCGACGGCAGAGACGTGGAACGATGACGCGAAGCGTCTCTTGTCGACGCTCACGAAAGAGCTGCGTGCCCGCCGCGCGCTCATACGGATTCGTTCGGTCGACGGCGCGACACTGTTCGACCCGCCAAGCACTTGATTCGATAGCGTCGATCGTTCACGCGTCAACTCCGCCGCCGAGGCCGAAAGCCCGGTGCCTCCCATCGGAGCCGCGAGAGTGCAGGTTCGACCCCGATCTCCGCGAGCAAAACGGCTTTGAACGCCGACTCGAGTTTCGCCACCGCGTCGAGGACCGCGTGGTCGAATGTCTCGGCGTCCTCGAGCCAAATGCGACGGTGGAGCGCGACAAGTTCGCGTGGGAATGTCGCGCGGTCGAGGAGATCGCTGCCAATGGATGCAGGGAGTCTCGCGAAGAGTGCGGCCAGTGCGTCGTGATCTTCGACTCCGGGCGCCCACGCGAATGCGACCGCCGCGTGATACAGGGCGCTAAAGTCCAACTCGACGAACGGTGGAGCTTCGCGCACGCGCGCGAAGAAGATGTCGAGGGCGCGGCGGTGCGCGGCAACCGTCGCGAACCAGTGTGACAACACGTCCGTGAGTGAATCGCGCACATCGCTCAGATCGAAAAGGCCGTCCCTCGCGGTTCGGCGCCGCCTCGTCCGTCGGCCCGCGGACTCTGGTAGTACAAACCACCGCAGGCTCGGCGAGGTCACTTGCGCGGCGAGTACTACCTCGACGCCGTCGATTCCAGCGTCGCCATCCAGGGCGAGCGACAGGAAGTACTCGAGCGGCTGCACGACCGTTCTTTCCAACTCGTTCAATCCACACGGCCGGCGCAGATCGAACACGATGTGCGGGCTCTCATCAAACACGGCGTGACGATGGCGGACCCGGTGAGAGAGAGTTACGCCAAGTGAAACATCCCCGAGAGCGATGCTCGCCACCGTGTCGTCTGGCTGCCGCCACGTCGTCGAGAATTCACCGCTCGTTGCGCGCCTGGCGCCGCTCGCGAACTCGAAGCCTGTCGTGGAGAACCAATCGCCGAACCGGGCAAATCTCGGACGTACCTGTTCAAACGTCGCGTTCGCGGGGAGGGGCGCAGGTCCAAAGATTGCGTCACCAATCCTGAAGACGTCGACGATAAGGCCCGCCGACTGAATCGTTTGACTCAGTCGATGGGGGTCGGGAAGTCTGACGCAGGGACCACCGGCGATCCTCGCCTCGACGATGCCGTGGATGACCTGCGGCCGCTCGGTGTCGGCCTCCAGATCTTCGAGGGGTCGAAAAACTGAGAGAGTGCAGCCGGTCACAGGATCGAATTCGAGCGTCCCGCCCCACGAGGGCTCGGTGGATTCCCGATATGACCAGATGCCCGTGGTGCTGAACGGCTCCACACCTATGCCGCCCGGCGATGCCCGCCAAACCATGCCGACTCGTGCTGGTCGCTCGGCTCGGACACCGTTACCGAGCCGTCGGCGATCCATCGTTCGATCAAGCGTGCGACGAGCTGCGCGTCGGCCGATCGCGCATCGTAGGCAACCACGAGTTCGGCGACCTCGTCCGGTGATCCGCGCTCGCCAAATCGATCGAACCAGTGGGCCTTCGCGCTCGAATCACGTTCGTGTAGCACGCGGATGCCTCGTCTAAGGTCTGCCGACCAGGAGCTGAACACGGGGTTACCGTCATGGAACGACGCGTCGAGCCACGGTGTCTGCCATGTCGCGCCCGCCGACTCAACGGGGCGGAGACGCTCCCATTGATCGTTCCAGAAGTTCTCCGCGCTGAGTATCTCCTCGTCGGAATATCGCTTCATTCGGCTCTCCTCCGCGGTCAGACGAACGCGAGTCCCGCGTGGACTTCGATGTCGACTCTCCGGTCACGGCGACCTCGAGGGTCCGGGAACACTCGGAAAGTCTTCTTCAACGGATAGCGCTTGTCCTGCGGTGCGCCACCAACGGCCCGCGCTTCCTCGATGAACCCATGAGCATCGACGAACGCGTCTGCCCGGATTGCGGCCTCAGTCGGCGCGATCTTCTCTCGCAGATCATCCAAGAGCCGATGCCCATCGACAGCGGCGAGCGGTTTCGGTTGGTTCCATTTCTCCGATTCTTGCATCCCAGCGCCCTGTGCTTGGAAGACCCCTCGGTGGTCCATCGCCGGCATTGTACTTGATCTCGGTTTCCGGTCCACACACGACGTCGATGCCGGGGGACAGGACGCATTCCTCGGCGCTGCCCTCGATGCCGTGGCTGTAATGGCATCCCACCGTCGTGTGAGATGGGCCGTCGCTCGCACTCAATCAAACCCGAACTCCTTCTGCCCCGACGGGAGATTCGTCGCGAGGCTCTTCCAAATCTTGGCGCCGAGAGCGTTCTTCGAGAAGAACAGAAGGTGGAACATCGTGGCGTTGGTGGAATTCACACTGGGAAACGAACGCGAAGGGTCCGCTATGTAGCCAATCGTCGCGAGCTGACCGCGGAGCAGCTCGATCAACTTCGGAACGTCCTCGGCGCTTCGGACGGTGGAACGCCACGAGTCGTTGCCGAGGATCGCGGTGAGTTGGTCGCGGAAACTCGGAGTGTGAAAATTGCGCTTGATGAAGCCCGTCGGGAAATTCACCAGCAAGTCCATTCGCTGGAACTCGCCGAGTATGGCGAGTGTGCTCCAGCGCAGGGCCTTCGGACCGAACGGATCAATGAATGCCAGATTCAACCCGGCTCGCGGAACGCACGCGGCAATCTGGCCAATTTCGTCGTTGCAATCTCCATTGATGATCGTCGTCCGGTCAGCGTTTGCACGCGTCCGCCAGTGCAGTGCCTCACAGTTTTCCTGCTCCGTGTCGCAGAGCACGACGCGGGAGAACGGCGCCTTGGCGTGCGCAAGTGAGATGAGCGGGCTGCCGTCGTGTGCATCCGGGTCGTTGGCCACGCGGATCCGGCCGGGCCCCGCGAAGAGATCGATGTACGCTGCGCCGGCCTTCCGAGCGCCGACCGGTACGTACATTTCGCGGGCCGCCCATGTCGCATCGATGAAGCGTCGCAACCAGTCGTGTTTCTCCGTGCTCCACGCGCCGACTCCCTGCGCGGGGTAGCCGTCCGACTCCCGGGTCTCGCAGTTGCCGTTCGGGCCGCGCCTACCTCTGAACCGACAGTGCCACTCGTCTTCGCTCATTGCGCTTCCACTCGTTCCCGGCAGGCATCTCGTCGTACGTGCGTCCGTTGAGTCTGCGCCCCGCGCGTTTCTTCTGCACGCCGCCCCATTGCTTGAAGAAGAACGCGACGCGAGCATCAGCGCACTGCTCGCGGATGTCGTCCACCCACGTCGCATCCATTGGCCGGCAGCCCGGGCCGGATTCGCCGCCGACGATGACCCAATCGATCCCGCGCAGTTCCAGCCCGGGCAACGAACCCAGTAGGGGCTCGAGCGAGAGGAACTTGATCACCGCGCCCGTCGCGCGAAGGTCGTCGATCCTCGACGCGTACAACGCAGACTCGACGCTCACGCCCATCCAAACGTTCGGCGCCCACGGCAAACGTGGTGCGAGTCGAAGAAGCCGATCGGCGCGCTTCGTCAAGACCTGGAATGTGTGAATCGTCGCCCGCGACATCGTGTCGAACACGGACCCGATGAAGTGGTCGGGAACATCGTCGTGGAAAAGGTCGGACATCGAGTTGACGAACACGACGCGGGGCTGGCGCCAGTGCAGTGGTGCGTCGAGCGCCTCGTGCACGAGACGGACGCGGCCCGTCCACTCCGGTCCGTGTTTCGATGCGCGGGTCAGCCCCGCGTACGGCATGTCCGGTCCGGAAAAGCGATGTGCCATCCGCTCGGCGTAGCAGTGCTCGCAGCCGGGCGAGATCCGAGCGCAGCCGCGCACGGGGTTCCACGTCGTCTCGGTCCACTCGATCGTCGTTGCGGTTGCCACGGATGGCGATCGTGATTCTCCGGGAACCGCGGGTCAACCTCGAACCGCGGCTCACACGTGCGACTGCGGTCGAGCGCGCTCGAGAGGTTCAGTCCAGTACCCACCGAACATGCTCGCGAAACGCACCGTCATCGCCGCCCGGCACGAGCGGCACCGCGCCCACACCCGACGCCCCCGCGTCCGCATCATCCGCTGGGAACCGCGCGCCCTCGCCGCCGGGGTACACCACGAACGCCGACCGCACGGACGGCAGCGCGTCGCGGTACGCGTGCATCTTCACGACGTCCGCGGCGATGAACGTGCCGCCGCGACTGGCATCCGTCGGCGAGTCCGACTCGCCCTCGTCCTCGTCGTCGCGCGGGTCGCTGTCGTCGGCAACGCTCTCCCGCGCGGCGCGCGGCGCGAGCTTGAGCTTCGCGTCCAGGACGTGAACGTCGGTCGACGATCCGCGATGCACGACCACGACGACATCGGGGCGAAGTGTCAACGACGTTGAACGCTGGTGACCTACCGATGAGGATCGGGAGAATGAGAGGTTGTAGATGACCTCGATGTCGCGGCCCCACGCGACGCGGAGCCCGCGGCGGGCGTTCACTTGGAGTTCGTCCGAGTTCAATGCATCCGTGCGGTCCGGGCGCCGCCCCACGACGCTCTCGACGGCGCGGACTGTTCGATAGAACACCCACAGTTCGTACAGGAGCGCGACGTCTTTGATCCCGAGTAGGCGTTCGATCTGAGGTTGATTGAGCGGAAGCCGCGCAGTCGCCCGCAGCGCAACGGAATGCCGCAGGACGTCGCGATACTCACGACGGCGCTGCAGGACGGTTGATGCGATCGGCAGGTGCGTCATCGTCCCGACGCGGTCCCAGAGATCGTGACGCTGCGCGCGCGCCAGCACGCGGCGAACTTCCGCGCAGGTCGCCATCGTCCGCTTGCCGAACGTCGTCGCCGATCGCTTGCGCCCCACCGATTCCGCGCGATCGACGATGGACGTGATCTGCTTGAGGAACGACGAGACAAAGCGATTCTCCGGTGTGTCGACACTGCTTCGAGCGCGCGTGACCTCCACCGAGATCGGCACGTGACCGCGGAGCGCAACGGCGAGCGGAGTGGTCGCGACGCCGCCCCCGGCGCGGGCCATCGGTTCGGCGCCCGACGCCAGTCGATCCAACGTCCGCGCGCTGATCGTGTGGGCGAGCGCCGTGTCCGATCGTTCGCGTTCGGAGACGAACTGCCGGTGCGGGTCCCTCAGGATCGCATCGAGTGTCGGCATCAGTGCTTCGGCAAGGTCGGTCGCCAAGACGATGTGCCGAACGTAGAGAAATGCGTGGAAGAGCACCGAATCGAGGTGCGCGAGGGATCGGTCGTACGGGAGCGACTGCGACTGCGAGGCAGCGAACGGGAGACCCGTCGCGATCTCTGTCAGCTCGTGGAGCATCGCGTCGAACGTGGCGTCGCTCCACTTCCCGCAGTGAACGTCGATCGTCCCGAGGTCCGCGACGCGAAAGCGGCCGACGGCGTTGCCGAAGTGTACGAATGCAACGCCCTGCGCGACGCGCGCGGCCAGTTCGGTTCCCAGCGCGTCGGTCAGCGCGTCGATCTCGGATTCGGGGCCGCAGACGTGAAGGTTCGTCCGCCCACGCAGGCGCACACCATCGGGCGTATCCTCGACACCGGCATTCGTGCCACTCGCGCCGAACGTGAGGGAGCCGACGCTCATTGGCTACTCGATGAAGCTGACGAAGCCCTGCACGGCGAGCCGGCGACGCATCCGCAGGAGCTTCAGCGCGCAGCGCGGAAGAGGCGGGCGAGTCGGTCCGGTGAGCGCTTCGCCAACGATCTTCCAGTCGTCGGTAGCGATGGACACCGCGGTCGCGTCGTCGGCACCTACCGCGATCGCGAAGAGGCTCTCGAGGACCGGTTGCAGCTCGCCTTGCGTGCCGTGGAGCTTCGGCAGGACCTTCGCGAGAACGCCGACGTCGAACGCGGCGAGGACGGACACGTCGCTGCCATCGGTCTGATCGGCCGCCAGCGCGACGAACCGAGCCACCTCACGTGCGACGCGATACCCGAAGTGCCGCCCTTCGGTTCTGAGTGCATCGTGAATCTTGCCGAGCAACCGACGCGGGGCGCCGCCACCGATCGCCCCGAACAGCGCCCAATCGTCCGGCGCATCCGAGCCGAACAATCTCAGCCCTTCGTCCATCCGCGTTAGGGCGAGCGGCGCGCCTCTCGAATCCTCTCGCACGAATCCCGGCTCGAGCAGGGCGAGATCGACCGCGTTGAACTCCAAAACGAACGCGCGGTCGAGCACCTTCGGGCTGAACATGTACGTGGTCTCGTCGACGTTGACGGTCCCAACGACGAAGACGTTCCCGGGGAGCGCAATCGAACGCGGGACAGCTCCTTCGTCCGCCGTTTCCAACGCGACGTCGCTGTGCAGCTGCAGGGGCTCACCCGATTCCATCGCGGACAGAAAGTCCGAGAAATAGTGCTCGACGCGTGCAAGATTCATCTCGTCGAAGATCAGGAAGAACGGGCGTGCCGAACGTTGCTCCGCACTTGCACGATCGAATTCCAGCCGCGCGCGCTGGAGAAGGTCGAGCGTCGGGGGGCCGGCGTAGGTCCCCGTGAGCGGATTGAAGAATCCGAGCAACGCCCTAGCGTCCGTCCAGTCAGGACGGACCGCTACGAGGGCGTGCGATGTCGTGGCGGCCACCGGTGCCGGGCGCTCTTCGTCCACTTTGCGAATGACGAGGCGCTCCGCACCGTCGTCGTCCACGGCGCGCGACATGCGAATGTGCTCGCCTTCGCGGAGGCTCTCAGTGAACCACGACTTCGCGGTCCCGCTGGCAATGACGTAGAGGAGACTTGGCCGCTCGGGGTCCTTGTACATCGCGGCCGACGCTCGCAGCTGCCCCGGGAGGTCGACGTCGAGGCGCTTGGCACCAACGTCTCGCAACGCATCAAACTCGCGGGCGAGGTCCGCGGGCACGACGATGCGACCACCGCGCACCATGTACGGCTTCACCTCGATGTCCACCGTGCCTGGCGGCGGCGTCGGTGCAGCCGCTCCGGCCTGCGGCGCAAGTAGCCGCGCGACCTCCAATGCGAGCTGGGTCTTGCCCGTTCCGGAAATGCCGGTGAGGAGCACGAAGCGTTTCGCTTGAAGGGCCAGTAGGTAACTCGCCACGAGTTCGACGGGGAACGCCAGCGTTCGACTCTCGAGGTGCGAAAGCACGCCGTCGAAGTCGATGCCACCAGCGGGCTCCGCGGTCGGCGGACTCGATGCCGCGGGCGACTCTGGAGCGTTTTGGATCCGCTCGAAGGTCTCCTCGGTGAGCCGGATGAGCGTCTTCCGCCAGCCACCCATCTCAACGTGCCGAGGCACGTCGTCGTCCCACTCCACCGGCAGTCGATGCGCCGCGCTCTCGCCCGCGACATACGTGTACGGTCCCGTGACGGTTCCGATCCCGAGTACCCGGGTTGTTCCGGCGTTTGCGACGATGCGATCACCCGGAAGGATATTGCGGAACTTCCATACCTGTTCGACGCCGGGGCCCCAGCCGTGTCGCTCACGGGCGGCCGCCGCTCGCCGATCGAACTCGTCTTCGCCTACGCCGGCCAGATCGCCCAACTCGCTCCACCCGATGGCGATGAATCGCTCCGAGCGCCACCGCGCCCAGTCACTCCCGCCCTCGCCGGGCGAGATCTTCCAGAACGACGTCCGGGCGTTCGGGTCGGCTGGCGCGGGCGATGGCACCGACTCGCCCGCAAGGGTTTGAAGTGCCTCGATCGTCGTCGGGTCGTGCGAGCGGCGATGCGGAGTAGGTTGACTCGCGCGTTCGACTATCACGCGGTGTGCGGCGAGAACCTCGGCGTCTAGCAACGCGAGCCCATCGGCCGGGATGCTCAGCAGCCCGTTGCGGCCGTAACGCTCGGGGCTCAGCCCGGCGTCCTGATCGATTCGCTTTCGCAAGCGCGCGCGGGTCGCCGCGCCGAGGCGTTCGGTGCTGACCTCCAGCCCAAGCTCGCCGGGCCCAATGTCTAGAACGCGCGCGATGCCGACATTCAGTCGGATCAGCTCGCGCGCCTTCGTCCGTGTAACGCACCAACTCCTGGGATCGAGTTCGTGGGCAATTCGAATCGATGCGACGATGGTCTGCGCGACCACTCGAAGTGCTTCTTCGTCCGGGAACCACGAGCGGAGAGTGGCAAGTGCCGCGTTCGAGTCGTCACCGGCGCTGTCGGCCGCGGCACGGAGCTGTCGCGCCCGTTGAAGTGCGTCCACGAATCCGACGAAGTCGTCGTCGGGGAACGGAATGAGGATCCGCTCGTCCTTCGCGAGCTGCTTGAACACATGCAAGCGGTGCTCGTTGTCGCCGCTCTGCTTTCTCGGTTGGTACCTCCAGGCGAGTCCCTTGTCGCTCACGCCGCTCGTCACGAGAACGGGCGGGCCCTTCATTCGTTCGATCACGAAGAACTGGTAGTTGTCGGGCCCCCCAGCTCCGATCACGACACTCGCGAAGAAGGGAGGTGCCGCGTCAGGCGCGATTCGGAACGACCCGAGCAGGACGGGCCGCTTCTCCGCATCGCTGATGAAGAAGAAATCGCGAGCTTCCTCACCCTCTAGCTCCACGATTGGAGCCCCGGCCGCCGCCGCGCGACGCAGCCGCGCCGCCAAATCCTTCGCCTGCGCCTCGTTCACTGCCGCCCTCGCTCGGACACTGTACAGGATTGGCGCAGCCGGCGGCGTGGCCGTGTGCGGGGCCGGGAAAAGTCGTGACAGAGTATGTCAACCAGCAATGCGCGCGATCTTGACCATTCGCCGTCGGTTCGTTCAACGTCGTCGCATGACACTACGAACCTTCGCCTCGATGCCGATCAGCCGATCCCGCGCCGCCGGTGTGCCCCCGGGACGCATTCTGGAACGCCTCGCCAAGAGGCGCGACGCCATGGTCGCCACGGGGAGGGAACTCGGTCATCCCCATATCCGCCAGTACGCGGACCGCTCACTCGCCGACCTACAGCACCAGCTCGTGGTCACAGCGAAACATTGGTCCGAGACGTGGCCCGGTGACTGGATGCCCAACGCCGCCGACGCCTTGTTGCTCGCTGTCTCACGGTGCGAGATTCCCGACGACGTCCGCCACTGGATTCTTGGCGGCGTTCCTTCGGAGGCTGATCTCGCCGACCCGGTCGCGCGGCACCTCGAATCTGAGCACAACCTGCGCGTGAAGTACGAAGTCAACATCGGTTCGCGGCGCGCGGATCTCGTGGCATTCGAGCGGCCGTTCATTTCTCGGAAGATGATCGCCGTGGAACTGAAGAATCGTCACGAGTCGTGTGAGTGGCTTCCAGGGCAGGTCAAGGCGTACAGGCTCGCCACGGACGAGACGTGGGTCGTCATGACACCGCAATGCAAGATCGAGATCGTCGCGGCGGAGGACGCAATGCTGGATCCTTCGGTGATCCCAGCTCGCCTTCAACGCTTGGGCGCTGCGCTCGTCATCTACGACGCCACCGACAAGTCCTTCCATCGCGTAGTCGAAGGCCAAGGATCCTATGACCCGAATCAGTATGATGAACTCTGGACGCGGCTCTCGAATGTGCCCGAAGGCGCCGTGGCCTGACGTCGGATCGGAGCGGGAATCGGTCGTCCGACCACGTACAGCATGATTCCCGCTCGAACGCGGACTCAAGTCGTCCACCGCGAGAATTCATCATTGCGGCTCTCGAAGTGCGTTACCGCAGCGCCTTGCGTCCGATCCGCGGTGCCGCGTTTCGATACGCCGAGATCCCGAAGCGTTCCGCGACGACGGATTCGTAGCGAGTGTCATGTTCGTCCCACTCGTCGGTCGGGGCGGCCTCGTTGCTCACGACTCGAAGCGACTCGATCGTCGGCGGTTTCGACAATGACACCGCGAACACCTCACGCCACACGATGACGAAGACGAACATCTCGTCGCCGCGGCGCACCAGCCTCGACCCGAGCCGGGGGACACGATCGGACGGCCACTTGAACCAGATCAACCGTCGATTCGATTTCGAGTCGGGTGCGCGGCGCGCAAATACGGTGACGTCCCGCACGGCGGCCGCTTCCACGCCGTGGCACGCAACCGCGCAGTTGATCGCGACCTTGTGCAGCGCGCGGCTGAACGGCTGCGAATCGCGGGACGTCGGATCGCCGTCCTCGTCCGGGCGGAGAGCATGCATCGAGTGGAGCCGCTCCTCCCGATGCGCGTTCCCGTAGGGTGACCACATCGGGCCGAAGATGTACTTCGGCGCGGGCTGATCACCGCGAATCTCCCGTCGCGCTTGCATCTCAAGCGGCAGTGAGTCGTCTGTACGGGTCGTCCGCCCACGTGGCGGAATGCCGATCGCCCAGAGTTCGTGCAGGATGGACAGGTCGCGTCCGAGGGCCGATTCCAGCTTGGAGAAGTAGCGATTGCATGCGGCACAGACCAGGCCCGCCGGCATGAGTGTCTCCCCGCCCCAACAGGACGGTATGGCGTGCTCGCTGGCGTGATCGCTGACGGTGTCGCAGTAAATGCAGCGCGCGGGCATGGGCGGATCCGACGCCCCAGTTCTGATCGATCGCGGACGTGCGATCAAGCGCGCGCCGCAGTCTGCACACTCAGGAGCAGCACTGTGCGCACTCCCGAGATGCACCCCTCGCCATACCCGTTATCCTCCCCCCCGAGCGCCGCCATGGACCCGCACACCATCCCCGCGAATCTCCGCGCGCTCCGTGCCGTGCTCTCGCTCACGCAGGCGCAGGTCGCCTCGCGCGCGGGGGTGACGCTCGCGCAGTACCGCACGCTCGAGCGCGGCGCGTCGGAGCCGTCGGTCGACCGACTGATGCGTGTCGCGGATGCCCTCGGCGTCCCCGTCGCGGAGCTGTTCCGGCCGCGTCTACGACTCGCGCACGCGCGGTTCCGTGTGTCCGGTCGAGTGCCGCGTCGCGAGGACATCGTCGCCGCGGTGTCGCGCCAGCTCGACGCGTACGCCGACCTCGAGCGGATCCTTGCGCGCGCGAAGCGGTCGTCGCGGAAGCGTTTGGTGCTCGGCCGGATCCGAGCGGCACTCGCGCGGCGCCGGGACCGTGGCAGTGCCGCCGTGGCCATGGCCCGAACGGCGCGTCGCGCGTTTGGCATCGCCGACGGCCCGGTGCGCGACCTCTGCGGTCTGCTCGAAGCGCACGGCGTGCGGGTGTTGACGCCCGAGTTCGCCGTGCCGGGATTCGTCGGGCTCTCCGTCCGCGAGCCGCCGCGCGGCGATGCCGTCGTCGTGAACACGTGGGACCGGTACTCGGTCGAACAATGGATCTTCACCGCCGCGCGCGAACTCGGGCATCTGATTCTCCACGCGGATGCGTACGACGTGCACGACGCGCGCCCGCGTCTCGACGAAGAGACGGAGGCCGATCAGTTCGCGTCGGAGTTCCTCATGCCCGATGCGATGCTCCACGCAGAGGGTCGGGCGAAGTTCGGCGAAGCATTCCATTCCGCCCCGGAGCCCGACCGCGTGCCGCCGACTGCGTTCGACGCCGACCGTCCCGATGCGCCAGCGTCGCAGGACCCCGCAGACCTCGCGCAGTTCGCGTTCGCGAACGACCGGCTGACGCGCCGCACGCGGCTCGCGTACGAGCGCGGACTGATCTCGATCGACCGTCTCGCCGAGATCGCCGGCGTCCCACTGGTGGATGTGCGACCCATCGCGAGGGCGTGGGCGGTCTCACGTCCGAGTTGATCGGGTCGCGCGGCCAGACTATCGTTCTGACATGGCAGCATCGGGTTCCGGTGGCGACGCGGGCGCGACCTTCATCCTCGGCGTCGGTGCGGGCGTCCTCGTCGGTGCCGCGGTGTCAGCGGCGGCGTCAAGCCGCCGCGCCGCATTCTCGGACCGCCTTCGTGTGGGCCTGGAGCGCAACGGAATCCGCCTATTGTCCGCGAATCTCGGTCGCAACGGTCGCAAACCCGTATGGGTCATAACTGTCGAGCGCGCGGACGGCGTGGTCCAGACCCTGCACGGTCCACTCGCAGCCGACGCCGAGCCGTACGCCCTCGCAACATGCGACCGTATCGTCGCGCGCCTCGTTCGTCATCTGAGGGCACAGGCTGCGTAGGATGTCGGCGACGATCGACGAGAAGATCCAGGAGACGATCGCTCGCCTCGAAACGCTGGTCGCCGAGCGCGTCCGGGCAGAACAGCTGGTCGACCAGCTCACACGACTTCCGAACGGCGTGGCGCTCGCCGAAGCGATTCAGAAGAAGATCGACGACGGCAAGCCATTCTGGCTGGCGTTCGTCGAGGTGGATCGCTTCAAGAGCATCAATGACCAGTTTGGCTACGATGCCGCAGACGAACTCCTGAAAAAGATCGGGGAGTCGCTGCGGCACGGATGTTCGTACTTCGCGGGGAACACGATGGCATTCCGCTCACACGGCGATGAGTTCTTCATGTTTGGCGATGCGGACGCCCGATCTGCGACCTCTGCGAGAAAGGTTCGCGATTCTCTGAACACCGTTCGAAGCGGCATCGCAGCGGTGCGCGTTCCGGCACCCGGCGATCGCCACATGTCCTGCACCGTGAGCGTCGGGTGGCTTGCGAGCGACGATGCGGACCCAGCTGGCACCGTGCGCGCTGTGACGGTGGCGGCCGAGCGCGCGGTCGCCGAGGCGAAACACAAACGCGATCGTGTCGTGCAATACAGTCGCGCGCTCAGCGGGAAGCCGACGATCAACCTGCGTTCCGATTGCACACGGTGCAAGTGCAAGTTCTCGCTTGATCTGAAGGAGAGCGAGAATCGCGTGCGGCAGAAGCTCCGGTGCCCGAATTGCGGCACGAGTGTCAATCGCCCGGCTGCACCGACAGTCGAGCGCGCACAACTGGCCGAGAAATTCTGAGGACGCACGCCGAGCGTTCTCGGCGACCGGCGGTGCCGCTCGAGCGCCCGGCTCCCCGGCTCCGAGCGCCGTGGACACCCTGCCCCGCGCTCGCGTACCGTGCGCTCCATGTCGCAACTCAACGCCCGAATCTCCAGCCACATCGACGCGTTCCTTCGCGACATCGACGGCCTGCTGCGCAGCGTCGCGATCGCGACAGCGCGCGAGTCGCTCGCGAAGATCGGGGCGTCGACGGGCGGGACACATCGCGCGTCCCGCACTGCGTCCAAGTCCGCGGGATCCCATCGCGCCAGTGCACCCACTGCGCCCCATGCTCCTGCGGGCGGAAACTCCGCCGCCGCGAAGTTCCTCGCGTACGTTCGCGCGCATCCCGGCGTGCGGACGCACGTCGCATGCAAGGCGCTTGGCATCCACACCGACGACTTCCGCTACACGCTGAACAAGATGTTGAAGGCCGGCGTGCTCACCAAGCGCGGTGTCCGGCGCGGGACGAAGTACTACGCGGGGACGGCGGTTGGCTGAGCGGCGCTGGGCAGCGCGCGCTGGGGTGCTGCTGGCACTCGCGACGCTCGCACTCGCCTGCGCGGTCGAGGGGGGCCACACGTTCTTCGACGATCGTTTCCTGCGGCCGGCCGACCTTTTGCAGCCGAGCGACGTCCCCGACGCGGACGCGCCCGACGTCGACGCCGGGCCGGTCGTGTGCACCGATCGCGCCGGCAACATCTGCCCGGGCGGCCTCGCCTGCCCCGCGGTGAACGGGTGCAATTGGTGCGACTGCACCGAACGCAACCGCGACCTGGCGAGTTGCACACTACTGCCCTGTGCAGACACCGGTCCGCCAACCTGTGCGCAGGCGGAGAATTGCGCGGGGCAGTGCGCGTTCTTCCAGGGCTGCGCCGGCACCGAAGGGCGGTGCCTGTCGGGGCACGTTCCGGTCGGGGTCGAGTTCACGCTGTGTGGCTGCGATGGAATGACGTTCTCGTCGGGACAAGTGCCGCTGCGACCGTACGCGCACGCCGGGCCGTGCCCGTGAGTGTCACGGACAGTCCGCCACGCCGGCGTCCCAATGCGGCGGGTAGTCGTGTGTGCGAGTCGAGGGCGCATCGATCTCGAACGCGAGGACGTTCACACGCGTCGTCGTAACGGGAGACCGGCAGTACATCCCGCACGGGCCGATCGTTCGGATGTGAATTGCGTCGCCGACCGCGCCGCCCCGCAAGACTTCCGCACGGCACGGAACGGGATCGTTGCCGTTGCACTGAAACCTCTGTCCGGGGAACGGCGACCACGGCGAGGTGTCGTCGCCATCCAGCCCGAGAGACATCCCGCGCAGTCCCGGGTCGCGCAGCGGTTCCCGGGTGGCCGCGGTATCGCCTCGGATGGACGAACGTCCGACGAAGGCACTCAATCGCGCGGTGCGTTGATCCGGGCAGACGAATGCGGCGTGAACGACCTCCTGCACGCCCGCGAGGTCAGTTTCGCTGGTCACCGTTCCGCCATCGAGGAACTCGATCACGATGTAGGCATGCGGTGCGCCGTCACGGGGGAAGCTGCTATCCAACGGAAACTCTCCGTCACCTGGACGGCTCCCATCGGACCCGGTGCCAGTCCCCGTGTCGGCGCCTGCGATGGTGAGCGCACACGCTTGGCCGGCGACGGCGACCAGCACGATCCCGAGTTGCGCGAGCCGACTCACCGGCACGTCCCCGTCGCGGCGATCCGCACGCCCGCCGAGTTTGCGAAGCACGTGTTGTCGTACGAACGCCCATCGCAGCCACACACGGGGTTGACCGGCCCCGCGCAGTTTGCGCCCCCGGACGGCACGCGCATGCAGCCTCCCCATTCGCAGCCCGCGCCCCCGCAGTACTCCCCCTCCGAGCAATCGGCGTTGTCACGACACGGGAAGACCGTCCCCTGTGGAACGAACCGGCAGCAGCTCGGGCAATTTCGGTCCACGCAAACGCCGAGGATCGGGCAGCAGAACGCGGCCTCGGCGCACTGTCCGTCGTTTCCGCACGGAATGCGCGGGCGGGGTCTCGTGACGAACGAGGGCCCGACGCGTCCCACGCCGCATTCGCCAGGACCGGCTGCAAGACGCACACCCGGGGCGCACGCAGCTTGTGGGGACTCGTACGTCCGGCCGTTGCACCCGCAGACTACACACTGCCAATTCCCGGGAGGCGAGCACGATGCGCAACTGGGCCGCGACATGCACTCGCCGTATCCGAGACACCCGCCGCTGCAGTACTCGCCCGCCCCGCAGTCTGCGTCCGACGCGCAAACCGCACGTCCATGCGGAGTCATCGTCCGCGGCGGCGCCGGCCCGAGTGCCCCGTCGCTCCACCCCGCAGAATCCGGTGGAACGCCCGCGTCGGGCGGTGGGAGGTCGACGCGGCAGCTGTCCCGTTCCGTTACGGGCGAGAAGCAACGGCCGGTGATGTAGCAACAGATCGTCCCGGGCGCGCACTCGAGCATCGGGCAGTATCTCGGCGGCACGAAGCGCGATACCGCGTCCATGCCGACGACGTCGGCCCGCGGCGTGTCGAGCCCGGGCGCATCGGACTCGGCGCCATCGTTCGGCGTGCCGGCTTCGACGTGACCGACACTCCGACCGGCGTCGACGTCGGGGCCCACCGTCGATGCGCAGCCGGTGACGGCGCACACGGTCGCAACGAGGACCAGGAGCCGGGGGCGCCGGAATGCGACGTGCCAAATCAGCCCCGCGCTCGTCCCGGTGGAGTCGGGCCACGCGGTCGCGCGACGCGCGGTCGGGTGTCGGATGCGGGACACGCGGTGATTCTCGCACGGTAGGTCCGCCGCGCCCATCACCGCGGTCCGCGCGGTGACGGCGCCGCGGCGACCGCGGCCGCCGACGCGTCGGCGGTGGGGCGGGCTAGATTGGCGGAAACCCAGGGAGCACGGCGAAGACTTCGCGCACTGCTGCGACGACATCCTCGGGTTCCGCACTGCGAGCTGTCTTCAGCGACCAATAGCGGCCATGTGCGAGCCAATCGCGTAAGCCTTGGTACTCAATCAGAGCATCGAAATGCGACCGGCGCGCATCGCGGTCGTCACGCCACGCGCGAATGATCTCCACGAGCGGAACTCGTTCCTTCCATTTTTTCGCGAGATGCCTGAACTCCTGGCGAATGCGGGGAACGTTCTTGAGGCGTCCCGTCGTCCGCGCCAGAAAGTCGGCGCGCAGGACCGCCTCGGCGCTCGCAAGGAGCGCGAGCGATACCTCCCGCTTCAGCTCGTCCTGCATGTCGCGGATCGTTGCGTCGATTTCACTCGGCGTCAGAAGCGGGTCGAATCGATCGCTGGGCAATCGGCCAGCCCGCAGCTCCGCATCGAGGACATGTAGAGCATCGACGGAGCGCCCATAGTACTCAAAGATCCGAGCCGGCTCCGCGAACGCTGCGGTCGTCATCCCACAAGGTCGCGGAGCGCTTGCAGGAAGGCGGCCTCGTCCAGCGGCGCCAAATCCCACAGCGATTTCGAGAACGTCGGGGTCGCGAGGCTCCAGGAGCCGTCCGTTGCGCGCAGCAACCGGAACGACCGTCCGGCGGCGACGGCATCGACACGCCCATCGTGTCCGAGGACACGTCGGCCGGCGGGGAAGATGTGCACTCCGACGTCGCCGGGCATTACGACGATTCGCGTCGGCGCGTCGTACGAGCCGAGGTCGCCGTCGTGTTGCACGGTTGTGCTCTCGCGGTGAACGGTCACCAGCGATTCCTGCTCAGCGTCTCGCAACCACCCATCGATGCGCGCGAAGAGCGCGTCGAGTTCGCGGAGCCACTCGGTGCGCGCGGCGGCCGGATCCGGCGTCGCGCGCGCGTCGGACCGCTTCTTGACCCCGCGAAGGTGGTCGATGAACTGCTTCGCGGCCGCGCTACTCATCCGCCGATCCTACCACGGCGCCGTCGGCGTTCCAGACGGCGAATGCCATTCGCGGCCGCCGCGCGGTGGCGACCCTCCCGGTGTCCGTCCGAACGAGCGTGCGCAAGCGGCCGCCGGTGTACCCTCAGCGACGCCATGCGAACCGTTGCCGATCGTCCCGCACTTGCGGCGCAATGGCACCCGCGCAAGAACGGATCGCTCGAGCCGACCGGTATCTCCGTCCATAGCCGGACGCGCGTGTGGTGGAAGTGTCCGAGAGCCCCCGATCACCAGTGGCGTGCTGCGCCCGGCAGTCGGAGCGCGGGAACCGGGTGTCCGTTCTGCGCGAACAAGAAGGCGTCGGTGACGAACTCGCTCGCCGCGCTGCGACCCGAGCTTGCGGCGCAATGGCACCGGATCCGCAACGCACCCGTTCGCGCGCGCGATGTCGTGGTCGGAAGCAATCGCAGTGTGTGGTGGCAGTGCCCGCGCAACGCCGCACACGAGTGGCGCACGGCGGTTCAGACCCGGTCGAAACCTCTCGGAACCGGCTGCCCGTTCTGCGCGGGTCTCCGATTCGACGGCGGAGCCGGGTCGTTCGCAGCGCGGCATCCGGACGTCGCCGCACTCTGGCACCCCACCAAGAACGGATCGCGCAGACCCGACGCCATCGGCCCGTCGAGCAACCACAAGGTCTGGTGGCGATGCCGACGCGACGCGACGCACGAGTGGCAATCGATCGTCGCGAAAATGGCGCAGCGTGGGCCCGTATGTCCGATGTGCGCGGGCCGCATCGTGACGACGCGGACATCGCTGCGCGCGAAACACCCGTCACTCGCACGACAGTGGCACGCGACGAAGAACGGACTTCTCCGTCCGGATGCCGTGCTTCCCGGCACGACGCGGATGGTCTGGTGGAAGTGCGCCGCGGGACCGGACCACGAGTGGGAAATGCCTGTATGGCATCGGGTGACGTTCAGCAAGAACTGTCCCTTCTGCTCGAGTCGTCGACTGTCGGTGACCAACAGTCTCGCGGCCGTGGAGCCGCGCGTTGCACGTCAGTGGGACGCGACGAGAAATGGTTCGCTCAGCCCGCGCGAGGTTCGCTGGAACAGCAAGGACGTGGTCCACTGGAAGTGTCGCAAGGGTCCAGACCACGAGTGGACGGAGAAGATTTCCATGCGCACGCAGCGCGGAACGAATTGTCCGTTTTGCGCGCATCGGCGCCTCTCGATCACGAACTGCTTCGCGACGATGTACCCACGGATCGCCGCACAATGGCATCCGAAGCTGAACAAGCCACTCGGCCCGCACGAGATATTTCCATCGTCCGCTCGCCCGATCTGGTGGCGATGCCAGTTCGGGCACTCATGGTCCGCGACCGCAGCGTCGCGGGCTGCCAGCAAGTCCGGTTGCCCGACGTGCGCCTCGGCGAGGCGTCGCCGTCCGGCAGCGACGCGCAAGGTGCGTGAAGCCGTGTGGATACCGTCGGGACGAGAGAGAGCCCGACGGACGTGACCGGTGGCGAGTCGCTCCGCCACCGGTCGCCCCGAGCCTCACCCGGCGGGCGGAAACGGGTCGTCACCATACGTGTACTCGCACTGGATCCGCCCGTCGCGCCGATGCACCACGAGCTGCGCGCGTCCGCACGCGAGGTGCGCACCATGCGCGTACGCGCGCCCGCGAATCACCGCGAGCCGTTTGTACGCGCACCGAGCCAGCGCCCGCGTGCACCCTCGCTCGCGGATCACCCACCCTCCCCGCGGCGACGGCTCCACATTGAACACCCGCCGCCGCGTCTTTTCGTGCTCTCGCTTCTCCGCCGGCTTCACGGCGCACCCCCCTTCGCGTTCTGCTCCGCGTCGCGCCGGTCTGCATCCACCTTCGCCAGCACCAACGGCTCCATCCCTCCCCCAAATGCATCCTTCGCATTCGGGTTCCCCACCGCCGGCACGCTCTTCACCTCCGCGGGTTCGCTCCTCTCCTCACCGCCCACATTCACTTTTTCACCACCCAAATTCCCTTTTCCGTTCCCACCTCCGCTCTGCTCCGAACCAATGCCATCTCCTTTCTCCGAACTCCCCGTCTCCCCGCCTCCCTGTTCATTCATCTTCTTCTCTTCCTCCCCGCGCTTCCCCGCCCTCGCGCGAGCCCAGAGCGACGGCGCAATCGCGTCCACATCGTCCTCGTGCCAACGCAGGTACGTGACGACCCGACGCACTTCGTTCCACCGCCGCACGAGCACCGTGAACGCCGACTGTCGTGTTCGCGCCACCGCGACCACGTCCGCCGCCGCCTTCGCGCGCTGATCGATCAGCCCGCGCAGTTGCGCGACGATCGCGTCGGCCTTCGCCAGTTCGTTCCACTCGATCAACGTGCGCAGTCCCACCGTCGGCCACACTTCGCGCAACATCGAGGTGAGCACCTCGAGGTCGTTCGCCGTGTCCGCCGGTCCGATCCCGCGCTTCACGTCCACGAGCTTCTCGTGCGACGCGAACCCGCGATCGGCCAGTGCCTCGAGCGCCACGAGAAAACTCTCTCTCGTGTGTTGCGCTTCGCCGAGCGCGCGCGACAAGTCGTCGTGCGCGCCCGTTTGCTGTTCGTATTGCCCCTGCGTGTACGCGATCGCCAGTGTCAGTTCGCGAAGCTCGTCGATGAGCTTCATCGCGAACTTCGGCGTCTGCTCCGCGATCGTCGCGCGCAGTGTCTCGATTTTCGGCACCGCCGCCGCGACCACCGCGAGCACCCCGAGCACGTCGCTGCGCGTCTGCACGTAGCCGTTCGGGTCGATCGCCGCGAACTGCGGCGAGTAGACCTCGAACGCCTGGCGCATGCGTGCATCGAGCGCGTCGAGAGTGAGAGCCGCAGTGTCTCCACTGCCACTCACGAGTTGGAAATACGAATGACCATAGAATCCTTGTGTGAACATCATGACGGGCCTCTTCTTTCTGTTTCGGTTGTTGTGGTCTCGGCCCTGCCACCGAGGTGGCGGGCTAAGCAGGGAACCGGCGCCAATTCGGAATGCGCTGGAATTCCAGCGCCGCAACCGTCAGGGCGTGATCTGGATTGGCAGGAGCTCCTCGTGCGGATAGCGTCTGGCAATGTCGAGCAGGGAACCGTTGGCGAGGTTGGAG
>ORMF011078512.1_pt1 | contig 22047 bp, 22 predicted proteins | sample 1779871 | NCBI WGS metagenome assembly ORMF01 (sample SAMEA104232316, study PRJEB22302) | groundwater metagenome | biome: forest; feature: aquifer; material: groundwater | place: USA | collected 2011-08-07 | depth 5.4 m | reverse complement strand
CACAATAAAATCATCTGTTGGCATAGGCGCACTCCTTGCCGATGGAATAGGCGACACAATACGAGTAAGTGTAACAGGAGACTGCAGGGATGAAATTAAAATAGCACATTCCATTCTTGAAAGCCTCTCACTTCGCCATGCAGCTCCAGAAATAATTTCTTGCCCTACATGTGCTAGAACTTCGACTGACCTTATCAAGCTTGCAAATAAAATAGAGTCCGCAATATCTGAATTAAAAGCTTCAGGGATAGAGTTTAACCCCTTTAAGTTGGCAATAATGGGATGTGCTGTAAATGGGCCAGGCGAAGCAAGAGATGCAGATATAGGTATAGCGGGTGCTACTGGGCAATATGTTTTATTTGAAAAAGAAAAAACTATAGCTGCCTATAAAGAAAATGAAATAATAGATGTACTGCTTAAATACATAATAAAAAAATATGGAAATTCCAAAAATAAATAGACAATATATTGATGAGCTTAAAAATTTTTTGTCATCAAAAATCAAAGATAGTGATGCCGACCAATTGATAAATTTAGCGTGGAATGCTTCATTTATGAAAAAAGAAGAGAGAATAGCTTTAATAGAAAGGTTTATCTTGGAGAAATATAAAGTAAATAAACCACATATTTTAGAGCTTATACTCGCTCTTTCACATTACAGAAGAGCATTTTATAAAAAATAAGACTGGAACTATTATGAAAAAAATAACAATTATAGGTGCAGGGAAATTAGGTTCATCCATAGCAAACGGCTTGATAGACTCAAAAATTTTTACCTATTCAGATCTCATACTAACGAGAAGAAAACAACAGTTTCTCGAGCCATTAAATAGACAAGGATTTAACACTACTACAAGTAACTCTGAGGCAGTAAAACAATCTGAAGTTGTCATACTAGCAGTAGAACCTCGCCATGCTCAGGGCGTTATGGAAGAGATAAAAGATTTACTCAACCCTCAAAAACATATTTTTATATCTGTAATTGCTGGACTTACTCTCGCAAAAATAGAATCAATTTTAGGGAAAAATCAAAATATTATCCGTGCCATGCCAAATACTGCAGTAGCCGTTAGAGAATCAATAACATGTTTTTCCGCAAACACAAAAGATACCGCGGTCATTGAAGAAGTTAAAAAAATATTCTCTTCTGTCGGTGAAGTAATTCAGATAAACGAAGAAAATATGCTTGGAGCTACAGCTTTGGGAGGTTGCGGAATAGCCTTTTTCATGAGAGCAATAAGAGCAGCTTCACAAGGAGGAATTGAAATAGGATTCAGTTCAGAAACGGCAATAGCAATAGCAGCTCAAGCGGCAAAAGGTGCTGCTACACTCATTATCAATAACGGCAAACATCCTGAATATGAAATAGACAAAGTAACTACACCTCGCGGATGTACTATTGCAGGGTTAAACCAAATGGAACACGAAGGTTTCAGTTCTGCTATGATAAAAGGGATTTTGACATCCGCAGAAAAAGCTGCCACTCTTTGCAGAGAAAATTCATAAAACTTGTTACATACTGCATTAAATTATGCCTACCAAAAAGCAAATATTAATAAAAATTCATGATACCCTGTTTTTAGAATATGGCAAAGTAGAGTGTCCCCTTCATTACTCAAATAATTTTCAACTACTAGCTGCGGTAATTCTCTCAGCTCAATGTACTGATATTCGTGTCAATCAGGTAACTACTCCACTTTTTCAAAAATTTAGTGATGCTAAAACTATGGCAAAAGCTTCTATTAATGAAATAGAAGAGATAATAAAACCTGTAGGATTGTATCACTCGAAAGCATTGTCAATACACAGCACATCACAAATACTTATCGAAAAATATAATGGAGAAATTCCACAAACCATCGATGAGCTGATAACGCTTCCAGGCGTTGGAAGAAAAACTGCAAACGTTATAGTTAACCATGCCTATAATCAACCTAGTTTTGCTGTTGACACACATGTAATAAGACTTTTAAATAAAATAGGAATAGTTAAAACAAAAGAGCCAACAAAAATTGAATTTTACATAAAAAAACATTTGAGCAATAAATATTTAATCGACTTATCTTTGCTGCTTATAACTCACGGACGTAAAATATGCAAAGCTTCAAATCCAAAATGTCCTGAATGTGTAATAAGCAGTGAATGCTTGTTTTTTAAAACATATCAAAGCAAATCTATACCTATACAAATTATTTGATCGAAACTCAAAGCATTTTAAAGAACTACTTCACTGTTTTTTATTGGCCTTCTAATGAATGTATAGCTGACGGCTCCAATAATGCAGAAGATACCGCTGGTTATAAAAACAAAGTTGAAATTCCCATCGCTAAAATATAAAATCAAACCTGTTCCAATAGGTGCAAGCGTTGCCCCTACAAAATTTGCAAAATTCTGTATTCCGCCAAACGAACCAACAGCTTCAATCGGCGACAAATCTCCAACTAACGCCCAAATGATCCCAGGAATCATGTTGTATGCAAAAATGCTAACGGTAATGAGTATCATAACAACAGTTAAATTTGTCACATAATTTACAGGAATTGAAGCAAAACCAGAAATTAAACATGCGGCTACAATAGGGATTAACCTTGCCTTTAGCGGCGATACTCCTTTACGAATTAATTTATCTGAAATGTATCCACCCAAAAGAACGGCAAAAATTGCAGTCATAAACGGTATTGCATCAATAAAACCTGTTTTCTTGAGACTCAAATGCTTTACTTTCATCAAATAATCTGGAAACCATGTAAGGTAAACCCAAAAGACGTATGATGTCCCCATATTTCCTATAATCATCGCAATCATCGTTGGGTGTTTCATAAGTTTTAAATATGAAATTTTGCGTTTTTTTATTGATGAAACCTGAAAATTTTCAAGTTCCATAATTTTATTTGCTGTAGTTTTACTTTTTTCTTTACTGTAAACAGCCAGCCAAATACACCCTACGATAAAGCCTAAAACAGCAACAATTATAAACATTCCCCTCCAGCCGGTAAGAAGAATTAAAAACACAAGAATTATTGGAGCCACAGCATTTGCTACTCTAGGTCCCATATTAATAACCGAAGCAGCCATACCTCTCTCTTTTTTTACAAAAAATTGCTGGCATAATTTCCCTGAAATAATAAAGAATGGCGACTCAGCTATCCCTATAAGAACCATAACAAAATACAATGAAGTAAAACTTTCCGCTATTCCTCCCAAAAAAGCTGCGAATGACCAAAGAAATACGCTAAAGAGAAAAACTTTATTCATTCCAACTTTGTCTACAAACCAACCTGCAGGCAGACTCGCCAGCGCATAAGGCCACATAAATGCCGAAAGGAGGAAACCCATTTGAATAGCATTGAGGTGGAAATTTTCGGCTATCGTGGTATTTGCTATGCTAAGCGTATCTCTAGTCATATAATTAACGACAGCGGCAAAAAATAGTATCAGGACTAAATTCCAACGGTAATCCAACTTCTTAAAACTCATAGTTTTATCCCCCACGCAGAGTAATTTATAATTAAGCCGTTAATAGATACCTTCTATATCTTTACACCAAGCTTTATCAACTGCTCTTTTACCTTGTTTCTTTCTGCCTCTTTAAAAGATTTAAACGGTTCAGCTGTAACATCTGAACATATATCCATTATTGAAAGCGATGATTTTATACTCTTAATCAAACTTGAAGAATATTTCCCTATACTGTAAAGAGATAAGCAAATTTCAATTATTTTATTCTGCAATTTTAAAGCTGTATTTACATCTCCACTTTTCATAGACTCGTAAGCTCCAACATAAATTTCAGGAAACAAATTCGCTCCTGCATGAACTCCACCATCACCTCCCATTAACATAGATTGAACAAGAAGCTGCTCATGTCCCATTAATACAGATATCCCTTCAATATCGCGAGACTTGTGAAGTATATAATTAAAATTCGTCATATCTCCTGAACTGTCTTTGATTCCAAAAACATTTTTGTGCATCAAAAGTTCACGTACGGTGGAAGGTTCTATATTAATTTTTGTTGTACTTGGAATGTTATATAAAAAAAGAGGCAATGAAATTTCATTCAAAACGTCAGTATAGTATTCTATTAATTCCTGTTGCCCTGCAGGAAAATAATATGGAGGTGCAAGAACAACAGATGAGGCACCACACTTCTCAGAAAAACCAGCCAATTCAATTGTATTTGCAAAAGCTGTATCTGTTATGCCTACAGCCACTGGCAACCTTCCATTAACAAAACGGCACGTGTTGAGTATAAGTTGACGCTTTAATTCAATGCTTAAACTCGGAGCCTCTCCTGTCGTTCCAAGCACAAAAATGCCATGAACACCACCTTTAATAACATGAGTTAGCAATTTTTCCAATCCATCTAAATCAAGAGTATCTCTATCTAAAAGAGGTGTAACAATAGGCGGAATAATTCCTTGAAGCAACTTTTTCATAAAATCCCCACTAAATATTATTAAAGTATCTAAAAATTGTGAACTTGTGAACATACATTATGCAAAGGACAAAATATATCAAAATTCACTAATTTGCAAAAAAAAACCGGCAAATTAATGCCGGCTTATAAATAAAATAAACTGTGTCGAAACTATTCAGCTTTTGCTTCAGCTGATTTCTCTACTTTAGATTCAGTTTCTTCTGCTTTAGAAACTACTGTTTCCTGTTCATCAGTTTTTTTCACAGATTTTTTTTTCTTAGGTGCTGCTTCAGCAGTATCTACCCATTGAAGTATGCACATTTCTGCACCGTCTCCAATACGTTTGCCTAACTGAATTATTCTTGTATATCCACCTTCTCTATTGGCAAATCTTGGAGCTAATTCTTCAAAAAGAAATCTTACTGCATCTTCATTACGCAATTTGCTAATAGCTTGTCTTCTAGTATGAAGAGTTCCTTTTTTAGCAAGAGTAATCATTTTTTCAGCAACTCTTTTTGTTTCTTTAGCCTTTACCAATGTAGTCTCAATTTTAGTTGATAAAATAAGACTAGATACCTGGTTGGCAAGAAGAGCCGTTCTGTGAGCACTAGTGCGCCCTATTTTGAATGTATGCTTTCTATGACGCATAATATCCTACTTTCCTTCTTCTCCGCTTCCGGGAGTATTTAACTTTTCAATTTCCATTCTCAAAGCTTCATTCATATTTTCGCTGAATGTCATTCCTAACGAAAGTCCTAAGCCTTCAAGCTTCAACACTATTTCGTCCAAAGATTTTTTACCAAAATTTTTGTACTTAAGCATTTTAGATTCAGGTTTAGTTACCAATTCACCAAGAAGAGAAATACCTGCATTATCTAAACAATTCTGTGAACGAACTGAAAGATTAAGAGTTTCAACGTTTTGCGTTAAAAGCTTAAACATTGCCTTATCTTCTTCATTGATAAGAGCAGAGGCATCCTGAACTTCACTTTGTCCCAAGAATGGACGAAGATGTTCCTTAAGGATTTTAGCTGCTTTTTCAAGCGCTTCTTCAGGAGTAACTCTTCCATCAGTCCAAACTTCAAGAATAAGGCTGTCCATTTCAGTTTCTTCGCCGACACGAGCCTGCCCCACATCATATCTAACACGAGACACGGGGCTGAAAAAACTATCAACAGGAATGGTACCTACAGGTTGATTATCATTTTTATTTTTCTCAGCAGGTCTATACCCCCTGCCCTCAACAATATCAATTTCAGCTCTGAAGCGTGTATCTTTATCCAAAGTACAAATATGCTGTTTAGGATTAAGAACTTCAACAACACCGTCCGTTACTATATCGGCAGCGGTAACAGCTCCTGCTTTATCTTTCTTTATAACCAATGTTTTTGCTGCATCTCCATGAAGTACCAGCAATACCTTTTTAAGGTTTAATACTATCTCAGTAACATCTTCTACTACTTTTGGTATGGTAGCAAATTCATGAGAAACACCATCAATCCTTACAGCAGAAATAGCTGCTCCCTTCAAAGAAGAAAGCAAAACTCTACGTAAAGCATTACCAAGCGTATGTCCAAAACCTTTTTGGTATGGTGCGGCTATAAATTTAGTATAAGTTGAAGTAGCTGTAGATTCATCAACCTCAATATTCTGAGGTAGTGGAAATTCATTTGCAAGACTCATAACTTATATATTCCTTTATATTATTACTTAGAGTAAAGTTCTACTACAAGCTGTTCATCAGCTGGTACTTTTATCTCTCCTTCATCAGGCAGACGTACTACTTGTCCCTTCATAGCTTCAGTATCAAAAGAGAGCCATTCAGGTATAATATTATAAGCAGCAGTAACTTCTAATGATTTTTTAGCAAAGCTTACACTCTTTTCTGAAGTCTTCAGCTCTATTGTGTCACCTTGTCTCAAGCTAAAGGATGGAATGTCTACTTTTCTACCATTAACTTTTACATGTCCGTGTGTGATAAACTGTCTTGCTGTAGCTCTTGAAGGGGCAATACCAAGACGATAAACAACGTTGTCAAGTCTCTGCTCTAAAAGAGAGAGAAGTTTGAAGCTCGTTATACCTTTTAGTCTTGATGCTTCTTTAAAAGTTTTTACAAACTGTTTTTCTGAAAGACCGTAAAAACGGCGGATTGTCTGTTTTGCTCTAAGCTGTTGACCGTAATCAGAGAGCTTAGATTTCCTAGCCTGATTGCTGCCAGGTATTGAACGTTCTCTATCGATAGCACATTTTGCTTTCATGCAACGTTCACCCTTAAGAAACAGCTTTGTACCTTCTCTGCGGCAAAGCCTGCATGCTGGTCCTGTATATCTCATTATATAATTCTCCTATCCTGTTAAATCAAACTCTACGTCTTTTTGGAGGTCTGCATCCGTTGTGCGGAACTGGTGTGATGTCCTTTATCGCTGTAACATCGATACCAGCAGCTACAATACCTCTAACTGCTGATTCGCGACCGGGACCAGGACCTTTAATGCGTGCTTCTATTTCACGCATTCCAAAACTCTGCATAGCTTTCTTAACTGCTTCAGTAGCGACAACTTGTGCAGCATATGCAGTGCTCTTACGAGAGCCCTTAAACCCTGCTTTTCCTGCGGCAGACCAGCATAATACATTGCCATGTGGGTCTGTAACAGTTACTTTGGTATTATTAAAAGTTGCTCTAATGAAAGCAATACCTACTGGAACAAGACGTGCTCCCTTAAATTTTTTCTTAGAAGATGCAGCCTGCTGCACACTCTCAATTCCTTCACTGTTTTCACTATTTTCAATGACTATTCCTTTATCTTCAGCCATATATGAATCCTCTATTTATAATTTGGTAAAAATTAAGACTTAGCGAGCTTTCTTTGAGTTTTATCACGAATAGCTCCAACAGTAACCTTACGACCTTTTCTTGTACGAGCGTTAGTCTTGGTTCTCTGTCCTCTTACAGGCAAGCCTCTGCGATGACGGATTCCTCTATAACTTCCAATAGCACCTAATCTGCGGATATCCTGCATTATAGCTCTGCGAAGATCTCCTTCTACTAAGTAATCACTTTGAAGAAGTGCAGTAATGGCACCGATCTGATCCTGTGTGAGATTATCAGCTTTTGTGCCGATCTGAATATTTGCTCTTTCTACAATTTCCAAAGCTTTGGCAGGACCAATACCATAGATATAACGAAGAGCTATTTCTATTCTTTTTTTCCCAGGAACTTCTATCCCGATAATTCTTGGCATTATATACCTCTCATAAAATATTTAAATTTAATTATCCCTGTTTCTGTTTATGTCTAGCATTTCTAGAACAAATAACTCTTATGATACCGCCTCTTTTAATAATTTGGCAATATTCACAACGACGTTTTACAGAAGCTCTAACTTTCATATACTCATACCTTTTCTATATAAAAATTGATTTCTTTTTAGTATATAAAAAAACACGAAATATTGTGCCAGCAGTATATTCGCATCTTCGTATATAGACGAGTGACTTTTTATTTATAAAAAAACATTAAGGCTAATAAAGTAAACTTTTTAGCTAAACTATCAAGATCGGAATGAGGAAAAAATAGAAAAAAATATCAGCAACATACTTTCTTACATCTTCGCATACTTATATTTTTGTTTAAACAAAGTCACGAAGCTGCCTGAATTTTCCTTAAAATTGGTAGCAGTTTAATGAACAACTATAGGAATATCTATTTTTTCCTATAGATAATTCTACCTTTTGAAAGATCATAAGGCGACATTTCCATAGTTACCTGATCGCCTGGAAGAATTCTAATAAAATTTAACCGCATTTTTCCGCTTATATGCGCAAAAACTTCATGTCCGTTTTCTAATGTAACTCTAAATTTTGTATCAGGAAGCAGTTCTTTTACCACTCCATCAATAGTTATTAAATCTTTTGCCACGTTCTTTCTCCTAAATTAATTAATAAAATATAATAAAATTTCAAAATCTGGATAGTTTATCATCAAAATATTAAAGTGTCCACCTAAAAAGCAATTATTTATCCATATGAAATTTAAAATAAAAAACTGCCGATTAGAAAATATTTCTATCGGCAGCATAAAAATTAACAAATATTTTATTGACTTTATGCCTTTATAATATTAAGCAAATCTTTAAGAACAGGTTCTTTACCTCTTTCAGAATTAATAGGAATTAGTATCTTTTCCTTTGTGTAAAATTCTATTAAAGGTGCTGTTTCTTTTTTATAAATATCAAGTCTGCTTTTAGCTGTTTCAATGCTGTCATCCGCTCTTTGATAAAGTTCACCACCGCATTTATCACAAACCCCAGTTTTCTTTGGTGGAGAAAATAATTTATTGAAGTTTTCACTGCATGATCTGCAAATCAGCCTAGCAGTTAATCTTTGAAGCAAAAGTTCATCATTAGCTTCAAATGATATAACAGCGTCAACTTTCATGCCATTTTTATTTAAAGCTACTTTCAAAAGTTTGGCTTGAGGGATAGTTCTTGGAAAACCATCTAAGATAAAGCCCTTAAGGCAATCTGTTTCAGAGAGTCTTTTTGAAACCATATCTGCAACGAGCGAATCAGGAACAAGCTCACCTGACTCAACATATTTTTTTGCTTTTAAACCAAGCTCAGAACCATTTTTAATTTCATTTCTGAAAATTTCACCGGTCGAAATATGCACCAAATTTGCTTTTTCCTTTAAAAGACTTGCAAATGTTCCTTTACCAGCTCCAGGAGGCCCAAAAAAAATAATATTCTTCATTTGTAATTTCCTAACATTTTTAAAGTTAATATGCTCAAAATAAATTGGCGTTCAAAAATCTAAAGATTATTTTGAATCTATTTTTACAGTTCTAAATTTTCAACAATAAGTAATATGAATTAATATCTTAAATTTGCAAAGATTGTATTTTTTTTTGACAAATTTAAAATATTATTGACAGTTTAATATATAACATCTTTACATAACTAATAATTCTATGTATATTTCGCATATAAGCATACAAAATTATCAACTATATGCAGCTTAAAATTATGAAAGACAATCCAACATTAACAGTACTATCAGGCAAATTAAAAGGGACAGTGATAGATTTAATTTTAGAATCTTATACCTTTGGAAGAAATGCAGATTGCGAAATAGTGTTTAGTGATTCAACGGTTAGCGGGCGACATTGTAAGATGGAAAAAAATCAGGATGGTTCGTTTAGATTATTAGATCTTGGCAGCACTAATGGAATGTTTGTAAATACGATACAAACAACATCTCAAAATCTCATGAACGGAGACATTGTAAAGCTTGGTTTAGTTGAAATGTTATACAATGCCAAAGATTCAGAGATCTATAAAACAGATAAAACAAAGTATAAAAGCTCAGGAAATATAGAAGAGACAAAAGTCAATCTTCTAAATACAATTCACACTGGATTGATTGAAGAAATGGAAAATATTTCTCCTTTTGCAAAAGACAATTGTTCCAAAGGGAAAAATCTTCCTACCAAGCTTATAACGTTGCTAATAATTCTTCTTATAATTATCATCGTTGTACTGTTAGCTGTTCTCCTCTTAATAATTTAACAAAAAAATAATAACCTTTACCTGGACAGTTTTACGTTAATGTTTTTGTAATTGACGTGAATACATAATACATTAATACCTGTTTTTGTATCATTTCTTCGTATATTCTTTTCTTGTAGTCTTGAAAGAAATCTTATAAAGATAATAATATATCAAATTATAACTCGGTTTTACACCGCTCTTTACGATTTAGTGATATCAGCGTAAAGTAAGTTATTGATTAAATCATTTACTATTTAATAAATAAATTAAATCTAGGACTAATATTTAAATTATGAGTGATGACAACACAAATAAGCAGCCGCCAAACAAAAATAATTCTCCGCTAAAGAAAACTCCCCCAGTTGCAATGATAATTTGGATGTTGGTCTTTTTAGCAGCTATATCCCTTTTTGTTTTCTCAATGCAGCAAAAACAAGTCAGAATGATAGATCAATCATCTTTTGAAAATATGCTTTCGCAAGGGAAAATTGAAAGTGTAACGTTGACCCCTCAATCTGGCGATATAATGTTGGCTCAAGGAAAATTAAAAGCATCTTCTCACCTGCCATCTGACATAGCAACTTATCAAAGCAGAATAATATATACAAACAGCCTCGATAAGCTTTTAAGAGATGAGGCTTCAGGTCAATACAAGGTAAGTGTCACAGTTCAAAATGACGATACTTGGATCAAAGGAATGCTCTTTACGTTTCTTATAATAGTAGTTCCTTTAATCTTAATTTACTTTCTTTTTGCAAGGCAATTAAAATCAGCAGGGAAAGGTGCCATGCAGTTTGGGAAGAGCAAGGCGAGAATGATATCGCCAGATAAAAATAAAATAAAATTCGGTGACGTAGCAGGTGCTGACGAAGCAAAAGAAGAGACAAAAGAGATAATGGACTATCTGCGAGATCCTTTAAAATATAAACTTCTCGGAGCAAAAATCCCCAAAGGTGCCATGCTCGTGGGACCTCCTGGAACAGGAAAAACGTTGATGGCTAAAGCAATTGCTGGTGAAGCCCACGTTCCATTTTTTGCAATAAGCGGGTCTGATTTTGTTGAGATGTTTGTGGGAGTGGGAGCAAGCAGAGTAAGAGATATGTTTGAATTGGCAAGAAAACACGCTCCATCATTAATTTTTATTGATGAAATTGATGCTGTAGGACGTTCTAGATTTTCAGGAATAGGCGGCGGGCATGACGAAAGAGAACAAACATTAAATGCCATGCTTGTAGAAATGGATGGACTTGAAACACAAGAAGGTGCTGTAATCGTATTAGCAGCTACAAACAGGCCTGATGTTCTTGATCCTGCACTTGTACGCCCAGGTAGATTTGACCGTCAAATTGTAATGGATTTCCCTGACATAAAAGGAAGAAGGCAGATACTGGAAGTTCATGCAAAAAATATCAAAACAGATGAGACCGTTGATCTTGACATTATAGCAAGAGGAACGCCAGGCTTCAGTGGAGCAGATTTGGCAAATCTTATTAATGAGGCAGCGCTTTTAGCAGCCAGATACAATAAAAAAGCAGCTTCTATACATGATATAGAAGAAGCTAGAGATAAGGTGTGCTTTGGAGTTGCTAGAAAAAGCAGGGTCTATAATGACGCAGTAAAAAAACTTACAGCATATCATGAAGCAGGTCATGCACTTGTTAACCTCTACTGCAGCAAGTCCATTCCTCTTCACAAAGTTACTATCATTCCAAGGGGAATGGCTCTTGGCATAACGATGCAGATGGATGACGAAGACCGTTATTCTCAAACAATGTCTGAAATGAAAGATGTTATGGCTATGACAATGGGTGGCAGGTGTGCCGAAGAAATAACATTTGGTAAAGAAAATATTACAAGCGGTGCAAGCAACGATATACAACAAGTAACAAAAATAGCAAAATCAATGGTTTGCGTATATGGAATGAGTGAAAAAATGGGAACCCTTTCTTATGGCTCACGAGAACAGCAAGTATTTGTAGGGCGTGATATTACTCGTTCAGAAGATTACAGCGAAGCTACAGCAAGGGAACTTGACTTAGAGGTTAAAATTCTTGTTGATACTGCCAATAAAAAAGCTATGAAAATCCTATTGGACCATAAGGACGAATTGAAAAAGCTTGGAGAAGCTTTACTTGTTAAAGAAACAATGACAGGGAATGAAATACGTGAACTGCTTGGAATGCCGCCTAGAGTTGCAGCCCAAATAGATTATAGTGATATAGAAGGATCTCTTGTACAAAAAGAAGCAGCAAAAGAATCTGTGACAGAAACCCTCTCAGATAAAGAAGCAGTATCAGCTGAAAAAACTATAGACGATAATAGTGAAAAACTATCTTAGCATAGTTTAATATTAAATTACAACATATTATTTGAAAAGCGGAAACAAATTTCCGCTTTTTCTATTTTTAAAAACCTAATATTATTAAAGTTATGGTAATTCATAACACTCGAGACAGCTTACAGCTTGAGTTAATTTTATGCTAAATTTTACCAGCGAGATGACATGATGCAAAATGTTTTTTTTCTATTTCATGGATTGTAGGACGCTGCATACGGCATATCTCCTTAACATGCTGGCATCTTGTACTAAATTTGCACCCTTTTGGAGGATTTATTGGACTTGGAATCTCTCCCTCCAATTTCATTTTAATACGATTTGTATTGTTAAGATCACCAATTTTAGGAATAGACGAAAGAAGAGCTCTTGTATATGGATGAAGTGGATTCGAGTATAATTCGGCACTGCTGGCAAGTTCTACCATATCACCTAGGTACATAACACCCACACGATTAGAAAGATACTTAACCATACTCAAATCATGTGCAATAAAAAGATAAGTAAGTTTTTTTTCCTGTTGAAGATTTTTTAGAAGATTAACAACCTGTGCCTGAATTGAAACATCAAGAGCAGAAATAGGTTCGTCACAAACTATAAATTCAGGTTCTACAGCGAGTGCTCTTGCTATTCCTATCCTCTGCTTTTGTCCACCACTAAATTCATGCGGAAATCTGTTGGCATGTTCTTTATTAAGCCCCACCTGTTCAAGAAGTTTATATACCTTTTCCTTACGTTCGTCTAATGTTTTATACATTTTAAATATATCCAAGCCTTCGGCAATAATATCTGTAACAGTCATTCTCGGATCTAAAGATGCATCTGGATCCTGAAAAATCATTTGAAATTTTTTTGCAAAAACCTTTTTTTTGGCTTTTGAAATTTCGGTTCCATTGTAGAATATTTCTCCTCCTGATTTTGAATACAGGACTGTTAGGGTTCTACCTAAAGTCGTCTTACCGCATCCCGATTCTCCTACAATTCCCAATGTCTCACCTTTATAAATATCGAAAGAGACGTCATCTACAGCCTTCAGTATCTGACCAGAGCCTACGTGAAAATATTTTTTTAACCCTTTAATTTCAAGCAATTTTTCCATACATATATACCTTTTGCAGTTTTCTTTAAACAGCTACTTTAATAAAATTAAAAATCAGACAAGATTAACCTGTAATAACTGATAAATCATATTCATGAGGAGATTTTCTTGAAATTTTAGGAGCATCTTCATGCATCATCCAACATCTCGAATAATGTCCATTGCCACAATCATAATTTTTTGGTTTTTCCCTGTAACATATACGCATTGCGTATATACATCTTGGAGAAAACGGACATCCAGCAGGAGGATTTAAAACATCAGGCGGTGTACCGTCTATGGAAAGCAGCGGATAATCTGAATTATCCTCAATTCTAGGCATAGAGTCCAAAAGTCCCCATGTATACGGATGCTTGGGGTTAAAGAAAAGTTCTTTTGCTGTACCCTCCTCCATAATTTCTCCACCGTACATAACTATTACACGCTCTGCAATATCAGCAACTACTCCAAGATCATGAGTAATAAGTATAATTGACGTATTAAGTTTATGTTTAAGTTCTTTCATTAACTCTAAAATCTGAGCTTGAATTGTCACGTCCAGTGCAGTTGTAGGCTCATCAGCAATAAGGATATTAGGATTACATGCAAGTGCAATAGCTATTACAACTCTCTGCCTCATCCCACCGCTAAACTGATGAGGATACTGTTTATATCTCTTGTCAGGATTAGGGATACCAACCAACGTTAATAGTTCAAGTGCCTTAAGCTTTGCTGCTTTTCTAGATATTTTCTGATGAATCAAAATACCTTCAATGATCTGACTCCCTATCTTCATAGTCGGATTAAGGGCACCCATTGGGTTTTGAAAAATCATCCCAATTTCTTTTCCGCGAAGCTTTTGCATCTGCTTTTCTTTCATCGGTATGATTTCTTGATCTTTATATCTTATTGAACCGCTCTTAAATCTTCCAGGCGGCATTGGTATAAGCTTCATAACACTTTGAACAGTTACTGATTTCCCAGAACCTGATTCACCTACAATTGCAAGACTTTCACCTTTTTTAAGAGAAAAACTGATCCCGCGCAATACCTGAACCTCACCAGCATAAGTATCGAATGATACATACAGATCTTTTATTTCTAAAATATTATTTTCGTACATAATTCAAGCCTTACTGGTTTTATTTTCTCAATTTCGGATCAAGAGCGTCTCTTAAACCATCGCCAAGTATATTAAAAGTCAATGTAACTACGGATATCATTATTATAGGAATCAAAAAAAGAAATGGTGCGGCATAAAGTTGATTATAACCGTCATTTGCTAAACTGCCCCATGAACATTGTGGGGGAGGAACACCTAGTCCAATAAAGCTTAAATATGCCTCTGTAAAAATAGCCGTTGGTATGTCTAACGTAAGTCTGACTATAATTATCCCCATACAATTAGGCAGCAAATGTTTTATCAGAATACGCCAACGGTTTGCACCTAAAGCCTCTGAAGCCATAATATATTCATTCTGTTTTAATTTAAGAACTTCACCCCTAATAAGAAGTGCCATGTAAAGCCATTGGGTAATACTCATCGCGATAATAATAGTCATCACGCCAGGACCAAGAACAATCATCAGGAGAATAATATAAATTACAGAAGGAATTGCAAAAAATATTTCTACAATACGCATCATTATAATGTCCGTTTTTCCGCCTATTAATCCTGCTATTCCACCATATACAGTCCCAATTATGCCTTCACTGACGACAACTACAAGAGATATAAAAAAAGAAACTCTCCCTCCAAACCATACCCTTACAAATTCATCACGCCCAAATTCATCTCCACCAAAAAAATGACCTTGTTTGATTACATCCCAGTTCCAGGTATTTGCAATATTAAAATTCATTACTCTATATGAAAACCCATTTAAATAGGGACCAACAATACACAATGTAATCAAAACAGCAATTATCCAAAAACAGAAAACAGCAGGTTTATTTTTCTTTAATCGTCTGAAAGCATCCTGCCAATATGTCATACTTTTGCTATAAATGCGTTCACTTTGAAGGACATCAGAGCCGACTACTTCAAAATCGGGATTTTTTACGTTTAAATCATGCATTATCTTTCACCAGCCTTTGCGTTTACTCTTATTCTTGGATCAATGAATGCATAAGAAATATCAACAATCAAAACCATTGCTATAAGAAAAGCGGCATAAAAAACTGTAATTCCCAACGCTACTGTATAATCATTATTCATTATGCTGTCTACAAAGTATTTACCAATACCAGGTATAGCAAATATTTTTTCTATAACAAGTGAACCCGTCAAAATTGCGGCAACCATTGGACCAAGATAGGTTATAACAGGCATAATGGCATTTCGAAGACAATGTTTAATAATTATATTGGTAGATGAAACACCTTTCGCTCTGGCAGTTTTAATGTAATCCTGTCCGAGTACTTCAATCGTAGATGCCCTCATAAGTCGTGTTATCATTGCTACAGTTGCCATGCCCAAGGCAATCATAGGCAAAATAGTTGCCCATCTTTGGTTATAACCCGCAATAGGCAATATCAAAACTCCAGTATGCATTAATATTGAGATAACACCCCACTGCAAAATACCTGCAATTGCAAATGATGGGACAGATACACCTATTATTGCAACAATAAGCGCCATTGTATCCCACTTTTTTGCCCTATTTAAAGCGGCTATTACCCCCATGACCAGTCCAAAAACAAGCCCAAAAATTACAGCCTTTACCCCAATATCAAGCGAATATGGGAAATGGGATAAAATTATTTGAGTAACTGTTCTGCCAGGCTGAGTCATAGATAAGCCGAAATTCCCCTGCATGAGATGCCAAAGATAAATAAAATATTGATGAGATAACGAGAGATTCAAACCATATTTTTCCATCAATTGTTCCATGATTTGAGGCGGGATAGCCTTTTCACTGGCAAATGGATTTCCTGGAAGACAATGCATTAAAAAAAAAGTCAATGTCGCAACAAACCACAAAGTTATTATTGAGTATATTATTCGCTTTAGAATATATTTCAGCATAATTTGTCCCTATTAATTCGAAGCCAAATTGTTTTTGTGAATGTATAAGTAAGGTGCCTTTAAAAAATGGCACCTTACTTAATTTTATTATTTATCTACGTAAGCCCATCTAAAATTTACTGCAGGTGTAATTTGAGTAAATTCAACACCTTTTAACCAGGTTTTTTTCAAATAGATAGTTGAAGGATAAAATAAAGGAACTATCGGCATCTGAGCCATAAGGATATTTTCAGCCTTATGCATATCAGCCATTCTTACAGTGTCATCACTTGAATTAGTTGCTGTAGAAATAAGTGAATCATACTCTTTATTTGAAAACTGAGGATCGTTATTACCGCCGCCTGTAACAAATAGATTAAGATAAGTTAAAGGATCATTATAATCAGGAATCCAGCCAGCATAACACATATCAAAATTATGTTGTTGCATTTTTAACAGTCTGCTTTGAAAAGTTTCAACATCAAGCTGGACATTTATGCCCAAATTCTGCAGCAACTGCTGTTGAACATAAACACATATCGGGACATTTTCACCAGCTTGATTTACAAGAAGTTTTAGCGTAATGGGACCAGTAACACCAAGTTCTTTTAATCCTTTAGCATAAAGCTCTTTTGCTTCTGTTAGATTCTCTTTAATATTATAATTTCCGTTTGCTTCTCTAAAAGTTTTTCCGTCTGGGCCTTTTGTGCCTGGAGGTACAAATGCTAACGCAGGAGTAGAATGATCTTTTAATACATCAGTGCAAAGCTGATCTCTGTTAATTGCCAGCGAGATAGCCTTTCTGATATTTTCATTCTTAAGGTACTTATTAGTCACATTAAGCTCCAGATACCAAATACCCCCTGCAGGAAAATAAAAAACTTCTTTACTGCCGCTGAATTGATTAAGCTGATTTGCTGTTATCGTGGCAAGATCTAACTGGCCTGTCATAAACATAAGAGCAACAGTGTTTGGGTCAGTAATAAGGTCAAATTTCAAATTATCAATTTTAATATTTTTTGCATCCCAGTAATAAGGATTTTTAGTAAACGTATAATTTCCACCATCGCCTGTTACCATGCTTTTGAGCTGCCACGGACCGTTATAAAGCATTTTATCAGGTGAAAGGGAGTAACTGCTTCCAACTTTCTTAAAAAAAGCTTCATTACATGGGAAAGTAGTTGGTGCACTCAACAACTGCAAAAAATAGGTGCATGGATTTGCCAAGGTTATTTGCAATGTATATTTATCGATAACCTTTATTCCTACATCCTTGAAGTCTTTTATTTTGCCCACATTGAATGCCTCTGCATTTTTTACATTATAAAGGAAATAAGAATACTGTGATGCTGTTGCAGGCTCCAAAGCCCTTTTCATTCCAAAGAAAAAATCATCTGCAGTAACAGGCTCGCCATTAGACCATTTTGCATCTTTTCGTAGATGGAATGTATAAATTAAGCCGTCTTTAGAGATATCCCAACTTGCTGCTCCTGCAGGCACTATTTTACCACCAGCTTTAATGTCGGTCAAACCTTCCATGCACGCCACATCAACCTGAGATCCTGTAATACCTGTTACAAGTTGAGGGTCGATTGATTTTGAAGCCTCCCCAAGATTGAATACAACATTTGTTTCAGCGATCGCACTTGTGACTGCAAATGCAAATGTGAAACACAATGCAGATGCAGTTATTGCTGCAAACTTCTTAAATTTCATTTTTTATCTCCCTTTTATTTTTTATTAGAATCCAATATGAATGCATACTGGAAAACGTAAAAATCTTATCATTTAGTTTTTATTTCCCCCCCCCCTCGATCACCAATCATTAACGACCCACAGATTAAATATTGCGACTACAACTTTTCAGCCATATCCATACTTTTCACTTTGGCTTACTCTTGAAGTTTTTAGCAGAATATAAAACAACTAATCATAATTTTTATTTAAAAAACTGGTACTTTATTACGGACTTCACCATTTTTTATTTTTTAGCGGGAATAAGTTCAGATTGAGGTTGAAGTAAGTGCAATTGGACATTTTTACAGGAAAATAATAACCAGAAGCAGATACTGAGATCAAATCAAATACGCAAAGTAGAAAAAAAGACTTAATACCATTTCCCATATTCACCCCACTTTTAGAATATAAAATAATTGGCAAAAGAAATGTTTGATATCCCCTATATTTATTCAAACATCTTGCACCTAATTTATTACATGGAATTACATAAACAACCAACCGAAATAAAAATTTAAAAATTTTTAATATTTGTTTTAAAAGTTACGGGGGATCTCTAAAACGCAAAATAAATGCTATCTTTCAACTCCTGTGAAAATAACAACGTTATTTTCGGCAGTGGATAAAGCACCAATTTTTAAAAGTTTTAAAAACCCTGCAAAACCAGAACTGCCTGTATGATCAACTTTGATTTTAGAAATATTTTTAGCCTCAGAATTGGCTATTTTAAGTTCATTTTCAGAAACAGTTACAACGAGTCCGCCAGACATAAAAACACCTGTTATGATTCTAAACCAATCAAATGTTATATCATCCAAAATGCCATGAGCTACGCTGTGTGGTTCAGACTCCCAACACCACATGAACTTTGACATAACATATTCAGATGCATTTTTAAGGACACTTTGAACTAAATCAGAAGAATAATTATGTTTTATAAAATTTGATACAGCCATTATCTGATCCATGGCTTCATTATAAAAAGCAATAAGTTTTTTATTCTCTATAGTTGTAGATTCAATATCTGTTTTTTTAACAAAGTCCAGTGTATATCTCAAGTTATTTTTTCTCGCAATTTCTCTTTGTAACAACAAAAAAGCTCTGAGTAGAGGATATCCACCTTCTGTCTGAACAGCAAAAAGCTTGGGATAGTTATCAATTTTATTTAATTCATAGTATTCTTGTATTGATTTAAATGCAGCACTGGCAAGAGCACCGCCACCAACCTGTACTGTTAAACTATTTAATTTTAAATTTTTTTCTCTAATTTGAGAAACTAATTCTAGTGCAAGCGTCTGCCCACCTTCAATATTTGACCAATTATCTGGGCCAGAACATGAACATGGTACAGCCCCATTTTTCAAAGCCTCCTGAAAGCGGTTATAGCATGGATCTCCTGTCTCTCCATGAACTCTAGGACATTCAATTATACTTGAACCATGAAATTTTAATCGTCTGATAATATTTTGATTGACTCCTACAGGTATAAAAACACTAAGTTTATATCCTGCAGCTTTAGCAACAGCAGCTGCACCCAAAGCCGCATTTCCACAACTATAAATTGCTAGTGAAGGTTTTTCTTTCAAAACACCAGCATGTCTTAAAACTTCAAAATAAAGAACATTTCCCATAATGTGTCTAGCCTTATGAGAACCTGAGACGTTTATGGTCTCATTTTTTATAATGAGTTTGCCGTCACCTTCGCCATAATTTTTAATTATTTTTATTGGAGTAACTTTGAATTCAGGCTCATCGATAAGATTGAGCTTTTTGTTGATTTCTAATACAACATCATCAAAATTAACGCCTATTGTTTGGGCAATTTTATAAGAATAGAAAAAATCTTTAAATATTATATATGGGGAAACTTTTTCGTCAAATTTTATGTCAATCGAATTATTAGCATTCAAGGGATCATATTCCAAAATATGATTGCAGTCCCCTTCCCCTCTATGCTTACAAGAATTTACCACCTTTTTCTCAGCAAAATACTCCGCTTTATTACAACCGCTGCATTTTAACATTGCATCCGACATTGCCAACACCTCCTATAATTTTAGAAACAGTACGTCAAAGGTATAATTAAAACCTTTCAAGCTTTCTTTAAAGCAAAAAAGCCGATACTCGCTTAATCAACGAATATCGGCATAATGATTATACTATAACTTTACTTGGCTTTTTCGTTGAATTCCTTAATCATCTTGTCCCAAATTGGAACGTATTTTTTCATATCTTTCCAAAATTCTTGATCTTTTCTTGCATTGAAATCTTTAAGGTCGACACCTTGTTGTTCAACCCATGTATAATATCCTAAATTAAAGATTCTATCTTTTGCAACTTTTGTAAGCTCCTCGTAATTATCTGTAGTTACTGCCTTTAAATGCTGTCCGTATGCTTCAGCGGCTGAATACATATCAAATTTTCCACCAAAAAGTTTAGCTTTTTGTTTAGGCATCTCTGTAGAATACATAAATGCTGGGTCTGTAGCGACAGTAAGGATTACATCATTGCTACCAAGTTCATAATATTTAGCAGTTTTTATAGCTGCAAGCATATTGCATATAGAAGAAAGCCCCATAAGCGATAGGTTTTCTATAGCTTCAGCTGAAACGCCCTTTTGTTCTTTTAGATATTTTTTTCCTTCTTCCGTATTAAAAAGGAGGTAAAGAGAGTCTGTGGATGTATCCGAAACTGCCGCAATATTGTCTGTATTCATAACATTGTGTACATAAGGCACGTGTTTATCTCCAATGCCCTGAATATTATGCCCGCCAAATCCGTTGTTCAAAAGAGTTGGACATTCCACAGCTTCAACTGCAACAATATTAACTTTACCATAATTATCTTTTAAATAATCACCTGCAGAAATTGTACCTGCGGAACCTGTAGCTGAAGTAAATGCACGAAGTTTAAGCTTGTTATTGCTCTTCTTCAAATCTTCAAAGACTTTTCCAAGAGCACTTCCAGTACATGTGTAATGAATTAACGTATTTCCAAATTCACAGAATTGGTTAAATATAATATTATGTTTATCTTTTCCCAATTCGTTACATTTGTCATAAATTTCTTTAACGTTGCTTTCGCAACCATATGTTTTATAAATATCTGTAGAAGGATCCACCGTCCATTTATTTAACCAATTGAAACGTTCAGCACTCATTTCTTCTGGAAGAATTGCCACTCCATGACAATCCATAATCCTAGAAACAGCCACACCGCCTCTGCAATAATTACCTGTTGAAGGCCAAATTGCCTTGTCTGCTGTAGGATCAAACTGCCCTGTAATCACTCGTGGAGCCAAGCAACCATATGCAGCAAGCACTTTATGACAGTTAACCATTGGGAAAAAAGCCCCTGACATAATTACTATTTTTGCATCTACGCCTGAAATTGCTTTAGGAATTTCAAAATAGTAAGGAACGTTTCTAAAGGCTTTTGATTTTTTATCATTAAACCAGTTTATTCTATAAAGATTAAGTGGATGTGCTTCATCAGCAGATATATTCAAAAGTTCTTTTCTGATTTTTTCAGATATTTTTGAAGGGTCACTCAATTCCGCAAAAGTAGGAAGTTGAATCTTTCTTTCTTTGAAGCGCCCTATTGTTTTGTTTAAAACATTTTGATTAATAACGTGGTCTTCCAAACCCAATTTAGCCATAATGTAAATCTCCTAAGTTATTATAAAAACTTGTAAGTTAATTGGTTTTCCCGCATTTGGATGAATAATTGAAGTACTATAAAAATGCAGTTTAAAAGATAAAATACAAGAGAAAAACGTTATAATGTGAAAATAATATTTAATCAACTCAGATGATAATTCTTTGAATAACTGAGTTTAAAAAAATTTACTAAATGATAAAAGCTAAGGAAGTGTAACTAAATAAATTACATGATTTTACAAAACATCAAAGAGATTATTTG
>ORMF011265374.1_pt1 | contig 22052 bp, 19 predicted proteins | sample 1779871 | NCBI WGS metagenome assembly ORMF01 (sample SAMEA104232316, study PRJEB22302) | groundwater metagenome | biome: forest; feature: aquifer; material: groundwater | place: USA | collected 2011-08-07 | depth 5.4 m | reverse complement strand
CGGAATTCCGGAAACGTGGAAATGAACGCCGGCTACCGTTTGCCGTAACGCGCCGGTCTTTCCTTAACCAGAAAGCCGATCTTACGCTTCTTGGGCTCCGGTGGAGTCATCAGCTGCCGTATCGCGTCGAAGACGACCTTGAATTGCGCGTCGTATTTTCGCTCAAGCATTTCGAGCTTGTTCGCCAGATCCTTGTGCGTTGCCAAGATTTCCCGCAACCGAACGAACGCGCGCATGATTTCAATGTTGACGCGGACGGCGCGCTTGCTTCGTAGAACGCTCGAAAGCATGGACACGCCTTGTTCGGTAAATGCGTGGGGAACGTATTTCCGATGTCGTCCCCGGCCGCTTTCTAAGGTCACAATTTGTGACCTTAAAGCAGTGAACTCTTCAGGAGTGAGTTGAAACATGAAGTCGGCGGGGAACCGGTCGTCATTTCGTTTGACGGCCTGGTTTAAAACTTTCGTCGACACTTGGTAAAGTTCCGCCAGATCGGCGTCTAGCATCACTTTCTGGCCGCGGATAAGAAAGATCGACTTCTCTATCCGTTGCGGAGGAATGATATGATCTTGTGGTGGCATAACAGTGGCGAACCTTATGCGATCTGCCGGCAATAGGGCAAGAGCTTGACGCTAAGGTGATTCCGTCCAACCGGACTCAACGGTTTGAACCAAACACTTTCTTGGCTTCGTCTTTCACCCTTTCGCGTAACCCTTCTGGACGGACAACCCGCACCTGGCCGCCAAAACTCAAGATCCACCCCACCAACTCGTCGTTATCCGCCACCTTTAAACTCATTTTAAGCTTGCCGTCTTTCAAGAGTTTGCTTTGCTGGCTCGGATGCCAGCTCTTGTCTTTGACCCAAGCGGCGGCTTTTCTGGTGAACAACAACTCGACGTCGATGCGCCGTCCGCGCATGACGTTGAGCGCGTCTTGTACATATTCTTGAACATTGAAGCCGAGCGGCAGCTGATACGGATGGTCCGTGAGCGCGATCGAGCGGATGCGTTCGACGGCGAACAGCCGTACGTCTTTGCGCAAGTGACAGTAAGCGATCATGTAAAGTCCTCCACCCGCGAACCAGAGATGATAGGGATCGACTTCCCGCCTGGCCGTGCCGTCGCGCGAGGCCGAGTAGTAGCGCATCTGCGCGGTGCGCCGTTTGTCGATGGCTTGAGAAATCAGATTGATGGTTTGCTTGTGTTCACGATAATTCTTGTGCGGCCCGAGACCGACGGTGAACATCTGCTCCATCGAGCGCACATACTCGTGACCCTGCGGCGGCAGCGCCGACGACGCTTTGCTGAGCGCCGAGTTGAGCGACTCGGCGATTTCAGTGCCTTCGAGCGGTTTCAACAGATGGCGGCTCAAGAGCAGAGCCATCAGCTCGGTGGCGGAAAACCCCAGCGCGGGAATATCGCGGAAACCTTCCATCAGCCGCCAGCGTGTTTGGCCGTTGTGTTTCTCAATTACGAGGGGAAAGCCGACAGCTTCCAACGTTTCGAGATCGCGCCGCACCGTGCGGGTGTTTTTCGGATAATCGTCAGGAATGGACTCGACGAGGTCGATCAAGGTCTCGCCCTGTGAGTCTTCCAGCAAGCGCAGCAGATGCCACTGCCGGGTGATTTGATCGTTTCGAGGCACCGCAACCGTTTACCTCTTGTCGCCTGCCTTCTGCAACCACTCCTTCAAAGGGAACTTTCAGAGGGTAACCCTTGCCATTGAAATACTAGATCAAAGATTCAAGGACCGTATTACTAAAATCCCCTTTCGTATCCCCTTGAAGCGAAGGGGTGGGCGGTCGTCTTGCGAAGCCTCGTGTTCGCCTACGTTCGGCACCCTACGATTACACGGTTATTTATTGTAAAGTCCGGGGTAATCCAAGGAGATTTCACAAGGGTAAACGTGGAGGGCACGCATGGCTCGACATTTCTCGACCAAAGACTTCTTCCGGCAGATGCCGAACGCACTGCTCGCTCGCTATTTTCAGGCGCGTGCGCTGTTCGCCGATCTCGATTTCTCGGCGTTGAAAGAGACACAGCCCGACGAGTTGTTCGCGGCTTGGTTGACCGTGCCCGATGGTCAGCGCCACGAGATAGACGCGGAGTTCCGCGAAATTTTCGACTTGAGCGATGAAAATGGCTTTCACGCGATCATTGATGAAGCCGACTTTCACTTGGGTGACGATTCGGACGCGCGCCAGGAGTTCGTCGAGAAACTCGCCGCACTCTCCAATCACTTCGAGCGGGCGATGGTCACCTTCCTCGACCACAAACAATTCTGGAAGGGGGCGACTCTTTTTCATCACGCGGACCAGTTGCCCTACTGGCGTAAGCGAAAGAATCTGCCGCGTGTTCAGGCGGCGGTGGATGACGCTAGCCTGCAAGAATTGGCCGGACTTATACGCAACTACTTCCATCGCACCGAGGGGCGCGGCAAGAACTGCGTGGTGGAGCCGTTCCGTCGTGGCGAGCTGGACTATTTCTTTGCTTACCCGGAGGACTATTCGCAGCATTGCGTCGAATGGGTAGGCGAGCAGTTCGATCGCCGGCCGCACAATCCCGCCTTTGAAGTAATCTACGTTTACTCGCAGAAGGACGGTTCCCTCGATCTGAACTTTCGTGGCGCGAAAAACGCCGTCATACCGCTGCAAGAGATGTTCGCGACGGCGATCTTGAAACTTCCCGAGCTGCCGGCCGATCCGAAGGACGGACGGGTTTATGATCTCAATCCGCTGCGAAACAAAAATTTCGACTTCCTCTATGAAGTTGGCAATGGTATCGAAGAGGTGGCGATCAAGAAGCTACGGTTGTCATCCAAGGTAAAGAAAGGCGAGCGCGTCACGGTGGAAGCTGATGGCATCAACGATCCCGGTGCGATTCACGCGATGCTCGACGATCTCGCGATACCGCTGCATCTGTACTACATCACCCAGGTTGAGCTAGCGGCTTCGGTCGTGGTGAACGTCAACAAGCCGGCGAAGGCGGTGACGATCCGCATCACGCACCCCAACTCCTGTTCGCTCAAATACGACGAGATCGACTTAAAACTGCGCGACATGCTGATCACCTCCGGAATCGAGCCCCGAGAGCCGACCGAGGATTTGAAAGCCGCTGAGGGATGACGCCGCAGGACGTATTGATTGAGTTGCTCGCGCGTGTCGGCGCACCGCACGGCGCTGCTGTGCTGGTCAACGACGAAGAGTTGAGCCAGTGGCCGGCCGCGGCGGTGGCGGCTATGAAGTTGCAGAAGTTGCTTGTGAAGGCCCGCCCGGCTGTCAGCGTAGTCTGTCCCGGCTGCGAGCGAGAATGCGTGATGCCGGTGCGAACGCTCACGCGCGCCAGTGGTGCGGCGGCATCCTTCGTCGTGTGCGACAAGCGCAGCGACATCAACCGCGTGGCGATTCCTACCGATCTCTTGAAGCAGTGGCGCTGCAACGCCGAGGCGGTGTGCGGCTTTGTCGCCAAGAGTCTTGGGCTGACGCGCAGTGAGCAGCGATCAACCGATGCGGGACTGCGGAACATCGGTATCGCACGCGGTGACAAGCGCACTCAGCTGCTCGCGCTGCAATTGAATGGCAGTTTGACGCTCGTCGTTGGTAACAACACGACGCCGCTGGCGGAGCTGGTCGGCTTCTGCGACGGCAAATACTCAGTGGACGCCACGATGATCCGCGAACTGGTGGATGCCGCGACCACGGTGGACTCGCGCTACACGCCGAGTAACGCCAGGCGAGAAACACGCAAGCTCGACACTCAAGAAATGTACGAGAGGTGGCGCAAAGCGTACCGAGTCTTGAAAAAGCAGCGCCCGAAGATGTCCGATGTTTGGTACGCGCAGCAGCTCGCCAAATTGGATGTCGCCGCCGGCAAAAGTTCCGAAACGATCCGAAAGCACATGAAGAAGTGAAAATGTTGGGCGGTTTTTTTTCGCCCAAATGTTCTTCCGCAGAGGGTTCCACCGAGTAACTCCGCCGGCAAATCGTGTTGGTTTTGAACTGAAGCGTCATTCAATTCCATCCTACGGCAAAATCTCTCAATTTTCAGAGGTAAACGAGGGCGTTTCGTCTATCGTTTAGAGCGAATCTTTCGGACACGCGATTCGGGTCGATTTATATTTGGTTATTTGCCTTCTCCGGCGAGAATAAATGGTCCCCAAAAGAACGGGTGGGATATCGAGATTGCGATGGAGTCATAATCTTGCGATGACATTTTCGGTGTTGGTACTTCACGCAACTTACCGATGCCGCCAAATTTCTCTGCGATTTGAAGACATCGATACAGCCTACAGGACCGGTACACTTTACGCCCGCAATTTATAACCGTGGCGCTCCAATCGTTGAACGGATAGGGTTAAACATATTCAAGAATTAAAAAACAATCTGCTGGCCATCTCGCCTTAACAGGGCAGTCTAGGCATCGTAGATTGAAGTGAATCAAAACCAGTGATCTACCGATCGGTGTTGCCATCGAGATTCGCAAGCTTCTGTGTTTGCTCGGCTAGCAAGTAGGCAGCTTTCCGTAAACCGTCGAATTGGCTTGCCACATCGATGCCAAAATTGTCGCGAAACTCTTTGCTAAAATTCCAATTGTGACCAAGTGCGTTGACCTCGGTCACAAATAGTCGCCCGGTGCTTGATTCTTTCAATACATCAATTCCCAACATCGGCAAGTTAGGAAATGCACTGGCCGCGCGTTCGCCAAACTTTAGGATCTCGACATCGTTACAATACTCAGCCGTAGAATCACGCACATTTGAAACAATGGACACGGCATTTCCCGATCCCCGCGAGTCGAAGTCGTTGGGACCGTGCAAAGCGGGGCGGTTTACGTTGCCAGCAATGCGCATGCAGTAAAGAACGCGGCCGAACAGAGTATTAACGCGGAAACTGACGGGCCACAAACCGGTATAAATGAATTCCTGCACTAGTAACGTTGGACTGGGTCCCGCTGCCGAAGTCACCACGTGTTTCCAGCGAACTCGCTCACGCTTAACGATGCGCACCTCGGCACCTTTGGCACCGTAGTCGGGCTTGCGCACGACGTATTCGCCAAATCCATCGAGGTTGGGATTTTCTCCTTCCCGTAAGGTTACCCAACGCGGCACGGAGATACCGGCCTGGGCCAGAATCGCGTACTCCTCGCTCTTGCTCAACGGATGACCACAGGCGATGCGGCCAGGCATTTGGGGCCGATTACGGATCAACGCCGGTGAAAAAAACAACGTCGGTTGGCACACCAAATCAACTGACCATCCGGGATGATCCTCTACGACCACTGTGTGTATCTTTGGATCGAACTTCTCGACAAAGCTGGCGACTTTTTCGTAGCTGTCGCGATCCACGTCGTCATTTAGAAACAGGACGAGATTACAACGGCGTGCACCGAATAGGGGAGAAGGATCGTCTGGGCAAGCAAAGTCGCTTTTGACAAAAGGCACTGTCTGAGTTGCCGCAGTAGCCAAGAGCTCCGGTGCAAGCGCCGCCACAGTGGGCGTGGCAATGTAAGGCGTTCTCTTTTGGGTCGTTTCTATAGCTTCGATTCGCGCCGCCAGCTTCGCGACGGTTGGGTTATTCAAAACATCCGCCACCGAAAGTTCAATCCCCTGGTCCAACCGGAGTATGTTGATCAAGCGCATGGCGCTCAGTGAGTGCCCTCCTAAGTCCATGAAGTGATCATGGACACCGACTATCGGCAAGCCAAGAATTTCGCACCAGTATTCCGCCAGCGCGGTTTCTAATAAATTACGTGGTGCAACTGCATTGACATTTAATTGCTCCTGCACCTGTTCCGGCTTAGGCAGCTTGTTCCGGTCAACTTTGCCGGTATCTGTAAGAGGAAGTTCTGTGATCAATACAAATTTTGCTGGAAGCGATTCCAAGGGCAAGCGCTCGCGGAGATAGGCGCGCATCTCTGGAATCGCCGGTGTATATTCCGATTCCGGCACGACGTAGGCAACCAGCGACGGCTCGCCATCTCTACCTCTGTGCACGGTTACGGCGCAGGCAGCTACTAGCGGATAGCCTGTAAGCGCATCTTCCACCTCACGCGGCTCAACCCGAACACCGCGAATTTTAACTTGATCGTCGCGCCGACCTATCAGCCGATATTTCCCATCATCAAATTCCACGCCGAGGTCACCGGTACGATAAAAAAGCTTCTGGCTACCATCCGACATCTCCCTTACTACAAACGCTTCGCGAGTCGCCTCGTCATCGCGGAAATACCCCAAGCTTAAAGTTGCACCACCGATTAAAATCTCACCCAGTTGCCTTGGGACACAACGGTTGCCGTTTTCGTCTGTGAGCAATATGTCAACATCTGGAAGCGCCCGCCCGATCGGAATGAAGTCACGCTTCAAATCCGTCGTCTCGATGATGTGGTAGAACTGCGCCATAGTGGCTTCGGTGGGACCGTAGAGGTTAACGAGCCGCGTCTCCGTGCCGAAGCGTCGCCTCCAGCGCGACACCAGCGAGACATGCAAGAACTCGCCAGAGACTAACGCAAGTCGTAAATCCGGAAGTCTTCGGATTCGCGGTGGCGTACTGACCAATGTATTCAATAGTGTCGGCCCGCAATGTACGAGATTGATCTTCGAATCGCGGAGCCATCCAAGCAGCGATTCCGGCCTTAATCGCGCCGGTCGATCCGGCGGTATGCAGATGGTTCCCCCCGCGCAAAGTGGCACGAAGATATCCCTAAACCATGGATCAAACGTCGCTGTAATCAACTGGCTCACGCGAAAACCACGGGGAATCTGAAAGGCGTCGATCTCCCATGCGATACGTTTGGCCAAACTGTTCAAAGTCCCGGCGATACCTTTCGGCTGACCGGTGGAACCAGAAGTGAAATAAACATAGGAGGGTGAGTTAGTCGGCGGCACGAAGATCTCGATCGGAGAAGCCAAGCGGGTTGGTGGCGCTTTCCCCTCCGCTATTTTCTCAACATCGGCCGGAACGATCACTACTGTTGTTCCCTCACTAAGGCTCGCGGCCAGACGCTCAACAGCGGGGTATAGTGATTCGGTGGTCAGCAACAGTTTCGGTTGGAGCCAAGTAACGATTCGGTACAACCACTCCGCAGGTGCGTCGTCGTTTAGCGGTACAAAGGTACAGCCTGCTTGAAATACACCGAGCATAACGGCGATGAGAGCTGCTCGATCCGCGACCAATACAGCGATTACTGCACCTTGCCCACAACCTGATCTTTGCAGCACCGCAGCAATCGCGTCGGCTTGGTGGACTAGTTCAGCATAAGTTGTGCGGCGGGTTCCCGACTCGATGGCGATCGCGGTGGGATGACTGCGATACTCGGCCCGAAGTCGCTCTATCAGATTGAGTGTTGGATTTAAACTTTCCTGCATTTCAATGCTTTCAATACTTTATTTCCCGTGATTGCAATTATTTGATAGGTAACTTGGAGATTTTCGACTGGACTCAAGGAAAGAGGAAAATATTTGGCCACGACGCCGGACACATATCGCAGCGACCACCGGCGAGTCAACTTATGCCGCGGCGATGTGCGCTGTGGGTATCAAACGGGGTCAATGCACTCGGGCGAACCGTTCCTCGGGTTGTTTGTCATCGGCGGAGACAAATTGCACCAGATACCGGCGCGATAGGGTACCAGTCGGGCGCATTAGCGGTGCTAAGATCGAACTGAAGCGTCATTCAATTCCATCCTACGGCAAAATCTCTCGATTTTCAGAGTTAAACGAGGGCATTTCGTCTATCGTTTAGAGCGAATCTTTCGGACACGCGATTTGGGTCGTCTCCGTCAAACAATTCCTGTGGGATTTGACCGTTGCGCCAAGCGATTCAATCCTACCGCGATAATAGGGTTTGACAGTGGTCTGGCAGAGGAATAATGCTGCTGGCTAATGGTGGGATGGCCGCTATGCTGCGCGGCTTGAGACAGTCAGAATATTATTAAGGAGGCAAAAATGAAATCAGTTAAAAATATTGTAGTCGCGGTGGCATTGACGGCGGGAGCGCTTACGGCACTATCCGCCTGGGCGGGGTCCGCTGGTGAGGCACCCGGATTCATATCCGTCGAGGCTTCCAAGCTCAAGTGGAGCGATGCTCCGTCTGTCGGGCCTGGCGCGAAAATCGCCGTAATCGAAGGGGATCTCAAAGCCAACGAACCGATAACTTTTCGCATTAAGGTTCCTGCGAACTCGAAAATCGCCGTCCACACACATCCAACGGCTGAGCGCGTAACCGTCCTGTCGGGAACTTTATACTTTGCGATTGGAGATAAATTCGACACCGCGAAGGCAAAGGCGTATAAACTCGGCGACGCTTTCATCGTTCCTTCCGGGACGCCAATGTACGCATACACCAAAACGGGGGAAACGATTGTCCAAGTCCACGGAACCGGGCCGTGGGGGATTAGCTATAACAATCCGGAGGATGCCCCGGGAAAGAAGAAATAGTGCTCGGGGACAGAAAAGGGCCAAGTGAGTCTTTTTGATGCCTAACTCTCGCTTCACGCTAATCGCGCAAGCGACGGTTGGGCTTTGCGTTACGGCTGTAATTGAAGTGTATTCTCAATCAAACCAATCTCACGCGGCATCGGCCCCTTCGCGCCGATAAATTTTTTTGTGAAGAATTAAAAAAGTTGGGTGGAATTTTTTCGCCCAACTTTTCGCTCGCCATCCTGTTGTATTCCTAGCGTTTCTTTGTCGAGCTTACGCCGCACCCGCTGCCCTGGCGTTGGTTCGCGCACCATCCAAACCGTTGATTTTACTGTCAGACCACGCGCGCCGGCGTGCTGAGTCGCGCCATTTCACCGCCCAAATTGCCCAACTAGTGTCTGGCTCATCTGGTCCAAACTCGTTTTAGGAGGTTTGAAGATGTTGCACACGATACTGAGACTTCCCGCCGTCAAGACTAGCACGGGCTTGTCGCGCAGTACGATTTACCTGCGCATCGCCGAAGGTACTTTTCCCAAGCCGGTTGGCTTGGGCGGGCGTGCGGTGGGCTGGTTGGAGGCCGAAATTCAGGAATGGTTAGAGCGGCGGATTGCAGCGAGCCGTAAGGCCAAGGCGTGAACCGGCGCGGAATGTCTGCCGGCGATCTCGGACACCGCCCCAAGCGGAAACGCCATCCGAACTATCGGCGCGTCAAAATCCACCGCAATTATACGGCGGAAGAGATCGCCAAGCTCTTTGGCGTCCACCGGAACACCGTGCGCGAGTGGGTCAAGCGGGGCCTCCCGACAATCGACCACAGACGGCCGATGTTAATTTATGGCAGCGATCTTGCCGCGTTCCTTCAGGCGCGGCGAGTAAAAAACAAACGGACTTGCCAGCCGGGTGAAATATATTGCATGCGTTGCCGTGCGCCAAAAAATCCAGCCGGCGAGATGGCCGACTATAAGCCTATTACAACGACCCGCGGTAACCTAGTCGCTATCTGCCCCAGTTGCGAATCTATGATCTACCGGGGCGTTAACGTGGGCAAACTGGACTATGTTCGCGGGAATTTACAGGTCGCGATGCCGCAAGCACTGCCACACATAGACGAGAGTGTTAAGCCTTCCGTAAACCGTGACTTCAAAGGGGATGAGTAAATCATGGCAGAAAACAATGCCAATAATGAACGGATCAAGCGACAATACTTCGTGTTTCTGAAGGAAGCCAAGCGCCACAGCGAGGCAACCGTGGACGCCGTGGCTAAGTCGCTGTCGCGGTTCGAAGCTGACACGAAGTTTCGCGACTTCAAAACTTTCCACTCCGAGCAAGCCGTCGCTTTCAAAAGGCACCTAGCTGAACAGAATAGCGTGGTGACCGGTGAGAAGCTGAGCAAGGCGACCTTGCACGCCACGCTCGCGGACCTCAAACGGTTCTTTCAATGGCTGGCGGGGCAGCCGGGCTACAAGTCCAAGTTCAGCTATTCCGACGCCGACTACTTCAACCTGTCCGACAAAGACACGCGCATCGCCACGGCGCGGCGCGAAAAGAATTTCCCGATCATTGAGCAGGTCAAGCATGTCATAGCGACGATACCGACAGGCTCAGAGATCGAACGGCGTAATCGCGCCTTGATAGCTTTCACGCTGCTGACCGGGGCGCGGGACAGTGCCATCGCGTCAATGAAGCTGAAGCACATTGACCTTGCGGCTGGCAGCGTCTACCAGGACGCCCGCGAAGTGAAGACCAAATTCAGCAAGACTTTCACTACAAACTTTTTCCCGGTTGGCGAGGAGATTGGCCAAATCGTCGAGAACTGGGTGAACTACTTGCGGCAGGAAAAACTTTGGGGTAATGACGACCCGCTGTTTCCGTCAACGCACGTTGTCATTGGTGAAGAATGTCGGTTTCAGGTCGCTGGGCTAGAACGTCAACATTGGAGCAACGCAACACCGATTCGCAAAATTTTTCGAGAAGCATTTGAAGCTGCTGGCGTGCGCTACTTTAATCCGCACAGCCTGCGAAATACACTCGTTCAGCTAGGTCAAAAGGTGTGTAAAACACCGGAGCATTTCAAAGCGTGGAGCCAGAGTCTTGGGCGCGAGGGTGTCTTGACGACGTTAATTAGCTACGGGCAAGTCGATAGCCCACGGCAAGCTGAGATTATGCGAGACCTCGCGAAGCCGCCGCAGTTAGAGCGATCGGACGCGGCGGAAATCGCTAAGGCTGTGATGCGTGAGATGGCAGCGCAGGGCGCAGTAGCAGCAAAAAACTACCAACAGGATCGATAACGTGGGCAACCTATCGCAGCCGGAAGTGTGGCAGGTAAAGTTTAGGCGACACGTCGGACTTTGATTTTGTCGCTCTGTTTTTCGAGCTGGGCGAGGTCGTAGGTCATCTGCATGCCGAGCCATACTTCTGGACTTGAGCCGAAAGCTTTTGACAGCCTAATGGCCATCTCCGGCGAAATGCCAGCCTTTAAATTCACCACGTTGTTGAGCGCCTGGCGCGTGACGCCGAGGATCTCCGCGCCTTTGGTGACGGTGAGACCAAGGGGTTCAAGACAATCTTGGCGAACCAGCCGGCCGGGGTGGGGTGGATTTTTCATCTTCATCGTTTGTCTCCTAATGGTAATCGATCAAATCGACATCCCAAACATGTCCTTCACGAAACCGAAATATCACCCGCCAGTTGGCGCGAACCGTGACACTCCAGAAACCTTTGAGCCGGCCCTTGAGCGGATGGAGCCGAAAGCTTGGAAGACTCACGTCCGAAGGAACTCTGGCGCGGCTTAGAACGGCGAGGATGTTTTCTAACTTCTCGATCATGTCAGCCTGAAGCCCTCTGCGTTCGCCGTCGACGTAAAGCCGTTGAAGCCCCTTGTGTCGAAAACTTTGGATCATGTGAGCGCCGCTAAGCCTTTACTGGACTATCCTACTGTGACAAGTGGCACTTTGCAATTGCAATTGTCGAACGACTCAATGCTCCAGCGACGGGAGTCCATGTGGACGGACGGGCGCGCGGGTGTCTGTCGCAGAGAAGCGCAGACAGTCAGCCACGCATGGGCGGGCAGGAGATCAAGAAACAGTCGTGGCGCTGGAGTGGAGCGGAGCGAGGTCCGCGAGTGGAGAATAACGCAAGCGCGACGGCTCACCGCAGATGACCGGAGTTCCCGGCGGAGCGTTCCGAGGGCGCGCAGTGCTAACCGCACTACGGCAGACACTCCGAGGAGCGGGCCTCCGAGCGATTCGCCTGAGACTTGGCCCGCGCGCCCGCAAGCAGGATTGCGGTGGGGCGGCGTGGGTCCGGCGGTCGGGTGGCGGTCCTGAGCGAGCGCTCGGCGCGGCCTTAGCGAGCGGTCAGAACGGGGCGGGAGAACTAGCGACGCGGGCGGTTGGGTGTCCGGGGTGGCGGCGGTAAAGAGCCCTCGTCTCGCCCTTGAGCGTCTCCAGTCTAATACTCGGCAACCTTATTGGTCCGAAGGACATGGGGAAAGAGTGGGAGGCGAGAGGTCTGGAGAGCGCCGGGCGAGAAGGGGGCGGCGTCGCGACGGTCTCAATGGCGGGGCGGGTGTTGCGTTGTGGCTGGGTGGATTTGCGCTTGAGCAATTTGGCGAATTGAAGCTGACGGTGCTTTCTTAACCGTGACACAGGCAACCTATCGGCGTGGCATTGGCTGGCGCTGCCGATTATAGCGGTGGTGTCGACGATTGACAGCGACGCGGACACGATAGATATTAGCGGTGAGCGATGCCCACACAATTTTTGTTTGTAGTTGTTCAGCGTTGATGTGATGCCGGCGAGGTCGCCGGGGTACCGGGGGAAAGTCATCTCTACGGCGGCGGGTAGTGCCGTTTGATCCGCACACAAAACAAAAAGGACTTGTTAAACCGCGAGCGTGAATTGCGGGTTCAGAACGAATCGTCTCAAAGAACAATAACAGGTGAGAACGAGTGCGTGGGGGCAACTTTGGGGGCAGCAACTAAGTTCACACGTTTGAATGAATAAATTTATCAAATAGTTAACGGCGAAGTTCAATTCCCCCCGCCCCAATTAGCATTCCAACCTACTAAAGCTCTTGTGCGCGAGTTGGCGAATCAGACCAGCATTTCGAAGGAAAGATCCGTGGAATTTAAGTCTGAAGCGGTCATCGATCTAAGCGGTAAGCTGGCCGTCGTAACCGGGGCGGGGCGAGGCATCGGCGCGGCGATTGCCGAAACTTTTGCTCGGGCCGGCGCTGATCTTGTCATTGCGGACATTAACGAAGACAACGCCCAGAAGACTACCGAGAGGATACAGCAAATCGGCCGCGCGGCTTTGGCGGTGAAAATTGATGTCGCCTCGCCCGCCGATGTGGACCGCTTGTTCGCCACCGTGCAAGAAAAATTCGCCGGCGTCGATATTTTAATCAACAACACCGGCGTTTGGTTTAGACGGCCGTTCCTGGAGATTGCCGATGACGAATGGGACAAAGTGCTTGCGGTCAATCTGAAGGGAACGTTTATGTGCTCCCAGCGGGCGGCTCGTATGATGATGATAAAACGAGCAGGCTGCATCATTAACATCGCATCGCACGCCGGGCTTTTTTACAGCCGTGGGCAAGGCGTCCACTACGCGGCGTCTAAGGCGGCGATTATTCAAATGACACGAGTGCTGGCTTTTGAACTAGGGCCGTTGGGAATCAGAATCAATGCCATCGCGCCGGGCGGCATCAACACCGGTAGTCCCACCTCGGTGCTTCCGAACGAAGTTTCGGCAAGCCAAACTTCAGTCAGCGCTAACCCTATGGGCTTTAGGGGCGAACCGGCGGATGTCGCTCAAACTGCGCTCTTCCTCGCCTCACCGATGGCGCGATTCACCACCGGGCAAACGTTAGTCGTAAACGGCGGCACCATCGGCAGCTCCTAGCTGCGCTGCTGACTTTTCTCCGCTTCCGCCGCCGCAGCGTTTGAGCTTCTGTTTTCTCCAGCAACAATTGACAGAAAACATTGGCGAGCGTAGATTCGGCTTTGTGTGTCGGTGTGGGCTCGAACTGACTGAAATGGAAGATTTCAGTTTTAGCAACGGGAGACCGATGACATTTTGTCCTCCGAGGCTTCAACGCGAACGCAAGGAGTTTCTATGGCAACCCTTAAGATGCATTATGGTGTCATCTCCGCTGATGACCATGTCCAAGAAGCGCCCGATGTTTGGACCAAACGCATGTCCAAAGCCAAGTTTGGCGATGACATCCCGCACATCGTCGATTTACCTGACGGTAGCCAGACCTGGGCCTTGGGTGGCAACGCGCAAGGTTTCGGCGGCCTGGCCCGCATTGCCGGCGTGAAAGCGAAAGTGCGCACGTGGGACGAAGTGCCGCCTTCCACCTACCTCGCGGCCGAGCGGCTGAAGATTCTCGACGATGAAGAAGTGGACGCGTCGGTGCTTTTTCCCAACATCATCGGCATCACCAATCAGAATTTTCAGAAAGAGGGCAGCGAAGAGTTTCGGCTCGCTTGTATTCGCGCTTACAACGACTGGCTGATCGAAGAGTGGCAAGACTACTCGCCTCGATTCATCGCTCAGTGCGTGACGCCCATGTGGGACGTGAATTTGTGCGTCGCCGAGATCGAGCGCGCCGTCAAGCGCGGCCACAAAGCTTTGGCCTGGCACGGCGCGCCGCATGTTTTGGGTTTGAAACATTTCAACGATCCTTACTGGTATCCGGTGTTCGAGGCATGCTGCGATTTTGACGTGCCGCTCTGTCTACACTCGACCGCTTTGCCCGCCTTGCCCGCATGGACGTCACTGCAAGGAGGCGCGAGAACCGCTTTGCAGGTTTCCATGACTTTCGTCAGCCACATGGAGATCGTCTCCAACATTCTTTATTCGGGCGTGTTTGAAAAATTTCCCAAGCTGAAAACCATCAGCGTCGAGAGCGGCGTCGGTTGGCTGCCTTACCTGCTGGAAGAGCTGGACCATGAGTTTGAGGAGCGCAAAGTAGCCACCACAACGACTCTCACCAAGAAGCCCAGTGAAGTTTTTCGCTCCAACATGTGGAGCACCTTTTGGCATGAACGCCACGGCATCAAAAGCCGCGATGAGATCGGCGTCGACAAGATCATGTACTCCACCGACTACCCGCATGGCACGACGACTTGGCCCAAGTCGGTGTGGTGCCGGACGCACTCGCTGCAGGACGTGGTGTCGGTGGATGACCGAAAAAAAATCCTTATGGACAATGCTATCGGGCTCTACAAGCTCGATGTCGACAAGTCGCGCATCGAACAACCATTGTACCAGCCCGGCCCGATCAAAGTTGGGCCGCAGCCTGTGGTGGCGAAGCCGGCGACTAGCGCCAGTGCGTGATTTTAGTTTTCCGAGCTATTGATACTTGGGGTCGCCGTAGGTCATCAGCTCGATCAAGTTGTTATCGGGGTCGCGTACGTACAAACTGGTGCCGGGACCGAGCGCGCCGGAGCGGGCTACCGGGCCATCGAGCACTGGTACTCCGGCCTGCTTCAAGAAGTCCTGCGCCTCTTGTACGGTTCCCTCCCAGCGTAGGCAGAGGTCCGCCGACCCAAGGGCGTAGCCGGGCGCGTGCGTCGGGCTCTCAATCTCATAGCGATCGACGACGTAAAGGTTTAACTTTTGGGTGTCGCTGATGCGAATGATCGGACGAGTGCCGCGACCGCCAGGCCGTTCTTGCCAACCCGCCTCAAGGCCGAGCTTGCGGTAAAACGCAAATGTCGCGTCCAAGTCTTTGACTACCAGTACCCAGTGATCGATTGCCACGATGGCCATGTTTCCTCCTCGGCGAAAATGATTTTGCGTTGCGCGTTGCTGCTAAATGTTCCGTTAACTCTGGACCATGCGTCGGCTCAAGCTCGTGCGCAGACGCGGATCCATGCGGTCGCGCAGCGCGTCACCTACTAAAGTGAAGGCGAGGATGAATCCCGCCAAGGCCATACCAGGGAAAATCGCCAGCCAAGGCGCCACCTCTAAAAAGTCTTGAGCGTCCCGGATCATCGTGCCCCAACTGATGTAGGGCACGGATAGTCCGAGGCCAAGATAGCTGAGGGCCGATTCCACACTGATAGCGCGTGCCAGATCGAGGGTCACTTGGACCGCGATGGGCGCCATGATGTTGGGCAGAATCTGCTTGAGCAAAATGCGCATGGGCGTTTGTCCCATGGCCCGCGCCGCGTCGACATATTCTCGTTCTTTCTGTGTCAGCACGCCGCTTCTGATTAGCCGCGCGTAGCGCGGCACGGAGCTGAAAGCGATGGCGAACCATAACATGATGACGCTCGGTCCAGCCAACGCGACTAAGGCCATGGCAAGTACCAGAGAAGGGAAGGCCATGATCCCTTCCATCACTCGCTGCACTAGCGTATCGAACATGCCGCCCAGGTAGCTGCCCAAAGCACCCAGCGGCGCGCCGATGAAAAGCGCCAAGACGACTGCTCCCGCCGCCACCTGCAGGCTGACCTGAGAACCGGCGATGATCCGCGTCAGCACGTCCCTGCCGATGCGGTCGGTGCCGAGCCAATGGGCCGCGCTCGGCGCCTGCATTCGTACATTTAGATCGGGCGCGTTCAAATCGTGCGGCGAGATGTTTGGCCCCATGAGGGCGATCAAAATATAGAGCACCATTAAAATGCCGCCCGCCATGGCACGCCGGTCGCTGTGCGCGAAGGCGATGATTGTGCGCGTGACGCTGAGTATGCGTGAACCCCGATCACTGATGATTGACGCATCATCACCGGCACGAGCTGCCGTGAAAATTTCGTTCTTCATGGCTGGTACCGCACCCGAGGGTCGACCACGGCGTAAAGAATGTCGACCAACAGATTGACGACGATGACGAGGAAGACCATGAACAGAACCACGCCTTGGACGACAACGAAGTCGCGGGTGTTGATCGAATTCAACAGCAGATAGCCAATGCCGGGATAGTTGAAAACGGTTTCGACAATGGTGATCAGCCCGCTGAGGTAAGCCATCTGCAGACCCACCACCGTTAGCGTCGTGATGAGCGAGTTGCGCAGTACATGCTTCCATAGGACCAGCGTCTCGCTGAGACCTTTTGCCCTGGCGGTGCGAACGTAATCTTGGTGCATTTGATCAAGGAAGTCCTGGCGCTGAAATCGTAGGACCGTCGCGGCGATGTTCAATGCCACCACGGCCATGGGTAAGGCGAGATGTTTTAGGAAGTCGACAAAGTCTTCCTGTGGTCGCGTGTAACCGATTGACGGCAGCCAGCCAAGATATACGGCAAAAATCAGCACCGCCACCAAGGCCAACCAAAACGTCGGCACCGAGATGCCAAGGACGACAAAGCTCGTCGCCAAGTGGTCCCACTTGGTGTTGTTATGAATCGCCGATAGCACGCCTGCGGGCACGGCGATAACAACCGCAGTGATCAAGCCACCAACCATGAGGTACAGGGTCGGTACCAAGCGCTGAAGAATAACTTCCAGGGCTGGACTCCGGTGGGTAATCGAAGTGCCCAGGTCTCCTTGCAACATGTTCCATAGCCAGTGGAGGTATTGGACGATGAGCGGTTGGTCCAATCCTAAGCGCAGGCGCATCGCATCATAGACTTCCCGTGAAATCTGCGCGCCATCCACCGCGCCGAGCATCACCATGACCGGATCCCCTGGGACAATCATCATGACGAAAAAGACCACCATGGTGACGACCAGGACCATCGGAACCAATTGCACGAGGCGCATGGCGGTGTAGCGTATAAGCATCGCCGAATCCTTCTGACTCAAACTTTCTGGAGCCTGCACACGGTTAGAGAAATCATGTCCTATCGCTCAGGCGGATCGCTGCGGCGCGTAACCGTTGGCAAAAAAATCTAGACACTTCTGCATCCGCCCGCTGAAAACCGCCGGATCGTACAATGAGACTTAAAGTATGACAAGCGCGAAATCGTAGCGGCGATGATTATCTTGACACTTCTCTCTTGGCGATGTTACCGTCCGGCAAATTCCTGACGATGAAATTTTCCGATCTCGTTGGCGCAACGGGATAATCGTTTCAGCGTAGAAAACAAAAAACCGGAGCATTAATGCGAGGAGGTATTATGAGAGTTCGGACCTGCAAAGCTAGGGTGCACGCGTCGTTGGTTGCCGCGGCGTTTTTAATGTTAGCCTTCGCATTCGATGACGGTGCGCTCACTTCACGCGTCACAGCGGCACAGCCGCTCGCCGCTCCGGCGGCGGCCAAGCCGACTCCCGCCCAAGCAAAAGGGAAACCGCGCATCGGCGGCACGCTCAAGTTTGGCATCGTCAAAGACATCGGCACGCCGATCCCCTTTGTCTCCTACACATCCATAGGCCAGTACGTGAAAGACAACGTTTATGAACCGCTGGTCATGAACGACCAGAAGGGCGAGATTCACCCGTGGCTTGCGGAGAGCTGGACGCAGAACGCAAACTCGAGCGAGTGGACGTTCAAGATTCGCAAGGGAGTAAAGTTTCACGACGGCAGGGAACTGACCGCGGAAGATGTCGTGTGGTCTGCCAAGCATATTATGAATCCCGCCAATGGCGCGGCCGGTCAGGGGCAGTTATCGACGAACGTGCGTGAGGTTGTGGCCGTGGACAAACTCACAGTGAAGTTCATCTTGCCCGGCCCACGCGGTCTGCTACCTGAGATTCTTGCCAACACGTCGACTTTGCATATCGCACCTAAGGACTCGATGACACCTGGTCAGCAGGAGATGGTCGGCGGCGCGCCACCTCCCGGCACAGGCCCGTTTAAGTTCAAGGCGTGGAGCCCTGGGCAAGAATTTCATGTGGTACGCAATGAACAGTATTGGGGCGGCGCGCCGTACTTGGATGGTATCCGGTTCCGGGTCATTACCGAAACCACTTCCAGAGCATCGGCGATCCAAGCTGGCGATCTGGATTTAACCGAGCGGCTGGGTCCAACCTTCGTTGAGCGTATCAAAAGCGGCAAGCTCAAAGGCTTGCACTATATTTCCATCGGCACCGTCGGCATCAAGCAATTGGTCATTAACACTCAGTCGGCGCCGACGTCGGATCCGCGAGTGCGCAAAGCCATTGCCCTGTCCTTGGACAAGGACGCGATCCTCAAGGAAGCCACATTTGGCTTCGGCGTCCCTGTGCTCACCTGGGGTGCGCCAGCTACCGACTGGGAAACCTCCAGCGGCTTCAAGTGGAAGCGCAACATCGCAGAAGCAAAGCGGCTGCTCAAAGAAGCCGGCTACGCGGGCACGCCGATCACTTTGGGAGCCACCCGGGGTCAAGACGATCCGTGGACCGAGGCCGTGGTTCGCCAGGCGTCGGAGGCGGGAATCAAATTCTCGATTCAGAATTTGGCCGGCGCCGATCTCATTCAGAAAACTCTCGCCGGTGAGCTTAACGTTTCCGTATATGGCGGCGGCGGTGTTGGAGAGCCTCTCGTCGCCAATGTGCAGTACATTTCGTGCACCGATGGTAAGCCTGGGATCGGCAACGTCGCCAAGTATTGCACTCCTGAGTTGGAAAAGTTGGTGACCCAGTATATGGAAGAGCCGAGCCGGGCCAAGCGGCTGGCGATCTGGAAGAAAGTGGCGCAAAAATATTTTGTCGATGACGTCGCCTACTACGTGATCGGCTGGGCCAACGATCGGAACTTTGTCTGGCGCGACAACGTGAAAAACTGGGAGCGTGGTCCGGAGCAGGAATACTCGCACGCCAAAGGCGGCCTCTGGCGGACCTGGCTGGAGCAGTGACGCTATGACGGAGAGGCGTCGCAGCCCGCGATGTCGCGAAGTTGAGTAGGGCGCTCAATGCGCGAAGCGGGAAGCGGAAGAACGCCGCTCGCTTAAGGCATGCTCCTCAGAGTCCTTGGTTGCTGAACGATTCTAGATTCAGCTACGCGCCTGATACTGTCTCCGACAAATTAATACCAGTGCGATTCCTACAAGTAGGACGATAACACCGATTAGATGCCCATTACGGCGCGTCGTCGGTTCGTCCCACTTGGGTGCGGCGGCGAGATCGCTGTGGAAGCTGGCTTTGGCGAAATCGTAGACGTAAACGTTTTGCCATTCGAAGCAGGCGACCGGTTTCGCGAAGTTTACGTTGTCGCGCCGCGTCATTGCCGGCACCTCTCTGGCTTTGTAGATGCAGGTGTTGAATTCCAGGGCGACATTTCTGACGCTGGTTTCGCTGACGAACGCGCCGGCGGGATAGTCGGCCAGGTAGACCACTGGCTTATTTGGTTTTTCGGCGCCGTAGTATTTTTGCGTCCGGTAATCATAGGAGCCCGGTTTATTCCACCTCAATAAATAAAATCTGCCGTGTTCCGGATCGCTGTTATATGCGGGATCGCTGTCCTGTGAATCGATCACCCATTGGCGAAAGCAAAAAGGCATGGGTTCGCCGAAGCTGGCGACGGTGTCGCTGATATTTCTCTTGATCTCGCCGCGGGAATTTTGCGAACTGTCAAAGACGCAGCCTTTTTTGAATTGCACGACGGCGTATTTCTCTAGCGCGGCCACAGAGGCGGTTTCGTATTCCATGATCACGCCATTGGCGTAGGTCGGATGATCGGGGTTGTCGCTGAACCAAATCTCGTTGACGACTTTGGTTAGCGTGAATCTTTTGAGATCGCAGCTGTCGTTCGCTTGGCAGTCGGGATTTAAAAATTCCTGTTTGCTCTCGGCGCGTTTGTGGACATGGCCTTTGCCGGTGAAGTCGGCGCGAGAACTGCCCGCCAGGAACAGGCTCAGCAGGATCAACCAAGCGCCGCAGAAGGTTTTCATTTCGTCGCCAAGCTAGCGGAGGTAAAACTTCCCTGTCAATGGCCGTAGCGAAAAAGCAAAAATCCGATTATGTTGCGGCGATAATGGCCATTGAAACCCTTCGGCTCGTTCACTCGGAGGTGCATCATGAGCGAAGCATTACCTACCGCTGAAAGCGCCAGCGGCACGGCGCCGCGGGCGTCGGCGAATATCCGCCATCTCTGCCGCATGGAGATCGCCGGCGGCGGCCAGATTGTCATCGACGGTAATTATGCCTACGTCGGCCATCAACACCGGCCCCAGGGGACGACGATCCTCGACATCGCCGATCCGCGGACGCCGAAGATTGTCAGCACGCTGACGCCCGGCCACCCATGGTCGCACTCGCACAAAGCGCGGATCGTCGGCGATCTGCTGATCGTCAATTCCGAGTTCGAGCATGGCTCGGGTGCGCGACGCAACGAATACCCCGACGGCGGCTTTCGCATCTACGACGTCAAAGACCGCGCCAATCCCAAGCTGGTGACCTTCGTGAAAACTCACGGCAAGGGCGTGCATCGTTTCGATGCCGATGAGAACTACGCTTATATCTCGACCGAGATGGAAGGCTTCGTCGGCAACATTCTGGTCATCTACGATATCCGCAATCCGTCCAAGCCGGTGGAGGTGTCGCGCTGGTGGATGGATGGGCAAAATGCGGCGGGCGGCGACGCGCCGCACCCGAAGCACGCCGAACATCGGCTGCATCATGCGCTGCGCAGCGGCAATGAAATGTATGCCGGCTGCTGGATGTCGGGCGTGGCGATCATCGACGTGAGCGACATCGGCGCGCCGCGCACGCTGTCGCGCTACGAGTATGATACGGCCTGTCCGGAGCCGACCCATACGTTTATTAAAGTTCCCCATCTCATCGGCGGCAAGCGCATCGCGGTATCGACGGAGGAGGAACGCTCGCACCGGGGCGCCGATACCGGCAAGCCGCACGCGCCGCTGCGCACTTGGGATGTCAGCGATCCGACGCAGCCGAAACTTCTCTGCACTTATTATTTGCCGGAGTCGGCGACGCCTTATCCAGCCGACAAGGTGCGCTTCGGTACTCACCAACTGCGGGAAAAAGTTGATGCCGACAATTTGATTTACGTCACATGGTTCGCCGGCGGGCTGCGCGTTATCGACATCGGCGATCCGGCGAGCCCTAAAGAGAAAGGCTACTTCATTCCGCAACCTGGCGATGGCGTGGCGGCGCCGTTGACCAACGACGTCGTGATGGACCACCGCGGTCTTCTGTGGGTGACCGACAAGGAGCGCGGCCTCGATGTCGTCGAATACAAAAATTGAGCTGGCAGACTCGCGGTAACCGCCAGCTCGCGGCCACCGGTAGCTCTGCTTGACAATTAATCGGCGGATTGATTACGTCTATAAAAGTCTAGCGCAAGATAACGAGTCGAATCGTTTGCATCGCTGGCTCAAAAGCCGTGACGGCTGGCCCTTCGGTCATGCGATCGGCGATATATAAGAAGGAAGGAACTGTTATGAATCCACAACAATGGCGGCAAAAGTTGGGCGAGTGCGTGCGCGGGTTGTTTCAATCGCCGGAGATGGAGCAATTTTACTCGGTGAAGCTGACTGAGAAGCGGGCGCAGATTTATCTTTTGCAGTTGAGTCTCTACGTCCGCAAGCGGCGTGATTTTTGGCCCCAGGTGGCGGCCAACTGTCCGGAGTTCGACGTCAAGCAGCGCATCATGTCCCATGAATATGAAGAATTGATCGAGGACGAGCATTCCAAGCACGGCCACTTGGATCTGATCTTTCGCCAGGGCAAGGAAGTCGGCTTGAGCGTCGACGATATTCTCGCCGCTGAGCCGCTGCCGACGACCACGGCGGCGATCTATGCGTGG
>ORMF010618817.1_pt1 | contig 22067 bp, 18 predicted proteins | sample 1779871 | NCBI WGS metagenome assembly ORMF01 (sample SAMEA104232316, study PRJEB22302) | groundwater metagenome | biome: forest; feature: aquifer; material: groundwater | place: USA | collected 2011-08-07 | depth 5.4 m | reverse complement strand
TTTCATACCGATCCTCCCGATAGGCTCACGCCGAAGCTGCACTGCCGGCGTGCCTTGTCAGCGACCTTGAAGCATAGCGCGAATCTAGGAACGGAGGAGACGGAGGGAACGGTCGGACACGGAGGCACGGAGTAACGGAGACGCTCAGAGAATCTTGTTAGATCTCTCCGTTGCTCCGTTTCTCCGTGTTGATTCGTTCCCCCGTCTCCTCCGTCCCTCAAAACCGGAACAGGCGGTTCACCTTGACGACGAACGCGCGGTTCTTGAGGTCGGGGTATCCGGGTCGGAGCGTGTCGCGCTCGTCCGTGTAGACGACGAACAGTTCGCTGCCGGCCGCGTACTCCCATCGGAACCGTAGGTTGCTGCTGAAGACTCGATCGGCCGACGCGTACTGTAGGAGCGCGCTGACGAACATCCGCGGCGTGAATCCGTAGTCGGAGCGTGCCCGCAGCACCTGCGTCGTGAACCTGCCATACGGCAGCTCGACCCGATTGATCTGGATGGTCGGCTCAACGGACCACTGGTCGGTCACCGAGAAGCGAGCGCCGTTGAACCCGACTGCCGTAATGGTCCCGTCGTAGAAGTGTCCCTTCTGAAGCGTCACGGTGCCCGAGAGGCGGCGCTGCTGACCGAACGCGTAGCGAAGCTGCACGTCGCTGAAGGTATAACCCGCGGCCGGGATCGCCACGGTTGGGTTCACACGAAACGGCTGCAGCAGCAGCTCATAATTGCGACCGGCCTCGATTGAGAACTGGTCGCTGTTATCGAGCTCCACGTTGAAGCGGCCATTGTGCTGACGGCTCTCGAGGAGACCCGCTCCGGTCTCGATGTATTCGATGTTGCCTTCCCAGGTGAGCTGCCGGATCCACTCGATTGATCGCGGGCGAGGGCTGAAGCGAAGCGACCCAAAGCTGCGCCTGACGTTGTCGCGTCGCAGGAACCCGACCTCGGGGTTGAAGTGGTCGCCCACGTGCACGTAATCCGCCTGCGCACCGTACCGATCGCCTGCGTAGTTGAATCTACCCTGATAGCTCAGGTCGTCGTCGCGCAGGCCGGGCGTGCTCGTCCGTGCGACGAAGGCGCCCAGATTCAGGTTTTCGAAAAAGGAGAACGAGGAATCGACACCATACGCCTGGTTCGATCCTGCCGCGACGGTTGATTCGGATCGGTTGGTCACGATGACGCCGACGCTGCTGCGGCGCAGGATGTCCCGCTTCAGCCGCAGCACCGAGAAATTCGTGCTCGGCGTGTTCGACACGCGCTCGTCGCCGGTCTGAATATTCACCGCACCAAGGTCGAAGTCCCCGACCTTGCCGGTCACGCGCCCACCCACGTCGATGGGGATCACGCGGTTGCGATTGAGCCCGATGCGACGGCTGTAGAACAGCGTCGGCACCACGCTGGCTCCGCCGCCGCCTCCGCCTCCTGCTACTCCGCTGCCTCCGCGCCCGAAATCGAACACCCCACGGCCTTCGAGGAAGAACTCCCGCTTCTCCGGGAAGAACAGGCTGAAGCGCGTGAGGTTGACCTGTTGTTCGTCGACCTCTACCTGTGCGAAATCGGTATTGTAGGTGACGTCCGCGGTCAGGTTCGCGTTGATTCCAAACTTCGCGTCAATCCCAACATCAGTGTCGACGTCATCCGTGATGGCCGGCGTAGCGAGGCGATCCGTGGTCAGCCGTGAAATCCCGTACGGCTTGATCTCGATGTTTTTGCCGGCCGGTGGCAGATCAAGGCCGGTGAGTGTTGCCGCCGCCGAGATGCGGAAGAAGCCCGGCGATCCGCCGCTCGACAGCGGCAGGGGCGTCAGGTACGAAAACTCGTTCTTCCGCCGGATCGTGCGTCGGATCTGCACGCCCCACGACTGATCGGTGCCAGACCGGTACCGGAGGGACTTGAAGGGAATCGCCATCTCGACGGTCCACCCTCCATCGAACCGGCCGGTGCGCACGTCCCATACCGGATTCCAGTCGGGGTTGGGATTAGCTTCGTCGGTGATCTGATAGTCGGCCAGGGCACCGAGCGGGTTCGTGTAGAACATGAAGCCGTTCCGGCGATCGAGGAAGGTGTCGAACACGACGCCGAAGTTGTCGTTCTGGCGCAGCTGATTCGTGTCGCGTCTGATCTCGTTTGCGGTCCACTCGTTCGGTGGCGCCGACTCCCACATACGCCCCGTCACGTAAATGCTCGAAGCGTCGAACAACACCCACGCTTCGGTACGCTCGGTCGGCGTCCCATTTGTTTCCGGCATCGTCTGAACGAACACGTCGATCGCCGGGTTCGACCCGTACACCTCTTCGTCAAGGCGCCCGTCGACGCGCAAAGGCCCGGTGAGGCGAATCGCCCGCACCACGACTCGGCCTTCCGCGTCGCGGGTGACGACTGGAGCCGGTGCGACAGGTGGAGCTTGCGCGGCCGCCGCGACCGATCCCAGTGCCCACACCAGAAACGCGAACCGCGCAATTCTCTGAGTTGGTTCCATGAACGCGGGGCCTAATCTTATCCTGTGCGAGGTGCTGGCGCCCGTCCCGCCTTCGTTCCTTTCGGACCTTCGGCGCGCTCGGATGGCCTGCCAGCCGTAGCTCGCTTGGACATAGATGCGAGCGGAGGCTGGCGCGCCCGGCAGGACTCGAACCTGCGACCTACGGATTCGAAGTCCGGCGCTCTATCCAACTGAGCTACGGGCGCGGGGTCCGCGATCATAGCATGCGGCTTCCTCGCCCTAGTAGCACCTCCCGGCTGCGGATAAAATAGCTCAGGCTCGTAGGCCCTCCCCCAAACGTACGCGTTGTTTCCAGGAAGGGAGAATCGTCATGCGCTTGTGCATGCTCGGAGTCATGCTGGCGCTCGCTGTGCCGGCAGCGGCTCAGCAGGCACCACCCGAAGGTCAAAATCCCGATCAACCCGTTGTCTATGAGGAGCAGGTCATCGTCACTGCCTCGAAGGCCGAGCAGGAGCTTGTCAACGCTCCGGCCGCAGTCAGCGTGATCACTGGAGAAACGATTCGGAACTCGCCGGCCACCAATATCGGGGATCTGCTGCGGACGGTCCCCGGCCTCAATGTGACGCAGCTGTCCGCGCGGGACGTCAACCTGACCAGCCGTGCCGCTACGGCGACGCTTGCCACGTCGCAGCTCGCACTCGTGGATGGGCGCAGTATCTACCTCGATTTTTTTGGCATGGTGATGTGGGATCTGGTTCCGACGAACCCCGCAGACATTAGGCAGATCGAGGTGATCCGAGGCCCCGCATCGGCCGTGTGGGGCGCGAACGCGATGACCGGAGTCGTGAACGTGCTCACGAAGAGCCCGAGAGAGCTCGCGGCAGAGGGTGGCTCTTCCTTCACCATTGGCATCGGCATGTTGGACCGCAGCACGGCCGGACGCGACGAGGACGCCGGTTCGCTGTTCTCTGTGAGCGGTGCCCACGCGCAGGCCGTCGACGACCGCTGGGCGTTCAAGGTCTCTGCGGGCTACCTGACGCAGGATCCGTTTCCGCGGCCGGTTGGCACCATTCCGAACGCGTTTCGCACGCCGTATCCACCGTTTGCCAACGAAGGCACTTCGCAGCCGAAATTCGACGGCCGCGTCGACTACGACATGGAGGACGGTGGCCGTGTCACGTTCAGCGGGGGCGTGGCGGGCACGGAGGGCATCATTCATACAGGCATTGGTCCGTTCGATATCAAGAGCGGCTCGAAGCTGGGATATTTCACCACGCGGTACACGAAGGCCGGCCGCCGAGTCGCGTTCTTCACCAACCTGCTCAATGGCAATGCTGCCAACCTGCTTACAGTCGGTCCGACCGGCCGCCCCATCGCGCTCGATTTCGATACTAAGACGTTCGACGTCGAGGCCAGCGATTCGAGGACGATTACGAATCGTCACTTGCTCAGCTACGGAGGAAATTTTCGCCACAACACGTTTGATATTTCGCTGGCACCGAATGGGGACGACCGCAACGAAGGCGGCATGTACCTGCAGGACGAGATGTTTCTCAGCGATCACTTCCGGTGGGTTGTGGGTGGGCGCATAGACAAGTTCTCCTCAATCGGCGACGCGGTCTTTTCGCCCCGCACGACGCTCCTTATCAAGCCGGCCGCGGCGCATTCGTTCCGCGTGTCATTCAATAAGGCCTTTCGCGCACCCTCGTTCATCAACAATCACATCGAGACGGCGATCATCAACCAGGTGAACCTCGGGGCCATCAACCCGTTGTTGGCCGGCGTCCTGTACAACTTCCCGATCCGCGCCGACGGCAACCCCGATCTGAAGCAGGAGACGCTGACGGCCTATGAGATCGGCTACACCGGCGTGGTCAGAAGCCGGGCCACGGTCACGGCCGCGGTCTACTGGAACACGACCAACGATGCGATCTATTTCACGCAGACTGGCCGGTACGGCATCGCGAACCCTCCGCCGAACTGGCCACTTCCACCGATCGTGCTGGAGCTCATCGCCGCGGCCGGTTCGTCCCTGCCGTCGACGTTCAGCTATCGCAACCTCGGCACGGTCAAGGACAAAGGCATCGAGCTCGGCGTGGATGCCGCGGTCAACCGGTACTTGAACGTGTTCACGAACTACAGCTTTCAATGGGAGCCGGAGGTCGAAGGATTCCCGCTGTCGGAGATCAACCTGCCGCCGAAGAACCGATTCAATGCAGGGTTCAACTTCAGCTACAACCGCTTCCTCGGGAACCTGTCAGTGAGCTACACGGACGACGCGTTCTGGCAGGACGTGCTCGACTTCCGCTACGCGGGAACCACCGAACCTTACACGCTGGCGAACGCAGGCATCGGTGTACGCTGGGCCGGCGACAGGATCGTGACGAGCCTCAAGGTGACCAATCTTGGCAACGACGACGTGATGCAGCACGTCTTCGGCGACGTCGTGAAGCGCCAAGTCGTCGGAGAAGTGCGGGTGAAGTTCTGATTCGCCAAACCACGAAGGACACGAAGATCACGAAGCAGAGAAATCTTCGTGCCCCTTCGTGAACTTCGTGGTTCTAAGACACATTCACGTTTGAAGATTGGATAGGTTGGCGCCGGGTGATTTCCTGAGCGCTGCCCAGAGATCCGGGACCGCCGCGAGACGATCGGCGAAGTTCTGAATCGAAAAGTCTCGCGGCGATATCCCCTTCTCGACCTCGTCCCACGTCAGAGGCGTCGACACGCCCGCGAACTCGCTCGCTCTCGCGCTGTAAGCCGAGGCGAGCGTCTTGCCCCGCACGTTCTGCAGGTAGTCCACGTAGATGCGGTTTCCGCGCGCCTTGATCGACCGTTCCACCGTGGCGCTGCGCGGGTGCTTCTTCGCGACGAGCGTCGCCACGATCTGGCCGAAGAGCAGCCCTGCCTCGTAAGGTGTTCCAGGAGGCATTGGCACGTAGACGTGGAGCCCGCCCGCGCCTGAAGTCTTGGGAAACGCGGGGGCCTTCAAGGCGCTGAGCTCATCACGCACCCACAGCGCAGCGTCCAGCACACGCCTGAACGGGAGTCCCGCGGGCGGATCGAGATCGAGGGCGACATGATCGACCGTGCCTTCGGTGTGGACGCGCGAGAGCCACGGGTCCTGCGAGATCGATCCGAGCTGCGCTGTGTAGAGCAGCGTCGCCAGGCTACCGCCGACAATGTGCGGCCGAAGCTCATCACCGGCGTTCGCCGCCGCGACGTGCACTCCGGACGGGACCTTGTCCGGCGCGCGGTGCTGATAAAACGGCTTGCCGGCAACGCCGTTCGGATAACGTTTGAGGACGAGCGGCCGGTCCGCGAGGACGGGAAGAATGTGGGGTGCCACCCTCACGTAATGACGCAGCAGGTCGCCCTTCGTGAGCTTCCCTTTCGGCCAGTAGATTTTCGTCAGGTTCGTGACCTCCAGCCGCTCGTCGCCAGGCAGCAGTAGCGCGCCGTTTCCACCCTGGTCCACGATGGCGTCGATCTGGCCGAGCAGATCTCCTGTCATCGCCCGCGGTATGCGGGTCGTCGGCCTCACGCCATCCGCCTTGCGCGCCCGCCCCGCCCCACCCGCCTTGAGTGGTTCGGGCTCCCGCCGCACCGTCGCGGGATCAACGTCGTCGCGCAGGCCGAGATATGTGGGGTGGCGCAGTTTGGCGTCGGCAGTCCATTCGGTGAACTTCACCTCGGCCACCAGCTTTGGCTTGACCCAGTGCGGCATCTCATTCGTCTTGGGCCGCGCGTCGAACGGGCAGCGAGTGGTCTCAATCGCGTGCAGCCGTCGCCACACGCGCCCGAGCTCCGCGTCGCTGAACCCGGCGCCGGTATGTCCGATGTACCGCAGCGCGGCGCCTTCGTACACCCCTAGCAGCAGCGCGCCGAAGAACGGGCGCGATCCGCGCGGTTCGGTCCAGCCCCCAATGACACATGTCTGATGCCGCACGAGCTTCACCTTGCGCCAGTCGGGCACGCGTCGCCCGGATTTGTACGCGGCATCGAGCCGCTTGGCGATGATGCCTTCCCAGCCCAGTTGTTCTGCCCGCGCTCGCAGCGCCTTTCCCTGGCCGACGAGGTGCTCGCTGATACGCACCGCGGGATCCGGCGGCCCCGCAAACAGCGACTCGAGCCGCGCACGTCGTTCGCGCAGCGGCCGATCGCGGAGATCCTCGGTCCCGTCTCGAAGGATGTCGAACGCGACGAACGCCACTGTGGGGCCACCGACCGCCTCGGCCGCACCTCTTCGGATTGCCGCTGCGCCATGGATCCGGCCCTGAAGATTCTGGAACCCGCAGGGGTCGCCGCGCGCGTCAAGGGCCACAATCTCGCCGTCGATCACGACAGGGCGATGAAGCGGTCGCGCCCAGCGCTCGATGGCTGATGCCAGTTCAGGAAACTGTGTGGTCTTTTCGTTGCCGAGCCGCGACCAGAACTTGACCGAGGCGCGGTTCGCCTTTGGCTCGATCGCAACGACCGCGCGAATGCCGTCGTACTTCGGCTCGTACGCGAAGTCAGGGGAGTCGAGGGGCGCCTCGCCGATGCTTGCCAGCATCGGCCGGACGTTCGCTGGATTCTCGCGCCACATCATGAAAGCAAGGATCAAGGCAAAAGGCACAAGGCAGAAGGCAAAAATCAGACCTTGACTGGGCGGCAAGGACCGGGGGTCAAATCCCAAAACCCGAATGCCAAATCCCAACTAAAAGCCAAGCCTCAAAACCCAAAACGTGGCGATTGGGCTTTGGGCTTCGTTGGGCCTTTTTGGCTTTGGGATTTGGGTTTTAGCGCGAGCGTGATTTCAACTCGCGCTCAGCCTCGAGCCAGTCGTCGAAGTCCGAACCATTCCGACCGCCACGCTGCAGATAGCGCAGGTAGGCCGCGCGGGCGATGTCGTCGTACGACGGTGCGGCCACACCCGCTTTCCTGCGCGCCGAAGGCTTCGATGCCTTACGGCGCGCGGGCGGGCTCGATTCTGTCTTCTTAGGGGTCCGCTGAGAGGGCTTGTTACTTGGCATTGATGGTCTCAGCGGTATTGTACTCAGCGGCGCGACGACGTTCTTGTCTCTTCTTCTTTCTCGTCCTCCAAGGACATGCGCATCCAAGCCAGACCCCCATTCCCCCAACTCCGTCGATAATGGGCACCGTGCGAAAGACGTTCATCGTGCGATACGCCCTGCGGCTGACAGCCTTCGCGATTCTTCTCTTCGTCGTGTATTCGTCCGGCGCACTGCGCGGGCAGGGGGGTGTGCACCCGCTCAGCGGCCGGCGCTACGCGGGAACGATGGACGTCTCGGGCGCAGAGTGGCTGGATCGCGCCGAACGCGAAGCCGAAGAGGCCCCGGCCAAGGCGCTGACGCTCATTGGTGTCACTCCAGGAATGAGCGTCGCCGACGTTGGTGCCGGTTCTGGTTACTTCACGATCCGCCTGGCAAGCATGGTCGGACCTGCGGGCCGTGTGTACGCGAATGATATTCAGGCGGGGATGCTGGATATCATCCGCGGCAAGATCGCGAGGGAAGGTCTCAAGAACGTGTCCCTCGTGCTCGGCACGCAGGATGATCCACGATTACCACCGGCATCGGTGGATCTGGTGCTGATGGTCGACGTCTATCACGAGCTCCGCGCCCCGCAGGTGATGCTGCGCCGGCTCCGCGAGGTAATCAGGCCGGGTGGCAGGCTCGTGCTGCTGGAGTACCGGAAGGAAGATCCGCAGATTCCAATCAACCCCACGCACAAGATGTCGGTAGCGGAAGCCAAGCTTGAAGTGGAAGCGGAGGGCTATTCGCTGACGAGCGTGGACGAGAGGCTGCCTTGGCAGCACATCCTCATCTTCAGTAGGAAGTAGACAGTAGACAGTAAGCGGTCTGTCTACTGTCTCTTTCCTGATGCTGATTAGGACTGAATGACGGGCCCGGTTGGCTTTACCACCCGCCGCTTGTTCGGACCACGGGGCTTGTCCGAATCGCGGTTCGCCGGCGCGTGGTAATCGTCGGACATCTTCGTCAGCGTTTCTGTGTACACGGTCCCGTCGGCGCCCGCGACGGTCCATTCGCCAACGAGCTGCTCGTTTTCCTCGATCTTGTAGATCGCCAATCCTGCGATGCCGCTACCGAAGTAGCTCACGGAGAGTGCGTTGCTCCGCACGAAGCCCACCCCGAAAGCCGACCGGCCGTCGGGAAAACTCCATCGCACATGAAACGTATCGTGATTCTTCGCGATCTCGACGACGCCGCGGTACGGGCTTCCGTCCGGGTTGGCGCCGTCGCAGCGATAGACACCGCTTAGCTCAGGCGGTTCGGCCGATCGGGCGGCAGGTGCCGTCAAGCCAATGTAGGTAAGGACCGCCGCAACCAGAAGGGACAAACGGGCCATGTGGCACTCCTCTTCGCCGTCAGTGTGACGCGACGGAATCGAAGTCAGCAAACGACGGGCCGTTACTACGACAGCTCAGCAAGTGTACCGTGGACGGGGCGGGACGTGGTGGGGTGAGTGAGGGGATTCGAACCCCCAACTTCCGGAGCCACAGTCCGGCGCTCTGCCCTTGAGCTACACTCACCGTGCGAGTGTGGAATTATCACGAATTCCACACCGGAGTGTAGCACAGCCGTCTGGGCGGATTCCCCTGGAATCTCTAGTCGGGATGTTCGTCTGCGGCTAGCTCCACCAGCTGACCGTGCTCGATGCGGACTCGCAGCGGAAAGACGTGGGAGGCTCCCTCGCCCTTCGCTTCGTACATCAACTTGTCGGCGCGAGCGAGCAATTCGTGGGCGAGCTGGCGCGCAATCGGGCGGCGTTCCCCGACAGGCCCAAGCAGCAGGCAGACCACACCCACATCGACTCTGACCGGCGTATCTGCCAGGCGCGGGTCCTCTAGCGACCAGTCGAACCGTTCCACCGCTTCCCGGAATCGCTCGGCGATCAGCCACGCGACGCTGAAGTGATCGATATCGGGGATCAGGAAGCAAAATTCGTCGCCGCCGAACCGAGCATGTAGTTCCTGGCCGGCGCGGGCGTCGAGCGATTCCTGGGCGATCAAATCGTCGGATCGGACTTGCTCGTGCAGCAGCCTGGCCACACGCTCGATGATGCGATCCCCCGCGGCATGGCCGAGCGAATCGTTGTACGACTTGAAGGCATTGATGTCTACGAGGCCTACCGCGCACCAGCGCCCGCGCTGTTCGAGGGCGAGGAACGCCTCGAGCTGCTCGACGAAGCGGCGGAAGTTCATCAGCCGCGTTTTAGGGTCGCGATGGACGCGGTCAGTCAGGTCGGCAACGAGGTCTTCGAAGTAGCGCGAGATGCTGCTGACGGTCGCGTCCTTGGCGGAGAGTTCTTCGCGCAGACGGTTGAGACGCTCGGTAAATCCGGCGGAAACGGCCTGAATCGCTTCCTGCTTCGACTGCTGCCACAGGCGTTCATGCTGCAGGAAAACGCCGTCGATCGAATCCTGGAGCGCCTGCGCCTGCGAAGGTGGGAGGTGCAGCCGCTCGCGCACCCAGTGGTGCAGCTCCGAGCGGCTTGTCGGGGGCGTGACTTGTGTTTCCTTCAGCGTTCTCACTGGTGGCCTGTATGGGGCAATCTTCAAACGGCGTACCGGCGGAGAACGGGCGTTGGGCGGGTTTATGAGGCGCAGTTCTTCGCTGAAATGACGTTTGAGGGCACACGATGGAACTCGGCGCCTCAACTGTGGCATTTCACACCTGTCGCCGCAGGCCTGTAGATCTGTGCAGCGAGCTAACTTCAAAGCCTCAAAGCGTTTACGGCTGTGATACCATGGCTGAGCCAGCTCCCCCCATCACACGTCATGAACGACACACTCCTTTTCTGGTCGAAGAAGGGCGCGGTTGCGTGTCGTCATCATGCTCCGGACAGTAGCTCTCCCAGATGGACGGCCGAGCAGTGGCAGCCGATTCCGGTGCCCGAGACCAATCGCCGCCGATACCGTTGTCACGAGTGCCATACGACGGCCGAGCGCAGGACCCCTGAGCCGATCGAAGGTCCGCTGCCGCTGATTCTGAACGTGGGCAACCGCGCAGCCAACCTCTATACCCGAGACGAGATCCTTCGGCGCCAGGGCTTCATCGTGGCAAATGCGGAAACCGGACGGGGCGCCATCGAGACGGCGCGCCAGCTGAGGCCCAGCCTGATTCTGCTCGACATTCATCTCCAGGACATCGACGGCCGGGAACTGTGTCAGCGCTTCAAAGCGGATCCTGAATTTCGGGATATTCCGGTGCTGCTCATCACGTCCCTGCCGAAGACGCATTCCGAACAGCTCGAGAGCGTGCGGTGGGGCAATGCCGATGGCTTCATTGCGGAGCCTGTGGACGGCGGTGCGCTGGCCGCCATGATCCGCAAGGTGATTCACGCCGCCTAGCGCGGGTCACCCACGGCGCACCCCTGAAGGGCTGCTCCACATTCCGGCCCGCGAATCTTGGGCTACAAGAGCAGCGTCTCGACGCGGTGGGCGTGCACCATGTTCTCGCACGGTGACCAGGCGACCACGGTGAACCGGCCATCCTGCGAGGCGACCAGGGCCAGCGCGTCCCGCTGGTCGTGCACGAACTGCGCGGCGGCTAGGGGCCGCGTGCCCCCGAGCTCCGCCGGCGTGGTCATGGCGGCCATACCTCCCTCGATCGGCTCGGTGATCGTGAGTTGCATTACCTGTGGCGCTCCCTTGCGCCTCGCGATTTTCGCGCCGAAAGCGAGCAGCTCATAGTCCGACGACATCAGGACCGCTCCGTCGATGGCGGTCAGCCCGGCGAGCCCATCGACCGCGGGTCCGACGGTTTCCTGCCACGGCGGCATCGGCATGTTCGCCGCCAGCGTTCGATTGACCACCGCCAGCTCGGAGAAGGTTTGTGACACTTCATAGCGAATCGGTTGAATTACCGATTCGCGCCACACCGACGTCCCCGCCGGCACCACGAGGAGCAGCCCGCCGCGCCGATGCGCGCGCATCGAGACCGCCAGCTGCACGAGCACGTTGACCGACCCGGCCCACGACGCGGGCGAATCGAATCCGAGCAGCGACGTCAGCAGCTCCGGACAATCGGGAAGGCTCGATGCCTCCTCGTCGATGATCTTCACCTGATCGCCGTGAAGGACCGCCACGTTCGCATACTTCGCGGATTCCTCTCCGCGGTGATGCTTCACCACGATCAGCCCAGGCTCCGCGACTTCGACCACGCAACAGTACTTTGGCACGGCGCGCACGATGCCCCAGACGGCAAGTCCAGTTGGGGTCGGTCCGACGCCTAGGTGGATGCCTGGGCGCTCCACTGCCGGGCCGATACGGGCCAGGGCGGCTGGATCGAGCGGGAGCGCTTCATCGAGCACGATCGGATGCGGGGTTTCATCGGGCGTCAGAAAAGCGAGCGAGATCTTCGTGACGAACGTCTCTTCCCGCCGCAAGCTGGCCCAGAAGGCGGCGTCGATCATCTCCGCAATCATCGACGCATCGGGCAGCGTGGCCAGCCCGGTTTCGCCGCGCAAACGTCCGCGCTTGAGGTGACTGGCGAAGTGCTCGTGTACCGTCGGGGCGACGGCGCTCGCGGCGGGATAGGCCTGCTGCTTCACAGGGTGATTATGAGCGATTCGACACGCTGGTGATTCTGTCGTCGCTGGACCGGTCCTCAGTGCGGCATTTTCCCGCCCAGGTGCAATCGCCGCTCACTCGCGCATTCGTCTGGCGGGGGAACACCGGACCGCCAGGTACAATCGGGTCACCTCATGATCGTCTCGCGGCGGAAGGCCTTCGTTGTCGCTCGGTAGCAGGACGGTGGGCCGCCTGTCTGCGGCGCTCACCTATCGTGATTTCCGGGTTCTCTGGATCGGCGCCCTCACGTCGAGCATCGGCACCTGGATGCAGAAGGTGACCCAGAACTGGCTGGTGCTCACGCTGGCCGGCGCGTCGTCGGCCTTCTATCTCGGGCTCGATTCGTTTCTTGGCGAGCTGCCCATTCTCGTGTTCACGCTCATTGGAGGCGTCGTAGCCGATCGGCACGATCGCCGCCGTCTGCTCATCAGCTCCCAGTCGATCCAGATGGCAGCCGCCTTCACGCTTGCCGGTCTGGTCTATTTCGACGTCGTGCGGCTCTGGCATGTGCTGACGCTGTCGGCGCTCACGGGGTTCGCACAGGCATTCGGCGGCCCGGCGTACCAGTCGCTCATGCCCTCGCTCGTCGATCCACAGCACTTGCCCAACGCGATCGCGCTCAACTCGATTCAGTTCAATCTCGCCAGGGTGATCGGGCCGCTCGTGGCCGGCGCCGCACTGGCGGCGTTCGGCATGGTCGCGTGCTTTGGCCTCAACGGCCTGTCGTTTCTTGCCGTCATCGTTGCCATTCTCTCGCTCCACGCGCGGCACCTGCCCGTCGTGACGACGAGGCGCATGCATGAAGATCTCCGGAGCGGCCTCGGTTACGTGCGCCGGCATTCCTCGCTGATTGGACTGACGGTGCTGGGCTTTACGACCACCTTCTTCGGTACGCCGCTGCTGACGTTCCTCCCGCTCTTTGCCGAGAGCGTGTTTGGCGGCGGCGTCGCGCAGTACACCTATCTGATGGTGTTTGCTGGGATCGGTGCCGTCACTGGCGCCCTTGTCGCGGCATGGCTGGGAAGGTTCCGCCATATGGGCCGCATGGTGCTGGGCGTGCAGCTCGCTTATGGACTCCTGGTGCTGCTGTTCGGACTGTCGCGCATGCTGTGGCTGAACGCAATCCTACTTGTCGGTGCGGGTGCGGCGATGGTCATGGTGAACGCCATGCTGTTGTCGCTCGTCCAGTTAAACGCGCCAAACGCGATGCGCGGACGGGTCGTCAGCAGCTACATGGTGGCATTCAGAGGGGGGATGCCGCTCGGCAGCCTTGTTGCCGGATGGCTCGCAAGCATCACGTCGGCGCCCGTCGTGCTGATCGTCAACGGGGCTCTGCTGGCACTGATGGCGCTTGTCTTCCTCGTCAAGGGACGCGGAGTGCGCGATCTCTGATCCAAAGGCGAGCCGGGAGGCGTCAGTGCTGCCTCCCGTTCCATGGGGTGGGATGTCTGCCGGCCACCAGGGCGGCGCCGGGCGTAGCTGACGCGGATATAGAGCAAGCGTGGTGCCACCGACTACGGCCGGGCCAGCGGCGAATCCTCAAGCATCGCGAGCAGGTCCCATGGGCCGTCTGTTACACGCACTACCGTCCGCTTACGCAGCGCTAAAGCGCTGCGCCACCGAAGTGTAGGACGTGCCGGAATTTCGGTGGAGCCGGAATTTCGGTGGAGGGCCCTTCAGGGCTGCTCGTCGGCGTGCCGGAATTTCGGTGGAGCAGCCCTTCAGGCTGCTCGTCGGCTGCGTGGCGCGCTATCGTAGGCAGATGCGTTTTGCCATTCTCGGAGCGGGAGCCGTTGGAGGGTTTTTTGGCGCGGGGCTGTCGCGGGCAGGCCACGACGTCACGTTCATTGCGCGCGGCGACCACCTGGCGGCCATTCGCGCGCGCGGCATGGAAATCCGCGGCAGTGGTGGCACGTTTTCGGTCCGTGCCCCCGCCGAAGGGGATCCCGTCCGCGTCGGCGTCGTTGACTGCGTCATCGTGGCCGTGAAGAACTACGACAACCCGTCTGCGTTGCCGCTCCTTCCGCCGATGATTGGCCCCGGCACCACCGTCTTAACGCTGCAGAACGGCGTCGACGCCATTGACGATTGTGCCGCCGTTGCCGGCCGCGAACATGTCCTCGGCGGGGTGACCTACGTGTTTGCGACCATCGATGCGCCTGGAGTCATCGTGCAGACAGGGACGATGTCTCGGATCGTGTTCGGGGAGGTATTTAGCCCCGCGGACGGTATCTCCGAGAGGGTCGATAGAATTGCGCACGCTTTCGCCGAGGCTGACATCGACGTGCAGGCGCTGGGCGACGCGCGTCCGGCACTCTGGGAAAAACTGACCTACCTCACACCGATCTCCGGGCTCACCGCTGCGGCACGGCTTCCTGTGGGAGGAGTGTGGCCGCTGCCGGCGATTCAGGAGACGTTCCGTCGCGCTGTTGAGGAAGTCAGCCGCGTGGGGCGCGCGGAAGGCATCAGTCTGCCCGACACACTGCCAGACAAGTGGGCGACGTTCGTCAGCGGGCTGCTCCCGACGTCAAAATCGTCAATGCTCGTCGATCTCGAGCGTGGCCGGCGAATCGAAGTCGAGGCGCTGCAGGGGTCCGTGGTTCGCCGAGGTCGCAAAGCGGCGGTGCCGACGCCGGTCGTCGACACGCTCTACGCGCTGCTGAAGCCGTACGAGCACGGTAGTTCGCGCCAGCAGCCCTAGAAGGGCTGCTCCACCGAAGCAGGAGTGTCTCCAGCGAGGCAGGTCTGTCTTCGTGGGAGACTGTCTCCATTGGGCAGGGGCGTCGTTTCCAACCGAGCGGCGCGGTCTCCATCGGTGGCGCAGCGCTTTAGCGCTGCGAAGCTCGCGCCCTGAGGCCGTGGAGGCGGACCGTCAGGTCCGCCTGTCAATCGCCGGCAGAATGATCCCGGCGCACACGCCGAACCCGATGCGCGCGAACCCTTCTCGCTCGCAGTAGGCTCGCAGCACCACTTCGTCCCCATCGGCGAGATAGGCTCGCTCTTCGCCCGTAGGCAGCGTGATGGCCGCCCGTCCGTTCCCCGTAATCTCGAGAAGGCAGCCGAGCGCGTCGTCCGATGGACCCGAGATGGTCCCCGTACCCAGCAGGTCTCCCGGCCGCAGGTTGCAGCCGTTGCTGGCGTGATGGGTGAGCATCTGCCCCAGCGTCCAATACATGTGGCGCAGCGAGCTGTGACTGAGGCGGAACGGCGCAAGACCCTGGTCCCGCATCCGCGCCGAACGAATCGATGCCTCGATCTGCAGGTCGAGGCCCCCGCGCGCGGCGTTGGTTGCCGACGCCAGGTGCGGAAGCGGTTCAGGATCCTCGACCGGTCGGGAAAACGCGGACACTCGGAACGGGGCGAGCGCCTCCAGCGTCACCACCCACGGCGACACGGTCGTCGCGAAGTTCTTGGCCAGAAATGGACCGAGCGGCTGGTACTCCCACGCCTGAACGTCCCGCGCGGACCAATCGTTGAGGAGGCACAGCCCGAACACGTGGTCCTCCGCGGCATCGATCGGGATAGGCGAGCCGAGCTCGTTCCCGGGACCGACGAAGACACCCACTTCCACCTCGTAGTCGAGCGTGCGCGACGGACGAAATGTCGGCCCTGCGTCGTCGCCGGCTTTCGTCTGGCCCCACGGCCGCCGAACAGAGGTGCCGCTCGCGACGATCGACGATGCCCGGCCGTGATAGGCGATCGGCACGTACTTGTAGTTCGGCAGCAGGGGATTGTCGGGACGGAACAAGCGCCCCACACGCGTGGCGTGAAACACCGACGCGTAGAAGTCCGTGTAGTTGCCAACCGTTGCGGGGACGCTCAGGTCGACGGCGTTCATCGGCACGAGTGCGCGAGGATCGGTTCGTGCGCTGCCCGCCTTCAGGAGGCCGACCAGGTGATGGCGGAGGGACCGCATCGGCACCGGCCCCAGTGACATCAATCTGTTGAGCGTCGGCTCGGCAACCGCCGACTGCACGTCGGCCGGGAGCTCGTTCAACAGGCCCAGGTCTCCGGCTTGACGGAGGTCGAGGACGTCGTCGCCGATCGCGGCGCCGATCCGCGGCGAATCGGAGGTGCCGCGGCGGCTGAATACGCCAAAAGGGAGATTCTGGATGGGGAAATCGATCCCCGACCGATTGGCCGATTCCACCCAGCTGCGAAGCGCCGGATCGTGGGAGTCGTCTATCTGGCGCGTCATAGCAGGTGCATCCGTTGCAGATCGCCGATCGGCTCCTGCAGCGAGCATGAGCCGAACGAGCGAAACAGCTCGCGGCGCGTGGCCGAGGCATCCTCCGCCGTGATGCGGTGCCCCTTCCACTCAATCTCCTGGTCAGCTGCGTGGGACAGCACCGGCGATGGATCGCGAAGCGCGGCAACCACGTCATGCTCCGCCGCACCGGCATGGACCAGTGCGGCGGCCACGGAGAGATTGAGGAACCCAAACATCTCAGTGGCGGCGCTGCCAGATTCGTAGGTCAAGGGATAGCGGCCGGTCACCGCGTGATGAAGACCGGCGGTGGCCTTGCAGGGCATACGGCGATCGGCACATCCGCGAAGGAAGCGGTAGACGGAAGCCGCATCGGGAAACGCGTCAGGCGTGACGCCGCCCGTGCGGATTTTGGCATGCGCGGCCGCGGCCGCCACCGCATCCAACCGCGCCTCGACGTCCGTTGTAAGAGCGATTTCGAAGAACGCGCGCGCGTCCGGCGGAACTGCGGCCGCGGCGTCGCGAATGCCGGCAGGCGTGAGCGGGGGAAACTCGAGCGCTGCAACGCGGACGTGCCCGGCCGCCCCGAGCGCATGCTCGATGGCCGTCGCCGACCCATCGGGCATGACCACAGCGACCGGCCAGGCTCCCGCCCGCGTGGCACGCGGCGCGGCGGCGTTGCCGAGGGCTTCCTGAAGCGAGTCAAGCTCCGACAGCCGCTCCAAGGCGACGACGAACATGCCCAGCATCCATGCGTGAGGACCGGCGCGATGCTGCGCGTAGGTGGCCATCGCGTCGGCGATCGTGCGCTTCGCCGGCGGAAACATGCCCGCGTAATCCAGCACTTCCCGGAGCAGCTCGTCGACCGGTGCGCTCGGCATCAGAGTTCCTTGCCGCTGCTCCCCTTGAGCGGCAGCCCGGTCACGGATTTGATCTCGCTCAGCACGATGCTGGTGCGAAGCCGATCGACGCCGCCTGCCTTCATGAGGCGCTCCATGAACTGCTGCAGCTCCTCATGGTTGCTCACCACCAGCTTCAGAAGGCAGTCGAACTCGCCGGTAAGGTAGTGGCATTCGAGCACTTCCGGCATTGCCCTGATGCCTTCCCGAAACCGCCGCACGGAGTCGGCGCGATGGTGGGCCAGCATGACGAGGACGAAGCAGAGGAGATCGAGCCCGACGGCCTCGCGATTCACGACCGTCACATACCGCTGAATGACGTCGCGCTCCTCCAGCCGCCGCATGCGCTTCTGGACGCCGGGGGCCGAGAGGCGGAACTGCCTGGCCAGCTCGGCCGTGGAGACGCGGGCGTTGTCCTGCAGGTGCGCCAGCAGGCGCCAATCCAGGTCGTCGAGCACCACGTGTTGAGGAGCCGTCCGACGAGGCCTCGCGCCTGTGTGCGGAGGCCGGGACGTCTTGCGTCGTGTCGCCATGAGCAGGAGGATACGTGATTTCGATTCGAAACCACAAGACGCTCGTATCAGTGAATTCGGTCTCAGTATTGCTTAATGGGTTACGTTATGCGCATAATGCGCGAAGATTAGTCAGGGGGGTGAAGAGATGGATGACTTCTGTCCCATCCGGAAGATCGACCACCTCGAGCTCTATGTCGGCAACGCCAAGCAGGCGGCCGCGTTTTACGCTGCGACCTTCGGCTTCACCAGCACCGCGTATCGCGGCCTCGAGACAGGGTGCCGCGACACCGCGTCCTACCTGCTGGAACAGGGCGATGTCCGCCTGCTGTTCACCACGGCGCTCAACTCCGATCATCCCGTGGCGAAGCTCGTCTGCGAGCACGGCGATGGGGTCGGCGTTGTCGCCTTGAGCGTTCCCGACGCCGCCGCGGCGTACCGCGAGACCACGCAACGGGGCGCCATGCCGGCGATCGAGCCCACCGAGGAGAAGGACAAGCACGGCGTTCTCCGGTACGCGGCGATTCACACCTACGGCGACACGCTCATCAAGTTCGTCGAGCGGGACGACTACGTCGGTGGGTTTGCTCCGGGCTTCGAGCCGCGCGCGCGGAATGTGTCGAGCCACGCTGCGTCGAGTCCTGCCGGCGTCGGTCTCGCCGCCATCGACCACGTCGTCGGCAACGTGGAGCTGGGCGGGATGGAGCGGTGGGTCCAGTTCTTTGCCGAGACGATGGGGTTCTCGGAGCTCGCGCACTTCGACGACAAGGCGATCTCGACCGAGTACTCGGCCCTGATGTCGAAAGTGATGCAGGACGGCACGGGCCGCATCAAGTTTCCGATCAACGAGCCGGCCACGGGCAAACGCAAATCGCAAGTGCAGGAGTATCTCGACTACTACGGAGGCCCTGGCGTTCAGCACGTGGCGTTCGCCACCAACGACATCGTGGCCACCGTATCGGCCCTCAGGGCACGAGGCGTGGAATTTCTGCGCGTCCCGCCGACGTATTACGACGATCTCGAGCGGCGCGTCGGGACGCTCGACGAGCGGGGCGAAGACCTCGCGGCGCTCGGCATCATGGCGGACCGTGATGACGAGGGATACCTCCTCCAGATCTTCACCGAAGCGGTGGAGGACCGCCCCACGCTGTTCTTCGAGATCATCGAACGCCACGGGGCCAAGGGATTCGGCGAGGGCAACTTCAAGTCGCTGTTCGAAGCGATCGAGCGTGAGCAGGCCCGGCGAGGGAATCTGGTCTGACGCAGACGGAGACGCCTGATGTTCTATTCCCGGCTCGGAGACATCCCGCACAAGCGCCACACGCAGTTCCGGCAGCCCGATGGCTCTCTGTACCACGAAGAGCTGATGGGCATTCACGGGTTTTCCGGCAACAAGTCGCTGCTCTATCACCTGCGTCCTCCCACCGCCGTGCAGCGTGTCGAGCGGGGGTGCGAGGTGGACGGCGCCTATGCGCCGCACGGTCCCGTTCGTCACAGGCTGCTACGTACGGCGAACGTCGCCGCCGGGGGCGACGCCGTGGAGGGCCGCGTAGCGCTGATGGGCAATAGCGATGTCCGTATCTCGATCGTGCGGCCGCAGCAGCCGATGCACTACTGGTATCGCTACGCCCACGGCGACGAGGTGATCTTCGTGCACGAGGGCGGCGGCGTGCTCGAGAGCCAGTTTGGGACTCTGGGGTACGGACCAGGCGACTATCTCGTGATCCCGACCGGTGTGATGTGGCGGATCCTGCCAGACGTCGGCTCACCCCAACGCATGCTCGTCGTCGAGACGGCCGGAGGCCACATCGAGCCGCCGCGGCGCTACATCAACAGCCACGGACAGTTCCTCGAGAGCGCTCCATATGCCGAGCGCGATATCCGCCCGCCGGATCGGCTCACGCCGCACGATGAGGCAGGAGACTTCGAGGTGCGCGTAAAGGCGCGCGGCCATATCTCGCGGTACTTCTACAGCCACCATCCGCTGGATGTCATCGGGTGGGACGGGTATCTCTGGCCGTTTGCATTCAACATCCGCGACTTCGAACCGATTACCGGCCGGGTGCACCAGCCGCCGCCGGTGCATCAGACGTTCGACGGGCCGGGCTTCGTGCTCTGCTCGTTCGTGCCCCGGCTCTTCGACTACCACCCGCTGTCGATTCCGGCGCCCTACAACCACTCGAACGTCGATTCCGACGAGGTGATCTACTACGTCGACGGCGAGTTCATGTCGCGACGGGGCATCGAGGCGGCATCGATCACCGTTCATCCGAACGGCATCCCGCACGGCCCGCATCCGGGCACGTACGAAGGTTCCATCGGCAAAACGGAAACGCGCGAGCTGGCGGTCATGGTCGATACGTTCCGCCCACTCTCACTGACTGAACGGGCTTTGGCCCTCGAGGACGAGGGCTACGCACTCAGCTGGCTGTCATGAGCCGGCCGGAGGGGACCAATGGGAGAGAAGAACTTCGAGGCATTCAAAGAGACGATCAGGCGCGAGTTCATGCAGCACCCGGTGGTCACGAGCAACGCCTACACCGCCTGGTTCGCGCACGGTGACATGTCGCTCGACCATCTGCGTCACTTCACGGTCCAGTTTTCCGTGTTCTCGAACCAATTCCTGCTCGCGGCGCTGAACCGCGTGATCAATGCCGACACGCTACAGGCAGCGCGCGAGTCGAAGGAAATCCTGATGAACGAGCTTGGCGTCATCTACAACGACCGCAGCGTAAAGGGCCACGCGCCTGGCAAGGGCGCTGCGCCGAACACATCGACCGCTGATGATCGCGATCGCGATGGAGATCCGGCGCTTGTGTCGACGGAAGGCACTGTCGAGGGAGGCACCTTCCGCTTTCAGGCCGCTCACATCGAGTGGTTGCTCCGCTTCGGGCAGCCGCTGGGGCTCACGTTCAGCGATATCGGCAAACGCCGGCACGGGACTGCCAGCACGCTGTTCTTCTGTGACGAGCTATTCAGGCTGTACGGTAGTGACGACTACAACGAGGCCATGGGCGCTGCCTTTGCCGTCGAGAACTGGGCGGCCGCCGGCTTTTGGAAGGAGCTCATCAGCGGACTCGAGCGAATCAAACGGGACCGCGTGTCGGCGCTGCCGCTGGCATTCTTCACCTGGCATGACAAGATCGAGGAGCAGCACAAGGCCCACGTGTGGGACGAGCTGAGGGAGTGCTACAGCTCCCCGAAATTCAGCGAGGAGCCGTTCATCCGTACGGGCGTGAACATGCTGAACGGCGTAAAGGCGTTCTGGGACGGCCTCGATCGCGATCGCCGGGACACCGAGCGGCTGCGCCGAGCCTCCTGAGTCGCTCTGGTGAGGGGATCAGATCCCTGATCAGGCGCGCACCGCGACATCGCGCGAGAGGGCGGAAGAGCCGCTCCGCTGCGGTTCTACACATTGACATGCAGGGCAGCGGATGTTCGCCTTCGAGCAGCTCTCCATCGGCTACTTCACCGTGCTTGGGCTGGCCTCGCCATTCGCGCGTGCCGAGCCGCGCCGGGCGGCCCTCGTGGCATTGGCATGTGCGGCGATTGTTGCCGGCGTGCTGCTGGTATCGGGCCGCTGCTCGACGGATGTTCGCGTCGGGATGCCTCACGCGTACCTGATACTTGCGTATTGGATGCCCGCGCTTCTGGTGCGGTCAGGTCCTGCTAGATTCGAAGCATGGCTTGTCAGCCGGGAGAGTGCCTGGCGACCACCTCTGGCCTGCGGGTGGCTCGGTCAGGCCAGCGAGCTCGCGTATCTCTTCTGCTATCCGATGGTTCCGCTGGCGTTCTTCCTCGTTTACGCAACGGGGGGTGTGGCTGCGGCGGAGCGCTTCTGGGTGTCGGTGCTCCTTGCGGGTTTCATCTGCTACATGTCGCTGCCTTGGCTGGTCAGCCGACCGCCGCGCTTGGCCGGCGGGGCCTTGGCAACGCGCTCATCAATCGGCCGCCTCAACGAACGCGTGCTCGGGCGCGTCAGCCACAACCTCAATACGTTCCCGAGCGGACATGTCGCCGTGTCGGTGGCCGCCGCGTTCGCCGTATTGAGCGTCTGGTGGACGGCGGGCATTGTCGTGGCGATCGTTGCCGCGGGAATCGCGCTTGGCGCCCTGATCGGACGGCATCACTACGTACTGGACGTCGGGCTCGGGGCGGTCGTTGGGGCAGCCGCCGGGGTGATGTCGTTCAGCGCAGAATTTTGAACCCCACTAATCCCGAAGATCCGGAAGATCACTTGTGTCTTGATTCGAGGGGCCCTTCATAGATGAGTTGAAGGTGGCGCAGCGCTTTAGTGCATTTTTCACTCACGAGCCGCAGAGACACAAAGGCGCAGAGTCTGGTTTGGCTTGGTTTCCTTCGCGTCTTTGCGTCTCTGTGGCTATGTGGAAGTGAAAACAGCTGTAGC
>ORMF011470418.1_pt1 | contig 22080 bp, 16 predicted proteins | sample 1779871 | NCBI WGS metagenome assembly ORMF01 (sample SAMEA104232316, study PRJEB22302) | groundwater metagenome | biome: forest; feature: aquifer; material: groundwater | place: USA | collected 2011-08-07 | depth 5.4 m | reverse complement strand
GATCCTTTTGTGAGCTCTTTTTGGTACGAGCTTTCAGATCAAGAACAAGTGCTTACCTCAAGTGATACAATAGTTTTGGCAATGAATCATGATAGGTATTACGAAATTGATTTTTCAAAATATCCAAATATTAAAACGCTTATTGATTGCCATAATATGGCTTTCTCATGTCCGCCATCAATTAATCATGTGCGGATAGGGTATCCTAGCGAAAGTTTTCAGAAGGTATGAAACAAGTGATATTACGAAACGGAAAAGCAATTATTGAAGAAGTACCAATCCCCATTCCTTTAAAGGGACAGATTTTAGTAAAAAATCATTATTCTGTTATTTCAGCTGGTACTGAAAGTTCAAGTCAAGCATCATTACTTACAAAAGTACTTTCCGATAAAAAAATTGCACTTAAGGGTCTTGATTTTTTTAAAAAATATGGACTTCGTCGAGTTATCCAATATGTAAAAGAAGTGACGGAGTTTGGGAATGAGATCGGATATTCATGTGCAGGAGAAGTAGTGCGTGTTGATGAGGCGGTAAAAAAGTTTACAAAAGGAGATATGGTTGCCTGTGCTGGCGCACGGTATGCTTATCATGCAGAATATATTATTGTACCTGAAAATTTGGCAGTTAAAATTCCACAGCATGTTGCCCTTCGAGATGCGGCATCCACAACACTTGGTGCCATTGCATTGCAAGGAATACGCCAAGCGGACCTTAAGCTTGATGAATCATGCGTTGTTGTTGGGTTGGGTCTATTGGGTCAATTAGCAATACAGATGCTTCAATCTTCTGGCGTTACGGTTTTTGCAATTGATATTGATCAGAAACGATTAAATGATGTTAAAAAGTTTGGTGTGGCACATACATTTTTAGCAGATGACTCGGATTTAGTGAAAAAGATTTTAATACACACAGATGGGAATGGTGTTGATGCAACACTTATCTATGCGGCAAGTAAATCAAGTAGGCCACTCAACAGTTCAATGGAGTATACACGAAAACGCGGGAAGGTAATTATTGTTGGTGCCGTAGGGTTAAATCTCAATCGTAGTCCATGGTATGAAAAAGAAATAGAGTTAAAAATTTCAACATCGTATGGTCCCGGACGGTACGATTCTTTATATGAAACAAAAGGAATAGACTACCCCTATCCGTATGTTCGGTGGACTGAAAATCGAAATATGTCCGCATACCTCGATTTATTAAAAGATAAAAAGGTAGCCTTTAGTTCATTGGTAGAAAAAGAATTTTCACTTGATGATGCTCCTCGAGCGTATGAATTATTAAAAAATAAACCAAAGGCATTTGTATTACGATATAACTTGAAAGATACAAAAGAAGTATATACGCTGCCGGTATTTCAGCGTACAAAATCAACAAAGATCAACGTTGGAATTATTGGCCTTGGTTCGTTTGCCACAAATGTACATATACCAAATCTTTCAAAATTATCTAATAGCTATGATATACGAGCAGTATGTGATCATAGTGGAGTGAAAGCAAAAAAAGTTGCAAATCAATGTAAGGCTGGATACGCAACTTCAGATGTAGATCAAATTTTTTCAGATCAGGATATTGATGCTGTTTTTATCACAACGCGCCACAATACCCATGCTCAACTCGTACTAAAGGCATTGCAGGCAGGAAAACATGTGTTTCTTGAAAAACCGCTTTGCTTAACATGGGAAGAACTTTTAGAAATAAAAAATGAATTTCATAAAAATAATAAGATACTTACCGTAGGTTTTAATCGCAGATTTTCTCCGTATATAAAAAAATTAAAAGAAAAGCTCATTAATCGTACTCATCCACTCATGATGTATTATCGTATGAATGCAGGGTTTTTGCCTTCTACCCATTGGGTGCAACAGGAAGAGGGTGGAGGAAGGATTATTGGAGAAGTATGTCACATTCTTGATACGTGCTTCTATCTAATAAATTCTCCAGTGAAAAACTGTGTTACACATTTTTTAAAACCAACCTCATATTATTCTTCGAATGATAACATTTCAGTAACCCTTGAGTTTGAAGATGGATCAGTTGCAACTGTGTTTTATACCGCACTTGGGGATCTAAAGGCACCGAAAGAGTATTGCGAGGTATTTTGTGATGGGAATGTATATATTCTTGATGATTACTACAATATAAAATCATTTGGAGACATGCTTTCGTTCAAAACACCTATTCAAGACAAGGGACACCTCGAGGAATTAAAGATGTTTGCACAAGGAATAAAAAATGGTGAAATGCCAATTTCATGGGATACACTTGAACAAGTTACAGAACTTTCATTCCAAGTGAACAACTCACTTAAAAAAACATAACGGTATGTGTGGAATTACGGGAGTTTTTAATCTCGGTGAGCAGCGAGATGTAGATGAAACTATACTCCAGGAAATGACAAAAACGTTGATACATAGAGGTCCTGATTCATCAGGTATTTTTATTAATGATAAAAAAAATATTGGACTTGGGTTTCGTCGATTGTCAATTATTGACCTTTCAGATGCTGGTAATCAGCCAATGAAATCATCATGCAATGGGAATTGGATAGTGTTTAATGGCGAAATTTATAATTTTAAAACTCTTAAAGCTTCGTTAAAAGAAAAGCATGATTTTAGATCACATACTGATTCAGAAGTTCTTCTTCATTTGTATGAGGAAAAAGGGAAAGATATGGTACGAGAACTCTCTGGAATGTTTGCGTTTTGTTTGTGGGACGAAAAAGATCAAACGTTTTTTTGTGCACGCGATCACGCAGGTATTAAGCCGTTCTATTATTTTTTTGATGGAACTCGTTTTATTTTCGGATCTGAAATTAAGGCAATACTCGCGCATCCTTCCGTAAAAAGAGAGATGTATTTTCCTGCCGTGTCATATTATTTGACTTTTGCATGTGTTCCTGTACCACATACGCTATTTAAGAATATTTCGAAGCTTGATGCGGCTCACTGTCTTTTAGTTTCTAAAAATGGAATAAAAAAATGGGAGTATTGGAATCCACTCGATGGAAATTTTGAAAGAAATGATGAACAGTTTTTTATTGATGAAACAAAAAAACTTCTCGAATGCTCTATTAAAAATCAAATGGTGTCAGACGTTCCCTTTGGGTGTTTTTTGTCTGGTGGCATTGACTCAAGTACCAATGCGGTGTTGATGTCGCGTGCGCTTGGTGAACCAGTAAAAACGTTCTCTATAGGGTTTCGTGATTATCCTAAATATAATGAGCTCGAGTATTCAAGAAAAATAAATTCATTATTAGGGGCAACATCATACGAAACACTTATCGGAGAAGAAGAATTAATGGATTTTCTTCCAAAATTGGCATGGCACGCTGATGACCCGAATGGTGACCCCGTGTGTTTGCCTGTGTATTATCTTTCTAAATTAATTCGAGAATCTGGAGTTATTATGGCACAAGTAGGGGAAGGTGCGGATGAACTGTTTGCTGGGTATAATCATTACTTAATGATTACTACTTTTTGGAAAAAATATTTGAAATTTTTTAAAAAGCTCCCCTCTGGTGTTAAGCAGACTGTATTAAAGTTATCGTCAACTGTTAAAAAAAATAGTTTTGAAACAGAGAGAGAAATAGTAAGAAGGCTTTCGTATAATCAGGAATTATTTTGGGGAGGGGCTATTGCTTTTACTGAATTTCAGAAGGAAAAGCTTTTATCAAATGATTTCAAGAAAAATATCATAGATTGCTTGTCATATGATATTATTTCGAAATACTATACTGAAATTGACCAAAAATATCCACAAGCTGATTTTTTGGCACGAATGATATATGTAGAACTGAAGGTTAGGCTCCCTGAATTGTTACTCATGCGTGTTGATAAAATGGCATCTGCACATTCGATTGAGGCGCGGGTTCCTTTTCTTGATCCGAAACTTATTCAACTTGCACTGCAAATTCCGATGTATTTAAAACTAAAAAACAATGAAACAAAATATATCTTAAAAAAAGCAGTAGAAAATATTTTACCACACGAAATTATTTATCGAAAGAAACAAGGATTTGGTTCACCGGTGGCAGAACTTTTAGTATTGCCGAAATGGAACTCATTTTTTTTAGATTTAATTTTACAATCTGATTTTATAACACAAGGTTATTTTAATAAAAAATATATTTGTTATCTCTTTCAAAAACCGACAGAGTACTCATTTTGTATCTGGAATTTAATAACACTAGCACTTTGGCATAACAAATGGATAAATAAGTAAATCAATTCTCTCGATAGTTTAAAAATATGAACCTAGTAAATTCTTTTTTTTTAACACTCAGTATTCGATTCATCGTACTTCTTTTAGGTATTGTATCCGGTGTTATTGTTGCGCGTACACTTGGTCCTGAAGGGAGGGGGACATTTACAGCTATAACAGTTATTGTTGGTCTATTAGTACAATTTGGAACTTTTGGAATTCAAGATTTTAATAGCATACAATCAGTAAAAGATAAAAAAAGCATTCCATTTTTAATAGGAAATTCACTTTTATTTGGATTTATTACAAGTAGCATTCTTATTGCCGTGAGTATATTTTTTACTATTCGATATCCAAGTTTTTTTCTTCATAACATTGATACAGAATTATTTATTATTGCACTTGCTGCGTTACCATTTTTACTTATCTCGTCTCATCTTCAGAATATACTTATCGGAACAAAAAAAATTATTGGGTATAACATTGTACAATTGGTATATCAAGGGGTTTTTCTCTGCGGAACAGTTTTCCTTCTCGTCGGGTATTTCGCTCTGCCAGGACTTATTTGGTGGTATTTATTTGCAAGTATAATTGCCCTTTTTGCCGTCATATTTTTTTTAAGAACTCGTTTCTCATTTTGGGGTAATTTTTTATTATTTAAGAAGGGTATTTCATTTGGATTAAAGAGTTATATTGTTTCAATTTGTGCATTTCTTATTATTAGAATGAATATTTTTTTAATTAATTTTTTCCTAGGAAGTGAGCAAACGGGCTTTTATTCTGCAGCATTGAGTATTGCAGAATTTATATATATTTTCCCCTCAATTTTTGGAATTTTAATCGTACCACGCCTAATTGAATACGCAGCTCATTCTGAAAAGTATACTATTCTTCTTGGAAAAATTATTGCCTATTGCATGTCGGCCATCATCGGTGTAATTTTTTTATTTTCACATGAAATTATTACATTATTATATGGTGAAAAGTTTCAAGCATCACACCCAGTACTTATAATATTGCTTTGGGCCGTCTTTTTTTATTCTATTTCAAATGTATTTTTTTGTTTCTTTACCTCGCGCGGTTTGCCGCGATTTGTTTTTTTTCTTTGGATCCCTCCCGTTGCGTTGAGTATATTATTAGCTGTTATTTTAATTCCAACAAGAGGAATTGTTGGAGCGGCATGGAGTTCATTTTTTATCTACTTTTTAATTTTTTTATCACACGTTATCGCATTCAAGCTTTATACTAAAACACGAGTTAGGGATTTTTTTATATTATCAAAGGAAGAAATTGGAATAGTAAAGCAGATTATTGTAAAATATTTTTTTAGCTTTAAGCGACATGATGTATGTCCGTAATCCGGGATTTTAAAAAATTATATAAAAAAAATATTGATCCATGGGATACTGGAGGTGCGGATAGTGAATTTTATGAATCTACGTTAGATGTACTTAAAACAATATCTCAACCAATTCAGAGAGCGCTAGATTTAGGGTGTGGTTTAGGAACTTTTACAGCGCGAGTAAAAAGTGAGCTACATATCAACTCCTGTATAGGAATTGATATTTCACCAGACGCGATACAAGAAGCTGAAAAAAGATATCCAGATATTACATTTCATTGCGCGGATATGCGAGGGATTCAATTTGAAGAAAGTGAAAAAGAATCCTTTGATCTTGTTATGGTGTTTGATATTCTTCCTTATTTTACACCTCATGAATTGCGAGAATTAGTAAAAAAAATAAAAAAAATACTGAAACCCGGAGGGATGCTATGTATTCGTTCTTGGACACCTGGTGGTTTATATATTTCACATGACGAGATACGGGGTCTAATAGGTGAATTATTTACACTTTTTCTTGAAAAAAAATTAGATTCAACGAAGCACAGTTTTTTCTTGTTTAAAAATACTCCCCTAGCTATTATTTGGACAATAGATTATGAGACATGGCAACCTCTTCCCGAGGGGAAAACAATTGATTGGGATAAGGATATTTTTTTACCGACAGAACACTTATTGCAATTTGCAAAAAAAGAAGACATAAAACTTTCATTCATGGTAGAAATGGGAGAATACTATTGGTTGAAGGAGAATAATAAAAAAATAGCAGATCGTATGGAAGATCAGTGGAAGTGCATAATTCGGCAGAGCCATGATGTGCAAATTCATCTCCATATAGCATGGCTTCCTGAGTGTGGTGCAAAATATGATGAAAAAAATAAATCATGGTTTTGGAACAAAAAATTTCAACGAATACATGAATATCCAGGAGATATTATTGAACTCCTCACCCGCTGTAAAAATGACCTCGAACGTATATTAAAACCTATAAATCCTAAATATCAAGCAATTGTCTTTCGTGCGGGCCAATATCAAATTCAGCCATTTTCATTAATTTCAAATACATTCATAAAGGCGGGACTTATTGCAGACACATCAGTATGGAGGGGTGGGTATAGAATTGATCATCATTATGATTTTCGAAATGCCTTTTCCGAAACCCAAGTCTATCCAGCAAAACTCAATAATATTAATTCTTTTGCGCCACAAGGAGAACAATCAATTCTTGAACTTCCAATATCATCGTTTCATGGAAAGAGACTTATATTTGATGGCGCGAAAGGTAGTTTTCTTATTCGTCTTATTTGTGAATACATTAAAAGAAAACGTACTAATCTAATTCGCTATCAATATGCACATGTTCCGGTGTATCTTGAAAGAATTATTCAAAAGTTATTTGGGTATAAAGAAATAAATTCTTGTTTAGTTACTTTCTATGATCGCGTGCTGAATAAATTATTTCCACCGAATAAATTTTTATATAGTTTTCCTGAATCATTTATTGCAACAAGTCATACAAAACAAATTTTATATTTTGAAGAAATATCAAAATTTATTTCTTTTATTAGAAATGAATTTCATACTATTAAGTTCACTACAATAAGCGAATTGGCATTGTATTCTCAAGACATATTTAATTCTAAGGAGTGGGGCCATGAACGTGATGAACTCGATCATCTTAAAGATATTATGCAGCAATGCTATACTAAACTTGATCCATCACGAAATCATTTATCAACTGACCCTAAAATAATTTTAGAAAGAGGTTATGCGTGGTGTCGAGGATATGTTCATGTTATGCAATACTTTTGTGAACAAGAAGGGTTTAAATCACGAGAATATATAGTATATGCAAAAAATCATCCACACGGCCGTGGAAGGAGAAAAATTGATACCCATGAAGTTATTGAGGTGTTGACACGCCAATACGGTTGGGTTTTATGTGATCCAACTACAAATCGCTTGTTTGACTGCAATCTTGCACGATTACTTCGTCAACCAGAGCTTGTAGATCAGATAAATTCACATATTTCACCCGATGAAAGATGGACAAAGTATTCATATGAGTTTTATTGTAGTTCATGGTTTTATAAAAACATAACGAAGGTACGGCTAAGATCAAAGTTTTATAATCTAACTCGAAAAATATATTATTTTATAAAAGAAAAACCAACTAAATTTTTTATGCATATTTTTAAAAAATAATATATGCGACGGACTATTGAATCCATCGAGGCTTTTTATAAAAAATCTGTGATTGATCCATGGGGAATAGATTGGAGAGGAAGTATGCAAGTTAGAAATTTTTTTTATAGAGATTTTGTTATACGTATTGCGAAAAAATATTTTCAAGAAAAGAAGCAGCTTGTTATTTTAGATATTGGTTGCGGAAGTGGTGTTTTAAGCGCAATACTATATGATGTATTAATAACTAACTTTCCAAATATATCATATCATGCAGTTGATATATCCCGCGAAGCTATAGAACGTGCACACACCTATTCTCATCGTGATTTTATTTCGTATCGGGTAGTTGGGCAGAATTTTAAAGATATTAATGGTGGACCCTTCGATTTGATTATTGGTTTAGAAATTCTTATTTATTTTGAGGAAATTGAATTTAAACAATTCTTTAATCAACTAAAATCATTGCTTTCAAGTGAGGGTAAAATTATTTTTTCAAGTAATATCGGGATTAATTATTCTAATGATGCGTATATAGATGCAAATATTCTTGAAAAGAATTTTAAAAAATATTTTCAGATATGTGAAATAAAAGACCTCTATTTAAATTCATATATTGATATGTTTGAACAAAAATTTCTCACGTATGCACAAGGGAATGGGGTGATTGAAAAATTAATAAAAATATATCTTTACTCCCCAATCATACCACACGTTATACATATATTATGGAATAGGTGGTCAACATTAAAAATTCCAAAAAAAAGAAATCGCGCGTATCTACTCTTATAAATTGTTATCTATATGTTTTTTTTAATGGAATCGCGTATTTTTAATCTCGAACAAGCAATTAATGGGTATATGCAGTCAGGAATATCTCTAGTTGCATATAATGGCTCCGTTTTTTTACCTGCAGCATTTAATGATGATAAAGGACTTTTTTATTTCGTATCATTATTGGCAGTATATTTTCATATTGATGCTATGCAGGCATATCTATTTTTCTTTGTGTATACTTCTTTTATTTCATATATTGTTTCAATTATTGGTTTAATTAAAATTTGTAAAACATCTATATCAAAAATCACTATAATTTTTTTGCTTACTCTTTTTTATTTGCTTGTCGTCTTTAGGGTTAATGATATATATTTTTTACCCGCAATTATTACGTGTGCATTAATTCCTTGGATACTTTTTTTACATAAAAAGATTAATGAAAATAAACAGTGGCATTGGTATTATTTTATATTTTTCCTTTTTTTCGGTGTTAGTATAAGTATTGCAAATTATATAAGGTTTCACTCTGCAACGCCGATTTTATTTTTTATCTTAATAATCTTTTTATTTTCGCATCTTTTATTTCGTAGAAAAGCAATTAGTATTTTAATGCTTTTTTTGGGGGTTAGCATCCCGTTAATTCTTTTTAATTTTATTGAGAAAGAACGAGATGAATTCTTGCTTAAAAATTCACCAACCTCTCAACAGGCACTTGCTCATCATGTGGTTTGGCATAATATATATATCGGATTAGGTTTTATTCCAAATAAATACGGTATTCGTTATGATGACTCAATTGCCGGTGAAAAGGCCATGTCTATTAGTCCTTCGGTAGCCTATTCATCAAAAGAATATGAAGAAATACTAAAAAAAGAAACATTTCGTATTATTACATCTGACCCAATCTTTTTTTTACATGTACTTTTTGCAAAATTATTAATACTCTTAAAATATTTTATATATTTTGCAAATGTCGGAATCATTTGTTTTTTTCTAAGAAAGGATTATTCATTATTTTTTCCATTTGCAATTTCTTTGTCATTAAGTGGCATGCAGGGTTTAGTAACAATTCCTGATTTTCAATATATCTCAGGTTTTTTAGCATTTTCAATGTTATTTGGAGCATATTATATTGTATGCTTTCTTGATTTTTTATTTAACAAGAATACGGTTGAAAAAAATTGATTTATATATATGAAAACTAAAAAAAGTTTATTAATTTTCTTTTCCGGTTTCAATATTAATATTTTTTTAAGTGATAGAAATATATCGGAATGGTATATTGTTTCATTTTCAGAAATTATTTCTTTACCAATAAAGAGTATTTTTACTGTTATTCGTAAGGAAAAATATTATGAATGTGTTTTTGGAGTTAGAAGTATATTAGAATGGCGTTATTCATACCCCATTTTATTTTTTGGATTGTTTTCTACTGCAAAAAAAAAATATTTTTATGATAATAATGGAAATACAAAATCATTATCTTTTTTATATTACATTAATAAATTTTTAATATTTTCTCTCCACATCATTTTTTCTCTACTAGTGATTTTTTCTACATATCTCGTTACGTATATTCTATTAGTAGTTAAGTTGCAATTTGCTAAATCAATAGCTTCTAAACAACAAAATGAAAAAAAGATCCTCGCTTTTTTGAGAACTGATAATTTTGGCAACATGATTACTGGAGGATCGTTCACTCATTTTGAAGGAGTCTATAGTGGTATGCTAAAATGTGGTTATTCAATGAGGGTATATGCGCAAGGGAAACCGGGAAATTTCAATGATAAAAATACAATTTTTATCAAAGTTCCGATAATTCCTTTTTTTGATTTTTTTGAAATTGGTGAAATATTTTATACGTATCAATTCACACTTAGTGTTATGAAGGATTTACGAAAACACAAAGTAGATTTTTTATATCACCGTCATAGCATTTTTAATTTTTCAGGAGCGCTATTAAAATGTTTTTTAAGGATTCCACTTATTCTTGAGTATAATGGCTCTGAGCCATGGGCGCGAGAAAAATGGAGTGGAAAACTTTTTTTAAAAAGCATTGCATATATGATTGAAAAAACGGAACTTCATGCGGCTGATAAGATAATTGTCGTATCAGACGTTTTAAAAGATGAGCTTGAATCTCGTGGTTTTGATTCAAATAAAATCATTGTTAATCCAAATGGTGTTGATTCAGATAATTTTTTAATAGAAGATAATGAGATAAAGAATTTAAAAAATGAACTACATATTTCAGATAAGATAGTTATTGGTTTTTTAGGTTCGTTTGGACCGTGGCATGGTGTCGAAATTCTTGCGCGTGCAGTGAAATTTTCAGTTGAAAAAAATAAAAATCTCCATTTTATTTTTATTGGTGATGGTTCTTTACGGTTACAAGTAGAAAAAATAATAAAGGAAAACAATAGTGAAGGTTTTGTTACTTTTCTTGGAACTATTCCTCATAGCGAAGTTCCGCAATATCTTTCAATATGCGATATTCTTGTATCGCCACATGTTCCAAACTTAGATGGTTCCCGTTTTTTTGGATCGCCAACAAAATTATTTGAATATATGGCGGTAGGAAAGGCTATTATTGCATCAAAGCTTGAGCAAATAGGAGAAATATTAGAACATAAAAAAACGGCATTTCTAGTAAAGCCAGGAGATATTCAAGAACTTTCCGATTCAATTGTTTATTTGGCACATGATAAAAAACTTTGTGTAGAATTAGGAGGGGCAGCCCGAAATGAAGTGATAAAAAATTATACATGGAAAATGAATGCGCAACGGGTAATTTCCGCCTACCATACATTATTAAATTCAGAAAAATGATTTTTTTAAAAAAATACCTGCGTCAATTTCGGTTCATATATTTTATATATCAAATATATAGAAAATTGCGACAATTCATTTTTGTATGTAGGTCATTTTTTTTTCATTATTTTACAATAAATTTTCTCAATAGAAACAACATTTTGACATTATTTGACGAAAGACTCCCATATTCATATCAGAATATATATTCACTTGAAGATAAAAATCCCGAAATAAGTTTACTGGGGTCAAATAGAATTTCACTAAAAAGCATATCTTGGTTTCAAGATGTCAACACTGGATATGTATGGAATAAAAAAATGTTAAGTGCATATATTCAATATGGAAAAGGAGATGGAAATGATATAAAAGTTCCATGGGAACTATCACGATGTTACTTTCTCCCACAAATGGCAGCTGCCTATTGCAAAAATAACGATACTTATTACGCAAAGGAATGCATCACAATTCTTGATAACTGGATACAAGAAAACCCTCCTTATTTTGGTCCGAATTGGATGAATGCAATGGAAGTAGGGATCAGAATAAGTAATTGGTGTGTTACATTTCAACTCCTTCTTCCTTATTTTAAGGAATATAAAGTTACTGAATCAACTTTTTTAAAACAATTTTATGCTTCGTGTTGGCAGCATGGGGATTATATTTTTCATAACCTTGAAAAGGGAACTGTTATTTCAAACCACTATCTTGCAGATATAGTAGGATTATTGTATATAGGGGTTTCCTTTCCTGAATTTAAAGAATCAAAAAAATGGTTAACTTGTGCCATTGAGGGACTTGAAGAATGTATGAAAAAACAGGTATATGAAGATGGAGTAGATTTTGAGTCATCAATTTCCTATCACCGTCTTGTTACTGAAATGTTTGGTTGCGCAGCTCTTGTGTGTAAATACGCAAAAATACAATTATCAGAATCATATTTAGGGAAACTTCAAAAAATGTTTCATTTTGTATGGCATTATACTAAACCAAATGGACAAGCGCCACAAATTGGTGATAATGACAATGGGCGTCTTCATATTTTTGAAAAAGAAATTAATTCAAAAATAATTAATGACCACTCGCATCTTTTTGTCCTGGCAGAAAAAATATGGCCTCAAAAAATATGGCCGGAAAAAAAGAGTATTCTTTTCTCAAAAGGACAAATTGCTATTTTACGGTCAAAAAACATCTATTGCGCAATTAGTGGGCGCCCAAACGGTCAAAACGGAAATGGTGGGCATTGTCATAATGATATAGGTTCATTTGAATTAAATGCATACGGAAAAGATTTTTTCATTGATCCAGGAACCTATACATATACCGCCGATCTAGATTCGCGTAATCTTTTTCGAAGTACTAAAATGCATAATACCGTAATGGTAGATAGTGAAGAACAAAACCGTATTCCGCCAAAAGAACAAGGTGTATTTTGGATGTATGAAGATGCAAAACCTAAAATTACCAAATGGGAAACAGATAAATTAAAAGATGTTCTTGGAGTTGAGCATTATGGATATAATCGTTTACAAAACCAAATAACACATAAAAGATTGTTTAGATTTTATAAAAGTAGAGAAATATTGGAAATTAATGATTTATTTCTTGGAACTGGAGATCATAAATTTGAATGGAATTTTTATCTTCATCCAAGTATTCATATACAGAGCGAGGATAGAAAAATATTTTTAACAAACGAAGACAAGACTCTTATATTTGAATTTCCTGAATCATTGGTCTATACTATATCCGAAACTTCGGTATCTCCAAGTTACGGCATTAAGATTCAATCAAAAAAGATTATTTTTTTATTTTATGGAAATGCAACCGATACGTCTTTCTTTTTTCGAATTTATTCCAACTTACTTTAGGTAATATAAAAGGATTATGAATCCCAAGTATTCATTTGTCATCCCTGTTTACAATGAAGAGGAAAATCTCCAGGAACTTTTTGTAAGAATGAATAGTCTTATGAAAAATCTCGATGGAGATTCTGAAATACTTTTTATTGATGATGGAAGTAGTGATGCAAGTCCTTCGCTTATGTGTGAAATGAATAAAATGGACAAGCGTTTTAAAGTCATTCAATTTTCAAGAAATTTTGGTCATCAGTTTGCAATAACTGCAGGTTTAGACTTGGCGCAAGGTGAAGCGGTTATTGTTATGGATGCAGATCTTCAAGATGATCCACAAGTATGCCATGAACTCATCAATGAATGGAAAAATGGCTACGAAATAGTATATGCAGTGCGTAAATCACGTTTGAAGGAAGGACTCTTTAAACGGGTTACCGCCTATATTTTTTATCGGTTATTACTAAAGCTTTCTGATACTCAAATCCCAGTTGATACGGGCGATTTTCGCTGTATTGACAGGAAGGCACTCGAGGCATTTAAGCGAATGAGAGAACACGGACGATATGTGAGAGGGATGTTTAGCTGGCTTGGTTTTAAACAAAAGGGTGTGTATTACACAAGAAAAGAGCGTTTCTCGGGTGTTACGAAATTTTCTTTTTCAAAAATGATTAATTTTGCCATTGATGGAATTCTTGCTTTTTCTAAGGTTCCATTGAGGGTTGTACTTAAATTTGGTATAGCAGTGTCTTTGTTGTCATTCATGTGTGGGATTGGCATTATTGTTTTAAAAATTACAGGGTTTGGGCTTATACCCGGATGGGCATCCATTGTGGTGAGCATTTTTTTTATTGCGGGAATCCAGTTTGTTATCTTGGGAATTATGAGCGAGTATATCGGACATATTTATGATGAGGTTAAAAATCGTCCACTTTATATTATCAAAAATATCCACGGTTTTAAAAATGATTCCAAATAATAATAGTTTAAAATACCATGTCATCACAATTTGATTCATATAAAGATTCATATAAACATAATGTTGAGTCATCAATTTCGTTCATCCACCAAGGTTTGGATTTTTTTATTACATCAAAAGTAGAATGGCTAGAAAATATTATCAATTTGTACTATAAGAACAGTACTATTTCACTTCTAGATTTTGGGTGTGGTACGGGATATGCACATACGTTTTTTAAAAATAAGAATATAAAAATATTTGGAACTGATATAGCAGCAGAACTTATACTAAAGGCCAAAATCAATAACCCGGGAAATTTGTACGAAGTATATAATGGTACTACATTACCATATAAAACTGAATCTTTTGATGTTATCGTTGCAATGTGTGTGTTTCATCATATTCCAAAAAATAAACAAAAAGAAACACTTCTAAAACTTAAATCATTGTTAAAGAAGGACGGGATATTTATTGTTTTTGAACACAACCCCTATAATCCATTAACACAATTAGCTGTTTTTCGGTGTGAGTTCGATAAAGATGCCGTGCTCATATCATCAAAAAATATGATGAATTTGTTTCACCAAACCCTCTTTAAAAATATCTTGAGGAGGTACATTCTCTATTTTCCCTTTAATTTTTTCTTTAGAGAAAAAGTTGAATATTTTTTTCAATGGTTAGCTCTTGGCGCACAATATTATATAATTGGCAAAAAGTAATTTTTAGCACACGAACATATGGAAAATTTAAGCGAAAGAGAAAAAATAGAACAAAAACAAAAAAATCACTTTGATCATATAGCAGGTGAATATGAAGCAAATTATGATGATGAATACAGCTCAAAGTATAGAAATTTATTTATTAATAAACCAATGCTTGATTCACTGGGTTTAAAAGACAAAATTGTTTTAGAAGCACTATGTGGAAGTGGGCAGACAACAGAATATTTATTATCAAGGGGAGCACAAGTAATAGGCCTTGATATATCGGAAAAATTAGTAGAATCATTTAAAAAAAGATGGCCTAGTGCGCAGGTCGTGCAAAAATCTATATTTGATACACACTTTGAAAGTAATAGTTTTGACGTTGTAGTAATTGTTGGCGGACTTCACCATTTACATCCCTGTGTACCAGAAGCTATGAATGAAATTTATAGAGTACTAAAAACTGGAGGCTATTTTTGCTTTGCAGAGCCCTATAGCTCATCATTTGTAAATTTAGTCCGGAAAATGTGGTATAAGCACGATCCATTATTTGAGAGAAATGAAGGACCTATTGATCTTGACATGCTTATGAAAAAATATAGCTTAAAATTTAATTATGTGGAAACTAAATATATTGGCAGCATTGCCTTTCTTCTTGTTTTGAATTCAATGATTTTTCGAATCCCAACAAAATTGAAAAAGTATTATTCAGATTTAGTTATGAATATCGAAAAACATTTTTCAAGGATTCACACAAAAAAAACCGCATGTCTTTCATTAAATACATGGCAGAAGATTTGATATGATACTAATGCAATCAAGAATGCAGCTACTGGAATCTGTACGGAATGGATTAGAAATAACAGGAATTCCGTTTACCGGAATTATTGGCTCAGACTTTTATTTTATGCCCGATAGTGATGATATAGGTATGTATTACTTTGTGCCATACATTGCTAATTATTTTCATATACCAACCACCTTTGCTATCGATATTTTCTACTATGCAATTTTATTTATTGCGTTTGGTTCCGCCATCATTTCCTACTGGTTTTTATATAAATCTTTTACCTATAGATTTATTGCTGGAATCGGGCTTATATTATTTTATGTTTTTTTAAAAAAATCTTATTCTATTCCTCCTTATTTCATAGGTAGTTGTACAGCCCTTTTTTTAATACCATTATTTTTTTATATTGTAAAACATAAAATTGAATTATTACGTTATTTTTTGCTAACCGCAGGAATATTAATTGGGCTAAGTAATTACATTCGTTCACATTCTGGAATAGGAATATTTCTTTTTCTTGTATGCTTTATTTTATTATATAAAAATATCAATGTTATAAAAAAATACACCTATATATTCCTATTAACTATTGGGCTAGTAATTCCATTTATTTTCTTTTCCTACCATATCCATAATGCTGAAAGTTATCTACAAAAACATAATTATGTAAATGCAGACGCAAAAAGAAGTCATCCATTCTGGCATAGTATATATGTTGGTCTCGGTTTTATGCCAAATAAATATGGTATTACATGGCTTGATGGTGTTGCAAGTACAAAAGTTAAATCCATTAATCCGAATGCAGCTTATTTATCATACGAATATGAGAAAATACTTAAACATGAATTTTTTTCTTTATTGAAAAGCGATCCATATTTTATTCTAGAAAATGTTTTTAGAAAATCATATGCCGTTTTTATCATGCTTCTTCCCTACATAAGCATTGCCCCAATACTTGCTCTTATATATAGAAATAAGAATAACTCCATTTCCTTTTTAATTGCCATTTTCTTTGGAAGTTTACCGGGTATAATCGTGTATCCCTTTTTTGAATATATTTCAGTTGCCGGTGCTTTTTGTATTCTTTACCTGATTTCAAGTGTCCATAATGCCATGGACAAAGGTTTACTACTTGATTTGAGACGGATTGGATTATATGTAATCCGGAAGTTTAAATATAAATAAGTTACTTCTATTAATTTATTTGGTTACATTTTTCACGTATCATCTAGTTTTTTTTCTTATTACATAAAGTGGGCGATTTATTACTTCGGCATAAATGGTAGCAATATAGAGCGCCATGAGTCCTAGGCACGAGAGTACTATCCCAATAAGGAAAATAATAAAAATCGCAAGCATCGCGGGGCCAGAAAAATTTAATTTCCACGGGTCATGTAAGATGTATTTTTCAATAATGATAAAAATACCAAAAAATCCCGAGATACTTATGGTAAAAAATCCGAGATAACCAGTAAATTTTAGAGGAAACAAACTGTGGGCGATGAAACTCGAAATTGCAAGATGAATAAGTTTTGTAAAGTTATAGGTTGGTCGCATTCCAGCTCTTTGAGGGGCGGAAAAAAATATATGGTCTGTTTTAAATCCAAGCCAATCAATAAGCCCGCGCGTAATTCTATTGCGTTCAGTGAACGTGTTAAAAACGTCTATTACAGCACGTGAAATGAGCCGATAATCAGTTTCTCCTCGATAAAGTTTTATCTCTGCAATTCTATTTAATATCGCATAAAATAGTAATGTAAATAATTTTCTAATAATATTTTCACTTGCAGAATTATTTCGAATGCCTATTACTATATCTGCCCCATCTTCCCATTTTTCTAGAAACGCATTAATAAGTGAAGGGGGGTGCTGCATATCGGCATCCATAATAATTACCGCGTCTCCTAGTGAGTGGTGAATACCTGCGGTAATTGCAATTTCTTTTCCAAAATTTCTTGATAATGCAATGAATTGTACTCGCCCATCTGTCGTAGACAGTAATTCCATCTCATGTAAACTTTTATCTCGACTTCCATCGTCTATAAATAGAATCTCACTAGTATATTGATGCTTAATTGAATCTAAAATATTCTTTATCGCCTGATAAAGGGGTTGAATGTTCAGTTCCTCATTGTATACTGGAATCACAATAGTAATATTTTTCATAACTGATTGTATTTATATATATGTGTCATATAGCTTTTAAGATAGAATTAACTCAGTTACAGGGTATCACACGAAAGGGAACGCACAATAGTCACGTTTTATTCTAATAAAGAATACATATGATGTTTCAGAATTTTCCAAAAAAACGACACGGGCTTCCTTCTGAGTTCAAAAAAGTATACTTAAAATGGTGTATTCTCAATAGAACAGGGGGGACACCAGCAAATTGTTTAGGAAAAAAAATGGAGTCCTGGCTTCATAAACAAGTAGCTGATGATCTTTTGAAAAGTAAAGAAAAATTAAGTAATATATCAACTCTTGAAATTGGTGCAGGAACACTCAATCAGTTAAACTATGAACCTGTAGTTGGTCCCTATGATATTATTGAACCATGTAATGATTTTGTGTATAATTCTGAAAATAAAAAAAAATTAAGAAATCATTTTAAAGATATATCTAATATTAGTCACTCTCACTACGATCGGATTACTTCATGTGCTACATTTGAACACCTTTCAGATCTTCCTTATGTAGTTGCAAAAACAGGTTTATTGTTAAATACGAATGGGTCACTTCGAATTTCTATTCCAAATGAAGGATCATTTCTATGGATGTTGTGCTGGAAGATATCAACCGGAATAGATTTCTATATTCGATATCATATGAATTACGCAATTCTTATGCGATATGAACATATAAATACCGCTAATGAAATTTTTTCAGTACTAAATTATTTTTATAATTCAGTTAAAATAAAATTTTTTGGTTTTTCAAAAAACTGGTCAATTTATCATTTCTATGAATGTAATAATCCGGATATTGCTAAATGTAAAAAATATATTGACGAGTATTGTAGTAAATAATATATTTTTCTAAGGTACTGGATCTTTAGTTTTCTGTTCAGAAATGTAGGTTCATTATGTTATTTTTATATTCTTTGTTATGAAGTACAATTAAAGCACCTACTATCCAAGTTTCAACAAAAAAAAGATATTCGCTAAAAAAGGAATTCAGTATGACTGCAATAAAAAATGATAAATATATATAAACTTCAGCATTTTTATTATACATATAAATTAAGTATTGAGAATGGAAAAAAATATAAATTATCATTAATAAAATTATTAAAAGGGGTATGCCTCCAACAAGAACAGCTTGCAAATAGGTATTATGTGAAGCATAATTGTGGCCCTCAGAACCCTTAATATCTATTACTCTTGCATACAAAGGTCCATACCCAAATGGATTTTTTATTATATAATGAAAAGATTGTATCCAAAGAGTTTGTCGTTCTTCATGAGGGTATACATTTGTAGTTAGGGGTAAAATTATTTTTTGGTTATATGTTATATTGGTGCGTATAAGGTTTTTGGGTACTATAATATAAGATATAAGACATGAAGAAAATAAAAATAATAGCAATAACAATAAAGATTTAATTTTATTTTTTGATTTATATATAACAAAGATAGATGTGATGAATATTGCAAAAAAAATACTTAATACTACGCCCCTGTTAGTAGTGAGTAGTATGAGTGTAATTGAAATAATAAATGTTATATAATAAATAATTTTTTTTGAAAAATAAAATCTAAAAAAAGAATAGAGTGTAGGAATGAGAAGTAAAAAAGCATACACTGCCGCATCATTAGAAAACCCAATCAATGCCCCATATTGATCAAAAAAGAGATTTTTTGTAAAACCAGATATAAAGTAAAGAAATGGAAATGGTATATAGAGAATCAAAAAGGGATAAAAAATTTTACGGTCGAGTTTTTTATCTTCGATTCCAAAAATAAGAATTAAAATAAAAAGACACACTGAAAACAGAAAATAGATATAGTTGCCATATTCACTGATGAGTAGAAAATTTTGAAATGTTAAAAAACTAGTAAGTGACCCCACGAGAGTAAAAAAAATAAATGCTCCAAGAGTAATAAAAACGTTTTTGTATTGATTTTTTATATATTCTTGTACATACTTTGAACTGATGACATAATAAAGTGCACACAAAATGGCAAGGACAAGAAAAATTCTTTGAAATCTGTATTGCCAAAGGCTGAATCGAAAAAGAAAGGTGGTAATCGCCAGATAGGTAAAACATTTTCCAAGAAAGAGAATTTTATACGAAAGTGGACCAGTATAAAATTGAGTCCAGTACAACTTGAGATTATCGATAAAAAGCATAATTTAAACAAAAAAAATATATCGTACGGCCATCACAGAAGCTCATTAATGTATGCATTGATCATATCATGATTTTTTTTTACTACAAGTATGCGAATCCTGCTTTTAAGCGATAATTTTTACCCCGAAACAAACGCGATTGCAAGTCGGGTATATGAGCGTGCGCGGTATTGGGTAACATGGGGACATGAAGTCACAGTCATAACAAGTGTGCCAAATTTCCCCGATGGAAAAGTATTTAAAGGGTATAAAAACAAGTGGTACCAAATTGAGTATATAGACGGAATAAAAGTAGTACGCGTTAAAACATTTATTGCAAAAAATCAAGGAATGCTTTTGCGTATTCTTGATTTTCTATCATATGTGCCTATGGCAGTTTATGTATGTATATACGAAAAAAAGCCAGATGTGGTATTTGCCACATCTCCGCAGTTTTTTGTTGGGGTCACCGGATGGATTGTTTCAAAAATAAAAAATCGTCCGTTTGTCCTTGAAATCGCTGATTTGTGGCCAGCTTCTATTATTGCGGTTGGCGTCATGAAAAAAAATTTCCTTCTCACTGTATGTGAAAAACTTGAATTATTTTTATATAGAAATGCAGATTTAATTATTGCGCTCACACAAAGCTATAAAGAAGACATGGTGAAAAGGGGAGTAGATGGTAAAAAAATCCATGTTATTTACAATGGTGCTGATCTTGAATTTTATCACCCACAGCCAAAGGATGCAGTACTACTTAAACAACTTGCCCTAGAGGACAAATTTGTCATAGGGTATATCGGCACGCACGGGATGGCGCATGGACTTGAACACGTTCTTGAAGTGGCGGAATCAGTAAAAAATAATCACAAGGTCGTATTTTTGTTTGTTGGCGCAGGAGTTGCACGAGAAAAACTGATAAAAAAAGCCAAGGAACTTGACTTAAAAAATGTACATTTTATTTCGGTACAGCCAAAGGAAATAATTGCTTCTTATTGGAGTTTGTGTGATATCGCACTTGTTCACCTAAAAGATGAACCGCTTTTTCAAACCGTAATTCCTTCGAAAATATTTGAGGCAATGGCAATGGGAATTCCTATTCTTTTAGTTGCGCCTCAAGGGGAAGCAAGTAATCTTATCACGCAAGAGGGTGTTGGGATATGGATTACGCCAGATAGTCCCCTCGACTTTGTAAATGCAATAAAAAAACTACAAGATAAAAATATAAGAAAAAAAATTGCAGAGCAATGCGTAATTCGATCACAAGAACATACTCGAGAATTTCAAGCTCGTGAAATTTGCAAAGTCTTAAAAAACCATATACTGTAAATCTAAATAAGGGCTGGATTCCGGCTCTTCGGCCAGAATGACAGAAAGTGAAGTTTTATTATTCAAACTTAGTACATATGCATATCCTTATTACCGGCGGAGCCGGATTTATTGGTTCGAATCTTACTGACACTCTTTTGTCTGAAGGCAATCGGGTGACGGTTCTTGATAACTTGTCAACCGGCAGGTATGAAAATATCAAACAGCACGAAGGAAATGAGAAGTTTCAATTTGTAAATGGAAGTGTCCTCAATGAAAGCTTGGTTGATAAACTTGTCGAACGCGCTGATCAAGTCTATCATTTGGCAGCGGCTGTTGGCGTTGAGTTGGTTGTTAAAAAACCTCTCGAATCACTCATTACCAATATTCGGGGAAGTGAAATTGTACTTGAAATGGTTCATCGGTATCATAAAAAAGTTCTTGTTACCTCAACATCTGAAATTTATGGAAAAAATATTAATGGTCCACTCAAAGAAGAAGACGACCGTATTTTAGGATCGCCCCTGAAAAGCCGTTGGGGATATTCAACCGCAAAGGCAATTGATGAACTTTTGGCATATACGTATTTTCGTGAAAAAGGAGTGCCTACGGTAATAGTACGTCTTTTTAATACGGTTGGTCCTCGGCAGGTGGGAAATTACGGCATGGTGGTTCCACGATTTGTAAAGCAGGCATTGGCGGGAAGCAATATTACCGTTTTTGGCGATGGGGAGCAGAAGCGTTGTTTTTTACATGTGTCAGATGCTATTAGGGGCTTAACACAAGTTATGAATCACGAAGGTGCTGTTGGGAAT
>ORMF010716457.1_pt1 | contig 22090 bp, 21 predicted proteins | sample 1779871 | NCBI WGS metagenome assembly ORMF01 (sample SAMEA104232316, study PRJEB22302) | groundwater metagenome | biome: forest; feature: aquifer; material: groundwater | place: USA | collected 2011-08-07 | depth 5.4 m | reverse complement strand
CTCGTGGTGTGAGGCTCGAACATGTTGATTGCCTCGACCTCGCCGCGCTCCAACAGGGCGATCAGGGCGCCGGTTTCAGCCGGGACGTTTTGAAAGTCCTTCTCGATGTCGAGCTTACGCTCTTTGGCGATGACCGCGGAAAAGAAGTATGCCCCGGTGACGCGCGCAAAGTTGCCGATCTTCTTGCCCTTCAGATCACCCAACGATTTGTAGGGCGCGTCTTTTTTCACCACCCAGGAATTGCCGGACCAGATTTGCGGCGTGATCAAGCGAATATCTGTGCCGCTCTTGACCAGGTTCACCGCCGTGCTGGGCTGCATGGCGCTCGCCATCGCCCGGCCCAACTTCACCGCGTTGGCCGCCTCGGTGAAGTCCATCATCATATTGGTGATCTTGATGCCGTGCTTCACATCCAATGCCTTGGCCTCGATCAGCGAGGCGATGTAGCCGGATTGTCCCGAGGCGTTGGTGGCGATGTTGACCGGCTGCAAGGCTTGGCCTGCGCTCACCGGCGCCGCCGCGCCAACGGTCAAATATAACGCCGAGACTATCCCGAAGAATCTTTTTGTTTTCATAGCTCCCCTTCCTCCTTCAAAGTAACTTTGCTTTCTAACTCCGCAGCAAACTTATAGATATCCGGCCCCCAGTGGCGCGGCGATCCGAACGGGTTGGTAACGTAGGCGTCCAGACGCGCCGGTCTTCGTGTGAGCGTGACGACAAAGTCGCTCATATAGGCGGCTTCAGCAAGATTGTGGGTGACGAAAAGCACCGTGCGGTGCAATTGCTCGCAGAGGCGGCGTGTCGTCTGGCGCAGTTGACGCGCGGTAAGCTCGTCGACGCTGGCAAATGGCTCATCCATCAACACCAAGTCCGACTCGATCGCCAGGGCGCGCGCCAAGCCGACCCTTTGGCGCTGGCCACCTGAAAGGTAAAGCGGGAACTGGTTCATGTATTCCTCCAGTCCCACGAGATCCAGGTAGTGGCGAATTCGCGCGTCCCACCGCTCCCGGGCAACGCCTGCGCCTTTTAACGCGAGGCCGATATTTTCACCGATGGTCTTCCACGGCAGCAGTCGCGGGCTCTGAAACACGTAGCCGATGAGTGGCCGCGGCCGAGCTTGGCCGTCGTAAAGAAATTGGAGTTCGCCGCGGTCGAGCCGTTCGAGCCCAACGATGGAATTGAGCAATGTCGATTTGCCGCAGCCCGATGGCCCGATGAGCACGGTCACGCACCCTTCTCGCACCGCGAAAGAGAGCCGGTCGATGATTTGAAACGGTTGGCCGTCTTCGCGGCGAAACCATTTCTCCGCTTCTTTGACAACGAGCTCGGCCACTCAGCGCCTCCACACGTCAATCTTCGGCCGCCAAGCGGTGAGGCGCCTTTCGGCAAAGTTGATCGCGCCGTATTCGATGACGATCATCGCCACAACGAAAGTCAGAGTCCAGGCAATCACGCCTTCCATGTTGAAGACCTGGTAGGACTTCATCACCTGGTAGCCTACGCCGTTGCTGGTGCCGAACATCTCGACCACCACCACGACTTTCCACGCCAGTCCCAGACCGTAGCGCGTAGCCGCGAAAATATTGGGCACGAGCTGCGGGATGATCACCTGCGAGATTTTCATCCACGGGGTGAAATGAAAAACGCGGCTCATGTCGATCAGCTCTTTATCGAGTGCTTTGACCCCCGCCCAAATGTTGATGACCAGCATTGGGAATATCGTCACGGTTACGGCGAAATAGGGTGACCATTCGTTGATGCCAAAGAGCATCACGGCGATCAGCGCCCACATCAAACCGGGTATGGTCAGCCCGAGAACCACCAACGGTTGAAAGAATCGCTCGCCCATCACTACCGTTCCCATGTAGATGCCGACGCCGACGCTGAAGAACATCGCAACGATGAAACCGACGAAAACGCGGCGCAGGCTTTGGTACATATGGAAGAAAAAAGTCCCGTCGGAGACCAGGCGCGCGGCCTCGCGGACCGTGCTGATGGGGCTGGGGAGAAGGCGGGGGTAGATAAGATAAAGCAGCCACCAGACCGCAATGACACTCAGCACCGCGAGCAGTGGCGGAACCAAGCGACCGGTCAGCTCTCTGCCCAATGAATCGCTAAACGGCGGCAGGGTCTCGGCGCCCGGGACCCGAGTCGTTTGGCCGGTGATCGCCGCCGGATTGTTCGTGTCAAACGTCATCAAGGTATTAGTGCAACAGAAACAGGTTTGATGTCAATCGGCAGTCATGCGCAGGATAGCTTGACGCCGCCTTTGATCGGATCAAGCCGTGGATACACCCTCGATAGGGGAGGACAAAGCTTATAGCGCGCAGAGCGAAGGAGGTTGAGCGGTTAGGGCAAGAGAGAGCAATACGGCAAACGATCCGGGCGTCTATCAGAACGCTGCAATCAAAACCCCTTCTCAGCAAAACTATAGGTTCGATCGCTGGAGAAGCCGTATCACGAAATGTAAACCGCTGGGCAGCGAAGATCTAGGGGAGCAGATTCCACGACACCGAGATTCACCGCTCCTATCCTAATTGACTCAACCGGTTGTCCGTCAAGTCGTCGATCTCGGAAGATTCCGCGAGGGAAATTTCCAACTGGTCTCCGACTTCCGTGCGGGACTTCCGTATCGTCCCGTTGGGCAGTTCTAAAACGCTGTAGCCCCACAGGTGAACGGCGCTGACTCTGTAGGGAGCCATACCGGGGACTAACGCAAGCACTTGATGGCTCTTGTTGAGAAACAGGACGTCGATCGGAAACTTCATGCCGACCGTGTGGATCCCCTTGCTCGGCATAAGCCACAGGGCCTCCTCTGGCCCCAGATTGCTTCTCTTGAGGAGGCCCACCAGCCTTGTGACGAAGTTATCCGCCTTGCGAACCTTCGTCGCCAGCCAGGTGTTTCTTGTGTTATTTATTACTGGCATCGCTTCCCCTATTTAAGCGGGCTCGACTTGAGCGGACTCGACAGTGTCTTCATGATCTGTAGGCCCGGAGGTCCGATAATGAGAATAAAAATCGCCGGCAGAATAAAAAATACCAAAGGGAAAATTAATTTGATCACCGCCTTGCGTGCCGCCTCCTCGGCGGCCTGACTTCGCTTATCGCGCATAGTTTCAGCAAAGACCCTTAACGAACGCGCCACGCTGCCACCGATCTCCTCGGTCTGGGTGAGAAACGAGATGAGCGCGCGGAACTCTTCCACCCCGCAGCGCTCGGCGAGCCGGACCAACGCCTCTTTGCGCACGGCGCCGGCTTGCATTTCCTGAGTCGCAAGCAGCAACTCTTCACCGATCGCCAGTCGCTCCTGGCTTTGCTCGCGCGCGACCCGAGTAAGCGCGGCATCTACTCCCATGCCGGCCTCGACGCACACAACCAGCAAATCCAAAGTGTCCGGCAGAGTCTCGCGCATTTCCAAGACTCTCGCCTTGGCTTTGCGATAGACGGTCAGGAAGGGCAAAAAATAACCAAGCAGTGCGCCGGCGCCTCCCAATAATAGCACGTCCGACATCCGAGCGTTTGATGACACGGACACCACCAAACCGCCGAAACCGAATGCCAGGCAGAGAAAGATGCGCAGCCCCCAGAATATTCGCACTGCCCGCACCCCCCGATAACCCGCCTGATGAAGGCGCCGGCTGATCCGGTTGTAGGATTCCGGCATATCCTTGGCGCCGAGAAAGAAGCCGGCCACCTGTTCCCAAAAGGTTTCGTCTTCGATCCGCTCCAACCGCACCGGTTTGGACGGTCTCGGCTGCAAGGCGATCGTGTCGAGGCGTCGTTGAATCGCGTCTTCGGCGATGGGCGCACGCGACGCCAGGGTAAAGTAAACAATACCGAAAATCATGCCAAAGAGTCCGACGGCGATAAGCAGTTCCATAAGGTTTCTTTCAGATGCGAACTTTAATTAATTTGTTAAACGTGATGATGCCCAGGATCTCCAGGACCAACGCCGCAGCAAGCATCATCTTGCCCATTGGATTAGCCATCATATCGTTCATCATTACCGGCTCCCGCATGAAAAAGAACACCCCGAGAAACGGCGGAATCGAACAAACCGTCCAGGCGCTCATGCGGTTTTGCGCGGTCAAGCTCTTGATCAGCCGCTCGATGCGAAACCGATCGCGGATAATATCGGATAGCTTGTTGAGCAATTCCGCCAGGCTGCCGCCGACTTCGCGCTGGACGATCAGCGCCGTATTGAACAAGCGAACCTCCGGAAGCGTCATGCGCTCTTCCAGCTTTCTCAATGCGTCGGTGAGCGGCAGACCCAAATTGACCTCCTCGATGAAAACCGAAAATTCGGTGCCCAGAGGGTCGGGCATTTCCTTGGCCACGTACACCATCGCTTGGGTGAGGCCCATGCCGGCCTGGAGACTTTGACTGATCATGTCCAGTCCGTCGGGCATCTGTTCCAAGAAACGCCGCAGTCGCTTCCAGGTTACGACCTTGACGTATACATACGGCACGAATAGAGCGACCGCGCCCCCAAGCAACGCAATCAGCGTCGGCTTACCGGCAAGCATGAACAGAAGGATCGCCAGACCGCCGGCGGCCCCGGAGCATAGCATAAACAGTCCGGGCGACATGTCGAGGTTCGCCCGCTCCAGCAGTAAATCAATTTTCCGGGTGAGCGAAAAATTCGCCAGTGAGTTGTTAAGCCACGGGATGTCGCTGTATACGGAGGTCTTGAGGAGACTCCGGATCTCCGCCCTGGAGGCATGATCCATTCTGCCGATCGCCGTCAGGCGCCTTTTTATCCGAGCCTGCGGGGAGTTCTGTACGGCCAGCGGCAACATGAAAAAAATTACAATCAGCGACACCGCCGCCAGGAATGAAAAGATGGTGATAACGAATAAGCTCATATAGCCCTTCTCTTGCCCCCAAGAGCAAGCGGCAAAAAGTGAGTATTGGGGATTCTGAAACCATAGCGCTCCAAACGGTCCATGAACGACGGCATCACGCCCGTGGCGACGAAATCCCCAATGACCTTGCCGTTTTCCACGCCCCGCTGCTCGAACTTAAAGATCATTTGCGTGGTAATCGTAGTCCCTTCCATGCCCGTTACTTCGCTAAATTCCAACAGCTTACGACTGCCGTCGCTCATGCGCGTCAATTGGACGATCACATCGACAGCCGAGGCGATTTGCTCTCTGAGCGCTCTCTCCGGCAAATTAATGCCCGCCATCAACATCATCGTTTCCAAACGCGAGATCGCGTCTCTGGCGGAATTGGCGTGGACCGTGCTGATGGAACCGTCGTGGCCGGTGTTCATCGCCTGCATCATGTCGAGCGCCTCGCCGCCGCGAACCTCGCCGATGACGATTCTGTCCGGGCGCATTCGCAGCGCGTTGCGAACCAAATCCCTTTGTGTCACCGCACCCTGCCCCTCGATATTGGCCGGTCGGGTCTCCAACCGCACGACGTGCTCTTGCTGAAGCTTGAGCTCCGCCGAGTCCTCGATCGTGACGATGCGCTCACTCTCCGGAATATAGTTTGACAAACAATTGAGCAGCGTCGTCTTTCCGGCGCCGGTCCCGCCTGACACGATGATATTGAGCCGCGATTTAACGCAGGCCGCCGCAACCTCGGCGATCTGAGGCGGCACCGAATTGAACTGAATCAAGTCGTTGATCGTCAGGCGATCCAGGCCAAACCGCCGGATCGATAGAACGGGGCCATCTAGGGCCAAGGGAGGGATGATCGCGTTGACGCGAGAACCGTCGGCGAGCCGGGCGTCGACCATCGGCGAACTCTCATCGACCCGCCGGCCGACCCGCGTTACAATTCGTTCGATGATTTGCATCAAGTGCGCATCGTCTCGGAATCGAACATCCGTTTTTTCCAGTTTTCCGAAGCGCTCGACGAATATCCGATCATAAGAGTTGACCAGGATATCGGATATCTCGGGGTCCTTCATCAGAGTTTCCAGAGGACCCAAGCCAAAGACCTCGTGGTGAACCTCGATGGCAAGCCGGTCGCGGTCCGCCCGGCTGAGCGGAAGGGCTTCCGCCATCACCATGTCTTCGAGGATGCGGCGAATTTCTACTTTGACGCGTTCGGTTTCCAGGTTGGAGACTTTAGTGAGATCCAGGGTGTCGATCAACTTGCGGGGAATCCGCAAACGAAGATCCTGAAGAATGTTATCGTGCCCGCCCGCCTGCAATTGCCTCAAGGGACCACGCAGGGTGTCCGCCCCTGCGCGCTCGTCCGTCCCGGAATCAAACGAAGGATTTCTCATTCAAGCTCCTCTTGCTCATTCCTTGATCAGCCCGCGCGCGGGCATCCAACGGCCAAACAATCCGGCGCCCGCTTCTTCCCGTTCCTCCCGGCGCGCCACGCCGGGGGAAGCGAAGCCATTTAAGACCGCGGCGCACAGGCCGGAGTAGCTCTTGGCAATGTCCGATCGTGGATCGCATTCCTGGATCGACAATCCCTGATTCACCGCGGCAATCGCGACGGGATAATTGTTCGGCAAGGTCCAAAAAACCCTCGCACCGAGCGCTTTTTCAACCGATTCCAGAGTCATGAGCTTGCTTTTGACATGGCGGTTCAATATGAGCCGAATTTTCTTTTCATAAATTCCCATTCGTTCGAACATCTCAAAAGCCCGATGGGCGCTTTTCAGCGACGGCACATCCATTTCCGTTACAAATAGAATGAGATTGGCCTTGTCCAGGACAACCGTCAGCATGTCGTCAAACTCTTTGGGCGTATCGACCACGACGAAGTCAAAGGATTGCGCCAAGACGTCTAACGTTTCATCGATATCGGCTGGGGTTATGCGTCTGGCGTCCTCGGCATAAAACGGTTCGGCCAGAACCCGGACTCCGCTGGCATGCTTGACCAGAGAACCATCGAGAAGAAGGGGGTCCATGCGTTTGAGATTCTTGGCCAAATCGAGAATCGTATAAGACGCCTCGATATTGAGAAAACTCGTCACCGAGCCGAACTGTAAGACCAGATCCACCAGACAAACTGTTTTTCTTTGGCCGGCCAGGCTCGATGCTAAATTCGTCGCGATAGTCGTCGAACCTACCCCCCCTTTGTTCGACGATACCGCGACGATATGCCCCCTCTCGGCGGTTCTTGGGGCATGATTATCGACTTTACGGCGAATCGATTCGAACGAATTGAGCACTTCCGGCCAGTTGAACGGCTGAGGTAAGAACTCCTCGGCCCCCGAACGCATGGCGCGCAAAATGGTATCGGGCGCGCCATTGTTCGAAGTCATTATCAAACGAACGCTGGGCAGCTTGAATTTGATCTCCTCGGCAATTCCAAAGGCCCGTTGGGGGTCCTGGTTGAGATCGATGACGGCAATGATCGGTCCACTCTTGTTGCGCAGTCCCTCAAAAGCCTCTCCGTAGGTGTACGACCGCCCTTCCACAGAAAACGCCGCGTCCTTGTCGAGTTGTTGTTTCAAGGCGGCGAGCGCGAGGCTATCTTCGCCTATGAGAGATATCGGGATCTTCATGCTCGTTGCCTGCGCTCGACTTTCGAAAATTCTTCGCTTTCAGCAAAAATTTACATATCGTCTGCGATCAGGGAATCGTCGCGCCTCGTGAAGCCGGTTTTCTCTCCTCCCACGATTCCGGCACCGGCACCTGACGGATATCCGGGTCGTCGTACTTTTCAATAGACGGAAGCTGGGGTTTCTCCCCCGGTTTCATCGTTCGGACAATCCGCGGCGTGATGACGAAAACGAGTTCGGACTCCTGGTTCCTGAATCGCGTGCTTCTGAACAGCGCGCCCAAGATCGGGATATCTCCCAAGAGGGGAAACTTGGTAAGATCCTTTAGTATCCGGCGGTCCAAGAGCCCGCCGATCACCAGGCTTTCGCCGTCTTTCAGCTCAACGCGGTTTACGGTGCGCCGAACCTTGAGACCCGGCACGCCATTAACCGCAACGCTCTGATCGATCTCGCTCACTTCAGGGAAGACTCTCAGATCGATCCGGTCCGACCAGGTAAGCGTCGGCACGAAATCCAGGCGCACACCGAACGGCCTGAATTCGACCTCAAATTTTTCGGAAGTTGACCTCACCACAGGAAACTCACCGCCGGCCAAGAATCCCCCGGACCGGCCGTTTTTCATGACCAGACGGGGTTGAGCGAGAATCTCGGTGATGTCCTTATTCTGCATCATTCGGTATAGCGACGTTAGGGCAAACCCTCTCGTGGCGTAAGTGAATATACCCGAGGTTGCGGCGCCGAAAAGCAGGTTGGCGGTGTCACTACCGGTGCCGCCAAAGAGTTTGCCAGTGGGAAATCCCGACTGCGAGCCATTGAACGAATTGAAGCTTGTATTTCCCGCTTTGAGCAAAAAATCCAATCCAACTTCCCGTAACTTATTAAGCGCCACTTCCGCGACGATAACATCCAGCTCGATCTGGCGAACTTCCTTGATGATCAGCAGATCGATAATGCCTGCCAACTTTCTCTTGTCTGCCCATCTATCAACATCGGTCAATGAGGCCTCTTCATTAAATGCCAACTGGCCGCCACCGGCGAAGCCGACGCCGCTGGTGGGAATCGATTGTCGTTGGCTACCAGCACCGACGCTGACATTTGTCGAGCTGGTCGGTGCCACAGCCGCGGGAGGTTTCGGCGGCAGATAGCTTTCTGTAATTTCCAAGACCTTGTCGTAAATTACCTCGTTGGAGACCTCCCCTTTGAGGACAATCGCCTGTGCCGAAGTTGAAACTTCGATCTTTTCAGTGGGCAGCACCACGCGTAGCTGCGCCCTCAACGCCTCCACATCCGGAGTCACGATCAAGTCGAAATTCATAACCTCGCCGTTCTCGTTAAAAACAATCAGCGAGGTGGTGCCTACGGCGTTGCCATTGATTAATAGTTGGTTAGGACGTACTACCACGACATCCGCGACTTTCGGTTGCGACATCGATACAGTTTTCGCTCGCTCAGCAAGACGAAAGACCATCGATTTGTTGACCGTCACCGAGATAGCCGGCGTTGGTTGCGCTTGCGCGACCGCTGCATGCGCTAAGACAAAAAACGCGGAAAACATCGCGACCCGGGAGACCAACGCCCCCCTCAACTGTTCTCTCCAGTTTACCATGTGCCCTCCCGTAGCCTCAGAGTTAGAACTCCACGATTTTTTTGTCGTGCCCGTGAATGACCTCGACACGATACGTATCGCGCGCTTGAAGAGTCGATCGAGCCGCCCCTTTTCTAGCGGCGACTGCCAGCAGATCCCGCTTGTTGCTCCCCGGGGTCTTCGCCTCGGAATCATCCCCCACTCCTCTAAGGGCCAAGACGACACTGCCCTCTTGAGAGGCGAGGGAAAGCTTTTCTGCCTCATCCGGCGACACTTCAAGCGTAATGGAACGCGCCACCTGAGGCTTCCCATCTTTTTGTTCCGTGCTTTGCGCCACGGATAGGACACGCTTGTTTTGCAGCACGATCTTCGACATTCGGTCATCCTGTTTGTCCGCTCCAGGCGGGGTCGCGGTCACGATGACGTCCACACGATCGTCGGGCACGATAAAACCGCTAACCCCGATGATTTCATCCACGCGCACGGCCATGGCGCGTTTCCCGGCCTCTAGCCGCACGGTCAACCCTGCCCCTTCCCCTGCCAGTCGCGATTCTAATATCGGCTCGTTGGCGAGGATCTTCACTCGGTTCGTCTTGCCGACTAATTGTTCCGGGGAAGTAAACGCCCCGGCCGGTACCGACGCCTTGGGCCACGGACTAGCCTTCAGCATGCCCTTCTTGAGAAATTCTTCATTGATCATCGTGCCGGCGGGAATGTCTTTGTTCGCGACTACGATGTTTTGAGTCTCGTTACGTAGCGCGTCCGCCGCTTGGCGCTGTTGGCGCAGAAAACTGTAAATGCCATAGGACGCGATCAAACCAAAAAAGACCGCGACGACGAGTGCTATCTTAAGCCGGTTCTGCATGACCCATTCTCCTCCATGCCAATAAATTCCGTTGGTAAAATAGATTCTTTTGGCTTTTATGTGAAGCGGGGCTCGGAGATCGCACCACAGAGGCGCGGAGAGCGCGGAGTAAAGAGTTTTTGTTTATAAAGTACTCCGAACTCTGCGATCTCTGTGTCTCTGTGGTGAATACTTCTTCACAGGAAACCCAGAAGCATCGTAAAATATTATCGTTGGTAAACATTCTTAAAAGCCGGCCCACCGCCCGGCCGGGTCTAGATAATAGGCGACCACGGTTCCCAAACCGATGCCGCCCCCCCACGGAACCCCCTGCCGATCAAGCGCCGTCGAGGCGTGCGCAGATCGGGCGTGCGCTCGGCCAAAGGTCAGCAAAACCAGCATGGCTTGCTTGAAATCCACGCCGGCGCGGCTCAAGAACTCCATGCTCAATCGTTTACAAATTACTGTGATTATCGCCATTACGCCCGTGATCAAAATCGAATACCAGAGAACTCTGGGCAACAAGTAGGGGCCGACAAACGCGCCCATGACGCCCAAAAATTTTACGTCCCCGGCGCCGATCCAGCGAAAGGCGAAGGGAATAAATAGGATACCGACGCCAACGCCAATCCCGGTTAAGCTTAGATAAAATTCATTCATCCCACGGAGCCCGTTGAGCCCGAGCGCTGCGCTCAAACCAAATAAAATGAGCCAGTTCGGTATCCTCCGCCACTCGATGTCGAAGAATGTCGCCAGGCCGATAACCGCGATGATTACGAGATCGAATAGCGTAAACAAGTTAACTCATATTCTCTGTAATCGGCGTTGACGCCGCTCTTCATCGAAAATCATAGGGCCGTCCAGGTCTCGACACGGCCACCAACCTATGCAAGGGAAGGCCCGGGAGCGAGCAATCTCCCTTTCTCGCCTCCCGAGCCTTCCCTGCAACTGCACTTGCTCGAACCGATTAACTAACAAGCCGTGGGTGTCGCCAAGCAATCCTTGATCGAGGTCCAGGACGCCGCCAACTGTACGCCAATGTTCGTCTGCTGAATCGCCACCCAGAAGACCAACGCGACCAGAAGCACGATCAAGGTATACTCAACGAGTCCTTGCCCTTCCTCCTCTTTAACTAACCGTTTAAGTAGCTCCATTTTCTCTCACCCCCTTTCATTTAATAAACTGTTATTTTGACTCCGTAAGACCTTTGCATCCGTCATTAAATTAGCGTACGTCTTAGTGGCGGCTACTGTCGATTATCGCGGACGGCATGGGCCGTCTAATTTCGTATTTTTCTTTGATGATGTTGAAAGTCGTCCGCGAGCGATAATCATTTGCTTCTTCTTTGTTTCCGCTGGCAAACCTATTGAGCACAGTCTGTGCCAAGTAGAACCCGCAAGATTTTTCGGTTAATTAGGTCTAATGTTCCCTTAGATTCCGCGCCGGGATGACACTTCTGGCAGTCTGCCTGATGAAAATGTCACAAACCGCACAAAACAGAAGGAAGGCGGGAACTGTGTTTCGAATTCAAATTGCAGAAATGATTCTCAATAGCCGATAATGCATAATGAGCGTTGTCATCTTTCCAGACATTTCGGTTAAGAAAAGGAAAGATGCCGCCACGTCGAGACGGGATGGAAGACTCAGGTCAGCAGACTGGCATCGACTTTGCTGCAAACAGGCTCAACTATTTTAATTATGACACCGGCCGGGTTACGGCGACGCGAAGATTTGCTTCTTATTGGACAGTTACAGGCCGTCGGTGGTATTCTGAGGGTGTTTTTACTGCTACGAAAAATGACGCAACTGACTAAAGTTTGGAAGTCGTGACGAATATGGAAACTCTCACTAAAGCATCGAACCGAGAAACCAAGCCGCTGAAGGTTCTCATAATAGAAGACCATCCCGATCAACGAGACCTGCTGGCGATCGTTCTGCAGCGGGAAGGATATCAAGTCGCCACGGCGGCCAACGGCGTCGAAGCCCTCGAACAACTTGAGCGGGATAATTTTCAGATTGTCTTATCGGATATCATGATGCCCAGGATGGATGGCTTTGAGCTGATCAAGAACATCCGCTCCAACCCCGCTCTGAAAGCCATCTACGTGATTCTAATTACCGCGAGAATTCAGGAAGGCGACCGGGTCAGGGGCCTCGATCTGGGAGCGGACGACTATATTACAAAACCATTTTCATTTTCCGAGCCTCTCGCGCGTGTCAGGGTTGGAACTCGGGTCGTCAAATACCAGAGGCATCTGGAACATCAAACCCAAATCGATTCACTGACCGGCCTTTTCAATCGCCGCGCGATGGAAGAGAAATTCCACGACGAATTCGAACGAGCCAAGCGGTATGGTCACCCGATGTCGGTCCTGATATTGGACATCGACAACTTTAAGGCAATCAACGACACCTACGGTCACCATGGCGGGGACACCGCGCTCATCAAGATCGCCGACGTTTTGCGCGGGAAAACACGGCAGAGCGATTTTTCCGCCAGGTTCGGCGGCGAGGAATTCGTCTTGGCGCTGCCGGAAACCGATCAGGAAAGCGCACTGCAAGTTGCGACCAAAATTCATGATGAGATCAAGCTCTGCACGTTCGGGAAACCCGATCGCATTTTCAGGTTGACGGTTAGCATCGGCGTCAGTTCGACCTCGGAGAAATCTTATTCCGACTGGCGCCAGATGCTGGATGCCGCCGATCAGGCGCTTTATGTCGCCAAGCATCGAGGCAAAGACAGAGTCGAGACTTGGGTGGCCGAAAAAAAAGCTGAAGCGAACCTTCGGCTGGCGCATCCATAGAATGATTCTCCGAAAAATAGTATTTGCCACGCTGCTCTCCCTGACTTTAATCGGCGGCGGATGGCCGCTGGTCGGCAATGAACCGGCGAGCGCCGCGGAGAAGCGGTCCGCCGCCGTTCCTCATCAGCCCACGGACGCCGCTCAAGCCACGGCAAAAACATTTGACTGGCCCAGCGATCTGAGCAAGCAGATTCACGCCTACGCAACGGCCATCCAACACAATAAGGAACTGCTGCTTTACGCGGCCATTGCCGGTTTCGGAATGCTCATGGTGGTACTGGCGATCAGCAACGCACGGTCAACACCTAAGGACAACGCAACACAAATAATTGACATCCTCAGGCAAGAAAAGGACAAGGCGGAGCACCTCGCCAAGCTCAAGTCCGAGTTTCTCAATCAAGTGTCCCACGAGCTGCGTACTCCGTTAGCGGTCATCCTCGGCTATTTGGAATGTATGACCGACGGTCTTTACGGTGAGATCGAAGCCAAGCACAAGGAAATCCTTCAAACGGTTGCCAAGCAGTCGAGTCATCTTAAAAACATGATCGATCAAATCTTGATCTACTCTCGATTGGAATCAAGCAAACAACCGCTCCGCTCGCAGGAGTTCTCGGTTCAGAAACTTTGCGCCGACTTAAGCGAAACTTTCGATTTCTTGTGCAAGCAGAAAGGCCTCGATATCACCTGGCAAGTGCCACGGGATCTCCCCGCACTCCGAACGGACCCGGAAAGATTAAAAGAGATACTCAGCAATCTGCTCCAGAACGGGATCAAGTATACCGACAACGGCTCTATTCGCGTCTCGGTTGCTAGCCGGCCCAAGTCGGATCTATTCAGCTTTGAAGTCGCCGATACCGGCCTCGGAATCCCGGAACATCATCTTTCATCCATCTTCGAGCCCTTCATTCAGGTGCATAAGTCTTCGTCGGGTAATTCGCGCGGCGGTATCGGACTGGGCCTCAGCATCGTTAAAAAGCACGTCGAACAGTTGAATGGGATCATCAGGGTCGAGAGCCAGGTGGGTAAAGGAACTACTTTCAGCGTCACTTTGCCGCAATTGCACCGAGCCGCGGGGCTGCGGCGATGGCGGGTGTTCCAAGGGCTCAAAGTATCGATGCCGTCTTTTGTCCGCCGCTTCAATAATCTTGATCCAAGATCAAGCCTCGCCCGCAGCAAAGCCAATTCACCCGATCTGCCGCCGCCCCGTCAAGCTGTCGGTTAGACCCATTTTCCGCATCCTTTCGACCAACCGCCAGCTGAATTTCTGGCATCATCCCGGATTCCGCAGTTGAAGTTACAATCTCTACGGAGCGAGGTGTGAGACTGGAGTAGCGAAGGCACCGATCTCCGCAGTATCAAAGTCGTTTTTCAGGCTTGGTAATCTGTTGTCAGCGGGTTACGGATGCCACTTAGGGCCCCGCTGATCTCAAAACTCCCAGAGGTAGAACTCATTTCCGCCAAAGGCGGATCAGCCTCAGGCTGAGCCTTCGCTATGGAAGGCTCGCACCTCGCTCTGTGCCTTAACTTTCAAACGCGGAATCCGGGATCATCCGCCCTCGCCTCCTCGCCCGCTCTTCGCGGCTCCACGAGTCCAGGGCTTGACCCGCATCATCGAGTTGGCGTACGGATAAGGTAAGGGAGCCAATTCATCAGCGAGGGAGGATTGTTTATGGCATTACACGTCAAGAGCACCGATGTTCCGGAATACAACCGAGTTCAGAGCGGCGAAGCTGGAACCGGCGCCATGGTTGTGCGCAAAGGTTACGGCAACGAGTGCAGCCTGATGATCGCAACCAGACGGCCGGGCTATCACACCAAGCCACACCAACATGAGTCTGAACAGATCAACTACGTTTTGGACGGCGAGATCTGGTTCTTCGTTAAAGACCAAGGTTACCTCTGTAAGAAAGGCGACTTCCATCGGGTCCCCGCCAACACGGTGCATTGGGCGTTTAACCGCTCGGACAAAGACGCCACCGTCGCCGAAGCGCACGCCCCGGGACTGATCGGCGGGCGCGCCGGCGATAGCGCCGCAGCGTTATTTGACGAAGGCGAGAAACCGGAGATACGCGGCCCGGGGACAAACCAATTCGTTCCGTTCGATCAGGAAAAAGCCGAAGCGAAATACTTCGCAAAATAGCAACCAACAAGGTGTAACATGCGCTTAGAGTCATCCCTCTGCCCGCGCAGCGTATCTGTCCTATTCGTCCTATTGCTTTTATATTCCTCCGCGCCCGCCCAAGAGCTTCGACGCATTCACTACGGCACCACCGCCTCCACGGCCCATCTGCCAATATGGGTCGGCAAAGACGCCGGCTATTTCGCCAAATACGGTATGAACGTCGAGCCGGTGCATATCCGCGGCGGCGCGCTGATAACCATGGGCATCATCAGCGGCCAACTGCAATTTTCCGGCGCCGGCGCCGAATCGATCGTTGCTGCCCGGATCGAGGGCGGCGACGTCGTGCTGCTCGCCTGCCCGGTGGATTCCGATCCGGTCTACTTCATCACCCGTCCGGAAATAAAGTCCGCGGCGGCGCTCAAGGGCAAAGCCACCGCAGTGACCAGATTGGGATCGACGACGCATTTCTATTTAAGAGCGGCGGCGCGCCACGTCGGCCTCGACCCGGAGAAGGATCTCACTATCCTGCAGTTGGGCACCGGTACGGAAACCGCGACGGCTTTGGACAACGGCCGTATCGCCGCTGCGGCGCTCACGCATCGTTACGCCCTCCCCTTTCTACAGCGCGGCTGGCCGGTGCTGGTGGATTTGAGCACCATCGATCTGGTCTACCCGTCGTCCTGTGTCGCCAGCAACCGAGCATTCGTGAAAGCGGAGTCGAAACTCGTGGAGAATTTCTTGCGCGCCTATGTCGCCGCCATTCAGCTCATCCACAAGGATCCGCCCTTCGCGGAAAAGTCGCTCACCAAGTGGGTGCGCGAAAGAGACCCGGTGCTGGTTAAATCCACCGTCGAAGCCTACGGAAAGCTGTTTAAGCCCGCCCCCTATGCGCTGGACAAGGGCATTGAGAACGTCATTAAAGACCTGATGAACCGGCGGCCGGTGCCGAAGGAATTCATCGGCCGGCCCGACTTATTCCGCGACCACGGTCCGTTAGAAAGAGCCTTGTCGCGACCATGACGCGCCCTTGTTTCATAGTTCTAAATGCCGTCCTTGGTCTTTTCTTGCTGAGCCATCAGGTGTGCGGCCAAGAACTCCGCCGCATCATGTACGGCACCACCGCCTCCCCTTCCAATTTGCCCATCTGGGTTGCCAAGGACGCAGGATACTTCGATAGGTATCGCTTCAACGTCGAGCCCGTGCAGGTTCGCGGCGGCTCCCTGATCACTCTGGCGATCATCACCGGCGACCTGCCGTTTTCCGGCGTCGGCGCCGAATCGGTGGTTGCCGCGCGCGCGGCGGGCGGAGACGTCGTCCTACTCGCCTGTCCCATCGATGCCGATCCCGTCTATCTGATCACCCGCCCCGAGATCAAATCCGCCGCCGAACTCAAAGGCCAAGCCAGCGCGGTAACCCGCTACGGCTCGACGACGCACTTCTATCTGAGGGCAGCGCTGAAGCATGTGGGGCTGAATCCCGACAAGGACATGACGATTTTGCAGCTCGGCGCCGGGCCGGAAATGGCCGCCGCCTTGGACGTTGGGCGCATTGCCGCCGCCGCCCTCACCACCCGCTACGCGCTTCCGTTCTTGCAGCGCGGCTGGCCCGTACTCGTCGATCTCAGCACCACCGACCTGGTTTATCCGTCGTCTTGCGTCACCAGCAGCCGGGCGTTTATCAGAGCGGAGCCAAAAGTGACCGAAGATTTTCTCCGCGCCTACGTGGCGGGCATCCACTTGATCCGTAAAGATCATCGCTTCGCGGAGAAATCCTTCGCCAAATGGATGCGCGAAAAAGATCCGAACATCGTCAAGCGAACCGTCGGAGCCTACGCAAAGCTGTTCAAGCCCGCGCCCGTTGTGCCGGATAAAGGGATTGAAAACGTGATTCAAGACCTGATCAGAGCCCGCCCGGACTTCAAGGAATACCTCGGCTGGCCGGAACCCTTCCGCGAGAACGGCCCGCTGGAACGGGCGCTCAAGAATCCGTGATTCCCGCGCTCAGCGCATTTCCAAAAACTCCAACCGCACGCCTTCCGGCCCTTCGAAGAAGCAGACCTTCCGCCCATCGGGCAACACCCGCTCTTCTAGGATTTTGATCCCCGCCGCTTTGATTTTGGCGACCTCGCCGGCAAAGTTGTCGGTGTCGATGGCGACGTGTTCCAGGCCGTAGAACTGTTCGAGTTTCTGCTCTTCGAGAAAATCCGTCACGTTAAGCTCGACGCCGTGCAGGTTGAGGCGAAAGGTCGTCCGGCCGTTGGGCGCCGGGCGTTCGGAAACGATCTTCGCGCCGGTGTACTGGACATAGAAATCGACGGTTTTCCGAGGATTCGGCGTCTTGAGATGAAGATGGTTGATTTTGAAAGCCATAGGCTCCTCCTTGAATCTAATATTTCCCGCAGCTTGCTGCGGGCGCCATCAAATGGGGTTTCCAAAGGGGGTGAGCATCCCCTTTGGTCGCCTGCGGGTTTAATACCCCGCAGACGAAATGCCTGGTTTATTCGACAGAATCACCGAGCCTCTTCTTATCCTTCCCTGAGAGGCAAATACAAGCGCCCATGGCCGATCCCTTTTGCCGATGCGCAAATTGTTGTACGTTGGCCGAACTTCCATTCACGGCACTCGACAATGTCCCCTCAACTCTTCGCCTGGCTCACGGCCGTTTCCTTTGCCTGCGCGAATATTTCTGTGCGCCGCGGAATGGAATACTCCACGCCGCTGACGGCGACGTTCGTGTCCCTGGTCATCCACACCGTCGCCCTATGGATCGCCGTCGCCTTGACCGTCGGCATTCCAGAGGTCGCCGTCACCGCTGTGGTAGCCATCGTGATCACGGGCATTGTCCAACCGATCATGCGCCACTGCCACTACACGGGCATTCGCAAGATCGGCACGTCGCGCGCCGTCACGCTGCGCAATACTTTTCCCCTGCCGGCGGTTTTGATCGGCATTCTGATCCTGGGCGAGCCGATCACCCCCTTGGGGATGATCGGGACCCTATTAGTGGTCATCGGGATCGTTTTCACTTCCTGGCGCATCGACCAACACATAACTTCTTTCCGCTGGACTTACCTGCTCTATCCGATCGCAACGGCCCTGATCACCGCGGTCGTTCACCCGCTGCGCCGTTATGCGATGCTGCAATCCCATGAGCCGCTGTTTTTTACGGCCATCGTCGGTCCTGTCTCTCTCCTCTCCTTCGCCATGTACTACGCCTTGCCGATGTGTGATGAAAAATTGGTTTGGGACCGCAGGGCCTTTTGGCCGTTTCTGATCTCCGGCGTCTTTGAAACGGCGGCGGTCCTACTCATGCTGTTCGCGTTCTCGCTGGGCCCCGTCGTGATAGTTTCGCCCATCGCCTCGACCACGCCCATCTGGACCGCCATCTTAAGCGCGATTTTCCTGCGCAAGATTGAACGGATCAACCTGGCCAGTGTGATCGGCACGGTCTGCGTGGTCGCCGGGGTGATCGCGATCTCGCTCTCGGGTTAACCCGCCGGTCGAACCCGTCCTAGTATCAGCGGCCGGCTCCCTTCGCCCGACCCCAGGCCTGCAAAATCACCCCGGCGATGTTGCGCCCGCGGATCGCGACGATCTTTCGTCCCGTCTCCGCGCTGCCGGATTGCGGCGAGCCAAAATAGCCCCGCCCGCCGCTGAGGCTCCCGTAATCTTTGGTCTCGTTCCGAAAGGCTTCGACGTCGTAGTCGAAGTTGGGATCGAGCCGTCCGATGATTTCTTTGTTCACCGATTCCGGAAATGCGTGCAGCGCCAGCGAGGTCTCCCACTCGCAGCCATGCCCCTCACGGTCGGGCCGCACGCTTTGGGAGAGTTCCCGCACGCCCTCCCGATAACACGCCGCCGTCACCGCCGCATCGCTGGTGAAACCGACACAGAGGACCTGAGCGGTTTTTTTCTCGACAAGCACGTCTCGCGCCTGCTCCAGCGCCTTCATGTGATTAAGATCGCGATGGCCATTGAGGATAACCAAACGATTGAGTCCGTGCCGTGCCAGTGAACGACCGATGTCTACGACCATCGATTTTAAGGTCTCCGGCTCCAGCGAAAGCGTGCCGGGGAAATCGATCGCCGCCCGGGCTACGCCGTAGGAAACGGTCGGCGCAATGACGACTTCATAGCCCGCTTCTTCGAGATACACCGCCGCTGCCTCCGCATAAACTTGGGCGGCGAAGGAATCCAATCCCAACGGCAAGTGCGCGCCATGCTCCTCGACCACGCCGACGGGAAGAATTACCACCGATTTACCCTTGCGAACCAGGCGCTCAACTTTGGGAAATGGAATTTTGTCCAAATGCAGCATGATCGTTTGCGCCCCACATCACCGAAACATTTCGCGGAGCTTCTTGCTCCAGGTCTGAAGCTCCTCGTTGTTCGGTAGACGCATGACGATGACCTGATCGTCCCTTACGTCTTTCTTGAAGCGGTGTTCAACCTCGGGATGAAAAACATACTCCCCCAGCTCACCGAAGATTCTTTGCGCCTGCGGGCCGAGGAAGAAATCGGTGAACAAGCGCGCGGCGTTGCCATGGGGCGCCTGACGGTTGATCGCGACAAAGCTCAAGGAGGCAAGGTACCTGTTCATGCGAACGTACTCGATGGGCCCCGGATATTGGAATTTGTCCTTGATATAACCGATGGCCACCGGCACCTCGCCGGCAGTCAAGGGCTGAATGGTATCCGCCAAGCTGCGGCCGAGACGCGGTTCCTGCTTCGCCCATCCTTCAACCACCGCAAGCCACTTCGGGCCGAGCAGCTTCTCCAGGTTCAAGACGAATTGGAGCGTCGTCACATGTAGCCCCGGATTGGCCATGCCGAACCTGCCCTCCCATTTGGGATCCAGCAACTCCTCCCAGGCTTTGGGTGCGTCCGGCGCCTTGAGGATTTGATGGTTGTAGTTGATGCCGTAGGGCAGCACGCGCCAGGGCGTCATCCTGTTGTCGGGGTCGCGAAATTGTTTGGGGTAGCCTTGCGCCGCGGGCGGGTCGAAGACAGCGAACAACTGTTTCTCGTCCAGAGTCGTCATCACGACTTCATTTCCAAGGGTCACGTCGAAGGCCGGCTTTCCCGACCGCGATTCAGCGAGCGCGCGGTTAATCAACTCGGTGGCATCGCCGCGCCAGTGGCGCAGCTTGATGCCGTATTTTTTTTCAAACGCATCGCCGATCGCCTTTGACGAATTGATCGTGATGGCGCCGTAAAACATCACCTCGCCCTCTTTTTTCGCTGCGTCGATCAATTCCTGGGCGAGCTGGGCTGCCGAAACGCGCGGCAGGGCAACCCCGACCAGCGCCGACAGTATCACCGCGATTCTCGATATCCTCTTTATCATCTGTGCCTCCCGTATCTGATCGCTTTTAGCCTTGACGGGGAGCCGCTGTCAACGCGCGGCGCGTTTTTTAAGTATCGCTTGACTCTCGGCGCAAACTAGTCCAACTGATAAAGTCATCAAACTAAAAATAGCGACGCGCTCCCCGACGTGAACCCGCCCGAAACTTCCACTCCACTGGCAAAGCGCAAGAGAAACTTCGCCACGCTCGGCGTGATGCTGGTGATCTTTCTCTTCGCCATCGACGCGACCATCGTCAGCACGGCGATGCCGACCATCGTCGCCAAGCTCGGCGGTCTGGAACTCTACAGCTGGGTCTTTTCGGTCTATATGCTCACCTCGGCGCTCACCACGCCGATTTTCGGCAAGCTGGCGGACCTTTTCAGCCGGCGCCGCCTGATGCTTGTCGGCATCGCCATTTTCGTCCTCGGCTCGACGTTGTGCGGCGCGGCGCAAAGCATGGAAGCGCTGGTCCTGTTTCGCGCCGTTCAAGGGCTGGGCGGCGGCGCGATTTACGCGCTCTCTTTCATCGTTGTCGGCGTGCTCTTCCCGCCCCAAGAGCGCGCCAAGATGCAGGGCATCATCAGCGGCATCTGGGGCGTCGCGGCGATCCTCGGACCGCTGGCCGGGGGGCTTATCGTCGAGCACTGGGATTGGCGTTGGGCGTTTTTCGTCAATTTGCCGGTTGCCGCCCTCGCCATCGGCCTGATCGTTGCCGGGCTTAAGGAGACGGGACAGGAACGACGGGCGCATAAACTCGATTTCGCCGGAACCTTTACGCTCTTGTCAGCCCTGATGATCCTGTTTTACGCGCTGTCCCATAGCGCCCACTCCAGACAACTGCTCAACGCGGAACTCGCCGGGATGATCGCGCTCGCGGCTGTCTTTCTGGCCGTTTTTTATTTCGTCGAGCGCCGCACCGATGAGCCGATAATACCACTGGATCTATTTCGCCTGAGCCTTTTTAAAACTTCCGCGACCGTCGCCACGCTGGCTGCCATGGGAGTGTTTGGCGCGATCAGCTATCTGCCGCTCTACCTGCAAGGTGTAACCGGACTCACCGCCTCGCGCGCCGGCATGATCTTGCTGTTCCTGAGCGTCGCCTGGACCGTGGGCAGCCTGATCGCGGGCCAAGCGCTCAACCGAGTCGGCTATCGCGCGGTGGCGGCGGCGGGCATGGCACTACTAGCGGTCGGCTATAGTCTGTTCGTCGTTTTCAAGTCCGAACTGAGTGTATTCTGGGTCGCCGTAAGCGGAACGCTGATCGGCACGGGCATGGGCATGGCGAATCTCACCACGCTGGTGGCGGTGCAAAATTCAGTGTCGCCCCAACGCATCGGCGTGGCGACTTCTACCATCATGCTCTTTCGCACCTTCGGCGGCGCCTTTGCCGTCAGTTTGATGGGGACCGTGCTGTTGAATCAGATGCAGGGCGGCCTCGGCCGGCTTTCGCAAAGCGGCATGTCAGCGGTGTTACTCGACAAGCTGGCTCATCCGCAAAATCTTCTGGAGCCCGCCACGCGATTACAAATTCCGCCGGAACTGCTGCCGCGGCTCGTTACGATTCTTGGCGACGCCATCTGGTACGCGTTCGCCACCGGGTTCGCGCTCATGATCATTGGCTTAGCGAGCAGCTTGTTCTTGGCGAATTCCACTCCGGCTAACACGTTGCCACCGGAACGGCAGCCAAGCTCGTAGACGGGAGGGATTTCTGGTTTCGCATCAACCCGAATTCCGCAGTTGAACATGAGCGAGGGGCGAACCCTTCGACTGCGCTCAGGCCTGGAGCGGCGAAGACACCCAGGGGTGCTGTTTCAAAGTCTTTTCTGCCGCTTGGCACAACGCCTTATTACTCCGACTAAATTCGCACAGCAGCGAGATCTGTCCTTAGCTCAGGGGTAGAAAAGCATTGTCTTCG
>ORMF011243575.1_pt1 | contig 22102 bp, 13 predicted proteins | sample 1779871 | NCBI WGS metagenome assembly ORMF01 (sample SAMEA104232316, study PRJEB22302) | groundwater metagenome | biome: forest; feature: aquifer; material: groundwater | place: USA | collected 2011-08-07 | depth 5.4 m | reverse complement strand
GTCGCGGCTGCCGTCGTTGACGAACAGCACGGACCAGTCCACGTCGAGTGCGTCCAGCGCCTTCGCCAGTGTCCGGCTGGTTTGCGGCAGCACGGCCTCCTCGTTGAAGGCCGGGATGACGATACACAGGCGCGGGATCGTCGAGAAGGGTCGTTCCTCAAGCGGAAACGGCAGCGGCTCGAGCGGCTCCAACTGGCCGATCGGAGTCGCCGCCCATGCGGCAGCAGAAGGTGCCGACTCGACGATGCTGTGAGAGGTGTCGTTCACACGGAGAATTCGAAGAGCGCATCGTAACACGGCGGCCGGGAAATCTGGCGGACCCCTTTTCCTCCTGATACACTCTCCGGCTTCGATGGATGCTCGCGCGCTACTGGCGGAGGTGGTCCGGATTGCGCCAGGGCTTCACCATGCCGGCACGTTTTCGGCGGCCACATTCGAGGCCATCGTGCGGCATGCGTCCGCCGCACCTGTTCACCACTCGGTCGAAACCGGGTCGGGCGCCAGCACGATCCTGTTCTCGCACCTGAGCGACGACCACACGGTCTTTGCCGTGGACGATGGCACGGGCAGCATTCGATCGATCGAAGCACTATCCCTCCTGCGCAGGGACGCGGTCAGGTTCGTGGAAGGCCCGACGCAGCTGACACTTCCGCGGCATACGTTCGCTCATCCATTGCAGCTGGCGCTGATCGACGGTCCGCACGGGTATCCATTCCCCGACCTCGAGTATTACTATCTCTATCCTCACCTGGCGCCAGGTGCCCTGCTGATCGTTGACGACATTCAGATCCCGACGATCACCAATCTGTTCGACTTCCTCAGCGCCGACGAGATGTTCGATCTGCAGGAAGTCGTGGAGACCACCGCATTTTTTCGAAGAACCGATGCTCAGACATTCCCCCCAACCGGGGATGGCTGGTGGATACAGCGGTACAACCAGAGAGTCTTCGAGTGCACGGCGGTCGAGCTGCTGCAGGAAGCGCCGGCAGAGAGAATCGACACGCCGACACCATTTTACCTTGATCAATTCGGACCCGTGACGAATCCTCTAGTTACCGCGCGAGTTCATGTTCCACATGACGAGGAACTAATTGTCTCGGGCTGGGCGATCGATGCGTTGAGACGGCGGCCCGCGGCGGCCGTCGACCTGGTGCTCGACGGCACATCGTACAGAACGGCCGTCAGGGTTCCGCGCGCGGACGTAGCGGCCGCGTACGGCGACCGGGCGTACTTTCGTTGCGGGTTCAATGCCCGTTTCGCCCAGGGCATGTTGTCTCGCGGAGAGCATGAGCTCGAGCTACGGGTCGTGATGAATGGGGAGCGCGAATACTACTCAGCGGCGCGCCTGCGCTTCGAGGCCATCTAGACAGACCCGAGGATCGCGCGTCGTTCGTCACGATTGGATACCCCAACCGACCGTGTCACGAAAGTAAGGCGCACCTACGACGACTCACAGGTCGCGCCCCGAGGGTAGCCTGCTGCCGGCGCACGCGTGCGCCGACTCCCTTCAAGCTTGCAACGCTACTGCCGTCCGTAACGTGCGATCGCCCCCGGTCGCGACGTCAGACCACCTCTGACCGCAATCCAGTTGCTCCACGATTCGCCGTTCCACAACCTTCTCCAGACAGCCTTGTCGTACCCTATGCCGAACACTTCTAGAATATTCGCTCCCCAGGACGCAACCGTGGGCCCCTGAGTAAACCCACCACCCAAGCTCTGCCACGCACCCCATGCTGAAGGCGTGCGATGTAAGTAGTACATGCCATTGTCGCTACCACGAACGGCAACATCTACCAGTCCTCCACAGTGTGCCACTGCAGCTGGAGACGAGGTTAACGTGATACCCGCGGGCTTGCCACGCGACTGCCAGCCGCTCCAGTTGCCGCCGTCCCGAAGGTTGTCCCATAACCCGTTATCAAGCCCGACCCCGAACACGTGAAGAATATCCGCACCCCCTGTTTCATTCGTCGGGGTGAGCGCAGCTCATAGCAACTTCAGGCGAGGGAGACTCAATCCAATGTTTCTATTATCTGGGTTGCGGGCCGTAATGCCGGAGCGCACGGGCATTCTGATCCTCGACGAAACGAGCTTCCCCAAGTCGGGGCCGCATTCGGTCGGGGCCGCGCGTCAGTACTGCGGCGCCTTGGGCAAGGTGGCGAATTGTTAAGTCACGGGGCTGCTGTTTATCAGCCGCCCTCAATACATGCGCTGGATGAAGCAAGCCGAAGAGCGGGTTCATCAACTGCGGATCTGACAAAGTCGTACTTAGAGGCGAGAGTCATTCTCGAGACCGTACTGGTATGTTTTCGCCACAGCGTCACCCCCCGGTACCCACCGCCACGTGGGCGCATCTGCCGGTTAACAACTGCGCCGGAGGATGACGCGGTTTCTACTTTTTCACCAGACTCAAGCCACTACCAGTTATCAACCCGCGTACACGCTCCGAGTGGTCTGTCCAAGGCTATTGTGTATGATGCCAGTATTCATTCGGCGACCCTTCAGTTACGTCCATAGCGCGCGATCGCGCTCGGTTGCGATGTCAAACCGCCACCCATGGAGCTCCAGTCGCTCCATGTTTGGCCGTTCCACAACTTTCGCCAGACGGCGTTATCCAGTCCGACACCGAACACTTCCAGAACATTTGTTCCCCAAGACGCAACTGCGGGCCCTTGGCCAAACAGCCGGTCTCCGAAGCTTTGCCACGCGGCCCAACCTGCTGGCGTGCGGGACAGATGGTAGAAACTGTTGTCGGCACCGCGCACGAATACGTCGACATATCCCCCGCCCTGTGCCATCGCAGCGGGCGCGGACGTCAGCTGCACCCCCGGCGGGCTCAGACGCTGCTGCCACCCACTCCAAGTTTTGCCGTCCCACAGGTTGTCCCACAACTCGTTATCGAGGCCGACGCCAAACACATGTAGTGTCGGCCCACCCCAGGTTGTCACTGCTGGCCCTTGATTAAAGCCGCCTCCCAAGTCGAACCAGTTGCTCCATCCCGTGCTTGGTGAGTACGACCGTTGGTACATGCGGCTATTATTCCCACGGGCAAAGACGTCAATATGACCCTCCCCGGTGCCTACAGCCGCCGGCGCCGACATGAGCGCGACGCCAGGCGGTATTCCTCGACCTTGCCATCCGCTCCAGCCGCTGTCGGTCCAAATGTTCTCGTACAGAGAGTAATCTAGTCCCACCCCGAAAACGTGCAGTTCATGCGGGACCGATGAGGCCACGGTCGGGCCGAACGCAAAACCACCGCCGAGCCCTTGCCATGAACTGAAACTGCCATTTTCTCTCGTGATCTGATAGATGCTGTTATCGTACCCACGCGCGAATACATCGACATGATCTGTGTCGCGCATTCGCTTCAGAACATTTCTGGTGAGTTGCTGCGCGCCCCCGGTAGCAAGTGCTTGGGCGTCAGGATCACCGGATCCATAGTCGTCCAGACCCCAACTCCAATTGATGGTTCCCGCGGAAAACACGACCGCACCCTTGTCTGTCTGATAAAACGTGGCGTGTCCTTCGCGCAACGGATAGTTGGGATCCGCTGTTGACGGGTCCGAACCATATGCAACGACCTGCACGCCCGCCGGCGGATCGCAGGCATTCCTATAACTCAGGTTCGCGTCGTCACCTGTACGGTAAACAGTATTATCGCAAAGGCGATCGTACTCGTACCCCATGACCCCAGGTAGTGGGCTTCCGCCTTGAAGACCCGTATTCTTGAATACCCAGCGTGTCGGTGGAATGACGTACGAGTGAAAGGCAGGCCACTCCAGTGGCGCGCCCAAGCCGCTTAGCGTGGTAACTCCGGCCTCAAAGACAACACCAAGCAGCTGTTCCTCAGGCTTATTAAAATCCGGATGCCTGAACAGCCCGAGTGGAGGTCCTTTGTAGATCACCCGATTCCCTGATTGCAGTTGGATGAGATAGTAGCCCGTATTTCCACCAAAAAACGCGAGGTTAGTACCCTGATCACGAGCAGCCTCTAGATTAAGTCGCATAGTCATGGTCCAGTATTCGTCGTGACCAACCGACAAGAAGGCTTTGTGCAGCAACAGCAGTTGTCCTCGCAGGTCAGTGTCAATGTTGGTCGAGTACGTCACGTCTAGGCCCTCCCGCTCCAGGAACCGAACCATGTTGTATTCCTGACCGCGCGCGATAGCATTGTCGGCCGCATTTAGCGTGGTCAAGAACTCGCCGGCCCCGACGCCAAACTTCGCATTCGCAGATCCGCCACCAGACCCGTCATTCGGTTTTTGGCGCAGCGCGTAGGGGCGATCGAAGGACACGTCGTTCCGGCCTCCGACCACGTCATAGAAGGACTGCGCCTGCGCACCTCCGGGCCAGTTGTTGTACGCCTGATACGTGGTTACGCTTGATTGGAACAGGTAGTCTGAGGGCCTGGAGTCATCGCGCACGACAAATATGATGTAACTTTGCTTTCCAGAGAAAGCCGTGAGTTTGGCGAGAAACACGCCACTTGTCCAGCTCGACGTGCTGAGCGGATAGGGGTTTAACCAATGGCAGTCGGCTCTTCCATTGGTCAACGTCGGAGGAGGCTGGGTGAAACCGGGAAGATTATTCACTACCCTCATTCGTCGTGCACCCGCTCCCCCGTACCAACCCATCCGATAAACGATGATGCTATACGTAGTAGGGGCCGCAGTACTAACAAAGAGATTGATCGACTCACCGACATTGACGCTCGTGGCGGACGCAAACCCTTCGATCTCACGCATGGTCGCCGGATTCTGTAAAGGCCAATACCAATCTCCCTGGTTGGCATTTTCAACAATGATAGGATTGCTGAATTCCGTAGCATGACCGGTCTGTATTGCCGGCACCGAGAAGGCCAGGCAGACAATGACAGCTGCGCTGATCATCAGAAGGCGGGATGGCTGTAGGATTGTCACACTTCACCTCGTAGGTTGGGGTCGCGCTCACGTAGCGTCCAGGAAAGGCACCACTGCGCAAACTATGAACATAGTGGACAGGTGTCAACAACACAACGCAATAATACAAGGGAGGCACCGACACAGACGCGGTCTCCAGTTCTGTTCTGGCGGGCCGCCGCGTGTGATTCGCAAGGTTATCTGAGTCCAGGACTCCCTATTTCGCCTTGTCCGCGGTGCGTTCCGGCAGATTGGGCAGGCTCCAACGCGCGACAGAGCTCATTACCGAACCGTTGTAGGTCACCCACACGACGACGCGGCGATTCTCCAGCAACGCTGGCTCGCGGGCGAAGTCTTTGATGGCGTCGATGGTGCCACCGCTTGCGGACCGACGGGAAACGGGCATGTTGAGCTCGTGGGCAAGAAGCGCATCGAGGCTCATGCCCGGATTGAGCGCCACACTCGTGAAACTATCGCCAATGAGGATGACAGGCGAGGTCTCGGCTGGCGCGACGGGTTGATCGTTCAGGTCGAGAATTTCAACGCCGTGCCACGAGTAGTCGCGAATCTGCGCGAGTTGCTCCGGGGTGAGAAACACCCGCCAGGCTCCGGTACCGAACGTCGAGACGACCGGCTTATCTCGGAAGGCGGCTGGACGCGCCACGGCATCTCTCACGAACGAATACCGTTGGAGCCGATCCGCGATGGCCTTCACCGCGATCGCCTGCCCGCGCGGAGACCAGTGCGAATCGTCGGCGAAGTAGAGAGGCTCGGCGCCTTCCTGGGAGGCTGCCTGGAATAGCGGAAGCAGGTCCACGACTTCGACGTCCTTCTTCAGCAGCTCGACAAGCAGGCGTCTGACTTGCGGCGCCACCCGCCGATCCGTCGGAACATTTCGCGCCATGCGGTCCGCGTACACTTCGGTCATCTTGGGCACGGGCGCAAAGATGACGTCGATGTTCCTCTTCTGCAGCCATCGCGCGGCCTGCACGATGCCTTCCAGTGACGTCCGGCGCGCGAGCCATTCGTCCAGGTTACCGTCTTCCCACAGATACTGGACGTCGTTCGGGTCCTCGAGCAGCGGTGGATGCCCTTCGGCCTCGAGGAGGAACGTGCCGCCCGACGCCCGTCCGGCCGCGACCTTGGACCGCATTTCCGCGCGAAACGGCGCGAGACTTTCAAACCACCTGTTCCAGTCACCGCTCGTGGCGGCAGCGACCTCGGCTTCAATGGCAGCGATGGAACGGCGGACGGCATCGGACCGGATGCTGGCCGAATCGGTCACCGTCGATCGGCCCGCGCTCTGCGCGCCCGTTTCCGCAACGCCGGCAGTCGGGTGTGCGCCAACCTGGAACAGGAGCGCCGCCACCGTCAGGGGCCGCATGAGCGGTTTCATGTGCATCGCTCGTCAGTCGTCCGTATGTTACTCGCGGCTGTCGCGCAATGCATAGAAAGGACGCAACGAATAGTCCTCGGTGTCGTCGGCCCGCCGCATGCCGCGGATGTCGGCCGACGCCTGGCTGAATGGGATCGTCGTCATGCGCACGCGGTCGCCCACGGCGTAACTGGCGGCCGGGAGCCACACGTCGTTCTTCATCGCCCAGAGCACGGCGATCATGTCCGCGCCATCGTAGGAACCCGACTCGACTGACTCGATCCGGACCTTGATGAATGTCAGACAATCCTTATATGGAGCGGTACCGGGGGCCGGCACCCGGGAGGTCTGGATGATACGGCCCACGACGACCAGATCGCCAGCGGTGGCAGCAGGCACGTCTTTCACCGCGGCATTGGCCGATTCAGCAGCCGGCTCCGCCGCTGGTTTCCTGGTGTCCGCTGCTTTCGCTGGCCGAATCGGCGTGGAAACGATCGGCGTGGCAACGACTGCACCGGGGACTTCCGCCCGTGTCGACAACGTGGCGGAACGTCTGGGCATCACCATCGGGATCGGCTTCCAGTTCTCGCCCAGAAGGTTACGAACGGCAAATTCGTAGACGATCACGCTCTTGTGGCCGAGCCGTTCGGCGTTCTCCTGCCGGGCCAGTTCCGCTCTCACCTGCAGTGCGCCTCCACCGTTGAAGGCGATCACGTCGATTGGACGCTGCAGGTGGTAGGCGAGATGTTCTCCGAAGCCTGCCGCCGCGCCCCAGCCCATCTCGCTCCGAGAGTAGACATTGGTGAAGCTGTCCCCCAGCAGCAAGACATCGGCTGTCGGGTCGGGTTCAATGAATCGGCCGGATCGGCCGTCCACGATTTTCCGGATGCGGACTGTCTGAGGGGCGAAGATGGATTGCTGCCTGGTCATCTTCAGCATGTCGACCAGGTCGCCCACTCGTGAGACCTGCTCTTCGACGATCTGCATCGGGATCTGCCTGGGCGAGGTCAACGCTCCTGCTTCGCGGATGTGCGCGGCGAGATTCCGAGCGACCGTGTCCATGAAGTCGGGGGTCCAATGGGTGTCCTGGACCAGAAACCGTACGTCGGTCGTGCGCACGGACTGGGGTCCTTGATCGAACCAGTCCACACCTTGAGCCCTCATCTCTTCGACCAGGCGCGCATAGCCAACGTTGTTGCCGACAGGAAGCGTGCCGGAGGCGTCGGCACGGTGATAGAGCTGCGCCGGTTGCAGCATGGCTTTGTCGGGCACAGGGACGACCACCAGCCGGATGCCGGCCGCGCGGCAATCGCGATTGAGCTGCAGGAGCGCCGGACGCGGGTCAGGCTGAAGCGACGGATCCACACCCGCGTTCACCATTTTCCTCGTGGCCTGGTCGAGCGTCGCCCGGTCGATCACACTCGAGTGCACCACGTACTCGAGGCCCGGCTGGTAAAAGATCCAGCCGTTGGCGCCGAGCACCACGTGCTCGTTGCCGGTGGCGAGAACGCCCGTCAACACCTGTTGGAGTCGTGGCTGAACGAAGGTCCCGAAGATGGAAGCCTGTTCCACGGCGGCCTCGTAGGCATGGAGCGCGTCGGGTTTGATCCCATCGCGCCACGCGGTCCAGAGGTCGGGCCAGCGGCCTGCGGCGCCGTTGCGCAGACCTGCGACAAAGGGTCGGAATACATTGAGCGCCTGAGGCTTCTGCACGCGGGCAATTTCCACCATAGCCTGCGAAACCGGGACGGCAAACAGAAGGCACACAAAGGCCAGAGAGAAGAACCGCGCGGTTGCCGAGCTCACGTCCGTGGAGTCCAGTTCCACGTGATCGCGAATCGTTTGGTTCATCGGCTCTTCCCGCGGTTCGATGGTCGGCATCGGCGTCATGCGAGAAGGCTCAGAACTGGAAGTAAAGAAACGGGTTCACGGTTTGCGTCCACATGAAGCCAACGCTCAGCCCAAGCAGTCCGAGACACAGGCCCGCTTTCGGCACGGTCAGCTTTTGCGTGAAGTTCCACGTTTGGGGCGCGCTCCACACGATCGTCGCGCACAGCACGAACACCAGCAGGTGATAGGGTGTGAACAAGCTCGCCGCGATAATCTCGGCGCCGGGCCTGAGGGCGGCCAGGCCCGCCATGGACGTCAGATAGCTCCACGCGTGTGAAAGGCTCGCCGCGCGGAAGAACACCCACGTCACGCAGACGATGATGAAGGTGAGCGCGACGCGCACGGCGTGTGGCAGCCGGCGGTACAGGCTGTCCTTGCCCTGGGCGCGTTCCACCGCCAGCATCCCTCCGTGGATGCCGCCCCAGATGACGAAGTTCCAGGACGCGCCGTGCCATAACCCACCCACGAGCATGACGATCATGAGATTGATGTAGGTCCGCTTCGCGCTGAAGCGATTGCCACCCAGACTCACATAGAGGTAATCCCGCAGCCAGGTGGAAAGGGCGATGTGCCATCGCCGCCAGAAGTCCGTGATGCTGACCGCTCGATACGGGTCGTTGAAATTCTTCGTAAACAGGAAACCGAGCATGAGCGCCATGCCCACCGCCATGTCGGAGTAGCCCGAAAAGTCGAAGTAGATTTGAAACGCGTAGCCGATGACGCCGTACCACGCGGCGGCTGCGTGGAGGCTGGCCGACGAGAACGCCGTATCGGCCACATGCGCCATGGAATTGGCCAGGATGATCTTCTTGCAGAGTCCGATGCAGAAAAAGGCGGCGCCGCGAGCGAACTTGGCGTAGGTGAACCGCCTGCTGCGGAACTGATCCGCGATGCTCCAGTAGCGGATGATGGGTCCGGCCAGCTGGTGGGGGAACACGGCGACGAAGCACGCGAAGTCGATGGGGTTGCGCATCGGGCGGGCGACGCCTCGATACACGTCGATCGCGTAGCTCATCGACTGGAAGGTGTAGAAGGAGATGCCGATGGGGAGCGCGATGTGAAGCGCCTGGAGGCTGCTTTGGCCGAATCCAACAGCCGTGAGCGCCCCGTTCAGATTGGCGATGCCGAAATCCGCGTACTTGAAGAAGCCGAGAATGCCCAGGTTCGAGCAGAGCGAGATGGCCAGGGCCATCTTTTGCGCTCGGTTCCGTGGTTGGTCCTTCGAGAGCAGGGGCAGTTCCGGACCATCCGTGGGCAGGCCGGACCACCGGACCAGGGCTCGTCCGCAGAAGTAGTCGATGAACGAGCTGGTGAACATCAGTCCAATCCACTTTGGATTCATCCAGCCGTAGAACCCGTAGCTCAGGCACACCAGCATCAATGACAGGCACCGAAAGGGCAGCGTGTAGTTGAGCAGGAGGACGAGCGGCAGGAAGTAAAAGATGAACAGGTGGGAGCTGAAGACCATGGAGCGCTAGGTCCGATAGGACAGCAACTGCTGCGCAGCGCGCTCGCGCGCGATCCAGCGTGCGGCGGACGGCGCGCGGGCGATCGACTCCGCGAACTCCAGCGTCTGGCGCGCCACGTCGCGCCACGCCTTTGGCCTCTCATTCCCGAGGCCGCGCCCGAGGGGATGCTCCGGCACCGTCTGCCCGTGCACCAGACGTCCCAACAGTTCCACGAGCTCCTCGCGCCGGTCGAATGTCACCAGCCGGCCGCGGGGCGTGCACTGGTCCGCGATCTCATCGAGAAGCGCCGATCGGCGCGCCAGCACGGTTCGTCCGTACGCGAGCGCGGTGAGAAGGGGAAATCCGAACCCTTCGTAGAACGACGGATAGACGACGTACTTGGCGTGTGCGTACAAGCGGTGCACATCGGATTCCGGTAGCTCCCCACTGTTGTGTGCCGAGACCAGTGGTGACACGAGGCTCGACGGCCCCATCACCTCGATGCGCCGGAACGGGAAGGCGGACGCCAGCGCCTCAACTGTCTGGCGTACGTCCTTGTGATCCAGACTGTTCCCAACCACGAGAATGAAATCTTCCTCGTCGGCCGGTGGCACATCGCTTCTGATGTACTCGTTCTCATCCAGGGAGAAATGCGTCACCACGCTCGGCAGCGAGCGAGCGGCGGCGAATCTCTCGACGAACCGCTGCCGCGTGAAGTCGGAATCAAACAGGAACGCGTCCGCGTGATCGGCCAGGAACTGCCAGGTGCCGTCCAGATGTGGCGACGGATACGCGATGTCCCACGCAATCGTGTCCAGCATCATGTACGCGTTGACAAGCGCCACGCGATGCAGATCCACCATCTCCTGAATGTGCCAGGGTTGCGACAGTCGCACGGCGACCGTGAATGAGCGGTCTGGGAGTGTCGTGCCCAGCCGCCACTGCGCGTACACACGAGCGAAGTCATGAAACCTGGCGCCGTCTGCATCCGCGAGCAGCGCGACCTCCCACGTCGTGTCGATCTCCTTGAGTCCGTTCAGGGTGCCCAGAATCGCCTGCGTGGTTCCATTGAAAATCGGGATCGCATTGCGGACATCCAGCAGGAGCGAGGGTCGGGGGGGGGCCGGCCTGTCCACGCGCGACGTGCACAGCCTCTCGAAGCGCTCCCACGAGCCCGCCCGGAATCCGTCCCAGCTTCGTTCGAACTCGGGTACGAGATCGTCGAGAAGAGCCAGGTCGTGGGGCGGCAGGCCGGACGGCAGGTTCGCGGCCGTGTCGTGACACGTGAGGTCGTCGATGCCGACGAGCGCACGGTTGCAGAGCACCGTTCGGAACCCGCACCGCCGCGCACCGGCCATGTAATGAAGCATCGCGGCGGCGATGTTCTCGAATTGCCGGTCGAGCGGTCCAAAGTTGCTCAGCACCTGGGGTCCGATCAGCAGGCAGGGCGCCGCGACTTCGACGAGAGTCTCCTGGTCGGGCAGCTCCGCCAGAATGTTCCGAGGCAGCCACTCGATGTCGCCCATGCCGTGCCGGCGCAGGCGCGCGAAACAGCATCGGTCCGCGCAGCCGATCCGCGGAACGGCGAATCCGAACATCGGGTCGCGCTCCAGGCATTGGTGCATGACACCAATCCCCTCGCTGCTGACGTTTACCGGACCGATGAGCAGCAGCAGGGGTACGCCGTCGCGGCCGGCTGTGGCCAGCGCGTTGTTGAGCGCGGCAAGAGGCGACGCGGCTTCGGCGACGACCCACGCCTGGTTGAGCTGCGGGAACCCGTTCTGCAGTGATCCGACAGGAACCACGCAGTTCACTCGGCGCGCAATCGCGCCCAGACGCTCCGGCTGTGCCCACTGCTCGATCGTGTGGTGACAGGCGAATCCCGATGCGGCCGGGTCCGACAGATCAGCAAAAACGTTGACTATGCCCGGCATGCCAGACGCCGAAGGTCGGCAATGGCTTCTGTCATCGCTTGATAGGACGCGGCAGGAGAGGTGAGCCGCACGATGGTGTCACGCTGCGCATCCGAAAAGAGGCGCGGCGTGTCGGTCGCAAGAAAAGCGGTCACGTGGCGTGCGAACTCGAACCAGTCCTGGACCGGCACGCAGAGGTCAGCCAATTCGGTGGCGAGGCCTTCGCTCCCGCTCGGCCACGTGACGAGGGGGCGGAGATGGCCGAGCGCCTCGAGCGTCTTGATCTTCAGCCCGGTGCCGGCGACGGCGGGGTTGATGACCACCCGGGACTGGCGATACAAGGGCTTGAGATCGTCGACGAGTCCAAGGCGAATCACGCCTGGCACGTCCGCCTCCAGCGTACCGCTCACCCTGCCGGCCACGAGCAGCTCCGCATCGGGCACGTCCCGCCGTATCTGCGGCCAGGCGAACCTGAGGAAGTCGAGAAGCCCCTTCCGGTTCATCGGGTTGTCGGAAGCGACGTAGAGAACTTTTCGGCCGGAGGGGGGGCCGCCATCCTCGACGACGTCGACGTCCACGCCCGCTGTGACCACGCGTTTCCCGGGCATGAGCCGCTGCAGCGCCTGCCGCTCTTCGTCCTGAATAGCGAGGATGAGGTCTGCGCGCCGCAGACGCGCCGCTTCCTCCTCAGGCTCGACGTGCACATCGTCGATCCCGAACTGGATGACCTTGTCTCGCTTGGTCGAGAACACGTCGATCGTGTCGATCACCTTCACGACGTTGCTCGAGATGAGCGGCAGGATGCGCGACATCCAGATGTATTCGGTCAGCAGGACGTACGAACCGAGCACCTGATGCAGACGCAGCGCTGTCGTGATAAGGGCGTCGTGACAGAACGTGCGATCCATGTGCAGGAGCTGCGGTTCGCCCCCGCGCCCCGCGATATCCTCGCCGAGAAGCGTGGACACCGGTCGCGTGAACTCTCCCTCCAACGATGCGAGCACGTCCGGCACATCGCGAAGGATGTACTCGAGCCGTCCCGTCCGTTCGCAAACAACGGCGTTGGAGAACGCATCCGCCAGGCCATGCAGGGCCTCTCGGTCCACTCGTGCACCTGGCAGAGGGGCAACGAGAGGAACGACGCGATATCCCTGATCGCGCAGCCAGCACAGCATGCGATAGATCCGGTACTCATTGCCGGCGCGTGGCGGCCACGGCATCACGTGCGTCAGGCAGAGCACCGTCGGCTGCTCCGCCCTCGCGGGGACAAGCGAACGGGCCTCGAGGCGGACGAGCGAGGCGGTGATGTCCGGCGCCTGAACCGCGCGCGCGCCGTCTCGATCGTCGACCGTGGTGCGTCCCTCGAAGCGCCCGTACTCGAGGTAGTGCGCGAGCGGATTCACTTCGAGCGGCCGGACGTCGTCGTATCGAGCCAGGTAGTGCGCGGGATCGAAGGCCGCAGCGGGCCGCCGGCCCTCGCGCCATCCGTCGTTCACGAAGTGAACCAGCGGATTGATTCGGCGTGCAGCGACATCTGGATAGGCGTTCAGATAGTAGGAGACGTCGAAGAAGGGATTCGGACGACGTCCCTCGGCCGCGCCAAGATTGATGAAGTGCCTCAAGGGCTCGGAGCCAGCACTCTTGACGTCCGGATTCTCGTTCAGATAGAAGGTCACATCGAATAGCGGATGTGGATTTCTCCCCTCGAACGCACCGCGCGCAAGGTAGTGCAGGAGAGGATTGACTCCGGACGCCACGACGTCCAGGTTGCGCCGAAGATAGTAGGCGGCGTCGAACAGCGCGTGAGGGCTGCGGCCCTCGCGCGCGCCCTTCAGCACGAAGTGTCCGAGCGGCGTCAGTCGACCGGACGCGACATCCGGATAGCGGCCTCGATAGTAGTCCGCGTCGAACAACCCGCTCGACTCGACAGCGCGCGCTTCTCGAAGAGCCGCCGAATCACTCAGGATCCTCGCACCACAGCGAGGAGCCCAGCCACGCGTTGGGACCAGTCCGATCGCGACTGCCGTCCGCGCCAACCTTCGGAGGCGGCCTTGACGCAACGGGGATGCCGCTGCCTGGATGGCCCCGACCTGTTGGCGTCCCGTGCCCGGTTCCGTCATGTTCAGCGCGAGGTCGCGCTCCGCCTCGACATGCCGCAGGCGCGCATGAAGTTCTGAGGCCACGGAGCCGGCCTTGCGCCGCGACTCCTGATGCTGCGCCTCCTCGCTCGTCAATCGATTCCTGAGGTCCGCTATCTGGGCGTCGATCCGCCGCGCCTCAATGGCGCCCGCTTCGAGCGCCTGCGCGGTCACGGACACCTGGCCCCGAAGCCTAATGAGCTCTTCCACCTGCCGTCCAAGCGCGGCCGCTTGCTCCTGGACAGTCCGGGCTGCCTGCGCGTGCTGCGCGGTGCGGGTGGCGAGCTCGCGCTCGCGCTCGCTGGCCTCCAGGCGTGCGGAGACGACACTGCCGGCCTGGGTGAAGAACTGCCGGACGGCGGCGCCCTCGCGGCCCCCGCCTGTCACTCTCGAGAGCAGCCACCGGAGCGGCTCCGGCAAGTCCGGACCCAGAGCGACCACGCCGAGGCCGTGTCCGTGCAGGAACTCAAACGAGGGAAACGTGACCCTCAGCTCTTCCCAGAGGCGCCACGCGCCGAAGTCCCGCTCGCGGACATTGATATCGTGAAGCAAGACGACACCGCGCCGGCTGAGTTTGGGCCGCCAGGTCCGGAAGTCCTGGGCGACGGCGTCGTACGTGTGCCAGCCGTCGATATGGAGCAGGTCGATGCTTCCGTCCGAAAAGTGCACGACGGCCTCCTCGAAGGTCGACCGCACCAGTCGAGAGAACGCCGAAAAATGCTCGTCGTGATAGCGCGCCCACTCCGTGAACACGCCCTCATCGTAAAAGCCGGCCTGCGGATCTCCCCGCCAGGTGTCGACGCAGTACGCGGCCGCCGGCAGCTCCAGCAGCTGAATGGCCTGCGCGAAGGCCGCGTAGCTGTTGCCTGATTGGGTTCCCAACTCCACGAACACCGTCGGCCGCAAGACATCCACAATCCAGAACGCGAAGGGGATGTGCTCGGCCCATGATGGCGGGTGCACCACGCGGTCGGGCCGCTGGAAGACGATCGGTCGGCAGAGGAATCGGGACAGCTGTTCAGGATCGTACGAGAAACGGTCGGTGTCGTTCGAGCGCACGGATGGAGGGGGAGTAGGCAAGGCTTGGCGCGATTCTACCGTCTGGACGGATCGCCGGCAATGTCAGGCTGGCTCGGCTCACCAACCGGCGTCGCCGCATGCCCATCCTGGGTCGATCGCTGTCCGATCAGCTGTTCGTAGAAGCCCAGTCCCGCATCCAGGCCTCCGTCAAAGGCCAGCTGGCCGTGATGCAGGACGCACACCCGCCGACAGATGGAGCGGATGGCCGATGGCGTGTGCGATACGAAAATGATCGTCTTGCCTTCGGCGATGAACCGATTGACGGTGGCGATGCAGCGCTGCTGAAAGTCGGCGTCGCCCACCGCGAAGATTTCGTCCAGCAGGAGGATGTCGGGGTTGAGATTCGCGGCAATAGCAAATCCCAGCCGCATGTACATGCCAGACGAATAGTTCTTGATGGGCACGTCCATGAAATGTTCGAGGCCGGAGTACTCCACAACCCCGTCGTAGATCCTGTCAATCGCGCCGCGCGTCAGCCCATGAATCGAACAGCTGAGCACGACGTTCTCCCGTCCGGTCATTTCCGGGTGAAATCCCACGCCGAGCTCGATCATCGACGAGATCCTCGCGCCACGCGCCACGAGCAGCCGTCCGCTCGTCGGCCGGTGGATGCCGGCAATCAGTTTCAGGAGCGTGCTCTTGCCCGAGCCATTGCGTCCAATCAGCCCAATCGCTTCTCCGTGCTCGATGGTCAGCGAGACGTTCCTGAGGGCCCAGAACTCCTCGACGGACTGGCGCTTCTCGGGATGGAGGAAGCCGAGGAACCGGACCTTGAGCTCCACCGACCGATTGTGCGTGAGCAGGAAGCGTTTGGAGACCGACTGCGCGTCGATGACCGCCACTACAGCTGCTCCGTGAACCGGTCTTCAAACGACAGAAAGATCAGGGCGCCGACCACGAACGCGCCGACGGCATGCACGCTCGCCATCAGCCACACGGCAGGTTCCGGCCACTGGCGATAGAAAAAGATCTGCTGGTACGCGACGACAAATGGCGACACCGGGCTCAGCAGAATCAGCAACCTTAACTGCTCAGGGATGCGGGTGAACTCGTAGACGATCGGCGTCGTCCAGAACAGGACCGACAGGGCGACTTCGAGCAGGTGGCGTACGTCGCGAAAAAACGCGGTTGACGCGGCGAGCAGCAATGCGACACCAGTCGTGAAGATCACCTGTAGCGCCAGAAACACCGGGAACAAGAGCATCGGCCCGGAGAGTGTCACTCGATACCAGAGGAGCATGACTGGCAGGAACACTGCGATCGTCAGCAGGTACTGGGCAAGGTTGAACAGTACGGTTCCGATGGGCAGGATGGCGCGGGGAAAGAGGACACTCTTGAGGAGTCCCGCGTTGTCGATGATGGCCCCTGTGGACATAGCCGCGGAGCTGGCGAAGAAGGTCCACGCCAGCTGGCCCAGCATCAGGCGGAAGACGAATCCCTCGCCGGGAACCTGCAGGATGAACTTGAACGCCACCGCATACACCACGATCATCAGTAGCGGGTTCAGCAGCGACCACAGGAAGCCAAACACCGAACCGCGGTATTTCAGCTTCAGGTCCTTGGAGACCAGGTTCCTGAGCAATTCCCGATAGCCATAGAGACTGCCGACGATCCCGGTGAGCGTGGTCATCTCGGCGGTACGATCGATGAGGTCGTTGACGTCGTCGGCCCGCGCGCGTCCATCGGCGCGCGCCCTCGACCGTACCCTCAGCACCCAGACGCCGCGCCAACCGATCGCCACCACGGACAGGAGCACTGCGTCGGCAACAAAGGCGCTCCGCGACACGCCTTCGAAGCCCATCGTCGCACCGAGGAAGATACTCGCGGCGATCGTGCCGGCTACGACGCCCGTTGCCACGCGGAGCAGCCAGTCGATGCCCGGACGCCTGGCATACGCCTGTGCCGCCCCGAGGGCCACCAGTTGCCAGGCGACGACGAACGGGGCGGTCGACAAGGCGCCATGGAAGAACACGCCCAGACGGTGGTCGCCTTGAAAGCGGAGCACGTACGCCGCGAAGTACGCACCGACGCCCAACGCCGCGTCGAGGGCGATGCTGAGCAGCCAGGCTGGTCGTGAGATCGGGGACTCGCCAGTGGGAGCGGCGGTCGTCTCGCGCACCACTACCGACACGACTGATTCTGAGCGAGAAATGGTTGAGGCGGGCGGGTGAGCTCGAGTTGAGGTGATTGACGTGGCGTTCTGCGGACCAAACAGAGGTAAGAATAGCACCAACGCGCGATGGCAGAATTGACGGCGAGACGGGAAAAAGAAGCGCCCGGGCTGTGCCCGGGCGCTTCTTCAGATCGATGGTCGGATACGCGGTTGTGTCAGCGTTTCAAAACCGGGATGTCGCCGGTGAGGCCCCATTGGTAGAACGCGGGAGCGCCCGAGCTCGAGAGCTGCACGTACCAGATGCCGGTCGAAGGCCGAAACACTGCAACATCGGCTTTGCCGTCCTTGTCGTAATCCCCAGGGACCGGCACATCGCTGCCTAGCCCCCACTGGTAGAACGTGCTGGCCCCCGTGCTCGACTTGCGGATATACCAGGTCGCGGTGGAGGGACGGAACACAGCCACATCGGTCTTGCCGTCGCCGTCGTAGTCGGCCTGTGCCACCAGGTCTCCGGCCAATCCCCAGGTGAAGAACGCGCTCGCTCCGGTGTTCGAGTACAGCACGTACCATATCCCGGTGGAAGGCCGGAACACCGCGACATCGGTCCGGCCGTCGCCGTCGTAGTCGCCGGGTACGGGGATGTCGCCCGCCAGTCCCCATTGATAAAATCGCGCGGTGTTGGTGACCAAGTCCCGCACATACCAAATACCAGTGGACGGCCGGAACACGGCCGCGTCCGCCTTGCCGTCACCGTCGTAGTCCCCTGGGACCGGGATGTCGCCCGTCAGCCCCCACTGCAGAAACGCGTTGCTCCCGTCACTCGAGTTCCGGATGTACCAAATACCAGTCGACGGCCGCCAGACGGCGACGTCGTTTCGGCCGTCGCCGTCGTAGTCACCGGGCACGGGCACGTCGCCCGTGAGTCCCCACTGGTAGAATGCGCTGCCCCCAGAGCTCGACAGTCGCTCGTACCACATGCCGTTCGACGGGCGGAATACGGAGATGTCCGATGCCAGGTCGCCGTCAAAATCCGCGAGGGTGAAAATCGGAATGCCGACCCGCCGGGACACTTCAATGGACGGGGCGCTCTCCAGGTTGGCGGCGTTGTACGCCTTTACCACGAAGTAGTACGGATTGCCGTCGATGAGCCCAGTAATCTGTTTGGAAGTCTGGGCGCCGACATTGAGGCTGTTGGGGTACACGCCCGACTGAGTTCCCCAGTAGACTGTGTAGCCGGTGGCGCCTTGGCTCGGATCCCACGCGAGCGTCAGGCTGGCGGCTCGCGCCGTACCCGCCCAGACGAGCAGGAAGAGAATACTCAAGCCAGAAAGCCTCGCGATAGATCGGCACATGTGGAGCTCAAGGGCAAGGCCTGTGCCGGACATTCCGATCGCGCATACAGCTACCAAGTCGTTGATGAATTTGAAGTTAATTAGAGCCGACAAGTCGGGTTTCAAGGTCACCTGTAGTGGTCCCCTACAGATTTGTTCTGGCACTTACACTGTCCGGCGGGATGGCTGCCGCGCCCGACGATAGGATCTGGAACCACCCACCGTGTCGACTGGTAGAGGCACCACATCATGACGATCGCCGTTCTGATCGTCAACTGGAATGGTGGAAATCTTCTTCGACGTTGCCTCGAGTCGCTCGACCGCCAGCGCCGCCGCCCCGATCACATCGTGGTCGTCGACAACGGCAGCACCGACGAGTCACTGCAACTGGCCGATGCCGCCCTGCGTCGAGTCGAGCTCATTCAGCTCGGCACGAATGTCGGCTTCGCCCGGGCGAACAATCTGGCGGCCCGGGCTGCGCGCCGCTTCGATGCGCTTGCGCTCCTCAATCCAGACGCCTTTGCGGAGCCCGGCTGGCTCGAGGCACTCGCAGATGCTGCGGACCGCGACCCGACGGCGGCGGCGTTTGCGAGCCAGATGCGGTTGGAGTCCGCGCCAGAGGTGCTCGACGGCGCGGGCGACAGCTATCACGTTTCGGGACGCGCCTGGCGCAACGGCCACGGTGTGCCGGCAGCTCAATGGTCAGTGGCCGACGCCGAGGTCTTCGCGCCCTGCGCCGCGGCGGCCCTGTACCGTCGAGCGGCGTTCGAAGACGTGGGGGGCTTTGACGAACAGTTCTTCTGCTATTTCGAGGATGTCGACCTCGGCTTCCGGCTGCGGCTGTGCGGGTACCGGTGCATGTATGTCCCCTCGGCGGTTGTCGAGCACGTGAGCTCCGGCCTCACGGGATACCGGAGTGATTTCGCCGTCTATCACGGCGAGCGGAACGCCGTGTGGACATTCGTGAAGGACATGCCCGGGCCGCTGTTCTGGCTGTACCTGCCACAGCACCTCGCGCTGAACCTCGCCGCCCTGTTCTACTACCCGTTCCGAGGACAGGGCAGGGTGGTCTGGAAGGCCAAGCTGGATGCGCTTCGCGGTCTCGCGCCGGTGCTCGAGCGCCGCCGGCTGGTACAAGAGACGCGCCGCGCGGATGCCAGGACGATCCGGCGGGCGATGACAGGCGGTGTCACCGTGCCGTATCTTTCGCGCTACGCCGCATCATCGTAGCGAGGGGAGGTAATACACGCCCGACCTGAAGGTCGGGCCTACGAGGACGTACCACACTACGAGGCCGGACCACACGCCCGAGCTGCTCGTAGGCCCCGACCTTCAGGTCGGGCATGCGCGGGTGGACCACACGCCCGAGCTGCTCGTAGGCCCCGACCTTCAGGTCGGGCGTGCGCGGGTGGACCACACGCCCGACCTGAGGGTCGGGCCTACGAGGGTGGACCACACGCCCGAGCTGCTCGTAGGCCCGACCTTCAGGTCGGGTGCGCGGTGACAGCCGTCGCCCGCTGGTACAATGGCCCGCCGTGTCTTTGGTGTCCGCAGCTGCCGCCGTGGCGTGGCCGTTCCTGTTCGCCTTCGCCGTCTCGCTCGCGCTGGTGACCGTGTCACGGCAGGTCGCGGTCCGGTACGGATACGTCGCTCGACCCCGCGAGGATCGTTGGCACGGCCGTCCCGTCGCCCAATCGGGCGGCGTGGCCATTGTCACCGCCGTGTTCATCGGCGCCGTTGTCTTTGGCGTGGTGGGCCGACTCCCCGTGCTGATCGTGGCCGGCGGGCTGGCGTTTGCCGTCGGCATTGTCGACGACGTGCTCTCCATCAAGCCCGCGACCAAGTTTGTCGCAGCCATCGGCCTCGCGTCGATTCTCATTTTTTTCGGCTTCCAGCTGCGGTGGAGCTCCTCGGTCACGCTCGATATCATGCTGACGCTGTTCTGGATCGTCGGCATCACGAATGCGTTCAATCTCCTGGACAACATGGACGGGCTGTGCGCCGGCATCGCCCTCATCGTGGGCAGCTTCATTCTCGCGGCGCTCCTGTCTTCCGGGGCCGGCCCGGAAGCGCGGTACCTGGCACTCATCCTCGGCGCCGTTGCCGGTTTTCTCGTCTACAACTTTCACCCCGCGTCGATCTTCATGGGCGACAGCGGCAGCCTGTTCATCGGTCTGACGATCTCGGCCCTGGCGCTAGCCGTCGGGTCGGATCCGCACAGCCAGTCGGGAGTGCTGTCGATCGTGCTGGCACCGGTCCTCGTGCTGCTGATCCCGATTCTCGATACGACGCTCGTGACGGTGTCCCGGCTCCGGTCAGGACGATCGGCCTCACAGGGCGGCCTCGATCATTCCTCGCATCGGCTCGTGGCCATCGGGTTTTCGGAGCGGTCAGCGGTGGCGATCCTGTGGGCGCTCGCCGTGCTGGCCGGCTTGACGGGGATTGCCGTACGGCGCGTCAGCCTCGAGTGGTCGGGCCTCCTGGTCGCTCCATTCGTGCTGGCGATGGTGATTTTTGCCGTGTACCTCGCGCACGTGCGCGTGTACGAGGATGCCGACGCGCCCCAGCTGCGGCAACGCAACATCACACCCCTCGCGATCGCGTTCATGTACAAGCGGCGCGTCGCGGAGGTGCTGCTGGATGTCTGCCTCGTGTCGTTCTGCTACTACAGCGCATATCGGCTGCGGTTCAGCGACGCGGCATTGAACGTCTTCTTCCCTGGATTCCTCGAATCGCTGCCGATCGTTCTCGGGCTCCAGATGGTGGCGATGTTCATCGCGGGCGTCTACCGGGGGACGTGGCGGCTCTTCAGCCTGATGGACGGGGTCGTGATGGCCAAGGCTGTGCTGGGGGGAACTGTCGCCACCATGATGACCATCTTGTATCTCACCCGCTTCGAGAGGTACTCGCGCGGCGTGTTCGTCATCTATAGCGCCCTGCTCATGCTGATGATGATCGCGTCACGCGCGTCGTTCCGGCTGATCAGTGAGTTCGCGCGCCGCCGGCGCAAGGACGGCCCGCGGCTCGTGATCTACGGGGCCGGAGAAGGTGGCCTCCTCGCCGTGCGGGAGTTGCTCAACGACCGCGCCGAAAACTACCGGCTGGTGGGCTTTGTCGATGACGATCCGGGAACCCACCAGAGCCGTCTTCACGGATACGTGGTTCTGGGCGGCTACGAGGGCCTGGTCAATCTCATTCGCCGGGGGGAGGTGGACGCGATTGTGATCAGCGCTCGCCTGATGAACGTCGCCCGTCTTCGTCAGCTCGAAGAGCTATGTACCGAGCGCAACGTGCGACTGGCCCGGCTCCACGTCGGCCTTACGCCCCTCGTCGCGGTGTCGTAAGCGCTATCCACGGGCCCGTAGTAGGCCCGACCTTCAGGTCGGGCGGGGCTCCGACCTATCGCCCGACGAGCCCCTCCACTGGACTGCTCGCCGTCGCATACATCTTTCGGGGAATGCGTCCGCTCAGATATGCGAGCCGGCCGGCGCGCACGGCCAGCTTCATGGCCTCGGCCATCGCTACCGGATCCTCGGCGCCGGCGATGGCGGTGTTCATGAGCACGGCGTCGGCGCCGAGCTCCATCGCCAGCGCTGCGTCGGAGGCCGTGCCAACTCCGGCGTCGACAATCATCGGTACGCGCGAGAACTCCCGGATGATGCGCAGGTTATTGACGTTCTGGATGCCCAGTCCCGACCCGATCGGCGCGCCGAGCGGCATCACGGCCGAGGCGCCTGCATCCTCGAGCTTGCGGCACACGACCGGATCGTCCGTCGTGTACGGGAGCACGATGAACCCCTCCGCCACGAGCGTGCGGGTGGCTTCAATGAGCGCCGTGTTGTCGGGGAAGAGCGTACGCTCATCGCCGATGACTTCCAGCTTGATCCAGTTCGACAGTCCCGCCTCCCGACCGAGCCGT
>ORMF012642652.1_pt1 | contig 22118 bp, 17 predicted proteins | sample 1779871 | NCBI WGS metagenome assembly ORMF01 (sample SAMEA104232316, study PRJEB22302) | groundwater metagenome | biome: forest; feature: aquifer; material: groundwater | place: USA | collected 2011-08-07 | depth 5.4 m | reverse complement strand
CTTGCCGTTTAGCGCAGCCAGTATCCTGGGCGCGCTAAACGGCAAGCCGGAACCCATTTACAGCACCGGAATCCCAAAACGCCGAACCAGGTTTTCCAGCTCGCGCCGCAGGAATGAGAACGACGGCGCGATAAACAAATGATCCTGCATGCGCGAGGGATCGTAGTCCGTGTTGATGACGACATCGGTCTCAAACGGGCGCCGCGTCACGTCCGGGGAATGCAATGAGAAGGGGATCTCGCCCGTGGACGACAGAATGCCGGCCCCGAAGACCTTGACGTCATTGCCTTCGCGAATCAAGCCAAACTCGATGCTGAACCAGCTAAAGCGCTTCAAGGCGAGCACCTGTTCGCCGTGCGTCGTCGTCGCCGCCGCTTTGCCGATGAGCACGAGCAACTCGGCGTAGTCGTGATTCATCAGCGGCGGCACGTGGCCCAAACAGTCGTGGATCATGTCCGGCTCCGGCGTGAATTCCGGATGCGAGCCATGGCGAATGAACTGCGTGACCGGAAAGCCGCGCTGGGCGATATACTCGTAAAAAGTGCGATACGGCAAAGCACCCTCGGCCGGGACCAGATGCAAATGGGTTTCGCGATTCACGCGGTCGCTGAGGTGGCGGAGCTGCGGAATCTCGTCGCGCGTGATCGCCAGTTCGCGTTTTGCTTGGAGGTAGATTTGCGATGCGTGCAGGACGTGCAATTCATCGAGCTTCGGGCTGACCTCGCGCCAGATGCGCGTCTCCTCGGGCGTGTATTGGATGATCGGCGGACCGAGTCGTTCCAAACGGTGCTTGCGGCACAGCGCGAACAAATCGCGACGCCGCTGAATGTAACCCGCGTCGCCGCGTCCGGGGTGGACCGGATCCAGCTCGAGCTGTGTCACCTCGGGGGGCGCCACCATCGTTGCGGCGTCGATCGGCGCTCCGTACTCGATCAGCGTATTGGAGTTGTTCACGGCGATCACCTCGCATGGACCGCCCAAGCGTGCACGCCAAGCTCCCCCCTCCCGGCCGCTGGACATGATCGATCTTCCGGAGAGGCACGCCCCGCCTTGGGCCGCAAACGGAACAATTTTCCTGTGCGCCATTATATCCGCCAAATGCCGGTGCGCGGAGACAATCGCGTTTGCTAAGATGACAACGGTGCTGCGCCATTCTTGTGGGGCAGACATTCCTGTCTGCCACTGAAGCCGCTGAATACGCAGGCAGACAAGAATGTCTGCCCCACAAAGACCAGCCGATTCCACAAGTTTGGCGGAGAACCATGACAACGAAAGCGAGGAACAGGTGCGATGACTTCCGAAGCGCCGAGCAGCGATCAACTGGAGACGTTTGCGAACCAGCATCCCGGCCGCGATTACGTGATCGAAATCGTGTGCCCGGAGTTCACGTCGGTCTGTCCGAAGACGGGACAGCCCGACTTCGGCACGATCGCCTACACGTACACGCCCAACGAGAAGTGCGTGGAATTGAAATCGCTCAAGTTGTACTTGCAGCGCTTTCGCAACCAGGGGATCTTCTACGAAGACGTGGTCAATCGATTGCTGGATGACTTTGTGAAAGCGTGTCACCCGCGGCGCGTCAGGGTGGTGGGCGCTTTCACGCCGCGCGGCGGGATTACGACGACGGTGACGTGCGTGTATGAGGCGGTGCAGTGACGCGCACAGGCCGACCCGCGGGAATCGTTGCGCTCATCCCGCGGCTTGGGGGAAAATCAGGCCACTTCAATGGCGTTGTGCAGCTGAACATCGGGCAATACGTCGCGGATGCCGTGCTGGGCGAGTTGTTTGACGTAATAGGTAGTAGTACGGCCCTGGAGCAAGATGCCGTCGGCGGCCAGCTGAATGTCGAGATTCCGCAGGCGGTTGCCGGTGCGGGCGCGAACGTGACATTCCAATTCGCGGCGAAGTCTGGGAAAATCGTGCATGGACATGCGTGGCATCCTTCACTCGGTGAATCGGTTGCACAGCCCTTGGGCACCCGCTGCAACAAGGTTGGTCGTTTTGCCGGCCAAAGAGGGCTGAAAGGCGGGCGAGCAAGATAAGAGCAACTGATGCGCCAAATCCCAGGGAAGCGTAGGATTCTTGAGTTTTGCCGTCAGTCATAGGTAATCTTACCCACGCCACCACCCATTTCATTCAGCCATGGCAAGTGCTGAATGAAACGCGAGAGAAATTTGATTCGTAACTTGAATCCAGGTAAATGGTTAGACTCCAAGCCCATGTTTCATTCAGCACTTGGGGTGTGTGCTGAACGCAAATGAATGAAATGAGCGCTGCTTGGCGATGTCGCCCTGATGCCCGATCGGGTTCGTAAACCGTGTCGGCCGAAAGCTCGTAATGAAACGAACGATGCGATCTCGTTGGACGATTCTGCTGCTGCTCGGCTGTTGGTTGCTCGCGTCGCCCGCAGCCCCGGCCGGCGTCTACAACACCGGCGAGCCCGACGAAGGGCCGCTCGATCCCAATTACCTGGGCAAGTTTCGCGATACGCTGCTGATTTTGCGAACCATCGGTGCGAGCAAGGTCGAAGTCGAACGGCCGTTGCGCAAACGCTATTTGTTGCAAGCCGAGTTTTTTGCGAATGTCGATGTGAGCAAACTGTCGGCGGAGTGGAAACTCAACTTCAGCGCCGTGCTGATACGCCGCCATCGGCTCCCGGAGGCGATCGGGCTGCTCACTCCCGCGACGCGTCAACATCCGGATAACTTTCTGTTGCAATCGAACCTGGCGACGGCGTATCACTTGAGCGGCGACAAGAACCGGGCGCGCGATACGATGAAGGATTGTCTGGGCACCTGGCCCAAGGACTGGCATGAGCTTACCGAGGCACAGCGGGCCTTGTTGATGAATATGGGCTGGAACGAAGCGCCGTATGGCTTCTATCGCGAGGTCGAAGGATATTACTACAAGCTGCTGAAGCTGCGTTCGCGCGAGTCGAAAACGACCGACGCGGAATTTGAGGCGGTGGACAGCCTGTTCGATGTGAAGTTCGTCGGCGAGTCCGGGGAGTTTGAGCCGGGCAAGATCAGCAAGGCCGAGAAACTCAAGCTGCCGCGCAACGCCGTGGAAATCGTGGAGCAAATGCTCGTCTGGCTGCCCAACGACATGCGGCTCTATTGGCTGTTGGGCGAAGTCTTGAATGCCCAGGGAGATGTTAAGGCGGCACGGAAGATCTTTGACGAAATCGTCTACGATCAAAAGGTCCGGGCCAAGACGCTGATGGAGCGGCGGCAGATCCTCAACAACTGGGCCGAGCCGCAAGATCCGCCGCCGTTCAATTCGGACGAACCGCCGGGGCAGCAGGTGCAGACGGCCGTGGGCTTCGATTGGCGCGGCCTGGCAGTAGCGTTTGTCGCCGGCATGATCGTGGCCATCTTCGCCCATTGGCAGCTCCGCGAAATCCGCCGCCGCCGGCAAAAGATATGATCCCCCACGCCGCGGGATGAGCGCAGCGAATCCCGCGGGTAAAAAGGAACCACCTGTGCGCGTCGCTCATTTCGACTGTTTCAGCGGCATCAGCGGCGACATGACCCTCGCCGCCCTGTTCGACGTCGGCGTGCCGACCGAACCGGTCCTCGCCGGCATCGCCTCGCTCGGTCTGCCGATCCAGATCGAAATCGAAAAGGTGCGCAAAGGCGGTTTCGCGGCCACGCAAATCCACGTCGAGGCGCCCGATCAGGAAGAACACCGGTTCTTGCCGGACGTCGAAGCGATCCTGTCGCGCGGCAAACTGACGGACAAGCAGCGCGACTTGGCGCTGAACATTTTTCGTCGCCTCGCCAAAGCCGAGGCCGCGGTTCACGGTTTGCCGATCGAGAAGGTTCATTTCCACGAAGTTGGCGCCCTCGACAGCATCGCCGACATCGCCGGTTCCGCCATCGCCTTGGATTTGCTCGGCGTCGAAAAGTTCACCAGCGCTTCGGTTCCCACCGGCTCCGGCACGGTGAAATGTGAACATGGAGTCATGCCGGTGCCGACGCCCGCCACCGCCGAATTGCTCAAGGGCGTGCCGCTGCGGCCATCGCCGATCAAGTCCGAGCTGACGACGCCGACTGGGGCCGCGATTCTGACGACGATCGTAACAGAATGGGTCGAGACGCCGGCGATGGTCGTCGAGAAAATCGGCATTGGCGCGGGGCGCAAAGAGTTCATGGAGCAGCCGAATATCCTGCGCCTATTTGTTGGCGTAGCCCACGGAGCGCCGTCCGTGGGCTTACAGCAGGACACGGTATGGGTGTTGGAGACGAATCTGGACGATGTGCCAGGGGAAATCATCGGATATTGTTTCGAACAATTGTTTGCGGCCGGTGCACTCGACGTATTCACGACGGCGATTCAGATGAAAAAGAACCGGCCTGGGGTGCTCTTAAGCGTTCTCGCTCCGCGAGAAATCATCGGGCAAGTCGAAGAGATCTTGTTCCGCGAGACACAGACATTTGGCATTCGCTGCTTTCCCATGGGTCGTCACAAGTTGAAGCGTGAAGCCTGCACTGTGACAACGCCGTGGGGCCCGGTGCAGGGAAAACTCGGTTGGCTGCAAAACAAGTCACCGGTTTTCACGCCGGAATACGAGGACTGCGCCCGTGTTGCCCGCGATCACGGCGTCGCGCTGCACGAGGTTTTCCGCCAAGCGCAACAATCGTATAAAAAACAGTAATCCATCAATCGCCTGTTCGCCGCTTGCGGCTTAGCGAAACTGGGATCGCGTCGACGACGGCGCGGCGGTCGCGCTAAGCCGCAAGCGGCGTTTAAGAGAACATCATGCCGTCCGCCAACGAAATCCGCCAGCAGTTCATCGACTTCTTTTGCAAGAAGCACGGCCACACGTTTGTGCCCAGCTCGCCGGTGGTGCCGCTCGATGACCCGACGCTGCTGTTTGCCAACGCCGGCATGAACCAGTTCAAGCCGTACTTCCTGGGCACCGCGAAGCCGCCGTATCCGCGTGCCGCCAATACGCAAAAGTGCATCCGCGCCGGCGGCAAGCACAACGACCTCGACGACGTCGGCAAGGACACCTACCACCACACCTTCTTCGAAATGCTCGGCAACTGGAGCTTCGGCGATTACTTCAAAAAGGAAGCGATCGCCTGGGCGTGGGAACTGCTCACGGAAGTTTGGCAGCTCGACAAGTCTCGGCTGCACGTGACGGTCTTCGAAGGCGACCCGGACAACAACGTGCCGCGCGACGACGAGGCGGCGGAACACTGGCACGCGGTCGGCGTCGATCCCGCGCACATTCACCTGGGCAATAAGAAAGATAACTTCTGGGAGATGGGCGAAACGGGCCCCTGTGGCCCATGCACCGAAATCCACATCGACCGCACGCCGGGCAAAACCGGCGGCCCGCTCGTCAACAAGGGCACGCCGGATGTCATCGAGATTTGGAATCTGGTGTTCATCCAATTCAACCGCAATGCCGACAAATCGCTCACGCCGCTGCCGGCCAAGCACGTCGATACCGGCATGGGGTTCGAACGCATCACGGCAGTGTTGCAGGGGAAATCAAGCAACTATGATACGGATGTGTTTACGCCGATCTTCGCGGCGATTCAACAAGTGACCGGAGCGCCGGCGTACACCGGGAAACTCGACGATCACAAAGACACGGCGTATCGCGTCATCAGCGATCATATTCGCACATTGACGTTTGCGCTGACCGACGGCGCCGTCCTCGGCAATGATGGTCGCAACTATGTGCTCAAGCGCATCCTGCGCCGCGCGGAGCGCTATGGCCGCCAATACCTCGGCACGACGAAGCCGTTTCTCTGTGAACTCGTTGAAACGGTTGCGAGCGTGATGGGCGATGCGTTTCCCGAACTGCGAAAGTCGCCGAGCAAGGTCGCGGCGGCGATCGGCGACGAAGAAAGGCAGTTTATCCGCACGCTCGACAACGGCATCAAATTGTTCAAGGAAATTGCCGAACGGGCACGCAGCGGCGGCAAGAACCTCATCTCCGGCGCTGATGCGTTCAAACTGCACGATACGTCTGGGCTCTTTATCGATATCACGCAGCAGATGGCAGCGGAGGAAGGGCTTGCCGTCGATTTGGCCGGGTACGAAGAAGACATGGAAAAAGCTCGCAAACGCTCGCAGGCAGGTCAAAAGAAACACGCGGTGACGGCGCTTCAGGGCGAGCTACCGGCAACCGACGATTCGCCGAAGTACAAGGGCGTTGCGATCAACGCCAAGATCGTCGCCTGGGTGAAGGATCAACTCGTGGGCACCGGCGGCAAACTAGGCGCTGGCGACGAAATTGCCCTCGTTCTCAACAAAACCAACCTCTACGCCGAGCAGGGCGGCCAAGTCGGCGATCGCGGTTGGATCAGGACCAAGACCGGCACGTTCGAAGTGACCGACACCCAGCGGCTCGGCGAAGCGGTGTTGCACATTGGCCACATCCATGAGGGAACCATCAAAATTGGCAGCACCGCAACGCTGCTGGTCGGCAGCGAACGCGCGGACACGATGCGCAATCACACGGCGACGCACCTACTGAATTGGGCGCTGCGCAAAGTGCTTGGTGAACACATCGAGCAAAAGGGCTCATTGGTCGATGCTGCGAAGACGCGTTTCGATTTCGCTCACGATCAACCGCTGACGCCTGAGCAAGTCGCCGAAGTCGAACGGTTGGTCAACGAGAAAATCTACGCCGACCTGCCGGTGACGCCGACAATCATGCCGCTGGAGGAAGCGAAGAAGCTGCCCGGCGTGCGTGCAGTCTTCGGCGAGAAGTACCCCGATCCGGTCCGCGTGCTGGTGATCGGCGCGAAGAAACCGGGCGAGGCGACGCTCGATCATTCAATCGAATTCTGCGGCGGCACGCACCTGACGCACACCGGCGAGGCGGGGTTCTTCAAGATCGTCAGCCAGGAGTTGGTGGGCAAAGGCGTGCGGCGCGTGACGGCGGTCACCGGCAAGGAAGCGGTCGCCACGGTGCAGCGCTTGGCGGGACTTGTCGATGATTTGACCGGCCGCTTCAAATGCCGGCCGCAAGACTTGCCGGCGCGCATCGACGCGCTGCAGGACGAGGTCAAGAAACTGCAAAAGCAACTGCAAAAGGGCGCCGCGACCGACCTGGCCGGCGCCGCCGACAAACTGCTGGCCGGAGCAACGCTAGTGAACGGCAGCCACGTCATCGTCGGCGAAATGCCGGCGGGGCCTGAGGATCAACTTCGCAACCAGATCGATCGCATCAAGCAAAAGGCCGGCAGCGCCCTGGTGCTGGTCGGTTGGGTCAATGAAGACAAGGTCGGCCTGCTCGCGGCGGCGACCGACGACTTGGTCAAGAAGGGCGTTCACGCCGGCAAGCTGGTCGGCGAAGTCGCCAAGCTGGTCGGCGGCGGCGGCGGCGGCCGGCCCAACATGGCCCAGGCGGGCGGCAAAGAGCCGGGGAAACTCAGCGAAGCGCTGCAGGCAGGCAAGCAAATGGCGGAAGCACAGTTGACGAAGTGACCCGCGCTGACGTTACAATAGGTCAGCCAAATGGAAAAGGAGCCCGCCATGAAAAATGGCCGATTGACTGTATTCAATCAACGTTTGCAGCGATTGGAAGAAGAAGTTCGACAATTGCGAACGATCGTGGAATCTCACCCGCAGCCGAAGGGCTGGCAAGCCTTTGTCGGCACCCATGAAGGCGATCCCGTGTTCGACGAAATCGTTCGTTTGGGGCGGAAATATCGGGAGTCGTTTCGTCCGCGCCGCACCAAGAAAAAGGCGAAAATCAGCCGCTAGGCCGTGCCATGACGGATGCATCACAACCCGTCGCGCTCGAATCCGACCCGAACTGGCCCAGCGGTCCCTGGACCGGTTTCTTCCTCCAGTCGCACGCGCCCGCGGGCAAACATCGCATGGACCTGCAACTGACTTTTCAACAAGGCGTCATGACCGGCGAAGGCCGCGATTTGGTCGGTCTGTTCACGATTCGCGGGCGCTACGAGGTCGTGACAGGCCAGTGTCATTGGACAAAGCGCTATGTCGGCAAGCACGATGTCTTCTATAAGGGCTTCAACGAGGGCAAAGGCATTTGGGGCGTGTGGGAGATTCCAGCCGAACGGAACCTGGGCATCCAGTTACGCGGCGGCTTTCACATTTGGCCCGAAGGCATGCCCAATCCGACCGGCGACCGCTTAGCCGAGGAAGCCGATGTGCCGGCGGAAGAACGCGAGCTGGTGACGGCGGATCGTTGAGCGCTTGACGTTGACGACGCGTTGATCGATACTGCTATCATGCGCATTTTTGCACTGGCGTTGTCCTTTTTCTTCGCGGCGCTGCCCTCGGTGCGCGCCCAGCAACCGGCCACGCCGAATCGCGAGGATCGCGATTTCTTCGAAGCGAAAGTCCGCCCCGTCCTTGTCGAACGCTGCTTCAAGTGCCATTCGGTTCAGGCCAAGAAGGCCAAGGGCAATCTGCAACTCGATAGCCGGGCAGGCGTTCTCAAAGGCGGCGACAGCGGACCGGCAGCGCAGCCCGGCAACCTTGAGAAAAGCTTGATCCTGCGCGCAGTCGGATACCAAGACGCCGACCTCGCCATGCCGCCGCAAGGCAAGCTGCCCGACCACGAGATCGCCGCGCTGACCGAATGGGTGCGGCGCGGGTTGCCGTATCCCGGCCCCGCCAAGACCGGTGAAACCACATCGACGATCAATCGCGCTGAAGGCCGCAAGTTCTGGTCGTTTCAACCAGTGCGGCCACTGCCGGCGCCGGCGGTCAAGCAAGGTGATTGGGTGCGGCGGCCCATCGATGCGTATGTGCTCGCGGAATTGGAGAAGCAGGGGCTGGCGCCTTCGCCGGCCGCGGGGCCACGCACGCTGATTCGGCGTTTGTACTTCGACCTGATCGGATTGCCGCCGACTCCTGAGGAGGTTGAGGAGTTTGTCCGCGCGTGGGATGCGGCGGGCGCTAAACGGCAAGCACTGATCAAGAACTTGGTGGATCGGTTGTTGGCGGCGCCGCACTACGGCGAACGCTGGGGGCGTTATTGGCTCGACCTGGCGCGCTACTGTGATGTCGCCGAACCTTGGGCAGAACACAAGGGCCAGCCGCAGCTTTATCGCGATTGGATCGTGAAGGCGATCAACGACGACGTGCCCTACGATCAATTCGTGACCAAGCAACTCGCCGCCGATCTGTTGCCGGAAGGCAAGGCGGAAGACCGGGCGGCGCTTGGGTTCCTGGGTCTAAGCCCGACGTATTGGAAGGAACTGAAACTCGCGCCGGACGTGATCAAGACGGTGGTCGCCGAGGAATGGGAAGAACGCATCCACGCGGTGACGAGCACGTTTCTCGGCTTGACGGTGAGTTGTGCCCGCTGCCACGACCACAAATTCGACCCCGTTACGACGCACGATTATTACGCTTTGGCCGGCGTCTTTGCCAGCACGCGCCTGGCGGATCGCCCCGTCAAGGATTTTCGATTTTTGATTGGCGATTTTCGATTGCCGCCGTTGCTGGGCTTGCCCACTTATGACGTGGCCGTGCTGGTTTTCAAATCGACAATCGAAAATCAAAAATCGAAAATGAACCATGTGCCGGGCGTCGAGGATGCGAGCCTGTTGGTGCTCCCCGACGGCCCGCACAAAACGCGGCTCGAATACAAGATGGCCGCGGCACTCGATGTCGCCATGCAGATTCGCGGCAGCGCCACCAACCTCGGCCCGACGGTGCCGCGGCGCTTCCTGACGGTGCTGTCGCCTGCCGATGCCAAGCCATTCACACGGGGCAGCGGCCGATTGGAATTGGCGCGGGCCATCGTCACCGACGCGGCGCCGCTGACCGCCCGTGTCATGGTCAACCGTGTCTGGAAGCATCATTTTGGCCGCGGCCTGGTCGAGACGCCCAGCGATTTCGGCGCGCAGGGCGATCGGCCGACGCATCCGCAGCTTCTCGACGATCTTTCCGCCCGTTTCATCCAGAACGGGTGGTCGCTGAAGTGGCTGCATCGGGAGATTCTGCTATCGGCGACGTATCAGCAGGAATCAGGAGTCAGGAGTCAGGAGTCAGGAGGTCAAACATCAAGCCCCAAGGCGAGCAACGCGAGCCTTGGGGATCGGATCGATCCCGATAACAAATTGATTTGGCGCGCAAACCGCCGGCGCCTGGATGTCGAAGCCTGGCGCGACGCGATGCTGGCGGTCACCGGCATGCTCGATCGTCGCGTCGGCGGTCCGGCACTGGATTTGGGCGATCCGACAAATCAGCGCCGCACGCTCTATGGTGTCGTCAAGCGCCGCGAACTGAGCGATCTCTTGCGGCTGCACGATTTCCCCGACCCAACGACGCACAGCGCCAGCCGCGTACCGACGATTACGCCCTTGCAGCAGCTATACACGCTCAACGGTCCATTATTGCAGCAGCAAGCAGCGGCGCTTGTGAAGCGATTGCACACCGATGTTCCAAGCACGACCGACGATCGCATCCGCCGCGCATATCTGCTGCTATACGGCCGGCGTCCGACCGATGCGCAAGTGCAGCTGGGTTTGGAGTTTCTCACGCCGGTGAGCGAGGCGATCTGGCAGCAGTATGCCCAGGTATTGTTGGGGAGCAACGAGTTCTTGTTCGTAGATTGACATTGACGAAGCCAGGTGGCGTTTACTCCTTTCGAGAAACCGCGATTAGAAGAAAGTCATGCGCCAGGCCGGCCTCGAGAAGTAATCATGTGGGAATACACGGTGATCTATGAATGTGGCAAACGCAACTGGTCCGCCTATGTTCCCGACCTTCCCGGCTGCATCGCCACAGGCAAGTCGAAAAAGCAAGTGGAACGATTGATCCGCGAGGCAATCGAGTTCCATATCGAAGGAATGCAAGCGCAAGGCGAAAAGGTGCCTAAACCAAGTGTGGAGGCAGGGCTGGTAAGCGTCGCGGTGAATTGAGCGTTTGTTACGTCATCAATATCGCCGTTGCGGAGGACTCGACTGCCGAGTTGAAATCGTCGTGGAAGCGCAACTGAGTTACAGCCGTCGTGAGATGATCCGTACGCTTGGCGGTGGTCTGGGCGCTGTTGGTTTGGCGCAACTCCTCGCCAATCGCACCGAAGCCGCGCCTGCACTGCGCCAGCCGCATTTCCGCCCTCGCGCCAAGCGCGTGATCCAACTTTTCATGAACGGCGGACCGTTCGGCCCCGACCTGCTCGATCCGAAACCCGCCATCAACCGCTTCGCCGGCCAACGGCCCGACGCCGTCAATTTGCGCACCGAGAACCAGACCGGCGGACTGATGGCGGTGCCGTATCGATATGCGAAGCACGGACAAAGCGGCTTGGAGTTGAGCGAGCTGTTGCCGAAGCTGGCTCAGCATGCCGATGAATTGTGCGTGCTGCGATCCTTGCACACCGACAACCCGAACCACGGTCCGGCGCTGTTTCTCATGAACAACGGCTCGATCACGCCGACGCGGCCGAGCATGGGCGCCTGGTTCTCCTACGGCCTGGGGACCGAGAACGCCGACCTGCCGGGGTTCGTGGTGCTATGTCCCGGCCGGCCGGTGCGCTTCGCCGAGATGTGGGCCAGCGGCTTTCTGCCGGGCGAGCATCAGGGCACGTACATCAATCACACGAATCTCGATCCGCGGCAAATGCTGCCGTACCTGCGCAACACGCAGCTCACGCCGGAAGCACAACGACGGCAGCTCGACCTGATGCGCCGCTTGAACGAAGAACATTTGGCCCAGCGCAGCGACGATCTGGCCCTGGCAGCGCGCATTCGTGCGATGGAAACCGCGTTCCGCATGCAGACCGTCGCCACCGACGCGTTTGACATCCAGCGCGAATCGCCGCGCATGCGCGACGAATATGGCCGCGGCCATTTCGCCAACGCCTGCTTGCTCGCGCGCCGGCTGACCGAGCGCGGCGTCCGCTTCGTGCAGGTGTACTACGGCAACGGCCAGCCCTGGGACACGCACCGCAATCACAACGAGAGCACGCGCAACCTGGCCCGCGACATCGACCAGCCGATGGCGGCGCTCTTGGGCGACCTGAAACGACGCGGTCTGCTCGCCGATACGCTGGTCATCTGGGGCGGCGAATTCGGACGCACCTCGACCTCCGAAAGCGGCGACGGCCGCGATCACAACCACTGGGGCTTCACCATGTGGCTGGCCGGCGGCGGCGTCAAGGGCGGCATGGCCTACGGCGCCAGCGACGACTTCGGCTTCCGCGCCGTTCACGACAAGGTCCACGTCCACGACCTGCACGCCACCATCCTGCACTTGCTCGGCCTCGACCACGAACGCTTGACCTACCGCCACGCCGGCCGCGATTTCCGACTGACGGATGTCTATGGGCACGTGGTGACGCCGATTCTCGCGTAGGGTAGGCGGCTCGCCTGCCCGGTCTTTTGACGATGTCGCACCGAGGGAGACGCATAATGCACACTTCAAATCGTGTTCCGATCTGTATCGTCGCGAGCATTGCTCTAGCAATCAACTCTGCCAGCCTCGCCCAAGACGCGCCCATCGGCGTCAAAGACCGCGTCCGCATCGCCTCCGGCGTCAGCGGGCACATTCATCCGGCGTTGTGCTTGACCAAAAAAGGCACGATCATCGCCATCTTCAGCCAATCCGATTACAAGGACCTAAAGAGCGCGCGCTCCGCCGATGGCGGCAAGACGTGGAGCCAGCCGGCGCCGTTCCCGCACACCGAGAAGATCGCTTTCTATCCCGGTTCGTTGACGACGCTCCGTGATGGCCGAGTCCTTCATGCCTGGAACACCTGGTACGGCAGCGGCAAGCAGAAGTCGCGCTTCGTGCAGTTCTCCTTCAGCAACGACAACGGCCTCAACTGGTCCGAGCCAAAGAGCCTGCCGAAAAACCTCGACAAGGAAAGCGTGATCCGCCATCCCATCGTGGAGTTAGGGCCGAAACAATGGCTCTTTTCGCTTGGCGACAAAACGGTGACCTATGACCCGACCACGGATCAGATTGTGCTTTTCGGCGATGGCCGCGTTCATGGCTTGTTGCCGATCGTGCGGACGACGAAAGGAACGCTCGTCAGCGGCGCCGGCCTGCGTTCGACCGACGGCGGCAAGTCATGGACCAAGGTCAGTCCATTCCCGCCCATCGCCGAACAAGGCTGGCGCCATGAGATGCTCGCCCTGTCGAACGGCTGGCTGATCGCCTCGGACATTCAAGGCCTGGGCGTCGGCGGCGAAACGATTCGCTTCCTCGTCTCCCGCGACGACGGCCAAAGCTGGGACATGGACCACCCGGTCGTCTGGTATCATCCCGGCCGGCCAATCGGCGGCCGCGCTTGCCCGAAGACCGTCGAGTTGGACACGCAGACCTTGGGCACGGTGTTCTACGATACGGATGCGAAGCAAGCGGGCGGTTCGGGCGTGTTTTTCTTGCGGACAGCGCTCACACGATTGCAGTCGAAGTGACCAACCAGCGCTTGCCGTTTCGCGCTCGCACAGCGCCTTGCGAGGGCGCAACCGCAAGCGACAACCTCATTAATGATTGAACACAAACTCCAACGAATTGAGCAAACTCCACGCCAGGTCTTCCGCGGCGGCGCGACGATGGCTCGCAGCACGGACCAGATGTTTGAACGCCGTCGCTTTCTCTTCGGGCGTGGGAAGACGGCTGTAGAAGGTCAGATAAAGCTCCTCCACGAGCGCCCCATTGTCCGCCTGCGCTTGTACCAGCTTGGCCACCATGCCGCGGTCGTGGCTCAACTTCGCCTGAATCTCCGGCGAGTTCAACAGGTGCAGCACCTGCGATACGCCTGGCTCAATGTTGCGTTCGCATTCGCACGCCGTCACGCGCTGCGGCCGGCCAAAGAGCTTCAAGAAATAGTGCGGCACCTTGCTGTCCCAAAGCTGGATCGCGCGGGTGCCGGTCGGCGCGCCGCTGAATCTCTCGGCGACGCCGGTCGTCTGGCTGACCATGTCGAGCAGCACCTCGGCGTCAATGCGGCGGAACAGGGCGCGGCCGGCGTTGATCTCGTCGCCGGCGTTGGTGGCGTTGGGCTTCGTCGAGCGCTGATAGGTCGCCGACGCGGTGATCGCACGCATCGTCTGCTTCAAATCAAACTTGGCATCGACGACATGCTTGGCGAGCGCGTCGAGCAGCGCCGGATTGCTCGGCGGGTTGGTGTCGCGCACGTCGTCCACCGGCTCGACGAGGCCGCGGCCCAGAAAATGCGCCCACAGCCGATTCGCCACGTTGCGAGCGAACCACGGATTGTCCGGCGCCGTGAACCAGGCGGCCAAGGCGACCCGGCGCTCGCCGCTCGTTGAGGCAGCCGGCATCGGCGTGCCGAGCGCATGGGCATGAACCGTCGCGCCGGTGCGCGGATGCTTGGTGAGCGGATCGCCGGCCGCTTCCAAAAGCTCGCCGCGCGGCGCTGCCTTCACGTTGAGTGGCGTGAAGAAGGCTTGCATGCCGTAATAGTCCGTCTGGCTCCAGCGGTCGAACGGATGATGATGACACTCCGCGCAAGCGATGCGGACGCCGAGAAAGAGCTGGGCCAGGCTGCTGGCCATGTCGCCCGGTTTGCGGACGACTTTGTAGAAGTTTGCCGGACCGACTTCCTCAAGCGGACCTTCCGCCAAGAGCAACTCGCGCGCGAACTGGTCCATCGGCTTGTTGCGCGCCAGACTTTCGCGAATCCAGCGGTAGAACGCATACGCGCTCTTGTGCCCCAGCGCCTGCCGATCGACGCGTAACAGGTCGGCCCACTTCAGCGCCCAGTAATCGGCGTATTCGGGGCGATCGAGCAGCTCATCGACGAGCCTGCCGCGCTTTTGAGGATGCTTGTCGCCCAGAAAGCGCCGGGCTTCCTCGGCGGTCGGCAAGGTGCCGATGATGTCCAGATAGACGCGCCGCAGAAACGTCGCATCGTCCGCCGGCTCCGAAGGCACGATGTTCAGCTTCTTGAGCTTGCGATGCACGTGGCCGTCGATGAAATTATGCTCGGGCAGCGCCGGATATTGCGCGATCTTCTCGGCCCGCGGGATGAGCGCGCGAAACGTATCGACGGCGCCCAAGTAGCTGGCCATGACCGCGGCTTCGCCCGGCGCCGTGCCGACGCTAATCAAGCCATCCTCGCTGACCGATGCTAGGCCCTCGTTGTTCGTTTGGAAACGGGCATGAGCAGTGACGTCGATGTCGCGGCCATCGGAGGTGCGGGCCATGACGCGCAGTTGTTGCAGCGCCTTCATGTCCATGAGCCGTTCCTTCGGCTCGACGCGGATGCTGGTCACGTGTGGCGCGTTGTTGTCGCCGAATGGCGTTCCGGCAGCGATCCAGGCCCGCAGCGTTTCGTAATCCTGCGAACCGGCGCGAATGCGAACGCCGCCGCCGTGCGCGACAGCGCCGGATGGTTTGGCCAACAGCAGGCTCGCCTCGGGTGCTGCATGCACGACGCGTCGGCCGCGTGCTTCTTTCGTCAGCGCCGCGAAATCGGCGGCTGGATCGAAGCCAAACACCGACAGCTTGAAGCCGTTCTGCCCCTCGGCGCCGCCGTGGCAACCGGCACTGTTACAGCCGTAGCGATTGAACAAAGGGACGATGTCGTTTTCGAAATGAAACGTGCGCGGCGCCGCAGCGTCCTTCACTTCGACGGCGACCGTGCGCTTGTGGCCATGCGTTTCAACGACGATCTGCGTCGTGCCGTCGCGCTTGCCGTGGACGACGCCGGCGCTGGTTACCAGGGCAAGCGCCGGCTCCTGCGATTTGAAACGTGCGTCGCTGGTGAGATCGACGAGCCGGCCGTCCGCGGTTTTGCCGTGGACCAGCAGCGTGTAGCTGCTGCCCGGTCCGTGCAAACGCAATTGGGCCGGATCGACGATGATGTCTGTGACGGGAGTGTCGGCGTGCACCGGCACGACCGACAACCAGCAAACGCCAGCCAGAAGCGCGAGACGGCGGGATAACATGGAGCAGTGCCCTGCACGGCAGGTAGGTGGGAAGGCGAGCCCGTCAGGTTCGATGATGCAAGTGTATCAGCGGCGGGGGTGGGGTAAAAGGGTGAAACTCATTTCGCCGGTTAAGTCGAAACGCCGTTGTAGGTCGGACATTCCTGTCCGACCTGGACGGACAAGAATGTCCGTCCTACGGCCGCTAAACCGAGGCGCCTGCGCGCTATCCCGCCATACAGATTCCGCCGTCGATGTTCCACGACTGCCCGGTGACCGCGCGGGCCTCGTCGCTGGCCAGGTAAACGGCCAACGGCGCGATGTCCACCGGTTCGAGCCGACCGCCGATCGGCGTGATCGTTTTCTCAATCTCGGCGACCGTGGTGCCCTTGCGCTCGGCGTCGTATTCGAGGCGCTTGTCATTCATCAACGTATGCACTGGCCCCGGACAGATCGCGTTGACCGTGACGCCGAAGCTGGCCATCTCGAGTGCCAAGGTTTTCGTGAGACCGAGCAGGCCGTGCTTGCTCGCGGTGTAGGCGCCCGCATGCAGGCTGGGGATCTTGCCGTTGATCGAGGCGACGTTGATGATGCGTCCCCAGCGCCGGCCCATCATGTACGGCAACACTGCCTTGCACAGCTTGTACGGCGCTGTCAGATTCAGAGTCAGCGTCAATTCCCAAAAGTTGTCGTCGAAACTGACGATCGGCTTGGGATCGCTGCTGGAGCCGATGCCCGCGTTGTTGACAAGGATGTCGATGGGACCGAGTTCGACCGACACACGTTTGGCGATTTCGTAAGGCGCTTTTGGCTGCGACAGATCAGCGTTGACGGCTAGCGCGATTCCGCCCGACTTGCGAATGCCGGCGACGACTTCATCCAACTCGGAGGTCGTGCGCGCCGTGACGGCGACCTTGGCGCCTGCCTGCGCAAGGGCTTCGGCGATGGCGCGGCCGATGCCGCGGCCCGCGCCGGTGACGAGGGCGATACGATTGTTGAGCGAGTGCATGGAATAATTCTCAAGAGTCCACGTCAATGACCGTTTGCGATTCCACAATTGTCATAACTCATTGGATGCAAGGAAGTAAGGGGCTGAGGGATCAACCCAAGCACCAGTCCATGGCGTTGGCCGCAGAGTAACCCAGCAAGGCGCCGCGTTTCATTTCACCCCCCCTGGGGGTGCCCTGAAACGCGGCGGTCGGTTTCGTCCCGGGCAATTGCAGAGCCCGTCAGCCGCAGACTATGCCAGTGCTGATTCGATCACTTCGCCGAAGTTGTCGGTCAAGCGTTCGTTGCGGCCATTGTGGAAGAACGTCAAGCGGCGATGGTTGATGCCCAAGAGATGCAGAATCGTGGCGTGCAAATCGTGGACGTGGGTCTTGTCCTCGGCTGCGCGCAGGCCGACTGCATCGGTGCCACCGATCACCTGGCCGCCCTTGACGCCGCCGCCCGCCAGCCACATCGAAAAGCCGTGCGGGTTGTGGTCGCGGCCGGTCGTGCCTTCGGTCATCGGCGTGCGGCCGAACTCGCCGCCCCAGATGACGAGCGTCGAATCGAAGAGGCCACGCGCTTTCAGATCCTTGAGCAACGCGGCGATCGGTTGATCGCTCTGTCGGCACAGGCGCGTGTGATTGCCGACGATGTCGGAGTGGGCGTCCCAGCCGTTAGTGTCGCCGCAATAGAGCTGGACGAAGCGGACGCCGCGCTCGACCATGCGGCGCGCGAGCAGGCAGCGCAGACCGAACTCGGACGTCTCGGCGCGGTCCAAGCCGTAGTGGCGTCGCGTCGCCGGCGTTTCCGACGCGATGTTGACGACCTCGGGAGCGTGGGCCTGCATGCGGAAGGCCAGCTCATAGGCGGCGATGCGGGCGGACAACTCCGAATCGTCCTGGCGCGTTTCGAGATGCCGGCGATTGAGCTGCTGGACGAAATCGAGCGTGCGGCGTTGTTGTTCGGCGCTGACGCCGGGCGAATTCTGCAGGTGCATGATCGGGCTGGTCCCGCCGTGCAACAGCGTTCCCTGGAAAGCGGACGGCAGAAACCCCTGGCCCCACGCCGGCGCGCCGCCCTTCACCCAGCCGCCGGGATCGGGCAACACGACGAACGCGGGCATGTTCTCGTTTTCGCTGCCCAGCCCGTACGCCACCCACGATCCCAGGCTCGGCTGGCCCATCAGGATCGAGCCGGTGTTCATCATGTATACCGATTCGGGATGCGTGACCGTGCCGCCGTGACAGCCGCGCAGCACACATAAGTCATCAACACATTCGGCCAGATTCGGCAGCAGTTCGGAAACTTCGATCCCCGATTGCCCGTGCGGTTGAAAGCGGAAGCGCGGCGCGAGTAAGCGATTGCGTTCGACGGCGCGGCGGGTCATGACGGCGCCGAACGAAGCCGGCAACGGCTGACCGTGCAGCCGCGCCAGATCGGGCTTCGGATCGAACGTCTCCAGATGGCTCGGCCCACCGGCCATGAACAGGAAGATGACGTTTTTGGCCTTGGCCGCGTGGTGCCCTCGGCGCGGCGCTTGCGGATTGCGGGCGCGATCGACGTCATCCGCCAGCAGGCCGTCTTCGGCCAGCAGCGCCGTGAGCGCGAGCATGCCGAAGCCACCGCCGGCGCTGGTGAGAAAATCACGTCGGGATGATTGCATGGCAAACATCAACGGGTTCCAGGCAAGCCCCAGGGCGAGTCTTCGAGCCTTTGGGTTTTTGACCCCCAGGGCTCGAAGACTCGCCCTGGGGCTTCCATGTCTATCAGTCTACATACACGAACTCATTCGTATTCAACAACCCCCGACACAACTCGTGCAGCGGTGATTCGCGCAAAAACGCGCGCGACGCTTGCATTTCCTCGGCGCTCGGCCGGCGTCCATACACCCAGCGAAAGGCCGATGTCACCTGCTCGTCCGAGGTGTTCGGTGCTTTGGTCAAGCGCTGCGCCAGCGCCTTGGCCGCGACTGCAACGTCCGCACTGTTCAACATCGCCAGTGCCTGCGGCCCCGTCGTGCTTTGCTGCCGTTTGGGGCAACTGTGATTGCTGTCCGGCAGGTCGAATGTCTCCAGGAATGGGAACCGCAGATTGCGACGCGCGAACAGATAGACGCTGCGGCGCGTGTGCTCTTCGGCATTCGCCGTCACGGGCCATTCCTTGGCGGCCACCCTCACTTCCGGCGGCAGCGGCGGCAACACGCCGGGACCGCCCATCTTCTTGTTGAGACGTCCGCTCACGGCCAGCAAGCTGTCGCGAATGATCTCGCCCTCCAAGCGCCGGCGCTTCATGCGGCTGAACCAGGCGTTGTCTGGGTCTTTCGCAACGGTGTCCTTCGATGCGATCGCCGATTGTTGATAGGTCGCCGACAACAGCATCAACTTGTGCATGTGCTTGACGCTCCAGCCGCGCGCGCTGAACTCGGTGGCGAGCCAATCGAGCATTTCCGGGTGCGTCGGCAGTTGACCGCGGACGCCGAAATCACTCGGCGTCGCCACGATGCCGCGGCCAAAATGATGCTGCCAGAGCCGGTTGACCATGACGCGCGCCGTCAGCGGATGCGCCGGATCAACCAGCCAGCGTGCCAAGGCGGCGCGGCGGCCGGTCGTGTGCGGCGCGGGCGGCTCAATCGTTGGCCGAGTCTCTTGATATTTCGGCGACAGCACGAGCGGCCAGGCGGGCGGAATTTCCGGACCGCGCTGGTTCAGTTCGCCGCGTTCCAAAAGAAACGTCTTCGCGCTCGGTTCACGCTTGTCTTGCAGACCCATGGCGACCGGGAGCGGCGCCGGCTTGTGCGCGTCGAACTGCTGGAGTGTTTGCCGCAACTTCTCGTATTGGGCGCGGTCACTCTTGCTCATCAAGGCGACCGCGTCATTGGCCGTCACGGCGACCAGGCGCGCGGTCTGGTCCACAAGTTCGCGCTGGCGGGGCGTCCTGTTCGCCTCGGGAGTGCGATGGGCCGCGCGGGCTTCGTCGGCGATGCGTTCGAGCTTCGCATCGAATGCTTGGGCCCGATACGGCGCTTCCAGCCGCGCTTGTGCGTCGAGCGTCGGTTGGATCAGGGCTTGGTACTTTGCCTGTACTTCGGCGTGGGCAGCGCGCTCGTTCTTGGAGGCGACGGGCACATCCTTGCGAAATTCCGTCGGCGCGAAGAACGCTTGCACGCGATAGAAGTCGGCCTGCAAGATCGGCTCGAACTTGTGATCGTGGCAGCGGGCGCAGCCGAGGGTCAGGCCCATGAATGCCAGGCCCGCGGTGTCGGTCATGTCGTCGAGCGTGTTCTGCCGCCGCTGCGCCTGATTCGACGAATCGGTCATGTCCGGACCGAGAAGATTGAATCCCGTGGCGACGCGGGCATCGACATCGTCAGGGAAAAGCTCGTCCCCCGCGAGTTGTTCGAGCACAAAGCGATCGTACGGCTTGTCGGCATTGAAGGCGCGGATGACGTAATCGCGATAGCGCCAGGCATCGGGCCGAACCTCATCAAATTCGTAACCGTTGCTCTCCGCGAAGCGGGCCAGGTCGAGCCAGTGCCGGCCCCAGCGCTCGCCATAATGTGGCGAGGCGAGAAGCTGATCGATGAGTTTTTCCAAGATCGCTTGCCGTTTCGCGCTCGCCGCCTCCCACGCCGCAACGAACTCCTCGACCTCGTTCGGCGTCGGCGGCAGCCCGATCAAATCGAAGTACAAACGCCGCACCAGCGTGGCCGCATCGGCGGGCGGCGCCGGCGTCAGGCCCTGCTCTTCCACTTTGGCGAGGATGAACCGGTCGATGTCGTTCTTTGGCCAGTTAGATTGCTGGACCGCGGGCACGGTGGATCGCTGCGGCGCTTTCCACGCCCAATGTGCTTTCTTCTGCGGCGTAAGAATGGAGTCATCGGCGGCGAGCTGAAACGCAATCGCCGCGACCAAAAATCCGCCAATAATGCATGCACGCCACATGATCGTAATCCGATAGCGCTTGACTCGTTTAGAAGCTGTTTCAAAACGGGGACTGGCCCATTTGCCTTGTGGGGCCTGTCCCCGTTTTGAAACAGCTTCTTAGCGCACGCATCGAAGCGGCATGCGCTAAACGAGCCAGGGAAGCACAGAACCATTCTAACCAATCGTCACTCCTTCTCCACCACCCAAACGTTGCGGAAATACACCGGATCGCCGTGGTTTTGGAACTGGAGGACGCCCGGCGTGTCCTTCTCATCTTGGCCGCCGGGGGTCGAGCCCTTCAACTCGCGGTTCGTGTGGACCGCCACACCGTTGTGTTTGACCGTGACCTTAGCCGGTTCGACACGCTTGCCTTCTTTGAAGCGCGCTGCGGTGAAGTCGATGTCATAGGTCTGCCACGTCAGCGGCGGCAGGCACATGTTCACATCGGGGTCGAACTGCTGATAGAAGCCGCCGCATTCGTTGTTGAGCCCCTTGAGGCCGAAGCTGTCGAGGATTTGCAGCTCGTAGCGGTCTTGCAGATAGACGCCGCTGTTGGCCCGGCCCTGGCCGCCGGAGAGCGGCATGTACGGCAAGCGGAATTCCATGTGCAGCGTGAAGTCCTTGAACGCCTTCTTGCTCTTGGCGCCGTTGTTGAGCAGGTTGCCCTCGACGAGCTTGCCGCCGCTCCATTCCTTGGCGGACGCCTCGGTGCCGTCGAAAAGAATGACGGCGCCGGCAGGCGGTTTCAGGCCGACCGTGGGGCTTTGCCGAACGATATGCATGAGAGCGCCGCTCTTGTCGCCGATTCTTATATTCAAACAACCGGCGGTGATTTTGCCGGAGAAGTCCTTGCCGTTGACGATGACGCGTTCGTCCTCGGTGACGGCCTTGCCGGTCAGCTTGTTCTTGCCGTCCCAGCCGGCGCCGGCGAGACCGCCCGCAAGGATGTTGACGTCGAATTTGCCGTCGCCGCGGGCAATGAGATGGGCTCCCGTTTTTTCGCCGCCGAGTTCGCCGACGTATTCGCCCTGAATGGTGAAGTCGGGCCCGGCCTCCTTCGCGCTGGTGACGGCGATGCGTTTGGGTTTTTCCTTTTTCTCCTGCGACGCGAGTGGCGCCAACAGGAGTGCAACAACGGTGAACAATGCGACACAACATGCGAGCCAGGATTTCATGATGCACCTCGGTGGAATTAGCGAATTCTGGGTGGGAATCACTACTGTCCGGTTAACGTTCTTGACTTTTGGCGCAACCTACGCTGCAACAATGATCTAGGTTCGGCCATGACTGTTTTCGATTTCAATTTGGCCGTACATTTGAGCCATTCTTTCCGCCTCAACGCCTGGCGAGGGAT
>ORMF011195644.1_pt1 | contig 22136 bp, 21 predicted proteins | sample 1779871 | NCBI WGS metagenome assembly ORMF01 (sample SAMEA104232316, study PRJEB22302) | groundwater metagenome | biome: forest; feature: aquifer; material: groundwater | place: USA | collected 2011-08-07 | depth 5.4 m | reverse complement strand
TTTTTTCTCCTGCACTTTGGCGCGGCCTTTTGCGAGTAGCTCGCGGGAGCGTGATTGGTTTGGAGGAGTAGTTGGAGCAGGAGGCGCGGGCGCTTGTGTTTGCGGAGTAGACGCGGCTTGCGCCGCTTTTTCCACTTCTGCCGGATTGATTTGAGCCGTTTGTGGCTCCTGGGGGTCTTCCGCCATAGAGCCATTTTACCCCTAAACGGCTCACATGGGGCGGGCTTGACGACTTGACAAAAAGGTTGTGCGGGTGTATAATAAAAGTTAAAGTTTCTTGATTGCATTCAAGACCTCCTCGACGTTGCCAGTGTGTACCAAGAAAAAGTGCAGTTTACCTTTACCAAGATTTGCCCACAGGTTTCCAATTTCAGTTTTGTACGCCGTATCCGCATTGCTTATTCTGTCCTCTCCCTTCCACTCAAGTGCGGCAGTAGCGCCTTTTTTTGTCACGACGACAAAGTCCGGATAAAACTTGCCGCGCTTCCACCCCTGGATATAAAACGGGTCCACTTTCTCGCGGTTGCGCACCCAAAATTTGATATTAGGTAGTTTGTCGAGGTCGAGCCGCTCCACAAATTCCGACTCCTCGCCGTTGAGCGGGTCAATGCATTCGTACAGATTTTTATTAAACTCACGCGGTACCGGCTGCTTGAGCAGTATAGTATCGGGGAATGCGGCATCGGCCTTGACTCCTATTTTCTTTTTCTTAAGCAACACTTCAAATTTCTTTTGTGCATACTCCTCCAGCCGACTGACAATAAGCTCGCTCAACTTTTCTGCAAGCACGTAGCGATTGACGGAGAGTTCGGCCAGTGTCCATTTTTTTAGCAGGAAATCCAATACTTTTTCAAGAAAGGCGACTTTGTCCGTCCTCTCCAAAACGGCAAAACGCAATTTTTTGTCGAGCCATTGCATAAGCTCCGGCCTTGAGTATTTTTTATCCTTGTAGACAAGGTTGAGTGCTTGCGTTGCGCTCCGCGTCCATGCGTCCTCTTTGATATCTATAACGGCGCGACCATCGTTGTCGTAGTGGATTGCAAAATCGCAGGTGGGGTCTTGTTTTGCAAGCTCAAGATCCTCCACCAATCCCTCAAAAGTCAGCCGGTCGCCATCCTGTGCCATCATCGGCACTTTGAGTGTCGCCTGTATCGCTTTGCCTACCTCAAGCGGGTCTTTTTCTACCTTTTTACCGCCACCAATAACATCCTCGCGACTATATCCGTTCTGCTCTAGGCCACCTATTACTTCCTCGGCCGCCTCGTTGAAGTTACGAGCCGAGGCAAAGATATAGCTCCGATTCAATTCCTCTTGCGGCTTTCGTTTAGCCTGCGGCATGCGTATCACACGCCCGATAATCTGCTCGACTGCGATGCGCGCACCAAGATTCGCGACCGAGACAAGCACATAGGCAAACGAGCAGTCCCAGCCTTCCGCCAGGGCACTTACTGTAATGATGTAGCGCACTTCGCACGAGCGGCTCATCAAGTCCACCCCGTCTATCTCGTTTTTCTTAGAAGTTTTTATCGCAATTTGTTCCTCGGGGATTTTACGCTCAAGCAAAAAAACTTTTATCGAATCCACCGTCACGCTTGTATCACCCGTATCTGCCTGTGCCTGCAAAAGCGCGATAGGGCGCAAGTACTCGCCTTTGAGTTTCTTGGCAGTTTTCTCAAGCTCTTTTCGCTTCTCTATGCCGTTTTCGAGCGCATTTTGCCATCGAACCGCGCTCTCAAGTACGAGCGGTATCTTGACCATCTGCTCTGACTTAAGCTCGGATGCGTTTATATCTACGAGGATGTTGCTTACGCTCCGCGGAGTAGCACTGTACTCAATAACAAAACTCGGATTGAGGTCTTTGAGAAAATCAACGGATAATTTTGACGTGGTTTTATGCCCTTCGTCGACGACCACCAGCGGGTTGCTCATACGCACTACGTTTGCAAGTGAGTTAATGACAGTACCTTCGCTGTCGCGCTCCATAAAGTCAGTTTCTTCAATATTTTGGAAATGGTCGAGAAGCGCGCCGTTTTCTTGGTACACCTTATATTTGTTTTGCTTCGCCTTTTCCTTTCTAAAAGCATCGAGGCTCGAAATGATAACGCACAGGTTGTCGTCGATATCCTCTTTGCGTATCGCCAACGCTTCCTCGTTCGAGAAAACTTTCACATTATTATCAAACGACTCGTCCAGTAGCCGCCGGTGCCAGTCTTTGCGGTCTTTAAATTTCTTGAGTGTCTGCGTCTTAATAGCTTCAGATGGCGTAAACCAAAGCACAATCCCGCGGTCGAGCTTGTCTTGCAGGGCGATGCTCATTATTTTTTCTACCGCTTGACATCCCACGAGAGTTTTGCCGCCGCCAGTCGGTATTTTGACGCAAACAAAAGGCACCTCGCCAAACGAGTCCGACTGATATGGCTTCTCTGTCACATACATGAAGGCGCGCTTGGGGCCGTGTTTCCGCAGTTCTTGCAGGAAGTTCTCAAGCTGTTCTATGGCTTTCTTTTGGTATCGTTTGAGTTCCATAATCACAATAACTTATCTTGAAGACTTTTAATTGCATCCAATAGTTTATTTCTCATATTCTTGTTAATTGCCAGTACATTTTTTCCGTCCTCAATAATTTCTCTCTTTATACAGCCATCCATGAAGTCAGCTACTAGCTTAAAATCGACTTTTTTGATTAAACCAGAGTTGCTTTTAAATAAATGTCTAATTTCATCCCTGTGGTTTATCCAGGTTTGAGTTAATGGCGACACATGCTTTTGCGTTAAATCAATCTGCATTTCAATACTAGCCCATCTTTTAATTTCTTCCTGAGCTTCCGACTGATTGTCAAAGATAAGTTTCATCATCAATAAATTGAACTTCATCGGGCCATAAAGCTTTTCACTTCGACTGTCCTCTCTGCTCTTTCGTGCTAAATACCAGTTGACTCCACCAGTAAATATAGCGGCCAGAAATCCTGAGCCTAAAACAATAGCAGTAACTGTTGGCCAATCGATGCTGTAAATTGAGGATAAAATTGAAGTTGCCATATTAATAAACTTTTACTTCGTAGGGTATCTGCTTGAATACCACGTTGTACTCCGCGAGCTCCGATTCGTCCAGCGTGCATCTGTCGGCATACACTATTTTCTTGCTATCCGTTTTTTCAAGCTTTTTCAAAAAAGATTTATCAAGGTCATTTTTGTGAGGCTCTTTGTATATCAGATAGTATTCCGTGCCGTTCTGCTCGCCGATATAATTTGCCTTTACTTTAGCGTGGTCGATATTGGTCTGCGTCTCGGTAAAATAAATGTAGGTCGCAAATTGCTTGAAGTCGCACGTTTCCTCTATCTGTCCGCGCTCGTTGAAAAGAGGCTTGTCGAGTTCGCAGTACTCAAATCCGTCTTTATACCCATACTTTTTAATCGCCCGCTTAACCCGCTCTGCGGTAATATCTTTCGCCACATTATCCTCCATCTCGACGAGAATAAACTTCCGATTCCCGCCATCTTCCTTGTTCAAATCCAAAACCGCATGGCCGGTAGTCCCAGAGCCGGCGAATGAGTCGAGTACAATATCATCTTGTCCAATAATCATTTTTAATAAATGCTTGATAAGTGATATCGGTTTTGGAGTTGTAAAAGTTTCTGGTACACCAAAAATCTCATTATTCACTTCCGTTCTCGCAGATTGAGAAGTTCCTTGCTCGTCAATAAGATTGTTAAAAACAGCCTCTCTTATTTCTTCCCCTTCATATTTTTTAATATAAACAGTTCCATTGCTTAGTTCCAAGTAATTATTTTTTTCCAATTCTTCCGCTTTTGCTTTGCCGATTTTCCATCTACGACCAGAGTGAGGTTTAACACCTAAAATTTCAAATTTCATCGTTTCTCTAGCATATTGTCCTGCGTCGCTGGTTTCTATCCCAACGCGACGATAAGTCCCTCGTTCATCTGTATATGAATAGATAGCGTCCTCAAGTAGTCTTTTACTAAAAACTGCGCCACTTTTTTGATAACAAATAATATACTCTGTTATGATACTGACGTTTTTTGCCGTGCTTGTAACAGTTCCTTTCTTTTTCCAAATAAATGTCGTGATGAAATTTTCTTCGCCAAAAATCTCATCCATCACACCGCGCAGATTGCAGTGCTCGTTGTCGTCTATGGAAACAAAAATTGCTCCATCGTCGGCAAGCAGATCTCGCAACAACTTCAGGCGTGGATACATCATGCAGAGCCATTTGTCATGGCGGGTTAGGTCGTCCAACTTTACAGTCTTTTCGAGCCACTGTTTTATTTTTGGCGAGTTTACCTTGTCGTTATAAACCCATCCCTCGTTGCCGGTATTGTAGGGTGGGTCAATGTAGATACATTTGACCTTGCCGACATAGTACGGCATGAGTGCCTTGAGCGCCTCAAGGTTATCGCCGTGGACTATGAGATTTTGCGATGTCCCGACCGAAGCGGCCTTTATTTTCTTGAGCAACTTAAAAGGCACCTCCTTGTCGTGATTCACCACCGCCTGTTTTCCTATCCAGTTTAAAGTCGCCACAGTGCTTTTAGACTAACAAATATGAAGCCTTACGACCACCAGCTCTGGCTTTTTTGTTGGTCAGATAATATTTCAAAATGGAATATCGGCAAAATCATTTTCAACTTCTCTCGGGGAACTGGGGGAGTCCAAGAATGCTTCACCTCTTGAAATCAGGTCAAAGTAAGTGAGTACTTCTATACCATGAAGTGAGTTATTTAGCTTTCTAAGTCCCTCTTTTTTTGGATTAGACCAAGTTTCACTTTGTCCTATAAGAACGTAGGCGCGCGGTTTAAGGAGAGAGACTTTTTTCGAATATTTAGTTTCTATAGCCTTTTCAATCTCTAAACGCAACCTGTCTACTTCGCAAAGATAATTTACGACCTGACCAATTGCATGATTAGATGCAGTTGTCCAAACCCAGCAGCCCGCGCGAGATGTGTCTTCCGAAATAACTCCATCGGAAGGAAGTTTGATTTCGAGAATATCAACAAAGCCGTCAACTGTTGGAAAAATAAAGTCCGGCATTACACCCGTTATATTTATTTTTTGTTTTTCAATTGGGGTTTGATAATTTGACCCAAAAAGCCAATTATTCTTGAAAATCCACGATTGCCACGAATCATGCCCCTTGGTTTCAGGAAAACTTCCCTTCAATCTCGCCTTTAGTTCTGTGATTACTTTCCGCCGCTGGATTTGGAGATGCCCGAAGATAATTTTATCTGCAAGATTCGGATCTTTCTGATTTAAAATATCCCAGAAATCATTTGAATATCCCTTGGTTAAAAGTTGTTCTAGTATGGATTTTTTATTCTTATCGTCGAGAATAATTGCTTTATCCTTCTCGACCGTAATATATTCATGACTGCCGTACTTGATGCCATCTTTGGCAATGCTTTCTCTAGAGCGAACCTCTTCCAGTAACTTTTTCAACGCATCGGTCGATACCGGTATCTCAATTTTCTCCATTGGCGCAAGAGCATGATTCTTGAAACTGCTATGTTTTAAACCTTTCCACTCGTTTTTTCGGTCTTTTCTAAATTTCACGATACTTCCGCTGACTCCCTTCGGGTGCAGAGTCGGGTTGAACTGAACAATCGTCTCGGGTGTTCGTTCAAGTAGAACAGGCGTCGACTTTGCGACGCCCACACCAACGGATTTAGTTTTTATCTCATTTTCGCTCATATTTATTTAAAATCATCCCACAAATATTCATTTTTGGGAAATCCAACCCCGCGCCCCCTGCCCGAGCCTTGCTACTACCCCCCGCAAAAAAGAAAGAAAGGCCTGCCTGCTTGCAGGCATGGCGAAGACGGCAGGGAGCGCGGGGAGGCTCGATGCCCGCCGTCCTCGGCGGGCGGGCGCCGAGTCCTCGAGGCGCTCTAGCGCGCCTCTGGCGCGCGAGTGATGGTTCTCACTCCGGATGTCGGCTAAAATAGGTACGAGCTAAATGGTAGACTTGAGCCAGTAGCAGGACAGGGTCGGTTTTTGAAAAATTGGCGCGCGGAGCGAAGCTCCCTATAAGGTTTACAATGCAAAATTGGGGGGTTTACAATGTCCTAAAGAGGGGTTTACAATGTTCTGTATGAGAAGACTTGAGCCAGAAGTAGGAAATTTTATACTCGAGAATGTCGCAGAACACCCGGACGACATAGTCTCCATTGTATCAGAGCATTTCAATTTCTCCCGTCAAAGAGCACATACCTACGTAACACGAGAGGTCGCGAAGGGGAATTTAATTAAAACAGGACAGACTCGAGCGACGCGATATTTCCGCGCTGGCGGTAAACGTATCGAGTTTAATTTGAAGCTGGCTAATCTTTCGGAAGACAAAGTGTGGTCTGACTACATCAAACCAATGGTTCTCCAGTACCCGGAAAATATATACAGAATTTGTGCTTACGGATTCACAGAAATTTTAAACAACGCCATTGACCACTCGGGCGGTACAAGTGTGTATGTGAACATGCATATTGAGAACAATGTTCTACATTTCACTATCATGGACAATGGAATAGGGATTTTTCAGAAAATAAAGACTGCACTCAATTTGGAGTCCGCAAGAGAAGCGATCCTTCACCTTTCGAAAGGGAAATTTACTACAGATCCGTCAAAACATACAGGCGAAGGTATTTTCTTTACTTCAAGAATTTTTGATAAATTCTCGATTTTATCAGACGAGATGTACTATACTTTCGACAAAAGAGACTGGTTCTTGTCCCCCGAAAAACAAGAAAGTTTCGGGGATGGAACATCAATAGAAATGCATATATCTTTGGATTCAAAAATAACCCCAAAAGAAGTCATGGATAAATATTCAGACATAGAAATTGGTTTTACAAAGACCGTGGTTGCTGTGGCACTTAGCGCTGATCCTCAGGACCCGCATGTGTCCAGGTCTCAAGCGAAAAGATTGATGATGGGCCTCGAAAAATTCAGACATGTGGTTCTAGATTTTAAAGGAGTTGAATCTGTGGGTCAGGCGTTTGTTGACCAAATATTTCGTGTTTTCCAAAACGAAAACCCCGCAATAAAGATTCAATACTTTAATGCCACTAAGGAGGTAGACGAAATGATTAAGAGAGGACTGGCCGAGAAGTCAACATCTGAAGCTGGATAGGAATTGATGATGAATTGTCAAAATTATGCATAGATACTTCCTCTACGCTCGCAAAAGCACCGACGCCGAGCGCCAGCGCGGCACTATCGCGCATATCCAAACCTACGACCGCAGCTACTATCCGCAGGACAATGTTTTGCTGATGTCGGTCGAGTTCGGCATGGCCAATCAGTATGTGCGCGACCTAAGCTCCAACACCTCGCGCGGTTTGCGCCAAAAAGCCAAGCGCGGCGAGTTCCCCGGCACCGCGCCGGTGGGCTACCGCAACAATCCGCGCACCAAGCTCATCGTGGTGGACAAAAAGAAAGCTCCGGTCGTACACGCCGCCTTTGAGCTCTATGCCAAAGGCGAGTCGCGGTTGGAGGATATATTAAATTTTCTTTACGACAACGGCGTGCGCAGTTGGTACGGCAACCGCATGCACAAATCCCAATTATCCACACTTCCACTCAGTGTCTAACAAACGGGGTCCTTTACAACCCGTTTGGAGCGCGACGCCGGCTCGTGGCTCGAACCCATGCGCAAGTGGGTAACCGAGGCTCAACAGCTTGCTCAAACCGCAAACGGAGCAGACCTCCCCTCCAAAAAATCCTCCCTCCAAAACATCTTCGGCTCGAACCTGTCTTTGCAGAACAAAAAAGTTTCGGGAACGGCCAAAACACCCTACGCGGAGCTCCGCTCCGCGCGCGCCAATTTTTCAAAAACCGACCCTCTCCAACTCCGGGCTGGGAGACATGGATTCGAACCATGATTCACGGCTTCAAAGGCCGCTGTCCTACCATTAGACGATCTCCCAATATTTCTGCAACACAACTAGACAATATCAAATTATTGCTATTTTTGCTCGCCCAGCGCGCGGTACAACGCAAGCTCCATCGGGATTTGCGGGAGCGGGGCGCGGTTCATTTCTATAAGAGCAGTGAGGAGCTCGGCGAGCAGGGCGGCGTTTATAGCAAGACCGGTTTTAGAAAGATTTTGCAAAAACGCGAGATCGTCCTCGCCGAACTGTCCCTCAAGCTCTTCTTTTAATTTTGGCGCAAAGCGCAGCAGCAACACCGCGCGAACTTTGGTAACCGCGAGGAGCGCAAATACTTTCGGCTCCGAGCCGCCGCCGGTCGCTTTATGAAACACGCCGAGCGCGGCTTCTATATTTTTTTCCGCGAGCGACTGTAAAAAAGAGTTGACCAGCTCGCCGCGCGGCGCGCCCACCACCGAACCTATCTCCTCTTCGGTCAGCTTGTTGTCTTTGGATACCGTGAGCACTTTCTGCAAAATGCCCTGCACATCACGGAACGACCCCTCGCCCATCAGCGCTATCAGCTCCGCGCCGGTGGGCGAAAGCGTGGCTCCCTCTTTTTTGGCGATGTCGAGCACCATCTTTTTGAGCGTTTCGTGCGAGGGCTTTTTAAAGCTAAAGGTCTGGCACCGCGAGGTGATAGTATCCGGCACGCGGTCGAGCTCGGTCGTGGCAAGCACAAAGATGACATGAGCCGGCGGCTCCTCCAGTGTTTTGAGCAAAGCGCCCCACGCGTCGCGGGTCAGCGCGTGCGCTTCGTCGATTATGTAAAACTTGTATTTTGAGTTAAACGGCAGAGTAGAAACGCCGTTGCGCAGCTCGCGTATCTCATCGATGCCGCGGTTGCTGGCGGCGTCCATCTCGTAGATATCCTGCTCGTCGGTATTAAGCGAGCGCGCCAAAATCCGCGCCATCGACGTTTTGCCGGTGCCGCGTCCGCCGGCAAAGAGGTATGCGTGGGCTATTTTGCCGCCTTTGACCGCCGCCTCCAATACGGAAACGACCTCCGCCTGCCCGCGCACATCCACAAAGGTATGCGGCCGGTACTTGCGGTACAGGGCCATCGGCGCGCGCTCTAAATCACTCCCCTTTTTCATTGTTTTTAAGTATATACTCTTCCACCAAACGCTCCACCTCCGCCGCATCCTTGGCCTCCATCAGCTTAACGCGGAGTTCTTTTGCGCCGGGGAAGCCCTCGCAATACGCCTTGAAGTGCTTTTTCATAATCGCGAAGCTTTTTATATCGCCCAGCAGCTCTTCAAATAGTTTGGTGTGTTCCGTTAAAACCCGCAACCTCGCCTCAACCGTCATATTCCTTAATTCGTACGAATTAGAGAATAACCATGGGTTACCGAACACTGCTCTGCCAAGCATTGCACCGTCTGCGCCGGATTCTTTTACTTTTTGTTCGGCGTCTTCCAAATCTTTAAGATCCCCATTGCCGATGATAAGAGTTTTTGACCCGAGCTCGTTGCGGATTTCGACCGCGCGCTTAACTCTCTCCCAGCGCGCGGGGACTTTGGACATCTCTTTGCGCGTCCGCGCATGGAGCACAATTGCGGCAGGCTCGGCGGCAAGCAGCGCGGGCAACCACTCCTCCAAAACATCTTTGTTGTACCCGAGCCGCGTTTTAACGCTCACCGGCAAGCGTGGCGCGCCGCGCTTGGCGGCGGCGATAAGCTCCGCTGCACACTCCGGGTTGAGTATCAACTTTGCTCCGGCGTTCTGTTTTTCTATCGTTTTATCCGGACACCCCATGTTGATATCCACGCCGTCGAACCCCAACTCCTGTGCAAGAGCGGCGACTTTTTCCATATGCTCCGGCGTCGAGGTAAAAAACTGCGCCACTATCGGCCGCTCTGCGTCGGTAAAAATCAAATCGCGCATAAGTTTGGCGCGCCCCTCCTCGCCTGCCCTGCATAGGCCGTCGGCGGAAACAAACTCAGTGTAGGTCACATACGGAGCACCTCCATCGGAGTACTTGGCGATTATCCGGCGAAAAGCCGCGTCAGTAACATTCGCCAAAGGCGCTAATACAAAAAACGGCTTCGGTAATTTTTCCCAAAAGTTATTCATTACCTTAGTTTGTAATAAAGTTTGTCGCCGAAGCGCAAATCTAAATACTGGAAGTCGCCGAGTTTGCGCGCCGCCATCGGCCCGGAGGTCATCGCCAAGGTAAGCCGCTCAAACACGTCTCCACCCTGATCAACAAGCGCAAACATAAGCGTAAAGCCGTCCGCAAACCGCACCCGTACATCTTTTACCTCATCGACGGTAACTGCGGCGACCTTTTCTCCCGGTAGTTTTTGCGCTATCGCGTCTACCAGCGCAGAAAGCGCCTGAAACTCCGGCGGCGTCAAAAATTGTTTGGGGAGCGTATCGCCGGCTTGCCCTGAGCTGGTCGAATGGGTCGTTGAACCGTAATAACTCAGGTACACCGGCTCGGAAAAAGTCGGCGCATCAGTATACGCGACGCCGTTTTCATCCATAAACAAACACCGGTTGTCTTGCGAACACAAAAGGGCGCGCGGTTCTCTCTCAACGAGGTTTATTGCAACGGTGTGAAAGTCCGACGCGTGCACGTCGGCGCTTGCAAGCACCGGATATTCTTTTATAAGGTCGGCGGCGATTTTTTGTCTTGGATACAAAAAAATATTGCTCTTGGAAAAGACGTACCAATACTCGCCCGTCAGGCGATCGCTCACAAAAGCCTCAACGGTGCGGGGCGAGAGCGTCCGCGCGCCGCTTACCGCAACGTCTTTTATCTGCAGGGATGACAAGTAGGTCAGACCTACTAAACAAGACAACACAACGAGAACAGATACCACAAAAACAACGGCGAGGCGCACCCTACGACGGCGCTTGCGTAATCGCAGTCTTGACTCCGGCAGTTCTACGCGGGCCATAGTTATTTGGAAATCTTGTCTTTTCCTAAGTAGGGGCGGAGAACCTCGGGGACCGTAATCGAGCCGTCTTCGTTTTGATTGTTTTCGATGATTGAAATAAGGATGCGGGGTGTGGCAAGTGCGGTGTTGTTGAGCGAGTGCGCGTATTGCATCGCGCCCGAGTCATCGCGGTAGCGGATATTGAGCCGGCGCGTTTGGAAGTCGTGAAAGTACGACGATGAGTGCGTCTCGCGGTACTTGCTTTCGCTGGGCACCCAAGTTTCGATATCGTATTTTTTGACCTGCCCAAGCCCCAAGTCGCCGCCGCAGTTGATGACAACGTGATACGGAAGCTCAAGCGCCTGCAGAAGCTCCTCGGCGTTTTTTGTCAGCTCCTCGTGCAAGCGCACCGACTCCTCATGGCTCGCCTCGCACAGCACCACCTGCTCAAACTTAAAGAACTCGTGCACGCGCATCAGCCCCTTGGTGTCTTTGCCATGGCTCCCCGCCTCGCGCCGAAAGCACGGCGAAAAGGAAACAAATTTGAGTGGCAAATCTTTTTTGTCCAAAGTCTCGTTCATGTGGTAGGCCATGGTCGCCACCTCGCCGGTGCCCGCCAAAAAGTCGCCGTCCTGCGTTTTGTACAAATCCTCCTCGCCCTGCGGCAGGTAGCCAGTGCCGAGGAAGGCGACGCGCTTAACCAGCGACGGCACCAACATCGGCGTAAAGCCTCCTTTTTTGACAAAGTGGTCCATCACAAAGTTCCACACCGCGTAGTTGAGAAGAGCGCCGTCGCCTTTTAAAATATATCCCCGGAACCCGGACACCTTAGTACCGCGTTCAAAGTCGGCCATGCCGAGCGCCTGCATCAGGTCGACATGGCTACGCGGATTTTTGATATCGGGCTTGTTTCCCCAAGTGCGCACCTCGACATTGTCGGCATCCGACGCGCCATCCGGCACCGACAGGTCGGGCAGGTTCGGCACTTGCACCATCAGCAACTGCCACTCGTGCTCAACCTCTTGCAGCTCTTTTTCTTTCTTCTGCAGATTTTCTTTCAGCCGCTTCATTTGCGCGATAAGGTCGACGCGCTCTCCGGGGTTGGCGTTAACCACGGCGTTATTGGTCTCGTTTTGTTTGGCGCGCATGTTTTCGACCTCGGTCAAAATATTGCGCCGCTTGTCATCAACCGCAAGCAGTTTATTGATATCAATGGTGAGGTGCTTCTTTTTGGCGCCTGCCGCAATAAGATCGGCGTTCTCGCGGATAAATTTAATATCGAGCATATAAAAAATAATACCTTAAATATACTGTTCCGAAAAGGAGACCTGTGGTACTATGCCTTTCAGAAACAACGGACGGAGAGAAGTTATGATAGTCACAGACCTGCCTGAGGGATCGCCGTTACATCATATCGTCCTAATGGCCGATGTTCGTTACGCAAAAACTATGGAAAAGCTTCAAGGAGTCTGCGAACGCATTAATTTGCGAAAAGTAACCCGTATACAAAAGAAAGAGTTGCAGTCCGCAATTTTACGAAGAACACGTTACCTACATACAGAACGGATGAAATTTATGCGCAAAGCTTTGTTGCGCTTCGGCCTTGCGGTCGACCCAAATACAACAATAGTAGTACACAGAAGCCGCACCTAGTGTGCGGCTTTTTCTTTTCCTTTGTCTTATTCTACCATTCGTTCGAATAGGCGAATATAAATTAGAGGGTGTCGAGGGCGGATTTGGTTATTCGATGAAGAGGTTGTTTTAGGGAGTAGTCAATACGGAGGCCGAACTGCTCCCGCTCCACAAGTTCAGCAGCAAAGAGCACGCCGAGGTGTTTTGAAGTTGCTTTGAACGAGAGCTTGATTTCTTGCGAGATAGCGCTCGGGGTAGAGTGTCCGACTTTGCGCAAGTGCGCGACAATGGCCATGCGTCGCCGGTTTGCCAGCGCCTTTAAAATCTTTTCTGTTTCCCGCACTTTATCCATAATTGTTTTTATTCTACCATTCGAGCGAATAAGCGAACAGACAGGGTGAGGAGGATTTTGTGGATTAGAATGGTTGCATGTCTTCCGAGGATAACTTCCCTATACGCCGACTGTCGCCGAGGGACTTTCCGCCGCTTTTAAAGGAGATTCCGGATAAGCCGAAAGTTTTATATGTCCGCGGCGAGTTGCCGCCCAAAGGACATTTGTACCTGTGCGTGGTCGGCTCGCGCGCCACTTCTCTCTATGGCCGGCGCGTCTGCCAACAGCTTATCGCCGGCCTTGCCGGATACCCCGTGGCGATAGTGTCCGGCATGGCGCTCGGCATCGACTCCGAGGCGCACAAAGCCGCGATGGACGTCGGACTGCATACGGTGGCGGTTTTGCCCTCGTCGTTGGACGATGCTTCTATATATCCATCAACTAACAAACCAGTCGCACAGCGTATCTTGGCGCGCGGCGGCGCGCTTATAAGCGAGGACAAGGGTCCGCACAAAGCGGCGATATACGACTTCCCCAAACGCAACCGCATCAGCGCAGGCATGTGCACGGCCGCATTGATAATAGAAGCGGGAGAAAAGTCCGGCACGCTTATTACCGCGCGGCTCGCGCTCGACTACAACCGCGAGGTACTCGCTATCCCCCACGAGCTCGGGCGCGAAACCGGCGCCGGCGTCAACCGCCTCATCCGCGAGGGCGCTACGCTGGTGCGCACCGCGGACGACATTTTGCAGGCGCTCGGCATCAAACCGCTCGACACGCCAAAGCAGGCGGCGCTCCCGACCGACCTCAGCGAGCCGGAGGCAAAAGTCCTGCACACGCTCGTCGAGGCGTTGGTGCGCGACGAGCTGATAGAAAATTCCGGCCTCTCCGCGCAGGAGGCAAACATCGCGCTCTCTTCCCTTTTAATCCGCGGACTCATTGTCGAGAGGCTTGGCAAAATAGAAAGGGTGTAGTACGGTGCAAACAGAGGTTCACAAGGGCGAGATGGAGATATAGTAATGAAAAAGCGATATGAGCCGCGGTTTGCAAAGATTTACCTTGGTGGAGCATCTCAACCGGAAGAACAACCTGTAGAAGTTCTCGAAGAAAATCCGGTAAAAAATACAGTGGCTCTGCGGCGGCACTATGGACCATCCACAATGCTTTCGGAGAACTCAAAAAGGACAAGGGTGACGCAGGACGCAGACTTCAACATCGGCGGCAAGCGCTCCCCGTTCCCGGCGCCGACGGAAGATTGTCCGTTCGACATCATCGCGTACATCGCACGCGAAGCGTACGAGAAACCGTTCAACAAAATAGCCACAGCCTAACCTTCGACCGGCATCTTTTGATGCCGGTTTTTTCTTGCACACATCCCGCCTTGCCGTTCGGGCAGGTTGACATATGGTACGCTGATACGGTATCAATGCATTTCAAACTATGAAGTTAGTAATCGTCGAGTCACCTGCGAAAGCAAAGACAATTGAAAAGTATTTGAAAGAAATCGATAAGTCGGGCGACTTTGTCGTGCGCGCCTCGGTGGGCCACGTGCGCGACCTGCCGAAGAGCAATAAAAAAGCGATCGACATCCCCGGAGGATTTATCCCCAACTACGAGGTCGTGCCCGGCAAACAAAAAGTGATACACGAGCTCCGGGAGCTATCGGAAAAAGCCGACGAAGTCATACTGGCGACCGACCCCGACCGCGAGGGCGAGGCTATCGCCTGGCATATCGGCGAGGAACTTGGTCTCAAAAAGCCCGAGCGCATTGTTTTTAACGAAATCACCAAGGAGGCCATTGCCGAGGCCTTGGCGCACCCGCGCCTTATAGACCAAAACTTGCGGTACGCGCAGGAGGCGCGGCGCGTGCTCGATCGCCTGGTGGGCTACGACCTGTCGGGTCTTATTTGGAAGAAGGTGCGCTACGGTCTCTCCGCGGGGCGCGTGCAGTCGCCGGCGCTGCGGATACTCATGGAACGCGAGCGCGAGATACGCGCGTTTGTGCCGGAGACTTTTTACGTTATCACCGCGCAGACAAACACCGCCAAAAAAGAACCCCTGACCTTGACCTGCAGCGAGGAGCCGCGTGACCCCGACGCAAAGGTCGGGGCAGGTAAAAAACGTGTCGAGGAAATTATTGCGGCGGTTAAAACAGACGGCCTTACAATAAGCGATGTTTCAGAGACCGCAAGCTCGCGCACGACGCGCCCGCCGTTTACCACCTCGACGCTCCAGCAGATCGCCAGCTCGCGCCTTGGACTTTCGCCGTCAAACACCATGCGCATCGCGCAAAAACTGTACGAAGCGGGGAATATCACCTACATGCGCACCGACAGCCCCAACCTCGGCAAAGCTGCCGCTGGGGCAATACTCGGGATGGTAGAAAAGGAGTACGGCAAGGAGTATGCGCAGGCGCACACCTTTGCGCAAAAATCCAAAAACGCGCAGGAGGCGCATGAAGCCATACGTCCGGCTCATATCGAAAAAAAGTCGGCCGGAACGACTCCGGAACAGAAAAAACTCTACGAGCTTATTTGGGCGCGCGCGATAGCATCGCAGATGGCTGACGCTAAAATACTCCGCAGTAAGATTGTCGCCAACGTTCGGACATCGGATGTCCCTGATTTCGTAGCCACCGGCTCGCGCGTTATTTTTGACGGATGGCTTAAGGCCGACCCGTATGCGCGCGGCGAGGATGTTGAACTGCCAAAAGTGGAAAAAGACGAGAAGCTTGCGGTTAAAGACGTAAGCGCCGAAGAAAAACAGACCACGCCGCCGCCGCGTTACACCGAGGCGGGGCTCATTAAAGAGCTCGAGAAGCGCGGCATCGGACGCCCGAGCACCTACGCCAGCATCATGAAGACGCTAGACGCGCGCGGCTATGTGGAAAAAGAGGGCCGGAGCCTCAAACCAACCGACACCGGCGACGTGGTGTCGAGCTTCCTCGAAGAGTACTTCCCCACTTACATCAGCGATACCTTTACCGCCGAAATGGAGGACGAGCTCGACGAAATTGCCGACGGCAAACGCGAGTACACCAAGACTCTGCGCGATTTTTACGGACCGTTCCAAAAAGAAGTAAAAAAGAAAGACAAAGAAGCTGGCAAGCTTACCAATATCGGTGTTGCGCCGGCGGAGTTTACATGTCCGGTCTGCGGCTCGGGCATGGTGTTCAAGCTGTCGCGCCAGGGCAAGTTTATGTCGTGCGACCGCTTCCCCGAGTGCACCGGCGCGCGCACCGCATTGGGCGAAGTCATTTCCAACGAACCGGCAAAACCAATAGGCGTGCATCCGGACTCCGGCGAAAATATTTATGTGCTCAGCGGGCGCTTCGGTCCGTATGTACAGCTCGGCGACCCCGTAAAGTCCGCCAAAGGCGGACGGGGCAAGAATGCCAAGGCAAATAAATTGAGACGTTCTTCTATTCCGAAAGAAAAAGATCCGGCAACCGTGACCGTCGAGGACGCGGCAGTATACCTGTCGCTCCCGCGCGTGCTTGGCGAACATCCGGATACCAAAGAGCAAATTGTGGCAAATATCGGACGCTTTGGTCCCTACATAGCGCACCACACCAAACCTAAGGCAGACTTCCGCTCGCTGAAAAAAGACGACGTGTACGAAATCGAGCTCCCGAGAGCGCTCGAAATTTTAAAAGAAGAAAAAAAGCGCCGCGGCTTCGCGCGAAAAGCAAAAGTGGTGACGTAGAGGCACTTGACCTTTAGACAGAGGGGCATATACTGAATGTACACATTGGCTTCGGCCTCCGAGAGCCCCGCACAAGCGGGGCTCGTCTCGTATTAAAGCAAGCTTTTTATCTCACGGATCACGTGCACAAAAAATTCTTTCGGCATCATACCTACTTTGCGGACTAGCCGCTTGCGGTCATAGGCTCTCATTTGGAGCAGGAGCGCTTCGCTCTCTACACCATCAAATACAAAACGATATCTAAACCCGCCCTCGCGCAGTTTGGTGGTAAGCGGAATACCCCAAAACATATCGGGAGTAAAACGTCTGACTACAAGTATAGGTCTGCTGAAATCGTTTGTTTGGGAATGCTGTTCTGAACCAATATTCACTCCTATCGAGCACCACCAAATTTCACGCTCATGGAAATCAACGTCCTTTTGCGCCGTATCGAGATGCTTTTTCTCTTTATTCCACCGGTCAAAATCTTTTTGCATATTGCGGAATATTTTACCACAGAGAAATGGTGAGTCGCACGAAAAAAGAAAAAGAAATAAAAAAAAGCCCCTACAACTGTAGGGGAATCTAGTGCGTGGGCACTTTTTCGCGTTTACCCGGAGCGCCAGCTTTTGGCGGCGGATCACCGACTGGCTCTGGATCAGGAATGGGACTTCGAGGTTTGCTCGGCTCTTGCCAGAACGAAACCGTCTTGATGTCCCCAATCATGGTCGGTACACCGGGAAGCATGGTCGACGTGCCGGGCGGGCCGTCCTTATAACGGCTGAAGATTATTCTGTCAGATGCAAGAAATTTTACGTATCCAACTTCTTCGAGCTTACTCTCCAACACTGCACCCTCAATTTTGACTTGAGCGCCGGAGGCCAGTGCTTCTTCAAGTGCTTTGCGGACATCCGTCCGTGGCTTGCTATAGGGCATAGTCGACCTCGCTTTGTGCTGAACTTACATCACCTTACGACAAAGATATATCTCGTGTCAAAACGCTTTAAAAGGTACACTGGCTATATGGAGAGTGTTAAGGAAATACTGACCAAGATGGGGGCGCCGACTAAGGAAGACCTTGCGCTGGTCGAGAAAGCTTACAATTTTGCCGCGGAGGCGCACAAGGACCACAAGCGCTTCAGCGGTGAGCCGTATCTCGTGCACCTGGTCGAAACCGCCAAAGGGCTCGCGGGGCTGGGTATGGGCGCCAAGACCGTGGCGGCCGGCCTCTTGCACGACTCGATAGAAGACGCCAACATCAAACCGAAAACGATAGAAGCCGAGTTCGGCAAAGAAATCCGCTTTTTAGTCGAAGGGGTCACCAAGCTCGGGCGGCTCAAATACCGCGGAGCGGAACGGCATCGTGAGTCTCTGCGCAAACTCCTTGTTGCAACCGGCAAAGATGCGCGGGTGCTTATCATAAAACTGATGGACCGCCTGCACAACATGCGCACCCTCCGCCATGTGCCTGAAGAAAAGCGCAGGCGTATCGCTCTGGAAACCCTGGAGATCTACGCCGCTATCGCCCACCGGCTCGGTATGGGCATGGTCCGCCGGCAACTGGAAGACCTTGCTTTTGAAAACGCTTTTCCGGCGGAATTCGCCGAAACAAAAAAACTTTTGGCGGAGCGCTCCAAAGAAACGTTCGAGCGACTGGAAAAGATGTCGCGCGCACTTCGTAAAGAGATTGCCAAAGAAGGTATAACCGGATTCCACAGCGACTACCGGGTCAAAGGCCTCTATAGTTTGTGGAGGAAACTCGAGCGCAAGGAAGGTGATATAGATAAAATTTATGATATCGCCGCCCTACGCGTTATCGTCAAAGATGTCCCCGACTGCTATCGCGTGCTGGGCATGGTTAATAATTTGTGGCAGCCTCTGCCGAATAAAATTAAAGACTACATCGCCTTCCCCAAACCGAACGGCTACCAGAGCCTGCACACCACTGTCTTTTCCGGCGACGGCGGCATTGTGGAGGTGCAAATACGCACTGAGGAGATGCATCGCGAGGCGGAGTTCGGCATAACCGCGCACGTTATATACAAGGAGGGCGACGGGAAACAACTCGCCTCGCCGATGACACCGAGTCGAGGCGGGTCGTCCTTCGATTGGATAAAAAGTCTTATCCCGAGCTTCCGTAAAATGACGCCCGCCCCCGCGGCCAACAAAAAAGATGACCTTAAGCGCGCGCGATACGGCGCGCAGGGCGGACCGGAGTGGCTGGAGGATTTGACAGAAGACTCCGAGGACCCGGACTTTGAAACAACGCTCAAGACCGACATCTTTACCGCGCGCGTCTTTATCTTTACGCCCACCGGCGACGTGGTCGACCTGCCCACCAACTCCTCCCCCATCGACTTTGCTTACGCGATACACTCCGACATCGGCGACCACACCTTCGGCGCAAAGGTCAACGGAAAACTGGTGTCATTGGATACCACACTGCTCAACGGGGACATCGTCGAGATACAGACTAAAAAAACCGCAAAACCGAAACAAAAGTGGCTCGACATAGCCAAGACGACGCTTGCGCGCCGCCATATCCGCATGGCGCTCGAAAAGGAGACACAGGCCGCGGCTCCGCGCACGCACAAAAAAAACTAGAGAGAAAAACTGTTCGGGTCGAACGTGTTTTCGTCTTTTGCTATTTCATCTCTACTGCGATCATCCACTGAAGCGGAGGCGGAATCAGCCTGAGCAAAAGTCTGGCCCGCTGGAGTCGCCTGAAAGGCGCCGGAAGACGGGAGATCCGAGGACTTTTGATCAGGTGATTCTGCTGAAGCGCTAAGCCGTGCTTGCAGTGCGGTAAAGATTACACGGAGATCGTCCTCGGACATAAAGTCGATGGAGAGCTTGCCGCCGCGCTCTTTAGGCTCTATGGCGACGCGCGTACCGAGCGCCTCGGTAAGCTCGCGCTCCATATCCAAAATTTCCGGCGAGTATAAGTATTCCTTTTTGCGCACCTTGTCGTACGCGATGCGCCTGGCGATAGACTCGGTGTCGCGCACGGTAAGGCGCTTAAGCTGTATCTCGCGGAAGAGCACCTCCTGCTCCTGCGGCCGGTCGGAAAGCATCAACAGTGGCCTCGCGTGCCCCTCGTTTATTTTGCCCTCCGACAACGCGTCTTGTATCGATTGCGGCAAAACCAACAGGCGGATACTGTTGCTGACATACTCGCGCGACTTGCCTATCTTTTCGGCGACCTCGGAATGTTTAAACCCGAACTGTTTTGTAAGCTGGTCAAAGGCTTTGGCGCGGTCAACCGGATTGAGGTCCTCGCGCTGCAGGTTTTCTATAATCGCCAGCTCGAGCTTGGTTTTGTCGTCGTCAAACTCGGCGCGTATAAGCACCGGCACGGAGCCGACGCCAGCTATCTTTGCGGCGCGCAACCGGCGCTCCCCCGCTATCAGCTCGTACTCGGTGGCAAGCCCGCCGTCGTCTTTCTCCACCTCTTTGCGCGAAACAGTCAGCGGTTGGATGACGCCGTATTGGCGGATAGAGCGCGCGAGGTCCGCGAGCTTGGCCTCGTCAAACTCCTTGCGCGGCTGGAACGGGTTCGGTTTGATTTTGTCGACCTCGACCCAAAAAATTGCGTTGTTGTAAAACTGCGACATTGGAGATATTCTAACATAACAACATCCATGCCGGGATGGCGGAATTGGTAGACGCACTGGACTCAAAATCCAGCGATGGCAACATCATGAGAGTTCGATTCTCTCTCCCGGCACACAGTTTCAATTTTTACGCTCGCGTGGTACCGTCGTAGCAGATAGAACTTCAAAGGAGTAAACCATGTCCATTCAACAAGAGCTGAACAGCTTTTTGGCGGACGTTATCGCCAAGAGGGGTCTACAGTTCGACGAGTGCGGCATCCGTCATACGCACAACAAAGTCGACCTCTCGGCACCGGTGCCGCCGTTTAAATTTAACTTGTGCACCCCTGCACAACGGCAAGAAGGGCGCCTGACTGAGGCCGACATGGATCGGGTAGCTGAGTTTATTGGGCACGGCCTGCTCAAATTGAGACCCCTCCCCGGCGCAATAGCCGGTATCCCCAATGTGGGCGCCGATATCGCCCATCGGGTCGAAATGTATCTGCGCCGCGAAGGCTGCTACTTGCCGCGCATGCGGTTGGTAAAACGGGAATCCGGATTTGTAATCGTGGACAATGCGAACTATAAGTCCGGACCGGTATGCGCAATCGACGACCTCATCCATATGGGGTTAAACAAACGGCGATTTATGGCGGCGCTCGAAGCGGCAGGCTACCAAGTGACAGACTGTTGGGTGTTCCTCACCTACGAACAGGGCGGCGAGGAATATTTCGACAAGCTCGGCACGGCAGTGCATGCTGTATCAACGGTACGGTCGACGCTTGAACTCGGTCACGAAGTCGGCTCCATCACCCATGATCGGTACCACTCGGCTATGCGGTATCTCGAAGGAACTCGTACGGCGGTCATTTAGACCGCCGTTTTTCTTTTGCAGACAAACGCGGTACATTCAAGCCGTGCACAAGCCGAAAATCATTGCCATAGTAGGACCTACCGCCTCGGGCAAATCTGCCATAGGCGCTTACCTCGCGCACAAACTCGGCGGCGAAATTATTTCCGCCGACAGCCGGCAAGTGTATAAAGGTATGCGCATTATTTCGCGGGCGGAACCTGGGCACCTGGTGGGAGTCGCCCATCCGCGCGCACGATACAGCACCGGCCGGTATGTGCGCGACGCTAAAGTCGCAGTTACAAAAGTAATCTCGCGCGGGCATATTCCTATTGTCGTCGGCGGCGCCGGTTTTTATATAGACCCGCTCCTGCGCGGATGGAGCATACCGGAGGTTGCCCCCGACAAAAAGCTCCGCGCGGCGTTGGCCAAAAAGTCACCCGCGCAACTCTTTGCACTGCTTAAAAAGCTCGACCCGACAAGCGCGCGGCGCATAGACAAACACAACCCGGTGCGGCTTGTCCGGGCAATAGAAATTGCAAAGGCCCTCGGTTGTGTGCCGGCGCTTGTGCGGGAGCCTCCGTACCGCGTACTGTGGCTCGGCCTGCAAAAATCCAAACACGTTCACGCCGGCGTTGAGATGCGCCTTAAAGCGGATATGGTTGCAGAGGCCAAGAAACTGCGCCAAACACTGTCTAAAAAAAGATTTTTGGAACTTGGTTTTGAGTTTGCGCTGTTAGTCGACTACTTAGACAAAAAAATTACCAGGACCGTCCTGGTTGAACGGCTCGTTAAAGGAGAGGAGGAGTACTCCAAGCGCCAAATGAGATGGTTTAAGCGCAACAAAGACATCCGCTGGGTAAGCGGCAAAACAGAAGCTCTACGCCTGTCCAAAAACTTTCTGACATCTTAACCTAATGTTTATAAATCACGCTATCGCTGGAATTATAAACACTTTACTTTTTTCTAGATCATGCGGGCGATGAAGGAATCGAACCTTCAATAACGGTTTTGGAGACCGTTGTGATACCGTTTCACCAATCGCCCAGGGTCTTAATATACCCTACTTCTTGGCCTCTTTGTGCACGGTTTGAGCCCGGCACCAGTTGCAGAACTTTTTAAGCTCTATTTTGCGGGTGACCAATTTCTTATTTTCGGACGACCAGTAATTTATCCTCTTACATTTCGAACACTGCAATTTTATAAGGCGATCTTGCGACATAA
>ORMF012544255.1_pt1 | contig 22143 bp, 24 predicted proteins | sample 1779871 | NCBI WGS metagenome assembly ORMF01 (sample SAMEA104232316, study PRJEB22302) | groundwater metagenome | biome: forest; feature: aquifer; material: groundwater | place: USA | collected 2011-08-07 | depth 5.4 m | reverse complement strand
TGGCACAAGGAAGGTCTCGATGGTCGGGAATTGTAGGTCAAGGAAGGTTCCAGGCCAAGAGCAGCTGCCGCTTTTCGTCCCCAGCGGCATCTTTTGCAAGCACGGATGCGTGTTGGCGTCCGCCCTCCGCGCCGCCGCAAGCACGCAACCCCGGCAGTGCCATTCCTCCCTGACACCTATTGACGCTGGCCGGCGCCGGCCTGACCGACGACCATCTCGCGAAATTCCCGAAGCTGTCAAAGCTCCAGCGCCTGGTGCTCGACGACAACCCGATCCTCGGCCGGACGCTGGGCCATTTGCAGAACCAGCCGGAGCTGATCGACCTGTCGCTCCATTGCCCGAGCATCGCCGACCTGCTGGCGAAAAACCTGGGCGAGCTGAAGCGGTTCAAGCGCCTCTCCCTGGTCGGCGCCGGCCTGACCGACGCCGGCATCCGTCACCTGGAAGGGTTGACCAACCTGACCGCCCTCGACCTGCGCAAGACCAAGGCCAGCGCCGCGGGCATCGAGCGGCTGCACCAGGCCCTGCCCAAATGCAAGATCGAATGGGACGGGGCGAAGGAAAAGTAACCGGCCGTCAGGAGACGCTGACGCCGGAGGAGTTCGAAAAACGCTTCGGCGAGAAGAACGACCCGGAAAAAGTGCGGCTGACCGGCAAGTGACAGGCTCTGTCACGGCCGCGGACGAATGAACACGGCAAGGAAGGCATTCGCTGCCCACGCTTGGTAGAAGCCGGCGAGGGAGGCCTTCTGCGGTGCAGAGTCGAAGAAAGGATCGTTCAAGGAGACCGTCGCGAGTTCCATGCCGACGAGGACCGCAACGTGCGCGCAGTCGATGGACCAATAATCCAGAGAACCCGTGTCCAGATAGACGAGCGGCGGCGTACCGGCCAAGAGGGCGGCCGCGAGTTCCGCGGCATTCGAGAACTTGACCTCCACCTCCAACCCGAGCGCGGCGAGGTGCTTCACATTCCGAGCCGGAGTCCCGCGCGGCCCGGTTCCCAGCAGTTGCCTGAGTTCGTCCTCGGAATGAGTGCGGCCGTAATAAGCGAGCACCATGCGGACACAAGCAGCCGTGCAAGAAGCGCCCTGCTCTTGCTTATAGTGGGGAACGCTCAGCGAGGCGATCGGCCTCATCACTCATCCTCTGAACGGTGTCCTTCTCCACGAGCAACTCGCCTGTGGTGGCATCGACCAGGATTTCGCCCACCTTCCCGACAACTCCCCGGGTTGGCGACGTGAGCACCACCGGCACGGACCAGCAGAGCCGGTCCCCAACGACGAGTTCGGGTTGGTCCCCGCGCATCCGGTCGCTGATCTCCAGGATCACGAACCCGGTCACCTTTTGACGGGCGACGAACGACGTGATGTTGGCCTGGGCGGTCAGTTCGATGCGGATGGCTACGGTGGCACCCTGCGGCGGGGTGACGCCTGGCAAGTGAACGGTCATGGGGCTTCCTCGGGGCGATGACTCAACTCGTCATCCACGCAGTATATCGGACTGCCCCGCCCGTCACAACCGCTGGCCGGCAGCGGCCTGACCGACGCCGGCATCCACCACCTACTCGGGCTGACGAAGCTGACGTACCTCGACCTGCGCCGCACCAAGGCCAGCGCCGCCGGCATCGCCGAGCTGCAAAAGGCGTTGCCCAAGTGCAAGATCGAGCGAGAGGGCGGGGTGGGCGAGCCGGGGAAAAAGTGAGCGGGGCGCGTCCGGCACTTGATCGTCGGGCGCAACGGGGGAATTGTTGGACGTTGGTCCCGCGCTTCTCCCGTTTCGGGTATACTGAAGGGCGGGAAAGATTATGGATTTGGGAGAGAGAACGTGGCGACCACGATTGACCAAATCACGAAGACGCCTGGGGTGTGCGGGGGATTTGCCTGCATTCGTGGGACGCGCATTCCCGTTTGGCTCTTGCTCCAATGGCACCGTTTGGGAAAGTCCGATGCTTGGATTCTCGACGGCTACTCTGGGTTGACTTCAGCCGAACTGGAAGCCGCCTGGGAATACGCCGCGGGTCATCCCGCCGAAATGGACGAAGCGATTCGCTTGAACGCGGAGGCGTAACGGCATGGCCCGGCTTTACGCCGATGAAGATTTTCATTACGGGTTGGTGGAGCGCCTGCGCCTGTCGGGGCACGACGTAGTTACGGTACAGGAAGCCGGGCGGAGGGGTGGCAATGATGCTCAAGTCTTGGCGGCTGCAACGGCGGCCGGGCGCGCGGTGTTGACATTTAATCGCTGGCATTTCGAGCGCTTGCACCAGCAAGATCCGGGGCACGCCGGCATCTTCAGCTGCACTCCGGACGATGACCTCGACGCGCTGGCAGACCGGATTCACCTAGCAATCGGCGGCGCCGCCACGCTGGCCGGGCAACATATCCGGGTCAACCGACCGGGGAAGCCGTGAGTACCAGACCCCGGTCGTGCTGCACAGTACCTGCCTAAACTCAAGCGCTTGGCGCTCGATGGTAACGACAATCGCGGGACCGGCCTGGTCCACCCGAGCGGCCGACCGGAGTTGACCGACCTATCGCTGGGCTGCCCGACCCTGGGCAACCTGTTTGCCAAAAACCTGGCCGACCTGAAGCAAGTCAAACGGCTGTCGCTGGCGGGCAGCGGCTTGACCGACGCGGGGCTACACGACCTGCATGGCCTGACGAAGCTGACGTACCTCGACCTGCGCCGCACCAAGGCCAGCGCCGCCGGCATCGCCGAACTGCAAAAGGCGTTGCCCAAGTGCAAGATCGTGACGGGGAAGTAATCCGCTGATTTCGCGGATTGCGCAGATGCGTGGAGCTGCTGTAAGATAATAGAGGATGTCTCTGGAAGGACGTGAAGCATGAGTGTCTCGAACTCGACGGCGGTTGACACGGCCAAGGCGCGCGAAATCTGGGCAGAGTACCAGCGGCAGCACGATGTCTCCCACCGCAAGGGGCAGGCTGTGGGGATTGATCCGGTCAGCGGGCGCGTCTGGTTTGGCGAATCCATTGTCGATATCTGCCGCCACATGGATTCCGAGGGAGTGGCTGTTCCCCTCTACTTTTTGCGGGTCGGGCACGACTACTACTACCGGAAGGGAGGCCGCCGGTGATCGCCGGGATCGTGACCCCCGATGGGGAGCCAACCATTCTGGTTCCGGTCGCAGGGCAGGAATGGTCCGCCGTCATTGACACGGGATTCAACGGCGACCTGGAATTGCCCGAAGCCTTGCGTCCGTTCGTGAACGCCAGGTTCCGCGGAACGGTTCAGTCATTGCTAGGCGGCGGTCAACAGATCGAGGAGACCGTCTACCTCGTCGACTTCCCATTCGATGGCCATGTCGTCTTGGCGGATGCGACGTTTGTGGAGGGCCAGGGAATGCTCGTGGGGACTCATTTGATGTGGCAGTACCATCTGGATATCAACTTCCCAGACCGGACGGTGATGCTGGAGCGCCTGGTCTGAGAAACCAGTGGGCAAGTCGATCCTGGATGGGCCATCGCCGGCCCGTAGCGGCCTGAGCGACGCCGGGATCAAGCACCTGGCGGGCCTGGCGAAGCTGGAAGCGCTCGACCTGCGCCGCACCAAGGCCAGCGCCGCCGGCATCGCCGAGCTGCAAAAGGCGTTGCCGAAGTGCAAGATCGACTGGGACGGCAAAAAGAACAGGTGACTCGGAAAAAAATAACGATCCCGGCGAGCCGCGCCGCGCGTTCGCGACGATCGTCGTGTAGAATGACAGCGTGGCGACTGCCCTTTTCCAAAATGGGAGAATCAACCCATGCCCACTCTTGTCATCGACAACGTGCCGGTATCGCTTTATGACCGGATTCAGCATCTGGCTCAGGCTCGCCGCCGCACGCCCGCCGATACCGTCCTCGAAGTGCTGGAGACGGCGTTTCGCACGGTGACGCCGACCCTCTCCGAAGCTCCCTTGCCGCAGGAACCGTTTTTGACGGAGGAGATTTGCGCGCCGTTCGACATCCCGTGGCCGGAAGGTAAGATCGTTGTGCCGATCAAGATTACCAACTATATTCCCGAACCGCACGACATTCCGGATACGGAGTAGCACATGTTTCTCGTCGCGCCTTCGGACAGTCCCATGACTCAGGGCGACATTCTCGATGAGTGTCCACTCGTAGGTTTGAATGCGACAGAACCACCAACCTGACATCCCTCGACCTGCGCAAGACCAAGGCAGCCGCCGACGGCGTCAAGAAACTCGCCGCCGCGTTGCCGCAGTGCAAGATCGAGTGGGACGGCGGCGTGATCGAAGCGAGCAAGAAGTGAGGGGGCAATCAACTTGGCAACGTCGTACGCGCTTGGTAAATTGATTAAGGCGAAGTTCCAAGGAGGAGTTGTTCATGGCTGGCCCATCGTACACAGTGATTTATGAACCTGCCGAAAAGAGTGGTTACTATGCCCATATCCCTGCGCTGGACGTAACCACCGAGGGTGAGACCCTGGAGGAAGCCAAGGAAATGGCTCGGGATGCGATCGAAAACACCCTGGCTTGTCTGAAAGAATTGAAGTTACCCATCCCCAAAGAAGCGGGCAGCGAGAAGATCGAGGTCGCTCCATGAAGTCCCGGCTCCCGTCCATGAAGCCGGCCGAAGTGATTCGCGTCTTGGAGCGCAATGGTTTCCGCTTGCTCCGCTCCACCAAACATCGCACCTACACGGACGACGCCCATCCGCCTGTTCCGTCGGCGAAAGTTGTTCGCCGCGCGCGCCGGGCAGATGCAAATTCCACCATAATGGCGAAGTCGCTTCTGGATGCATCGCAATCTCCTGCAACGGCCGGACCCCAGCGAACGACCAGCATTCTATCGCAGGGTTGCGGCGGCGTCCCTGGGGTCGCGAACTCCACCGCAGGAGTGGTAGCGGATCATCACGCACCCTCGCGGGGAGAGATGCGGGGCGAGGGGCATCGGCAAACACGCGGCGGCTCGTCGGTAACCAGCCCCACGTGCATCAAAACGTAGCCGTGTTTCGCAAAAGCCTGATTCGCCACGGCAATGTCTTGTCCGCCCGTGCTGCTCGTTCAGCCTAAATCGCCGGCCGAGCAGACAAACATCATCATGCCCCACAACCAACTTACTTTGAAGCGTTCTGAGCGAAAAACGTCGAAGCCTGCTTCCAACAGCATTTCCCGACAGGCTCGCATGGTGTAGGTGCAGAAAAAGGCTGGGTCGGTCAGCCTGAGCCACAGGCTGCACAACTTGCATGTCCAGTAATCATCGCACCAGTCCACGAGGACAAGCCTCCCGGTGGGAACCAGGCATCGCCGAAATTCTTGGAGGCAATCCAGCGGCTTGCGAAAGTAATGGAAGCTGTTAGCGCAGATGACAACATCGAATTGCGCATCGGGGACCGGCAGGTTGGAGGCTTCCCCCTCGATCCACGTCACGTCGCCAGCAATGTGTTTGGCCTGGGCCTGGGCGAGCATTCTCGGGCTGAGGTCTACTCCGGTGATGTGCAGACCGGGCCGCCGGAAAAACAGCCGGCCTTCCAGTTCCCCGGTCCCACAGGCCACGTCAAGAATTCGCTCAGCGCCTTTCAAGGAAAGTACGGTGATGATCTTCGACAGTGACACTTCGATGTAACGGCGCCAACGCCGGTCGTAGGACGGGGCCAGCGAGTCATAAGCTGCCTTGATGGGCTCAAGGGGTCCAACGTCGAGAGCTTGCTTCTGCTCCATACTCGGCCTCCCGATGCCAAGGGAGCAAGTGACATGCCAATCGGGGTGGCATATGCGAAACCCTTTGTCTGGCCGTTTTTTCTGAATTGGGGTCTGTGCGAAACCGCTCAGGTTGGATGGGCTTTGAGGGACAAAAACGAGTCTCCTCTTACTTTTCCGAGAAGCTGGTCAAAGGGGCGGCGGGCACGTCGGCTACGCTGAAGGGACGGCTTGGAATCTCCTCATGGCAACGTGGTCGGGTCCATTCGTCGTTGAGGGCGGTTGCGAACCTCAGACGTGTCTGGACACTGCTCCCGGAAGAACACAAACTACTGGAGCAAGTCGATGAACACTTTCGTCAGCTTTTTTTGGGCGTTTTGAGGTAGTGAGCCCGGTTGGATGATGCTGATCATCGATGTCCCAGCGACACGATCCGCTGCCGCTTCGCGCAGATCGTTTTTCAGTTGGGACGACCGTTTCTCGCCAATCTGTTTGGCTAGGGTTGCGCAAGCCAACTCAATGCGATCCTTCTTGCCGGCATAGGCCGGTGCGACAAAGCACACGGCAACATCCTTGTCGTCGATTTTTCCGCGAAGGCTGATACCGCCCGCGCCCCACTTCAACGACCCGCCGGTTTGGGTCCAGGTCGAAATCAGACGCCGGAAGTAAGCCAGATTCTCCTGGTCGCATTCAGCTTCGAACTGGGCTTCGTCCATCGTGCCAACGCGGCATTTTTTTGCAGGGTCAAAATGGGACGGCATTGATGATGCTCCACAGTGGGTCGATTTCTTCACCAGCTACACAGGACCGCCCGAACAGGATAAGCGTTATCGAGGTGGAGATTCTGGGGCGCTGGTCACGACGATTTCGAGCCGGGAGATTCTCCCATCACGAATGGTGAACAAGTCATAACCTCGCATCGGTTCGGGAAAAACGGACGCATGGCACGTCCATTCCGCCCGAACTTGCGCTCCAGCCAAATCAGCGCGCTCGAGCACGAGCCGCATGTCGGGAAGCGGCTGTGACCACATTTCCTTGAAACTGCCGCGAATCGCCGCCGCTCCGGTATGGGTCAGCGGCACGCCGCTAAACGGCTCGATGAAAACGGCGTCGTCATGGAAGAGTGCCATCATGGCTTCTTCCCCCGAAGGACCCAGCTGCATCGCCTTGAATAGGCTCTCAACCGTTTTGTGATCCGACAAAGAAACTGGCATTGGTCGGCTCCTTTGGTTACAAATGTGGTTATGCCTGGACATTTTCCTTCCCTGGATCCTGAATCGCTCGCCGGACTTCGCCGCCTCGTGCAGAGGATGCACGCCAACAATGGGACCAGACTGCCCATGGCCGAGCTGGTAGCTCTCGCTTCGCAGATCAATCTCGACGGCGGCGTGACCGTCGATTTCCAAGCGTCAGCCGAGCTTGGACAGCCGATGGTCGTGCTTGTCGTGTCTCCTTCAGCACCGACGAAACTGCCGCGTCTTACGCAACGTGAACAAGAGGTTTCCGCTCTCGTTTCCGCCGGTTTGAGCAACAAGCAGATCGCCCGAAAGCTCCGTATTTCTTTGGCAACGACCAAGGATCACGTGCATCGCATCCTCGCCAAGGCTTCGTTGCCCAACCGCGCTTCCCTGGCGGTTGCGTGGTCCAATGCGCCCCAGATTTCGTTGCGGCCCATTGAAGTCCCCCGCACGGCCACGGTGCGACGGCCGTCTTGACTCCGTCCCACACAGGATCATACCAGGGCGGATGGAGCGTAACATCCATCTTTGGATGGTAGTGTATCGCAAGAACGCAAAAGACGAATCTCGTCCGCAGCCGCTGTTTCCGCGGTCGCCATCGGGCCTGACGGGCGTGCTGCCGCCATTGGATAAGTAGAACCTTCCCGCTTCTGCAAGGAGGAGGCTTCCATGCGCTCTCGCCTTTTCGTCGCGCTCATGGTCGGTTTCGGGCTGGTGGGCGGATGGACCCTCGGGGCTGCCGTTCCCAGGCCGAATGGCTTTTGCTCTAAATTCTGCCCAGTTCGACTCTAAAATAGTTCCAGTTTTGTTGGTTTACGCGGAGGGAAACGGGGTCTAATGTAAGTGAGCAATGAAGAAAGTCGGACGCGGAAACGACCGCGAAGCTTCGCCAATAGGGGGGAATCATGCTCCGGGATTTCGAGAACCAGAAGCAAAACAGTAACGGGGTGACGCGCCGCGAATTCGTGCAGACCGGAGGCCTGGGCGTGCTGGGGATGGGTCTCGCCGGCGGCTTGCCGCCGGGCCAAGTTCGGGCGGCCCAACCGCTACCCCCCCTACATCCCCCCCTTGCGAAGGGGGGGACAGAAGGGGGGTCGGGCTTCGGCAAAGCCAAGTCCGTAATCGTGCTCTTCCTCTATGGCGCTCCGAGCCAGATGGACACACTCGATCCCAAGCCCGAGGCCCCCGAAGAAGTGCGCGGCGAGTTCAACGCCATCCGCACGAGCATGCCCGGAGTCCTTGCTTGCGAGCACTTGCCGAACATTGCCAAAAACCTGCACCGCGCCTGCCTGCTCCGCTCGATGACGCACACCTCGAACAACCATGCGGTCTCGGTGGCGCTGTCGGGGCTGCGCGAGTCCCTCCCGGTAATCGAGGCGAACGGCAATGACTCCCGGCACCAGCCCTACTTCGGCTCGGTGTTGGAATATCTTTGGAAGCAGCAGGGCATCAGCATGGAGGCCACGGGCATCCCGATCAACATGGTGCTGCCGTGGGCCTTGAACGCCAAGACCGACCCCGGCCGCTGGCAACACCACGCGGCCTGGCTGGGCCGAGCGTACAACCCAGTGATACCTGTGTTCCAAGGCCAAGGGACGCTCGAAATCGGCCCACCTTCGATCCGCGGCGTGACGCCGATCCTGACCCGCTTCGACCCCTGGGACGGCGTCACGCCCGCCAGCAGCTTCACCTTGGACGGCCTTCAGCTACCGGCGGACGTTTCCTCCTCACGCCTGGACGCCCGCCGAAGCCTGCTGGCGGGTGTCGAGCGTCCAGAACCCGGCCGCTTACGCGGCTCGGCTCGCCAACCGTATGACCACTACCGCGACCATGCCCTGGCGATGATCACGAACCCGGGCTTGGCCCGGGTGCTGGACGTGACCTGCGAGCCGCAGCGGCTTCGCGAGCGCTACGGGCTGAATCTGTTCGCCCAATCCGCCCTGTCGGCGCGCCGGCTGATCGAGGCCGGCGTCAAGGTGGTGACGGTCTTCTGGGACACCTGGATTGACAACAACGCTGCCTGGGACACGCACAACAACCACCATCCCCGGCTCAAGGACGGCCTTTGTCCCAAGCTCGATCAGCTTTTGCCGGCTTTTCTCGACGACATGGAAACCCGCGGCCTGTTGGACGAAACGTTGGTCTTGGTGATCAGCGAGCACGGCCGCACGCCCGCCATCACCAGGACGGCCGGCGGCGGCCGCGAGCACTGGGCGGGCGCCTACTGGGGCCTGTTCTTCGGCGCGGGCATCAAAACCGGCCAGGTGATCGGCGCCACCGATCGCCAGGGGGCCTACCCGGTCAGCCGGCCAACGCATCCCAACGACATCCTGGCCACGCTCTACCACCTGCTCGGTTTCGACCCGCACGCCACGACGACGCCCAACCGGCTGGGGCAACCGATGCCCTTGCTGTCCCACGGCGAGGCGGTCTCGGAAATGCTGGTTTGACATCTCAGGCAAAATGTCTTAGTCTGCCCCAGACAATGTGTCTTTGGCTGGGGTAAGGACCGTGGCTGAGATTGCTGATGAATGCGAACAACCAACCATGCTGGGCACAGGGGGAAATTCCATGCCGCACTCAAAACCCGGAAAGTTGTCTCGCCCTACCACGTTGTTATGCTTCGGAGCAGGGCTAGCTTGCCTCCTGAGTGTTTCGGCGGCGCATTCCCAACCAACTCCGCCACCGCCTTTCAGGCCAGGCGAGGAGGCAGGAATGGGACTGCTTCCCAGCCTGGAGAAAATCGCTTTCTCGAAGGCGGATGCCGATCACCAGGTCACCGTGACCGGGCAGCCGGAAGCCGTCCCGCCCAACACCACGGTTGTCATCCTCAGTCTGCAAACGGGAGCCATGGTCCGGACGACCGCCGACGCCAGGGGCGCCTTTCGGGCCAGGGTGGTTGCTCCCGATGGTTACACGCTGGTCATCAATCATGGCCATCCCGGTCTCCAAAACCGGCGCGACGGCAGCCCCGAACCCGGCCTCCCATGGCGCGAGGGCAGCCCGGCCTTGATGATGACCGTCAATCCCAGAAAACCTTCCGACCAGGAAGTTCCCTTCACCGCGGCCGGCGGGCTCGGCATGGGCTACTGGATTGCGGAGGGGGTTCAGAAGGGCACGGACTTCAAACCGGGCGACACCCTCGAGTACGTGCTCACTTTCTCGACTTCGCCGGGCACCCTAGTCCCGGATAATCCGCCGCAGCTGAGCCTGGCTCGGATCAGCGATGGCTCCGGCCGGGCCGTGATGGCCAGCTTTGTGCCGACGCTGCTGACGCCGACCGGCTTGCCGATCTTCACGCGGGCCGGCTATGAACATGATGGGCTCCGTTTCGAGGGAAAAATCCTCAACGTCAAGCGCGTCGGCCAGCGCAAACTGGTCACGGTCTCTTTCTCTAGGGCGGTTCCCGAGAACTTGCCGGCGGGGCACTATGTCGGCAGGATTCAGTGGCAGCTGCCTATGCACCACCGAATGGCGCCGACGACGGGCCGAAACGAAATTGAACACGGCGGCGGGGCCCAAAGCCTGACGCCGGTGCTGCGCATCGGCGCCGCCGCCCCGCCCAGAATTCCCTGGGTGCTGCTGGGCAACACCCTGAGCAACGGCACGCGCGGCGTCGTGGCCCGAGAAGATAAAAGCAGTTTCGACTTCGGCACCAAGGTCACCTTCAACGCCGACAAATTTATCATCCCCAAGGACAGCGCTGTTACCAAGCGGCCCGTAAAGTACCGGCTGGAGCCGATCCTGCCGACGGTGAGCTTCATCTTTGGAGGGCCGGCTCGGCCGGTGCCTCCTCTGGTAAATTTCTCCTTTCCTTCCGGGGAATTACAGGTCGCCGTGCAGCGCCCCGACGGCCAGACCGACGACCTGGGCAAGAAACCTTTCCGCGCGGCGCGGGCCAAGGGACCGAATGAACACGGCTTCGGCAGCAGCTCGCTTAACGCGGTGTATGAGCTGACCACGCTGGACCGCAACTTCGAATACGAGTTCCCCGCCTACGGACATTACGTCGTCACCATGCAAGGTTGGGTCCAGGATGCCGGTGGCACCAAGTATCATGGCGGCGGCGCCTATGACGTTTATGTCGCCAAGACCCTCGATCTCGACCTGGGCACCTTCTTGGGCACTCCCTTTCAGGTCGGCGATGAAATGGCCCCGGTCGTCCATGTCCGGCCCATGATCCCTGCCGAGGTGCGGATCGACCTGAAGCTGTTCCCCAATTCCGACGCCAAGAAAAAGATCGCCCGAACGGTCAGCGGCCGGGCCAACGCCTTCGGTTACTTTCATCCTGGTCCCAAGGCGGAAAAGCTGACTCTGTCCGCGCCGGGTGAATACGTGGTGGATGTGACGGCAACCTACACGGATGAAGACGGGGTGCTGTGGATGGGAGCGGCCCGGGGCGCCTCCGTGGTGGAGACGCCGAATACCAAGCTGATCGCGCGGGGCCAACGCGGGCTTACCGACCCGAATCACAATATCACCGATCGGCCGGCCTGGTTCACCATGCGCAACATCGATCCCTTCGGCAGCGAGGAACGTCAGAAGGGCGCTCTGCCGCAGGCCTACTATCCGTACTTTTCCGGTGACGTGGTCTGGGCCACGGACGGTACCGCCAGCGGCATTTTTCCGGTGATCAACCTGCACGACCCGGAGAAAATCACCAAGCTGGGACAGTTCCACCGAGGTCCCGGAGACCGGAACGAGGTGGCGGCTGGGGAAATCGAAGTCGCTTTTCCGCCGATCGGACCGGAGAGGTTGCCGGCGGTGCAGTACCCGGAGCTGATCAAGACCTGGGCCTACTATTACATCAGCACGCAGCGCCCCGGCGTGACGGTGCGTTCCTTTGTCGGTTCGGGCGAGGTGCAGCGCGCTTACTGGCAGTTCGACGATCCCTACAACCTGCAACTGGGCAACGGGCCGCAGGGAGACTTGCCCGACGACATCAAGCTCCAGTACGGCGGCCTGGTGTACCGCGATCCCGAAGCCGGCATCCATCAATATGCCATTTACGGCTCGATGACGGTGATGATCCCCCGTGGCACCAAGCGGGGGATGCGCACGTTTCCGCCGTTTCAGGGGGCGGCCGGCGGCCCCAACGGTGGACCGCTGCTGACTCTCAAGGGCAAAGACATCGATATCTTCTTCACGCCGGTCGGCGTCATGCCGGGCAGCGTCCTGGAAGTCGGCGACACCTTCGCGCTGGCCGGCCCGGTCTGGCCGACGTTGCCCTCCCTGGTCGAGGCCACCGTCACCGCGCCGAGCGGCAAGCAGCACACTATCAAGACGCGGGCCAACAAGATCGGCCATGTCCACGTGCCGTCGGCCAATTTCGTCGTTGACGAACCCGGTGTCCACACCGTCAATGTCCGGGTCACGCATGACGGCATGACCTCGGCCGGGCAGGTGGAAAAGCCCTATCCCACCGGCGGCGTGCTGGGAACCGATGACGGCACTTATGTCTTCTATGTGGTCCCGAAAGGCTCGGCCAAGGCGCTGGTCATCGACACACCTGCCCAGGGAGCGCTGCTGGCGGTTGCTCCGCCTGGTTTCCCACCTGGTCCGCCGCCGGGTCCGAACAAGCCCCGGCCTGGGCCTAGAAATCCGCCGCCGCCTGGACCCAACCCACCAGGCCGCCATCCTGAGAGCCGCCCCTTTGTGATCGAGGGCACCGTCCCCGAAAACCTCAAGGAAGTGGCTGTGCATTACACCGTCAACCTGACTGGCACAGTCCTGGAGAGCGGCACCTTGCCGGTGGAACGCGGCACCTTCGCTTACGCCTACGATTTGAGAAAACTCAACAAGCTCTTCACCAATCTTGATCTCGACGGAGCGGATACCGTGGTGGTCAGCCTGGTGGTCACGGGCGAGGATTCGTCCGGCAAACTCACGGCGGTTGCACGGCAAGTTCTCTTCCAGGGACGCGAAGTCTTGGCGCTGACGCCCCGCTGACCGCGATCTCCCTGGCCGGCTACAATCCGTGATATGCGGATCGGCCAAGCACGGGGGCGGGTTCTCGACCGGTCAGTATGTTGGAATTCTCAACTGGCTTGACCTTTTTAGCCGGCTGATTGACGGTAGCACGAGTGGCGAATGGGACGAATGCCAGGCGAGAAGAAAATGGCCGGATAGAAAAAGCAAGGACGAGCATGAGCAAGACCTTCGAACAAGGCAAAGACGAAGTGGCGAAGCTGTGCCGGTACTTCGCCGTCAATCGCCCGAAGTTTCTCGAACCCGGCGTCAAGGAAGCCGACGTCCGGCAGACGCTGATCGATCCCTTTTTCGAGGCGCTGGGCTGGGACGTTCACAACCGGGAATTGCGCGCCGCGCCGCAGAATCGGGAAGTGATTTTCGAGGAAAGCGTGGAGGTTGCGGGTCAACAGAAGGCACCGGATTACAGCTTCCGCCTCGGCACCTTGCCCAAGTTCTACGTCGAAGCCAAGAAATGCGCCGTCAATCTTTTCGCGGACCCCAGCCATGCCTTTCAGATTCGCGGATACGGATGGAGCGCCAACCTCGCGCTGTCCATCCTGACCAACTTTGACGAATTGGGCGTTTACGATTGCACGATGCGCCCCCGTGAGAGCGACAAGGCAAGCCATGCCCGCATTCAGCACTTCCACTACCATGAATACCCCGACCGTTGGCGCGAGTTGTGGGACGTGTTTTCACGCGAAGCCGTCTGGTCCGGCGCGTTTGACGAATACGCCGCCTCCAAGCGGAAGCGCGGCACGTCCCCGGTGGACGTGGAGATCTTGAAGGAAATGGAGGAGTGGCGGCTCGCGCTGGCCGGGAACATCGCCCTGCGGAACCAGGACCTGTCCTTGGATGACCTGAACGCGGCCGTGCAACTGACGATTGACCGCGTGGTGTTCCTGCGCATGGCGGAAGACCGGGGGCTTGAACCGGACCAGCAACTTCTGAAGCTGTGCGAACGGCCCGACATTTACCCGCGCTTCATGCGCGAGTTGTGCCGCCGGGCCGACGAGAAATACAACTCTGGGTTGTTCCATTTCCAGAAAGAAAGCGGCGTAGCCGAAGACCCCGACCGGATCACGCCCATGCTGGCGGTGGACGACAAGGTTTTCAAGCCGATCCTGCAAAGCCTGTATTACCCACGGTCCCCCTATCACTTCGGCCTGCTGCCCATCGAAATCCTTGGCACCGTCTATGAGCGGTTCCTGGGCAAGGTAATCCGACTGACGGCAGGGCACCAGGCCAAGGTTGAGGAAAAGCCCGAGGTGCGCAAGGCCGGGGGCGTCTACTACACACCGGCCTACATCGTCGAGTACATCGTCAAGCACACCGTCGGCCGGCAGATTAAAGGGCGCAGCCCCATGCAATTGGCCGGCCTACGCAATGGAAAAGAGCCCTTCCGCGTTCTGGACATGGCGTGCGGGTCCGGATCATTCCTCTTGGGCGCGTACCAACGCCTGCTCGACCATTGCTTCGACTGGTACGTGGAACACGACCCCAAGAGGCACAAAACGGCCGTCTACCAGGATCCCCGCAAAGGTCATTGGCGGCTCACCATCGAGGAAAAGAAACGAATCCTGACAACGCATATCTTCGGCGTGGACATCGACCACCAGGCCGTGGAGGTGACCAAGCTGTCTTTGCTGCTCAAGGTGCTGGAGGGCGAAACCGACCAGACCCTTGGCCTGGGCCTGCTTCCATTCGGCGACCGCGCGCTGCCCAACCTGGCCGACAACATCAAGTGCGGCAATTCTCTGATCGGCCCGGACTACTTCACCGGCAATTTGTATCCCGACACCGAGGAATTGAAACGCGTCAACCCGTTTGACTGGGGCCAGAGCTTCCCCGAGGCCATGAAGGCCGGGGGATTTGACTGCGTCATTGGCAATCCGCCGTACATTCGCATTCAAACGATGAAGGAGTGGGCGCCTTTGGAAGTTGAAATTTACAAGGAACTTTTTCAAGCCGCTCGCACGGGAAATTATGACATCTACGTTGTTCTTATCGAACAAGGCTTGAAGCTGCTAAATCCCAAAGGGCAGCTCGGTTTCATTTGCCCGCACAAGTTTTTCAACTCACAATATGGCGAGCCGATACGGGCGATTATCGGAAATGGCAAGCACCTTTCGCATGTTGTTCATTTCGGAGAACAACAGATTTTTGAGGGGGCGACAACGTATACGTGCCTTCTGTTCTTGAAAAGCGCGAGAACGAACACATGTCGATTCGCGAAAGTTGAAAGCCTGGCGGCATGGAGGGCATTGTTCGCGAATGGAGAGGAGGGCGACAAGGGTGGTTTATGGGGAGCCGAAGGGAGCATTCCCGCCTCCCAGATAACCGCCGCTGAATGGAATTTCCACGTGGGAAATGGAGCGACCCTGTTCAAAAAGCTCAGCCAAATGGGGGTCAAGCTCGGGCAAGTCGCGCACACCTTTGTGGGTACTCAAACCAGCGCGGACGACGTTTTCGTTTTGGAGGACTGCCATCGCGCCGGGGCCAAGATCGAGGGCGCGTCGAAGGCTCTAGGAAAACAGGTGACCGTCGAGGCCGCGAGTGTCGTCCCCTTTCTCCGCGGCCGAGATATTAGACGCTATGCGACCCCCGTTGCCTCGGATTTCCTTGTTTGTCCTTATCGGATAGGCCAGGACTCATGCGAGCTGCTCTCCGAAGCGCAGATGCGCCGGGAGTTTCCTCGGGCGTGGGATTATCTTGAATCCAACAAGGAAGTTCTGGTGGCGCGGGAAAGAGGCCGATTCAAGGGGGCGGGATGGCACGCGTTCGGGTATCCCAAGAGCATGCATCTTTTTGAAAAACCCAAGATTATTGTTCCAGACTACAACAACGTCGCTTCATTCAGCTACGATCAGCGTGGGCACTTCTACAAGACCGGCTACGGCGTCCTTCCCCGAGAGAAAAGGGTCGATTGCCATTACCTCCTGGGGCTCTTGAATTCCAAGCTTCTGTTCTGGTACCTGAGAAGAATCGGAACTTTCCTCCGAGGTGGTTACGTGCGCTTCTGGACGCAGTTCCTCGAGCCACTGCCGATCCGGTTGGTAGACTTGGCCGCCAAGGGAGACAAGGCCGCCCATGACCGGATGGTGAAGCTTGTCGATTCGATGCTGGCCTTACACAAGCAACTCGCCGCCGCAAACTCGGCCGCGCAGAAGGCCATTATCCAGCGTCAGATTGGCGCGACGGACCGGCAGATTGACCGGCTGGTGTATGCCCTGTACGGCCTGACGGCCGACGAAATCGCGGTAGTTGAAGGAAAGAGTTGAGCGCTGAGGCCGTGAAATTGTCCCGAGGATCGATCATGGGCTTGACAGTGCACTACAGCTTGCGCTTGAGCTCGGTTCCGGCGCGCTCGGCGCTTAGACTCGTCGAAAAGCTGCGCCGCCGCGCTCTGGCGTTGCCGTTCCTGCGCGTCGGTCCGATTTGGCATCACGGCCCCAAGAGCCCTCATTCAAGTCGCGACCTGCCGGAGTGGTTTCGCAATCTCATTGAGATGCACGCCTTCGTAAAAAACCGCCGCCTCGTGTTTCCCCTGCGCGCCTACGCCTTCGATGTCCATCCCGGTCGAGGGTCGGAAACATCGTCATTTGGATTGCTCAACTATCCGCGCTTCAGTCCGCGGGTGGGCCGTGGGCGCGTCGCCGTGAAGCGGTCGGGTTGGTATTGGCAGGATTTCTGCAAGACGCAATACGCGAGCAATCCGCGCTATGGCGGTTGGGAGAACTTCCGCCGCTGCCACCTCGCGCTGATTGCTTTGCTCGATAAGGCCGCGGAGCTTGGCCTAAAGGCAAAAGTCACGGATGAGAGCAATTTTGCCGACCACCGCGACCTAGAGAAACTGCGCGTGGAAATTGTCGAGTGGAACGAAATGATCGCCGGACTGGGTGGCCGATTGAAGGACGCCTGCCCCGGCGAAATGGACGCGCCAATTCTTCTGTACCCCGACTTCGAGCATCTCGAAGCGCGCAGCCAAAGAAAAGAGACGGTGAAGAAGCGCCGGTCGTAATCCGAACGAGGCCTTGCGCGTCCAACATGCCGCGCAGCAGGAAGTTATCCAACGCCAGTTGGACGGCACGGACACACAGATTGACCGGCTGGTGCTGGTGGCGGCAAGCTAGGGTTTACCAGGCCAGATGGTGTTCACGATCCATGAAATGTCTAACCCTGCCCCTGACGGCACTCCTCGTCTTGGGAATCTCGAGCTGGTGTGCGGAGCGGAATTCGGCTCAGCCCGAACCACCCCCTCCTCCCCCCCTTGCGAAGGGGGGGATACAGGGGGGGTTGCCGGCGAACAGCTCGGCGATCATCATCGATCAAGAGGACAAGCATGTCTACGTCGTCAATGCGGATTCCGGTTCCATCACCATGCTGGACGCGGCCACCCACAAGAAACTTGCCGAAGTCCCGGTGGGCCGTGATCCGCGGACTCTGGCCATCGCCCGTGGGGGAAAGCTTCTCGTTGCCAACATGCTGGATGACTCGGTCAGCGTGTTGGCGACCCCCCCTGTATCCCCCCCTTCGAAAGGGGGGGATACAGGGGGGGTGAAGGCGTTGGCCACGCTTTCGCTTCCCGATGAACCTTACGGGGTCGTCTCTAGTCCGGCGGCGGACCTGGCTTTTGTGTCCTGCTCCGGCACCGGCGTGATCTGTTTCATCGACACCGCAGCCCTCAAGGTGGTCGGCAAGCTGACGGTGCCGCCTCACCCGCGCGGCCTGGCCATCTCGGCAGACGGCAAAAGGCTCTATGTTACCCACTTCCTGACCGGCCAGGTTTCGGTGGTGGACATCGCCCAGCGGAAGCTGTTAACGACGATCGCCACCGGCGCCGACAGCAATATGGCCCAGCACATGGTCATCAACCCGTCCGGGACGCGCGCTTATTTACCGCATATCCGCTCCAACGTCGCCACGTCCAGCATGCTCTTTGATACCATCGTTTTCCCGGTGGTGTCCGTCATCGACCTGGCTCTAGAGGAGCACCGGCGCAAGGAAAAGATCGGGCTCGATGCGGTGGATCGGCCGGTGAACATGCCGTTTGCCGCCGCCTTCTCGCCGGATGGCCGGCGCCTGTTCGTGGTCAACTCGGGCAGCGACGACTTGTCGATCATCGACCTGGAAGACGGCACCAACCCTCGTCAGATTGGGCATGTCGATGTGGGCGGCAACCCACGGGGTATCGTCCTGACTGCCGATGGCACGAAGGCGTTTGTGGCCAATCATGTCGCCAACGAGGTGGCCGTGGTGGATGCCCGGGCCATGAAAGTCGTGGACCGCGTGACGGTGACGGACGACAAACGGCCGGCGGCCGTCCAGCGCGGGCAAGCCCTGTTCTTCAGCTCCGCCAGGCCGGAACTGTCCCGCGACCGCTGGATTGCCTGCGCCTCGTGCCACTTCGACGGCGGCATCGACGGCCGCACCTGGAACACTCCCCGAGGCCCGCGCAACACGCAGGCCCTTTTCGGCGTCAACGAAACCCATCCCTTGCACTGGTCCGCCGATCGAGCCAGCGTCCAGGACTTCCAGAAAACCATCCAGAGTGATATGGGAGGCAAAGGACTGAGCACGGCGGAGCTGGACGACCTGGCCGCCTTCGTGAATTCGCTGCGCTTGCCGCCCAATCCGTTCCGGGATGCCGGGGGCACCGCCGACGGTTCGCTGTCGCCGGCCGCTCGGCGCGGGCAACAGGTCTTCGAGTCACCGAAGACCCAGTGCGCCGCCTGCCATCCCGCGCCGCTCACCACCGATCGCAAGCTCCACGATGTCGGCACCGGCGGAGGTGTTGCCGAGAAAATGGGTAGCCAGTTCGATACGCCGTCGCTGCGTGGCATCTACGCCACGGCCCCCTATCTTCATGATGGCAGCGCCGCCACGCTTCGGGATGTCCTGATCGCCAAGAATGCCAAGGATCGACATGGCGTGACTTCCCATCTGTCGGCGCAAGAAGTGCAAGACCTGATTGCGTTTTTGTTGTCCCAATAGAATGGCCATGCTGGACCGGCGTAACGGGAACGTGATTTTGCAAAGGACCCATCATGAAAATTCCCGTCAAGATTCTCGCCATGGTCGCGTTGGCCGGGGTGGTCCATGGGATCGCACCCGCCCAGGAAAAACCGAAGGCAGACAAGGTCGAGTTGTTCGGGCTGACCAAGCTTTGGACGTTTCATCTGGAGATCAGCGCCAAGGATTGGAACGCGATGCAGCCGACGAAAGGTGGGCTGCCGTTCGATCCGACCAAGAAACCGCCGCCCAAGGAGGGCCAGCCGTTCCCGCCGCCCAAGGGGGACAAGCCGTTTCCGCCGCCGGGCAAGGGGGGGCCGATGAAGTTCGAGTTCGAATACGTCCACGGCCAACTCGATATCGCCGGCACGAAGCTCAAGGATGTTGGTGTGCGCTTCAAGGGGAATTCCAGTTACAACGCGGCCGCGCTCGGGCTCAAGCGCCCGTTCAAGATCGACTTCAACCACTACATCGACGAGCAGACCTGGCAAGGCTTCAAGAAGATCAGCCTCGCCAACAACATGGCCGACGCGTCGCAGATGCGCGAAGCCCTGGCCTACCAGCTTTTCCACGAGGCCGGCGTTCCCGCGCCGCGCACCGCCTTCGTACAGCTTTCCTTGAGCGTCGCCGGCAAATACGATAAGGAATTCGTCGGCCTTTACACTATGATCGAATGCGTCGACAAGAATTTCCTCAAGGACCGTTTCGCATCGAGCAAGGGCCTTCTCCTCAAGCCGGAAGGCTTCGGCAGGCTCGAATATCTCGGCGAGGACTGGAGCCGATACGAAGAGCGCTATCAGCCCAAAACCGACGCCAGCGCCAAGCAAAAGCGCCGGCTCATCGAGTTCGTCAAGCTGGTCAACCAGGACAGCGACGAACGCTTTCGCCAGGAGATCGGCAACTACCTCGACGTCGACGAGTTCACCCGCTTCATCGCCGTCAACGCGCTCGTCGCCAATCTCGACAGCTTCCTGGTCGTGGGGCACAATTACTATCTGTACCTGCATCCCACGACGAACAAGTTCCTCTTCATCCCGTGGGATCTGAACCACGCCTACGGGGGTTTCCCGATGGTCGGCCCTCCCGAGAAGCAAATGGACCTGAGCATCATGCACCCCTGGGCCGGCAAGAACCCACTGATCGAGCGCCTCTTTGAAATGAAGGAGGTGCGCGAGATGTACCTGGGACACGTGCGGACGCTTTCGAAAAAATCGTCCAACGTCGAGCGAACGACCAAGGACGCGGCAGCCATCGAGGAGGTGATTCGCACCGCCGGCGAGAAGGAATGGAAAGCCGCCGGCGCTCGTGGCGATGGCGGACCCTTCGGCAAGAAGATGTTCATGCGACCGGGCGCGTCGCTCACGCCGCTGGTCGCCCGGCGCGTCGAATCGATCGAGGCTCAGCTCGATGGCAGGCGCGATGGTTACATTCCGGAGATGACGAAATTCCCGTTTGACAAGAAGGGCCCGCCGAAGGAGTTCAAATAAGAGAGATGGGACGGCGGGGCATTCGTGGTTGCCGCCAAAGCCGGCACCCGCGCCGCGAGCTACATGACCACACACTACGAAGGAGCGCTTTACTCATGAGATTCCTCAAGCGGATTTGGTTGCCCGCCGTTTTTTTCGTGATGCTCAGCACGGCCGCGGGCGCGGACGCCGCTGAAGCTGCGACGGTGCCCGCGAAGCCCGCCGGTGAAGGCGTCTGGAAAGCCGGCGTCGCGCATGTGGTCATCACCCCGGAGGAGGGCATCTGGATGGCCGGCTACGGGGCGCGAACCAAGCCCGCCGAAGGTCGGCTGCAGCATCTTTACGCCAAGGCCCTGGCCCTTGAAGATCCTTCGGGCAAAAAGCTGGTGCTGATCACCACCGACCTGGTGGGCATGCGGGCGCAGTTCACCACCGGCATCGCCGAGGAAGTGCGAAAGAAGCACGGCCTGGCCCGCGACCAGCTCATGTTCACCTCCTCGCACACGCACTGCGGGCCTCTGCTTGCCGATTCGCTGGATAGCTCGGTGTGGTATTCGCTTACGCCAGAGCACGCCGAGAAAGTTCGTCTTTATACCAAGCGGCTGCGCGGCCAGCTCATCGAAGTTGTCAATCAGGCCCTCGCCGACTTGAAGCCGGCCCGCCTGTCGTGGGGCATCGGCAAGGCCGGCTTCGCCGTCAACCGGCGCGAGCCGACTCCCAAGGGCATTATCAATGGCACCAATAAGGAGGGCCCGGTGGACCATGACGTGCCTGTCCTGCGGGTTCAGGCGCCGGACGGCAAACTGCGGGCCGTCGCCTTCGGATACGCCTGCCACAACACCACGCTGGCCGACAATTCATGGTGCGGGGATTATGCCGGGTATGCCCAGGAGTATTTGGAAAAGGCCCACCCGGGCGCAACGGCTTTGTTTTTCATGGGCTGCGGCGGTGATGCGAATCCATTGCCCCGGCGGACCGTCGAACTCTGCCAGAAGTACGGTCAGCAACTCGCGGACGCCCTCGAGGCGGTGCTCAAGGCTGAGATGCGCCCGGTTCCTGGCCGGACACGCAGTGTCTATGGACTGGTAGATCTCCCGCTGGACAAGCTGCCCACGCGCGAGGAACTGGAGGAGCAGGCCAAGGGGAAGCCGGCCTACAAGCAGCGGCGCGCGGTCATGTTGCTGAGGACGTTGGAAAAGAACGGCAAGTTTGCGACGTCGTATCCGTATCCGATTCAGGTCTGGCAACTCGGTCCCCAGCTTACCTGGGTTGCGCTGGGTGGCGAGGCGGTGGGGGACTATTCGCATCGGCTCAAGCGCGAGTTGGGGGCCGGCACCTGGGTGGCCGCCTATGCCAATGACGTCATGGCCTACATCCCCAGCCAGCGCGTGCTCAAGGAGGGAGGCTACGAGGCAACGATCACTTCCGGGGAGTTGGCCGGCTCTCAGTGGGGGCCAGAGGTCGAGGAACGGATCATCCGCAAAGTCCGCGAGCTGGTCAAGGAGGTCCGCGGCGCCCCGGACAAGGCGCCGCCGCGCTGATCCTCCGGCTGTGGCATGGTCTGAGAGTGTGTGAAAAAATGGGGACTGGCTCCGGCCAGCACTTCAAAGACACTGAAGTTTCGAGACGAGGCCGGTGCCTGTCCCCATTTTTTCACACCTCTGAGTTCGAGTTTCGCAGATTTCCGAGGCGGAATTCCGGGTAAGTTGATGTCGGCTTCGTTGCTCTTTTATGGGAAACTTGTCTTGTTAACACACAACACAAGCCGCCCAGGCAAGGAAGCCGACCCATGCAACTTAC
>ORMF012614009.1_pt1 | contig 22148 bp, 14 predicted proteins | sample 1779871 | NCBI WGS metagenome assembly ORMF01 (sample SAMEA104232316, study PRJEB22302) | groundwater metagenome | biome: forest; feature: aquifer; material: groundwater | place: USA | collected 2011-08-07 | depth 5.4 m | reverse complement strand
TCTCTGCCTACACTGCCTACTTCGGAGGAACAGCAACATCAACATTTTCAAATGCAGGAGTACTAACTTTAGCAAGTGCTCTTGCCGTTACATCCGGAGGTACAGGTTGGGGGAACATTCAATCAAACACGGTTCTTCTAGGTAACGGTACAGGACAACTATCTACCACATCAGCCGGAACAAATGGCCAAGTCCTAGCTCTAGTAGGAGGAGTACCAACATGGACAGCAACAACAACACTGACAACAATCTCTGGAACTCTACCTGTCTCCTCTGGTGGAACAAACGCTACATCTTTTGCATCAAACTCAATCATTGTCTCTGACTCTCTCGGCACAACCCTCATTGCAACAGGATCTCAACTGACTGTCGGTTCACTCCTAGCTACATCCACATCGGCTTCATCATTTGTCGGAGCAGTAGGAGTAGGCTCATCTACTCCTTGGGGATTACTTTCTGTTAATCCAAATGGTTTGGGGACCAATGTTCCATCCTTTGTTGTGGGGAGTTCGAGCGCGACGAGTTTTATTGTTGATAATGTTGGGAGAGTAGGTATTGGCACAACCTCGCCAACAGCTCTACTAACTGTTGCTGGTTCTAACATATTTGAAACAGGAAGAGTATCTGGACTAACTACAAACAGAGGTTTTCACATCTCACCGATGATCTCTGTATCTCCACTTATCCAAGCAGTAGACTACAGAGCTTTTGAAATAGCTCCCTACACTCTCACTCTTGCTTCAACTACTCTAACTAACTCATACGGTACTCTTTACAATGCTTACACTATCGGTACTTCTTCAGCTACCACTTTAGCTACAGCTTCAACAATCGCAATCACAGGAGCACCAATAGCCTCGACTTCCAACATGATCATCTCTTCTTCCTCTGCTCTATCCATCTTACCTGGTTCAGTTGTAACAGGTTCTGGAGCAGTAACAAACGCTTACGGTCTCTTCGTCCAAGCTCCAACAGGCGCTACCAACAATTACTCTGCTGCTTTTACTGGGGGAAATGTGGGGATTGGAACATCATCGCCATGGGCTCTTCTCTCTGTCAATCCGGATGCAATTGGTAATAAGCCAGAATTTGTTGTGGGTTCCTCATCTGCAACACGTTTCCTGATAAATGGATCAGGAACTATTGGTATAAACACCACAGCTCCAACAGGCAGAGTTCATATTCTAGCTAGTGCGGCAGATACCGCCGCTTTAGTTCTAGATCAAGGGGCATCTTCTAATCCTTGGCTTATTCAGTTCAGTAAAAACGGAGTAAGTTCGGCTTATGTTCAACTGACGGCTAGTTTTCAACTAGGCTGGCAAGCTAGCCTCAACCCCTATCTTGATGATAACGCCAACTTTACTTTGGGTACCGGATTATTGAGATGGAAATCAATTTCTGTCGGAACAGGGGCTAGCACTTTTGATGGAGCTGTTACTATCAATGGAAATCTAAACGCAACTGGAGGTCTAACTCTCGGAACGCTTAACGGTCCCCTCCAGGCGAACGCCGGAGTGGTTTCTGCTACAACATCAATCGGAGTTCTCTACGGAGGAACAGGGGCCACAAGTTTTGCACCAAACTCAATCATTACTTCTAATTCAGCTGGCACAGCTTTAATGGCTACAGGCTCACAACTGACAATTGGTTCTCTTATTTCGACAACAACAAACACATCATTTTTCCTAGGGTCGCTTGGTATCGGTACAACTACACCATTTGCTAAACTCGGTGTGGAAGGAGATATAGATATAAATATGTATTCTTCATACAAACAAGGAGGGTACACCTTGCTCTTCTCATCTACTACTTCAAGAAACCTCAAGCTTGGAGTCAATGCTTTGGCCAACCTAGTGGCCACTTCCACTGATCTTACATCCGGTATTCAAAATGTGGCTATTGGTCAAGGAGCCTTGCAATATGCAACCTCAACTGACAACAACACTGCTGTCGGTTACGGCGCTCTGAAAATGTCATCTTCTGCTACAGCTGATAATTCAGGTTATAAAAACTCTGCTTTTGGTGTTGAATCCTTGGGACTGACCACAGTTGGTTTCTCAAACTCTGCTTTTGGTAATACTTCTCTATTCCTTAACACCTTTGGCAACCAAAACTCTGCTTTTGGCGATTCCTCTCTATTCAACAACAGTACTGGAGCTGCCAACTCCGGTTTCGGCAATGCCTCACTGTATACAAACACAGGTTCTTCCAACTCCGCTTTTGGTAATTCTGCACTTTACACAAACACTGGCTCTTCCAACACTGCTTTAGGTGCTTTAGCTCTCTTCTCTAATACCACAGGATCTTACAACATAGGCATAGGTCAGAATGTTGATGTGGCTTCTAGCACTAGGAATGGGCAATTAAATATCGGCAATGTGCTGTACGGTCTAGGCATGTACAGTGGAAGCGGTGTTTCCTCAGCTCCTACATCTAATGGAGCAATAGGAATTGGAACAACTACTCCCCACTATACTTTAACAGTCGCCTCAACAACTGGAGCCCAGCTCTCTCTTTTGGATACAGGTGGCATAGCTCAATGGACATTTAGAAATGCCGGAGGAAATCTCTATCTTTCAACAACCACTGTCGCTGGTATAGCCACAACATCAATTTCTGCTTTGGAAATTTCAGGAAGCGGATTTGGAACAACAACAGTTAGAGGGCTAAACATTTCCGGTCAAGCAACGACCACGGCAAATGTTGGATTTAATATTACAACTGGTTGTTATGCAATTAGTGGTGCATGTTTGAGCGGAAGCGCTTCTAGCGGGCTTACTTCGTATGATGCCTGGACTCATCCTGCCGCCGGACAATCCGCCACAACTTCACTTATACTTTTGCATGGCCAAGCATCTACTACACAACTTTCCGTTTACTCTGCACTATATATTGGAACAACAGCCACAACGACAATCTCCGGAACAGCTACTTCTACATTCGGCTCTGGCATTGGTTCTGTATCAGGGAACTTTATTATAGGCTCTTCCGGAACTTTAAACGGGATTCTTCTTAATCCATACGGAGGGTATGTCAGTATTGGAACATCAACTCCTGTCGGAACTGGAGTCTTTGATATAGCAAGTATTACTCCGGCAATGTATATTACAGATACAGATGCCGGTTCAGGAGGAAAGCATTGGGGATTGTTTAACACCGGAGGAATATTTAGTATTGGTACTTCAAGCGATTCTTTCTCGGCTACTTCTTCTGCTCTTTCAATTAGTACCGGATCAACAGCTCTTGGTATTGCGACGACCAGTCCATGGAGAACTCTGTCTGTTGTTGGAACTGTAGCTTTTAACGGATTAACATCATCAGCTACTGGAAATGCTGTTTGTATAACTACAAGTAAGGATATTACGGATGCGGCCGCTGGTTCATGTACACCGTCATCCATCCGGTTCAAGGAAAATGTAGAGGATCTAGGAAGTAGTTTCGCATTGGACGAACTTTCTAAACTGCGGGTAGTGTCGTTTGATTACAAGCCAGGATATTATAGTCCAGAAGACTCCGCCGGTTCCTACGGACTTATTGCCGAGGAAGTAGAATTAATTGATCCTAAACTTGTTGACTATGGCTACGACGGTTTGCCTCTAACTTTGAAATTTGAAAAGTTTACCGGACTTTTGGTTCAGGCGGTTCAAGAACTTAATTTGACTGTTAATGCAACGACAACAACTACATCTTCAGGAAAAGAAACTATTATAGGAAATATGCTCTCCTTTTTGAAAAATTGGGGGGTGGATGTCCAGCAACTCTACACTAGAATCACCACTCTCTTTGTCGGAACAGTTCAAGTTGAAGACAAATTATGCGTTGATGACATTTGTATTGATAAAAACCAGCTCAAAGCTCTACTTATCCAGGCTGGGGGAACTTCCAATGCCAGTGCTTCTGCAGTTGGAGCAGGTAGCGGAGCGGGCACAGGAGGCTCTCCTCCAGGAGGGGCAATCGCTTCCAGTACGGTCGACTCAATTCCTCCGGTTATTACAATAATTGGCAATAATCCTGCAACAATTATTGTCGGCACAGGCTATGCTGATTTGGGAGCTACAGTAACTGATGTAGATAACGTTGGTGTTGTAAATAATAATCTCGGACTTACATATACGGTGAATGGAGTAAGCATGCAGAATATTTCTATAGATACATCCACCTCCAGTGATCATACTATTATATATAGTGCTGTGGACGGAGCAGGGAACACAGCTTCCGCTACTAGGATAGTCAACGTCGTGCCGTGATAGAATCAGAATTCTACAAACCAATGAATTACATTTTTAAAAGCAAGTGGGGAAAAAGGGGACTGAAAGTAATAGTTCTTTTCCTAATATTTATTATTCCGATAATCCCTTATTCTCTGACATGGGTTACTGGTGAAGAAAATTTATTATTTGATACTCCGTCGGGAGATTTGGAGAAGGGATATTATTATACCCAAGAAGGGGAAATATTTGTTCGAGTCCAGCCATCCGACAGGGCCGGATGGATTTCTGTCGGAGAAAAGTATGATACGACCGGACTTTTAGAGGCTCACGTAATTGGCAAAGCTTATTACAATACATTTACAGATGGCAAAAGAAATTATAGAGAACGCACTACGGAAAAGGAATACAAAGATGCGGCTTTTATAAAAAATCATCCTCAGCCAGAAAAAAATATTTTTGTATCTTTGCAAAGAATATTAAGATCTCAAATAGCAGGGGCTTCTATTGCCTTCAACGCTACTACTACATCAGGAGATCAAGTTACTTCATCATCATACTCTTTTTCTCACACAGTAAGTGGGGATAAACCTCTTATTGTAGCTCTTTTTCAAGCTAGAGGTAATCCAGTAACCGTGACTACTATTACTTATAATGGTACTCCATTAATAATGGCTACAACTACCACAAATGGAACACGAAGAACTGCACTATTATATAAAGAAGCTCCTGCCACAGGTTCTAACACAATGGCAGTAACTTTAGGAGGTACACCTCTGGGAAGTAATGTTACTGCTTTGTCACTTAATGGAGTAGATCAAAGCACTCCCTTGGATGCTATTGGTGGGGCATTGGGTAATAGTACTGCTCCTTCTGCTACCGTCACAGTGGTAAATAACAATTCATGGGTAGTTGATTCTATGACAATAGCTGCTACTAACTGTGTAGTGGGGGCGGGACAGACTAAACGTTCGCAAGTTAATGTTTCTACAAATACGGGATACACAAGTACAGAAGGACCTAAAAATGCAGGGAGTGTTGTAATGGATTGGAGTAGCTGCACGACTACTACTTGGGCAACTGTGGCTGCTTCATTTAAGGAATCTCCGGATACATTTATCTATCTATTAAACAATAATTTTCAAATGATAATCAACAACGTCAAAGTCATTTTGCGTTAAATAAATGACCCAAATTGACTGATTGCAAGGTCTCATTTTTGTGATATAATAGTTCTGTTATGCCGGATAGATGCTCTGCTAGAAATTATTTTTTGGCAGGGAGGAAAGTCCGAACATTGGTTTCCTAATTTTTTAGGACAAAAAAGTAGTGGGTAATACCCATCGGGAGTAATCCTAGAGATGCGAGCAGTGACGCTTAAGGCGAAAGCCAAAAGACTCCTTCGGGAGTAATCTCGTAGAAATACGAGAGTGAAACGGCAAAATTCTTACTTCAATGCAAGGCCGTGTCTCTCAAAAATTTTCAAAATTTATGAGGGAAGTGCCGCTTGATCTCTGTGGTAACACAGAAGACAGATAAATATCTATCGATAACAGAATTCGGCTTATAGGCATAATACAATGAAAAATCGCTTCCAAAAGAGGCGATTTTTCTCGTCTATCCACATTGAAAACAGTGCTATTTTTGTATATAATATTAGTATACAAATCTATTAATATAAACACATAATGGAAGAAAATATTGCTGTCGGAAATGCCCATAAAAGAGTCTGGTTTGATAAGGTTTCTTTTGTAATTTTACTCGCTCTAGTTTTCCTTATTCCGATATTTTTTGTTCCGGCCTCCTTCATTTCTCTTCAATTCGGCACAAGTTTACTTTTTGCATTTAGCAGTATCCTATTAATTCTTTTATATATTATCTCCGGACTTTTATCCGGGAGCTTGGATTTGCCCCATCCAGCAAAATATATACTCGGATTTCTTTCTCTCGTCCCGATTGTCTATGTTTTGGCCGGAATAGCCAACGGTTTTTCCCGAATGTCTTTTTTTGGATATACATTTGATATAAACACTGTCGGATTTGTTGTTCTAGCTTTTATTTATATGTTTTTTGTTTCTCTAACATTCAGAGATAAGCATCGAATTTTTTATTCCTATTTCGTTTTCGTCATTTCTTCTCTAATTTTATCTATATTTATCATTGCCCGGATTATATTCGGAGCAAAATTTCTAGCCTTCGGAATGTTTACAGATCTGACGTTAACTCCGATCGGGACCTGGAATAATGCTGGCATATTTTTCGGTATCGGAGCTATTCTCTCACTTCTTACATACCAGATGCTTCCTGTAAGCCGGGTGATAAAAACAATTCTTTCTTTGGCTCTTTTACTCTCTTTAGTTTTTCTAGCTCTAGTAAATTTTAAAGTGGTGTGGATCATCCTCGGAATCTGTTCTTTTCTTTTTATTCTTTACAATATCTTTAATTCAAACAGCGTCTCTTTTTCCAGTTTGCCTCTGCAAAGAAAGCTTCGAAAAATTCCCCTCTATCCTCTTATCGTTTTTGTTCTTTCTGTCATTTTTGTAATATGGGGGAACAGTCTCGGAACATATCTGGCTACCCGACTTCAAGTGACAAATTTAGAAGTTCGCCCGTCGCTTACCGTAACTTTAGAGATTGCCAAAAACACTATTAAATCCCGACCTCTTTTTGGTTCTGGACCGAATACTTTCGTAACAGAGTGGCTGACATATAGGCCTGACGATATCCTTAGTACAGTTTTTTGGAATACTGATTTTACCAATGGCATAGGGCTAATCCCTACTTTTGCTGTCACTACCGGAATTATTGGAGTTTTATCCTGGCTAGTTTTCCTTGGCTTTTATGTTTATCTCGGCATCAAGTCTATTTTTATGAAAATGGAAGATTCATTTGTTAAATATCTTCTAACTTCTTCCTTTTTTATCTCCCTCTATTTATGGATAATGACTTTTGTTTATGTTCCTAGTACGGTTATATTTATTTTGACATTTTTTTTCACGGGATTGTTTTTTGCCTCTATTTATCTCTCCGGCTTAATAAAAGTCAAAACCACCTCTTTCACATTCAATCCCAGAACTGGCTTCGTTTCCTCTCTCCTTATGGTCATCCTTTTTTTTGGAGGATTAACTTTGGCCTACGGACTTTTTAAGAATTCCCAATCTCTTCGGTATTACCAAAAAAGCCTGTATTCTCTCAATACGCTGAAAAATATTTCAGAGTCGGAAGACTATATGGTAAAAGCCATAGCCTCGGTGGGAAGTGATGTCTATTACCGGGCTCTGTCAGAAATTGAAATCATAAAACTGAATGCTATTTTATCTCAAGATTCCACCAAAGTTAAAATTGAAGATATCCAGAAACAATTCAGCGATACTTTGGCGAGTGCCATCAAAGCCGGGATTGCTTCTACAGAAAAAGATAGTAGTAATTATCTAAACTGGATTGCTCTAGGACGAGTCTACGAGGCAGTTTCTGCTCCGGAATTAAAAGTAGAGGGAGCATTTGAAGGAGCCCAATCAGCCTACACCGAAGCTCTAAAGCGAAATCCAAAAAATCCTGGGATACTCATTTTACTTGCTCGGCTTTCGGCTACTCACGGCGACCTGAAACTAGCCCGAACTTACGCTATCCAAGCCATCGCTCTTAAAAAAAATTATCTTGACGCCTACTTTCTTTTGACTCAAGTAGAAGTTTCAGACAAGAATATCAAAGGGGCCATAGACTCAGCTACGGCCGCTTCCATAATAGACCCGACAAACGCTGCTATATTTTTCCAGATTGGACTTTTGAAATACAATATTGCTGACTATTCCGGGGCAATACAAGTCCTAGAAAAAGCTACAAGCATGACGCCGAACTATGCCAATGCAAAATACTTCCTCGGTCTTTCCTACGCGGCATTAGGGGAAAGGGACAAAGCCATAAAAGAATTTGAGGATTTGAAGCTGACCAACCCTGACAATACCGAGATAGATAAAATCATATCCAATATAAAACTTGGCCGAGATCCTTTTGCGAATGCCGAGACGAAAAAGCCTGAAAAAGGTAAGACATTACCGGTTAAAGAAAAAGTTCAATAGCTTTTATGGTCAAGCGCTTTTTTGACCTTTTAAATAGGGAGATATCCGGCCTTCATCAGGCCGCTTATCTTTTAGGTTTTTTTGCCATCTGCTCTCAAGTCTTGGCCTTGTTTCGTGACAGAATTTTGGCTTCACAGTTTGGAGCAGGCAACACACTAGATTTATATTATTCTGCTTTTAGGATTCCGGACATTCTTTTTGTCACAGTCGCTTCTATCGTTTCAATATCCGTTCTAATTCCTTTCCTTATTGAAAGTTTTGAAAAAAGTGAGGAGGCGGCCAAAGAATTCATTGATACAGTTTTTACTTTTTTCTTCAGCTTCATGGTTTTAGCTGGCGGTGTAGCATTTGTAACAGCGCCCTACTTTTTGCGATTGCTTTTTCCAGCTTTTACTCAACTTTCCTCCTTTCCAGAGCTTATCAGTTTGACTAGAATACTTCTTCTTTCTCCTGTCTTTTTAGGATTGTCCAATCTTTTGGCGAGTATAACCCAGATAAATAGAAGATTTTTCATTTATGCTCTTTCACCCGTTGTTTACAATCTCGGCATTATTATAGGCATTGTTTTTCTTTATCCTACATTTGGTTTTTCTGGCCTCGGGTTAGGAGTAGTTTTAGGAGCTTTCTTTCATTTTGCTATTCAGGTCCCCTTTATCGTTTCCCAGAAGATGTTTCCAAGATTTCGTTTCCCAATTAAATTCAGCTTAATAAAAAGAATCGTTTACACTTCTCTTCCTCGTACAATAACAGTTTCTTCAAATGAATTAGCCGAATTATTCCTTGTCTCTTTCGCTTCTTTTTTCGTGCCCGGCTCAATTTCTGTCTTTAATTTCTCTTTTAACCTTCAAGCTGTGCCTTTTAGCATAATAGGGGTGAGTTATTCCTTGGCCGCTTTTCCGACACTAACTCGACTTTTTTCAGGAGGAAATAAAAGTGAGTTTCTCGAGCAGATGATTGTTTCCTGTCGGCATATTATTTTTTGGTCGGTACCAATATCTGTTCTGTTTGTGGTTTTACGAGCCCAGATCGTCCGTACGGTTTTGGGCGCCGGCCGATTTAATTGGGATGATACTAGATTGACCGCGGCGGCCTTGGCTTTATTCACCATGTCCTTGATTGCTCAAAACTTAGTGGCATTATTTGTCCGATCCTACTATTCTCAAGGCAAGACAAAAACTCCATTATTTATGAATGTTTTATCAGCTTTTGTTATTGTCGCTTTGAGCTATTTTCTGGCACAAATTTTCCAACAGAGTCCATTCTTTCAGAATTTTGTAGAGTCAATATTGAAAGTTTCTGGGATTCCCGGCACGGTAGTCCTGATGTTGCCTTTGGGTTTTTCTCTGGGAGTATTATTTAATCTTCTAATTCACTGGATAGGTTTTGCTCGACATTTTCCTGACTTCTCCTCTCCTGTCTTAAAAACTCTTTTTCAAGTTTCTGGGGCTTCTATCATTATGGGTTACATAACTTATATTTGTCTTAATGTTTTTGATAACATTTTTGATATCAATACTTTCTCTGGGATATTTTTGCAAGGGTTTGTTTCGGGAATAATAGGCATAATCTGCGCCCTTATAGTCTTGTATTTGCTCAAAAGTAGAGAGCTTTATGAAGTCTGGAGTACTCTACACAAGAAAATCTGGAAAACAAAAGTTGTCGTGGGCCCTGATGCCGAGTTATAGAATCTTTTGTAAATATGTATTTTTGTGCTTAACTATAGCTGATGGAAAATATTAGAAATTTCTCAATTATTGCTCACATTGATCATGGCAAATCTACTTTAGCAGACAGAATGCTAGAGATTACTGGCACTATAGAAAAACGCAAAATGCAGGACCAAGTTCTGGATTCAATGGAGCTGGAGCGCGAGAGGGGAATTACAATAAAAATGCAGCCAGTACGAATGGTTTACCAACCAAAATTTCCAATTTCAAATTCAGAATACATTTTGAATTTGATAGATACCCCTGGTCACATAGATTTTTCTTACGAAGTTTCTCGTGCTTTAAAAGCTGTGGAGGGCTCTATTCTTTTGGTTGATTCAACTCAGGGTGTCCAGGCTCAGACACTGACAACTCTCGGTATGGCTCGTGAAGCGGGGTTAACTATTATTCCCGTTATTTCAAAAGTAGATTCTCCTCTAGCTAGAGTAGACGAAGTCAAGGCTGAAGTTGTCAAACTTTTGGATTGCTCTCCAGAAGATATTTTAGAGACATCTGGAAGAACAGGACAAGGAGTTGAAGAATTATTAAATGAAATAATAAAAAGAGTTCCGGCTCCAAGGCAGCCTGAAAATACTAGTACATTCAGATCTCTTATTTTTGATTTCAAATATTCAACCCACAAAGGGGTGATTGTTTTTGTCCGTGTCATGGAAGGAGCAGTTTCTCGCAATACACCTCTTGTATTTAAAGTAGCCAATCAAAAATTCACTTCTATTGAAGTAGGGATTTTTTCTCCTGGTGAAGTTCCTGTAGGGTCTCTTTCGGCTGGAGAGATTGGTTATATCGTTACAGGCATAAAAGAGCCAGGTATAGCCTCTGTTGGAGATACTGTAGCTGGCAAAGACGATGAACTCCCACCTCTTCCCGGGTACATGCTCCCTCGTCCGGTTGTCTGGGCTTCGATTTATCCGGAAAGTCAGGATGATTTTATGACTTTAAAACAAGCTTTAGGAAAATTGAAACTTTCAGACTCATCTTTTACTTTTGAAGAAGAATCATCGGGCGCTCTGGGGCGGGGATTTCGCTGCGGATTTCTAGGAATGCTCCATTTGGAAATTATCACAGAAAGGCTTCACAGAGAATTTAACCTAACTCTTGTCGTAACAATGCCGACTATTACATACGAAGTTACATACAAGAGTGGTCCAAAAATAGGAAAAACAGAAATAATATATTCTCCGTCCCACTTCCCGGATGAGGGACTCCTTTCTTTAATCCGAGAACCCTGGGTTGCCTCTGTCATTATTATTCCTGCTTCGCGCCTGACTTCTATTATGCCCCTTCTTTATGAACACGAAGCCGAGATAGGGGAATCAGAAAATTTTGGTGAGGATAGGACAAGACTTTTTTTGAAAATGCCTCTTCGGGAGCTTATGCGGAACTTTTTTGATAAATTAAAAAGCGCTTCAAGCGGATTTGCCTCAATATCTTATGAAATAGAAGGAATGAGAGATGCTAACGTCGTTCGTATGGATATTTTAGTTGCGGACGAAATCTTGCCTGCTTTCTCCCGGGTTGTTTCGCGCAGAATAGTAGAAGAGGAAGCAGAGTCCTCTGTAGAGAAGCTCCACTCACTTTTACCTCGACAAATGTTCGTGATGAAAGTCCAAGCCAAAGCATTGGGCCGGATCATTTCTAGCCGGACAGTTTCCGCTTTTAGTAAAGACGTCACCCAGCATATGTATGGAGGAGACATTACTCGTAAAATGAAGCTCCGCGAAAAGCAAAAAAAAGGAAAAAAGAAAATGAAGGCGAGGGGAAAGGTTAATATCCCTCAGGATGTATTTTTAAAGATGATGCGAAATTAACCACATCCGCCCAATCTCTTACTCACCAATACTTTTTTAGAGCACGCATAATTTCTGGGCTAGAAATTTGCTCACTCTCGCGCCGTCGCGCTCCGAGAGTCTCTAAAAAAGTATTGGATGAGACGAGCTTGGGCTAGTGGTGATTTTTATAACAGGAAACGGCCGAAGCAGTTTCCTCCTCGACCGTTATTAGGGTAAACCGATGTAGTGGCTAGCAGCTGATGCTGTATACCACATTGAGATCAACAGACCCAGCAACATCACCTTGTCACGATCTGGTCTATCACCTTTCTTTGATGTGACGAATGCTGCTGTAGGGATTATAAGCATCACTGTCCCGCAGACGAAACACACTGTAGATGTCATTCGTAATTCCTCCAAGAATTAGTATATCCAAGATTTCTGAAAAGTAAAGTTTTTACCTATGTATTGCAAAGTGAGTCAATCCAATAGCAATAGCGTCAAATTCATCGTCGGAATTGGTCTTAGAAGTGACAACAATTAATTTTTTGACCATATCTATCATTTGTCTTTTTTCACTTCGACCATAACCGGTGATGGCGATTTTGACATCATTTGGTGTATATTCAAAAACACTTAAACCGAGTGAACTTCCAGTGTATAAAATCACTCCTCGGGCTTCTGCCACAAGCATAGCAGTTTTCTGATTTCCGCTAAAAAAAAGTTTTTCAGTGGCCAGAGCTTCCGGTTTATATTTTTTTATTATTTCTTTTATTCTATTTCCAATAAGATAGAGTCTCTCATAGTGAGGAAGTTTACTAGATGTTTTAAAACACTCCGAAAAAACCAAAATTTCTTTCCTTGCCATGCCGTAACCTTTGGGGGAGGCGGGTTTCTCGATTACGGCAATACCCAATCTCTCGTACCCTGGATCTATAGAAATGATCTTCATGAGACCGACGTTTTACAAAATGTGATCTTCTATCACCCCGTCTTCAATTTTAGCAATATCATCTCTGGTAGGAGGAGTATTCTTAGCAAAAACTGTGGCTTGTTTTTGTTTCCGCAACTCTTCCTCCAATCTATGATTTTCTTTTTTCAGTTTTCTGTATCTAAAATAATTATTGATGCTCTCTGGTAAAAAAAGCAAAAGTGCGATCAATATTCCCGAAATAATTGATAATGCTACTACTACCGACAGGGAAGCCGTTAATTCCCAGCTGAAAAATGTCACAGTTATAATGGCAACATTTTGTAATGCAAAAACTACAGCCAAAGCTCCTAATAAAAGACCTATAATAAATAATATAATCATGCAGTAAATTATATCCCTTCTATTATTAAAATCAAGTTAAAGAACGAATAAAATAGCCCCGTCTGCGTTGCTGAAGTTCAATTTTACTCACTCACCTTACTACTTGTAAGGCTCCCTCGTAAAATCTCCTGCGCCTAGCATCCAGGGCTATTTTATTCGTTTTTCTGCTCTACATTACTTTGAGGATGTTTTGAGCGGAAAATACTATTCCGCGTTGGTATATACATCCTGCACCTCATCATTCTCCTCCAGCTCATCTACCAATGCTGATAATTTCTCTCCGTCCTCTTCCGAAAGGGGAATAGTAGTTTGCGGACTCCATTCCATATTTGGGCTTCTCGTAAAAGCCCAAGTTGCCGAACCCATGCCCGCCAAAGCAAATCCATGCTTTGATAAAATAAGTTTTATTTCTTGTGTAGCTCTGTTTTTGTTATCTGTCAAAGCTTCAATTATTATGGCGCATCCGCCCGGTCCATAAGCTTCGTAAGTAATAGCTTCCATGACAGCTCCTCCCTCGGAGAATTTTTTAACAGCTCTTTCTATATTGTCATTGGGAACATTGGCGGCTCTAGCTCTTTCAATGGCATTTTTTAGTCCAGGTGATTCAACATTTCCTTCAGCTTTTTTAGCCTCCATAGTAATCAGTCTGACCATTTTGCCAAAAATTTTACTCTTTTGACTATCCGTCTTTTCTTTCTGCCTCTTAATCTTTGACCATTTATTGTGACCAGACATATGCAAAGAATATAGAATTATGAATAAAGAATCAAGAAATGGAAATCTCGTCGAATCATTCTTTTCGGAAGACCCCGCAGGCCTTGAGCTTGGTTTAGTCAAGGTACCCTGCCTTGACGAATCAAGGTCGAGGACTAAGTGAGTGGAGCGCTGGCGGAACGAACGGTCTGGAGAAAAGGATGATGAGTAAGAGATTGGAGGCTAGAGTAGGGTTTTAGCTGATAATCCCAAATGTTCATATCCGGATGCCGTAACAGTTCTTCCACGAGGAGTTCGATCAAGAAAGCCGAGCTGAATTAAATATGGCTCATTGAATTCCTCAATTGTTGCTTGTTCTTCCGACATTGCTGCGGCTAAAGTATTAAGACCTACAGGCCCACCGGCAAATTTGTTTATTATAGTATGCATGATGTCTCTGTCAGAAGGTGAGAGTCCGACTTCGTCAATTCCCAAAAGTTTCAAAGCCTCATCTACTGACTTTTTTGTCATGTCTGTTTTGTGGACCTGTGAGTAATCCCTACATCTTTTTAGAAAATAGTTGGCAGTTCGGGGAGTGAACCTGCTTCTTTTGGCGATTTCCTGTCCAGCTTTTTCTTCCAAGTCAATTCCTAATATTTTGGCCGAGCGAGTCAGAATTTTCTCTATTTCTTTGTTTGTATAAAATTCAAGTTTGAATATCCCACCTGAAAACCGAGAACGAAGTGGAGAGGAGATCATAGCGATGCGAGTTGTCGCTCCGATCAAAGTAAAGGCAGGAAGTTCCAGCTGGATAGTCCTAGCACTCGGTCCTTTGCCGATAATAATATCAAGAGAGCCTGACTCCATAGCGGGGTAGAGGACTTCTTCTATCGTTTTGTTTAATCTATGGATTTCGTCAATAAAAAGAATATCTCCAGGAGATAAATTTGTCAGGATTGAGGCCAGGTCGCCAACTTTTTCTATGGCTGGACCGGAAGTAACTTTCATTTGGGAATTGCTCTCTTTGGCTATAAGGTGTGCCAGGGTGGTTTTACCAAGGCCGGGAGGGCCATAAAAGAGAATATGTTCTGGCGGGTGCTTTCTCTCTTTGGCCGCAGTCAGTAGTATGTGCAAGTTGTTTTTTATGCCAGTTTGACCAATGTAATCCTCCCATTTTGAAGGTCGCAGAGTTGTGTCCAAAAAGGAAAAATCTTTCTCTGTCTCTTTGATACTTAATTCTGTCGCAGCTTTCTTCATAATTACAATTATACTACAATAGGGAGCCTGTCCCTCGCCAGTTTAATAAATTGGTGAGGGATTGACAAGAAAATCTTTTTATGCTAGACTGCTGTCTTAACAAAAGGAGTAGAAGTTCTTCTTTGAAATAGGCCGTTTAGTCGGGTTGAAGCTCCAAAATATAAATCTCTAAGCAACTAAGCATTTTATGTTTAAGAGTGTTTCTACGAGGACGTTCTGGATATTACCTTGTGTAATATTCTGGAGTTATCCTTTGTCAAATACTTAGCTTTTGGTTTGATTATTAAAAGTGTTGCTTAGAGATTTATGCTTTTGAGCTCGTTCTTCTCTTCTTTATCTAATTATTCATAGGCTATTGTCTTTAGCAAGTGGACAAAGTATTACAGCTCAAAATTTACTCTTTTTCAATATCAATTACTCGACGGAGCTCCTCAAGGGTAGTGATTCCTTGTAAAACTTTTAATATTCCATCCTGTCTCATATCCAAAAGATTTTGTTTTTCGGCTGCCTTTTTTATTTCTCTTTCGCTTGGACTCTCTCTGACTACATTTTCAATATCTTCATCCATCACAATGCCTTCGTGTATTCCGATTCGGTTTTTGTACCCCGTCATATTGCATTTATCGCAACCAACTGCCTGCCAAACTCCTGTAGCATCAATTCCTTCTAGATAAGCTTTGTCTTTTATTGTCCCCACAATTTCCTCCACTTCTTTTTTGTCTTCTCCTTCCAAATTTATTTTTTTTCTACAATCAGAACAGAGTTTTCGGACAAGTCTTTGAGCCAAAGCCAAGTTCAATGCAGAGGAGATAATTTTCGGGTTAACACCCAAGTCTATAAGGCGGGGAAATGTGCCAGCGGCATTGTTGGTATGTAAAGTTGAAAAAACTAAGTGTCCAGTAAGAGCCGAGTTTACAGCTATCTCTGCTGTCTCGCTGTCCCTGATTTCACCGACCATAATAACATCAGGGTCTTGTCGTAAGGCGCTTCGCAAGCCCTCGGCAAAACCATAGTCTTTTTTCTCGTCTGTTTGAGTCTGAACTATTCCCGGCAAATGATATTCTATAGGGTTTTCAATTGTGATTATTTTCACTTTTGGAGTGTGAATCTTTTTCATGAAAGCATATAGAGTAGTGGTCTTTCCCGAGCCTGTTGGACCTGTAATAAGTATCATTCCATTTGGCTTTCCCAATTCATGAAAAATAACTTCCAAAAGTTTTGGGTGTATCCCAAGCTCTGGCAGAGGCACGGAAATAGCGTTGGGGTTGAGCACTCTTAGAACAATTGCTTCGCTATAAGCTCCGGGTAGAAGGGAAGTTCTGATTTCAATTTCGTCTTCTTTTATTTTTATACTAAATCTTCCGTCCTGGGCTCCTGAGACATTTAGTTTCAAGTTGGATACCAGTTTTAATCTGGACAAAAGCAGTTTGTAAGTTTCCAAATCAAATTCCAAAATATCTGTCAGCATTCCATCTAGTCTGTAGCGTAATCTGACGTGATTTTCTTCTGGCTCTAGATGAATATCGGAAGCGTTAGTAGCCAAAGCACCTGCTAAAATTATTTCCATGATTCTGGAGATTCGGTAGCTTTTTTTCATGCTCAAAATCTCTCCAATCAATTTCTGAACATCTGGAATAGTGTGAACTTGAGCGAGAAAATCTGTGATCTGCTCGTTGGAAATATCTAAAGCACCTGACTTTGTTTCAAATGAGTACGATAAATCTTTGTATCTATCCCAAACTTTCTGCAAACTGGCATGGGAAACCATGAAAAGCTCCACTTCATAGCCCTTGGCTTTCAGTTTGTTGATCGCCTCAACTGTCTTCGGGCTTTCTGGAGAGAGAGCTCCGACACTTAAAACTTTGTCCACATCATTGAACACAGCGATCTGGGCTTCTCTAGTATCTGTCTCGCTAATAATGCGGAGAGCGTCGATGTTTATAGGAGCGACTGTTAGGTCCAGGTAGGGAACTCCGTATTTAGAAGAGAGAGTTTCTGCAAGGTCTTCTTCTTCCTGCTTGCGCAAGTCATCCACCCGCTTGTTTTGTTTGTCTTCGTCAAAGAGAACCATATTATTTTCATTATAACATAAAAATAATTTCAAATTTCAATTTGCAAATTTGAAATATAGATTCAAAAACCCATGATTTTCCAGCTTGACAAATGTAGCAAAGTGGCGTAAGATATAGATAGGAGGTGCTACATGCACTTATTGAAAAGAATTGTGATTGTGGTCTGTTTGGCTACGCTAGTAGCAGACTGCGGCGCCCGGGCGGCGAGGTTAGAGCAAGCCCGCCAGCTCAAGGAAACAGTGGAGCAAGAGCTTGCTCGACTTCAGGTTCCCCCGCCTCACGAGACCTATGAGGATCAGGAGATTCGCGAGAGAGCCGTCGAGATTCTGAAGGATCGGCTTGCGGAAATCTCCAAAGCTGAAAAGCAGGAAAAAGAAAGTCCTGCACAAGGGCAGGCTCGGAGGGAAATCGAAAAGCGGCATCGTGACAGCGAGAAATTTGCCAAGCGGCAAGCCAACGCCTTGGCACATGTAAACGTGGTTGGATGTCCCCCGGGAAGTGTGGGGGTCAACCTTCGCGAGGCAGCGTACTTTGGCAACTTCTTCTATAGTGCCAACGTAAGGATCGTCAACGATTCGACGTGCAATTTCAGGTTCAGCACGTCGGCAAGGGGGATGTCTATACTTGTCAGTAATCTCTGTCAGAGAGGGGAAGTATCAATCGGATTTCCCCTTACTGTCGGGGAGTACGCCAAAAACATTCCCATCGTGGCGACCCCACAGAGTCCGGAGTGCCAAATCCAAGCTACCACGTTGCAGATTTATCGGAATGACTACGAATCCCAACAGAGTGGGATTTGGGTCATTCGTTGAGTTCCTTGTCCCGCGGCAACATTTGGGTTGCCGCGGGTGAAGTCGCCACCAGGCGGCTTTTTTCGTATACAAAATATGCTAATATTCAAAAAATGAAATACGTCTCTAACAGCTTAGAAGAAACTCAAAAAATTGCTGATGATTTTGTGGCCAATATTTCTCCAAACAAAGACAGCGCACTTGTTGTGGGATTGTATGGAAATCTTGGGGCAGGCAAAACTGCTTTTACAAAATGTATAGCAGAGGCTTTTGGAATAGAGGAGACAGTTACAAGTCCAACTTTTGTTATAGAAAAAATATACGAATTAACTTCTGAAAATTTTACACATCTTATTCATATTGATGCATATAGATTAGAAAAATCAGAAGAGCTGGTAAATCTCGGCTGGCAAAAAATCATTTCTGATCCAAAAAATCTAATTCTGATAGAATGGCCAGAAAGGGTAGCAGATATAATGCCAGAACATATAAGAGTTAACTTAAAAGCCTTAGAAAAAGAGTATTCTCACGAGATAGAAATAGTAAGTTTGAAAATGGTATAATTGTAAGGAAATTATTTCTCCCGACGAATTTTTCCCAATGTCTAAATCCAAAAAGAAAACACTGGCCCTGCTTGATGTCCATGCGATTTTGCACAGGGCTTATCATGCTTTGCCTGAATTTGAATCAAGCAAGGGCGAGCCGACAGGCGCTTTGTATGGCCTTTGCACTATGCTCATAAAATTAGTCAAAGATTTGAAGCCCGACTACATAGTGGCTTGTTACGACTTGCCTGAGCCGACAATGCGTCACCAGGTTTATGAAAATTACAAGGCTGGACGTAAGAAAATTGACGATGCTCTAATCGCCCAGCTCGAAAGATCAAAAGATGTTTTCACAGCTCTCAATATTCCGATGTACTCTTCTCCGGGCTTTGAAGCCGATGATATGCTTGGAACTATTGTAGAAAATCTCAAAAATAATCTTACCATAGACATTGTCATAGCCTCTGGAGATATGGATACCATGCAGCTTATAGATGACGATAAAGTCCGAGTCTATACATTAAAAAAGGGAATAAAGGACACCATTGTTTACAATGAAAAAGGTGTGATAGAAAGATTTGGTTTTGGTCCAGCCCTTTTGCCAGATTTCAAGGGGCTAAGGGGGGATCCATCGGATAATATTATCGGCATTCCGGGAATCGGAGAGAAAACTGCTTCCGAGCTTATCCAAAAATTCGGGGGAATTGAGGACATTTACAAAAAATTAAAAAAAGATCCGAAAGCTTTTGAAAAAGCTGGAATTAAAAAAAGAATCATTGAACTTTTAAATAATCACGAAGAAGAAGCTCTGTTTTCAAAGACTATAGCCGCTATACGTCGTGATGCTCCCATTCATTTTACTCTGCCCGAAAAAGTTTGGCGGGAAGATATAGATATGAAAAAAGTTCAGGATCTTTTTATCGAATTTGAATTCAGAACTTTAGCTATAAAAATAGCCGAATCTCTTTCTTTAAACTTGCCGGACAGTATTACCGCAGATGCGAATCCCGAAGAGATAAAAGAAGTTGGGCTAATGCTCTGGGTAGTAGATTCAAACAAAACAGATCCAAATTTGGATGACATTCTCTCTTACACTAGGAAAAATACTTTGTCGGAGGCCAAAACAGTTTTGGAGAAGACAATAAAAGTAGAGGGACTTTCTTTTGTATTTGATGAAATAGAGAAGCCCCTAATGCCTATTGTAAAAGAAATGACTAAGATTGGGATAAAAATAGATACCAAAAGGCTTGTGGAACTGTCAAAAAAGTATCACAAGGAGCTAGCGGGCCTCGAGAAAAAGATTTGGGGGATTGTCGGAGAGGAGTTTAATATTAGCTCGCCAAAACAGTTGGGAGAAATGCTTTTTGTTAAAATGGGACTGAAAGCAAAAAATCAAAAGAAAAATGCTAGCGGGGGGTTTTCTACAAGAGAATCGGAGCTAGAGAAATTAAAAGAAGAGCATCCTATTGCCGGACTTATTTTAGACTATCGTGAACTTTCAAAACTTCTAGGTACTTATATCGATACAATACCGAAACTTGTGGACAAAAATAACAGACTTCACTCCGAGTTTCTACAAGCTGGGTCGGCTACAGGCAGAATGGCAAGCCAAAATCCCGGAATACAAAATATCCCGAACAAAACAGAGTTAGGCAGGGAAATTCGCAAATCTTTTATTGCCGAGAAAGGATACAAGCTTGTTTCCTTTGATTATTCCCAGATCGAGCTCCGCATTGCTGCTTTTCTATCGGGTGACGAAAAGCTCATAGAAATTTTCAAAACTGGAGAGGATGTTCACACAGCTGTAGCCGGGGAAGTTTTTGGTGTTTCTCCGGATAAAGTGACAAAAGAAATGAGAACCAAGGCTAAAGTTATAAACTTTGGAGTGATGTATGGCATGGGCGTAACAGCTCTTCAAAAAAATATTGGAACAAACAGAGAAACTGCTCAAAAGTTTTTGGACGAATATTTTACAAAGTTTGCAGGGCTGTCTGAATATCTGGAGAAAGTCAAAAAAGAAACGGTACAAAAAGGCTATACAGAGACCTTTTTTGGCAGACGGAGATATTTCCCGGACATTCACTCCAAATTGCCTTTCATGAAAGCTTCGGCCGAGCGCATGGCTATTAATGCGCCGATACAGGGAACAGAGGCTGATATAATAAAACTGGCCATGATTGAGATAGATAAATTTCTAGAGAAAAAATCCTTGAAGAATGACGTCAGGCTTCTTTTGCAGGTTCACGACGAGCTAGTTTACGAAATAAAAGATGATTTAGTAAAAACTATTTCTCCTGAAGTAAGAAAAATGATGGAAGGGGTGATAGATCCGAAAAAAACCTCCGGAATAATAATTGAGGCGGACGCTTCGGCTGGCGACAACTGGGCTGAACAAGTTCCAGTAGATAGAATAAAGTAGTTAGTATTTAGGCAAATGCAGGCATCTAAAATAAAACACTTTACCGATCTGATAATATGGCAAAAAGGCCATAAACTAGTTCTTGATATTTACAATATTACGAAAAAATTTCCAAATGAAGAGAGATTTGCTCTTGCCGATCAAATAAGAAGAGCTGCCGTATCTCTGACTTCTAATATGGCCGAAGGTTTTGGAAGAAGTACTTCAAGTGATAAATCTCATTTTTATGTTATAGCTCTCGGTTCTTTATATGAAATACAAAACCAAGCTATAATTTCAAGAGATTTAAAATACATAAGAACAGAAGAATGTGATTTGTTGCTGAATGAATGTCTGGAAATAGCAAAAATGCTAACCGTTCTAATTAAAAAAATAAGGAGTTTTACCTAAATACTATCTGCTATATACTAACTACTATGTTATACCTAATTTACGGAACAGATACGCACAAAGCTAGAAAGAAACTCCACGAGCTTTTGGCTTTGGCAAAAAAAAAGCGACCCGGTGCGGAGGTATTTAAAATAACTACAGAGAATTGGAGCGAGGCTCAATTTGACGAACTCCTGGTTTCGCAAGGACTTTTTGAGCAAAAGTACACCGTGGTTCTGGATAATCTTTTTGAAAAAAAAGATTTCAAGACCTACATATTGGAGAGACTGACGGGAATGAAAGATTCGGAGCAGATTTTTCTTATGTTAGAAAGCTCGGTTGACTCTAGTAGTTTGAAAAAAATTGAAAAGTTTTCAGAGAAAACACAGGAATTTGACTTGCCAGCCGGCAAGCTAGAAAAAAGTAGTATTTTCTCCATAACCAATGGCCTTCTAGATAAAGACAAGAAAAAGCTCTGGATTTCTCTAATTGATTTTCTAAATAGGGGATCTGCCCCCGAGGAGATACACGGAATATTTTTTTGGCAGGTCAAGAACATGATACTAGCTAGTAGAGCGGAAAGTTTGGGTGAAGCTGGGCTTTCGCCTTTTGTCTACAGAAACGCCCTAACAGGTGCCCGCCACTACAAAACAGAAGAATTGCAGAAAATGTCAGGAGAGTTGGTCAATATGACTCACAAAGTTCGTCAAGGAGAAGGGGATCTGGAAATTATGTTAGAAAAGTGGGTTTTAAATTTGAATTGATTTATTTTCTTATTCTGCTAATCTAGAGGCCAGAAAGGAGTACATTATATGGACGGTCGGAGATATGGAAGAATAAGTGACGATAAACGTAGCAGAGTCGTTCATTTACTAAAAACGACCACGATGTCGTTTGAGGAAAT
>ORMF012091199.1_pt1 | contig 22148 bp, 17 predicted proteins | sample 1779871 | NCBI WGS metagenome assembly ORMF01 (sample SAMEA104232316, study PRJEB22302) | groundwater metagenome | biome: forest; feature: aquifer; material: groundwater | place: USA | collected 2011-08-07 | depth 5.4 m | reverse complement strand
TTGGTGCATTTGATCTATGCAGTCTGGAAGCGCGGGACTCCTTACGAGGCTCGCTAATTGAATACCAAAAGCACGGCCTAACTTCATTCGGCGACTTTTGTGCTGACCGGGCTTGACTTAAATATACTTAGTTTTTTATATTAGAATGCGCAACTTACAACTTCTAAATTTTTATTTCTTTAACATCTTCTTCAAATACTTCCCCGTGTAACTAGTCAGACTCTTCGCCACATCCTCTGGAGTCCCCTTCGCCACGATTTTACCGCCTCTTTCACCGCCATCTGGACCTATATCGATGACGTAATCGGCATTTTTTACCAAATCAAGATTGTGCTCGATAACCACGACCGTATTACCTTTATCCACCAATTTTTGCAAAATATCAATCAATTTTTTTACGTCTTCGTAATGCAGACCAACTGTCGGCTCATCCAACAAATAAATCGTCTTCTGCAAATGAGCGCGATACAATTCCGAGGAAATCTTCACGCGCTGTGCTTCACCGCCAGATAAAGTGGTAGCTGATTGACCCAATTTTACATAACCAAGACCAACATCCATCATACTTTGCAGACGATCTTCAACCGCTGGAATATCTTTGAAAAATTCTATCGCTTCTTCGATAGTCAGTTCCAACACTTCGTGAATATTTTTCTTGCGAAATTTTATCTCTAAAGTTTCTTTGGTAAAACGCTTGCCATTACAAACATCGCAGATCACATAAACTGTTGGCAAGAAGTGCATTTCCACGGCAATCTCACCATTACCTTCACATGCCTCACAGCGACCGCCAGGTCGATTGAATGAAAATCTGCCCGCTCCCCAACCGCGAGCGCGTGCCTCCGGCTCTGACGCAAACAGGTCACGAACGTGAGTCCATGCCCCAGTGTAAGTAGCGGGATTTGATCGTGGTGTGCGACCAATCGGCGATTGATCAATCAGAATCACCCGACCGACGTATTCAGAGCCTTTGAATTCTTTACAATTGATTGTTTCGTTTGTACGATGACGCATCTCGAAACGAGCCGCTAAATTTCTATGCAAAATTTCATACATCAATGAAGATTTTCCGGAACCAGAAACACCAGTGATAACATTCAAACAACCCAAAGGTATATCAACATCCATGTTTTTAATATTGAATACATTTCCACCTCGAACCATGATTTTACCTTTTGGCTCACGACGTGTTTTTGGTGTTTCAATTTTTTCCTCACCACGCAAATACGCAAGCGTTAGTGAACCAGAAGTATTCTTTTTTGCCATAAGTAAATCGTCCAAATATCCAGAGACAACTACTTCTCCACCATGAACGCCAGCACCAGGACCAATATCAATAATATAATCAGAAGCGAACATTGTATCTTCATCATGTTCAACAACAATAATAGTGTTGCCTAAATCACGCAATTTCAATAATGTTCCGATGAGTCGATCATTATCATGTTGATGTAGTCCAATAGTCGGTTCATCGAGCACATAGAGCGCGCCGACAAGTCCAGATCCCAATTGCGAAGCTAGGCGAATACGTTGCGCTTCACCGCCAGAAAGTGTATTGGCACGACGATCTAGAGTCAGATATTCAATACCAACATTAACCATGAATGAGAGACGTGCTTGAATCTCTTTCAAAACTACTTTTGAAATCTCTTTTTCGGTATCAGTCAATTTGACTTCATTAAAATATTTGATGGCTTTTTCAATAGATAATGAAGTTATGTCAACAATATTTTTTCCATCAATCTTCACATACAAAGCTTCATCGCGCAGACGAACACCGTTACAAACTTTACAAACTGTTTCTGCGAATAATCCTTCAGTACCGAGACCGTTGCAAGCGGCGCAAGCGCCGTATGGTGAGTTGAATGAGAACAATCGAGGTTCGATTTCTGGATATGAAAAACCATCATACGGACACATGAATTTTACGGACATCAGGGTTTCATTTACAGCGGCAACATCAACGTCCGCGCCTTTGGTTGACGTCGCCCACGGATACTCAATCCTGATCAACCCTTCCGCCTCGTGTACCGCTCGCTCAATAGATTCTGAAAGACGTTCACGAGCATTTCCAGACTGCTTGGCATCTTTGAATTCAGAAACGAAAATCTCGTCAACTAGCACGTCAATATCGTGTTTTTTATTCTTCTCCAAAATAATCTGGTCACGCAATCGTTGAATTTTTCCATCAATTCTGACGCGGTCATAACCTTTGCCCAGCAAATCATAAAGCATCTGATAGTACTCACCTTTACGACCAACCACGACTGGCGCGTAAACACGAATTTTGGCATCACTAATATTCACGCCATACACTTTCTTGGCTTGAGTGGCGCGCGTGGTAACTGTTTGTAAAATAGTATTCAGGATTTCTTCTTGAGAAATTCGATGAATAACACGTCCGCAAGTCAGACAATGCGGTTTTCCAACTCGCGCAAAAAGAATACGCAAATAATCATATATTTCAGTTATTGTCGCAACTGTTGAACGCGGATTATTGGATCGTGATTTTTGATCAATTGAAATAGCTGGCGAAAGTCCAGATATTTCATCAACATCAGGCTTCTGCATTTTATGCAAAAATTGCCGAGCGTACGCGGAAAGAGATTCGACATACCTACGTTGTCCTTCGGCAAATATAGTATCGAACGCCAACGAAGATTTTCCAGAACCAGACAGTCCTGTAATGGCGATCATCGTGTTGCGCGGCATCTCGACGGTAATATTTTTTAGATTGTGCGTACGCGCGCCTTTCACAACGATCTTTTCCTCGCCAGTCCCTGGACTATGTTTACGCATAGATGACATAATTTGGCGATCGTATCACAAAAAACCGCAAAAAGCAAGGGCTTTGCGCATGTGGATGGTTACCTATTTGCACAAATCACCTACCTCCAGAACAATCTGATCAAGCGAAGCGGCCGCTTTGACCAAGAATTTCTTTGCGCCAAGTATTTTCGCGCGTTCAATGTCTTCTTGTTTATTGATATTAGAGAGGATCATTGCTGGAACATCTTTGAGACGAGGGTCATCTTTTATTTTTTGCAAAATATCAAGACCACTAATGCCAGGCATAATGAGATCCAAGACGATAGCATCTGGAACATTATTGGCCAAATATTTCAGAGCTTCATCACCATTTTTCGCGTGAAAAAGTTCAAACCCAGAAGATGTAAGCTTTTTGGCTAGAATTGTACCAATGAGTTTGTCGTCCTCTACCCAAACAACTTTCTTTTTGCTCTTCGAATCAGAAGAATTTGAACTATCTGTATAATTAAATAAATTATTTATACGTTTGATAATCTCTGCTGTATCCGCATGAAGATCGAGAATGAATTCTTTAACAGCACCCTGTGGCACGCGAGCCATGTTGATAGGCACGCCTCGAGTAGAAAGTAGGAACACTGGAATTTTTGTCAGGAGCGGTTCAGTGTGTTTCTTTGCTATAACATCATAGCCATCAGTCCCAGGAAGAACAATATCAACAAGAATAAGGTGCGGCAACGTGTCGTATATGGCTTTCAATCCGGCAGTGCCATCAGTGACGAGTGTGGCAATGTATCCTTCATTTTTCAAGGCATCAACAATACGCTGACCGAATGCCGCGTCACCTTCAATAACGAGTATTTTTTCTTTTTTTGGAGCTACAGGCATAGGTGTATTGTAACATGAAATTTATATGCAAATATAAGTCCGTTTTTCTACTACTTATTCTTACTATCCCCCCTTATAGTCGCGATCGCCTCTTGAACCGTAGTCATGAACTGCGCTGGGAAAATAATGGTTGAATTTTTCTCTGTGGCAATCTCCGACATAGTTTGGAGTGTGCGCAACTGTAACGCTACAGGATGTGCGGCAATAATGTCAGCGGCCTCACCGAGCTTCACTGCGGCTTGGAATTCACCTTCTGCCGCCACGATCTTGGCACGACGCTCGCGTTCTGCTTCGGCTTCTTTCGCCATAGCGCGTTGCATATTGTCTGGCAAAGTAATATCTTTGATTTCTACAGCGGTTACTTGCGCTCCCCATGGTTCGGTGTGAGCATCGATGACATCCTTAATCTGCACATTGATGTCACTCGTCTGTGACAAGAGCTGATCAAGCGAAAATTTTCCAACAATATTTCTGACGGTCGTCTGACTGATTTGATTGACCGCATCATAAACATTCTCAATAGCCACCACCGACTTCTGTGGATCAACGATGTGATAGTACGCCACAGCGGCAATGTCGATGGATACATTATCCTTTGTAATGATCTTCTGCGACGGAATATTCATAGTGATGGTGCGCAAAGTCACCTTGGTCATACGCTCAAAAATAGGGATCAAAATAATCAATCCTGGCCCACGAACACCTGTACACTTCCCTAAAAAGAAAATAACACCGCGATCATACTCCTTAACGACTTTTAATGATAATGCAAGGAGAATGACGACGATTATGATTATGGTTTGTAACATAAGGGTAGTATAGCGCTTTTGGGGCTGATTTCAACTTGTTCCATTTTGGAAACAGTTGCTAAGGATTCCTAGGCAACTGTCAAAGAATATTTGACAGTTGAATTTAAATTATCACTATTCATTTGACTCCATTTCTTCAGTCAATTTAAGAGTAATTTTTCCTCTGAGTTTTCCATTAAGACTTTTTGACTCAAGAAACGCTATGGTTTCATACAGACCAACTAACTTTTCAGGTGTGCTTTCGAGTCGGCGCTTGTTGAGAGCATGTCCTTCAATAACATATTTGCGTAGAACTCCTGTTGCCCAGATACGAAATTGAGTGGCTTTTTTGGAATTTACACGATAGCCGACGGCGATAATTCCATCTAGACTATAAAAATTTGTATCGCGCTTAACCTTACGACCGCCCTCATTTTGAACTATCCGGAATTTCCGGATAGTTGAAGTCTTTTTAAGTTCTTCAGTGCCAAATATGTTATTGATATGTTCATTAACTGTGCGTACGTCCACACTGAACCATCGAGCTATCTGTCCCTGTGTCGCCCAAATCGTATCCTTCTCAATATCAGCTCTCAATTCCACATTACCCTGTTTGTCTTCATAAATCACAATGTTGTTTTTATTTTCTGTATTCATATTTAGGTATGTAAATTAACACTTCTACTAATTTAAAAATGTTCCCTAACTAATTCAGGAAGGCGAGATTTTGGGTTCACTCGCACTTGAGGGGTTGCTTCAGCTTTTATTTTTGATGATCTCCAAGGCCTACCTCGGATCTCATGGACTGGCGACCAACCGACGCCACTTGTCCGACATATCCACGTACAGAAGCAGACCGCGGAGTTGTTTCTGTACGTTTTTGCGGATATGGGGTGATTCAGTTTATCTGCACCCGCTTGTGAACAATACCTCTGTAGATATTTTGCCTCAAGAATGCCCTACTCGGCCCTTTCGCCTTTGGAGACATGCCTTACTTCCTTGTTCATGGGAAGTATTTCAGCCACTTCCTGAATCAATCAGCGAACTAGTACAGTGACTTATGCGTCACCTTATTATTGAATTGTAGAAACTATCTATTTTTCTATTTAAGTCTTGTAGACCGAGGAAAACTTACTTTCTGATGAGGTAAGTATAGCAAAAAAATCTTATCGCGCAAGTTCTCAAGCGCGATTTTTTGTGTTGTAAGTGAAGTTGGATAATTATCTTCACGCTCACGCACTTGACAATATGATATATAAGGTGCTATAATACGGAAAGTTTTGAAATAGGTGTGTCATTCCACCAATAAACAACGGCCTGGAAATCAGGCACTGAATGATGTGAACATTGAAAGGAAACTTATGAAAAATCGCAACTTGACTGGATTCACACTTGTTGAAGTGTTAATCGTCATCGCCATCATTGGACTGCTAGCGGCAATAATCATTCCTTTTATCGCCAAGATTAGTACTGAAGCAGAACGACTCTCAGAGAAACCGCGAATCGTGGTGAGAAACGCCATAGCCGAAAATGGACTCAACGCCGAACAGCCAGTGAATTTGGGCAATGGGTGGTATTACCTAAGCAAGAAGGCTGTACAATCTGGAGCCTTGAGCAAGATGCCGCCGCTCGGGATGACGAATGTCACTTCGTGGTCGGTTATTCCAACAGAACGAATAAATCGCGGTGAAGCCAATCGCGAGGCGGGAGGCACACTCATTTCCAGAGTCTCCAACGAGTTGGGAATTACCAACGGAAACTTCATCCTCATCCAATAGCATTATACTTGCTCAATCGCGCACACCACTAGGATGTGCGCGATTTTTTATTTTACTAAACCAAACCATACCTATCCATTTTATTATATAAAGTGTTTATTCATTTCACTTACAAAATACTGACGAAATCTATTTGGGATAGACGATGTGACGTACTCATGATCCCATGGTTTCAAACCAATCTGTCGTTTTATGCTTTCGTCAGCAGAATACAATTCGCCGATATCAATTAATATAATTTCGCCCCTAGAATCTATTCCGTAATTTTTTCCGATAAGAAAACTTTTATCAATCAACCTGTTCTGGAGAAGAAAAAGATTGAATGTAATAAATTTATCAATAACACCTTTACCTTCCTCAAGCGAAAGTTCCTTAAAATATACATGGAGTGGAGTAACCTTATCTTGCTCATAATCTAATTCATTCAATATTTTCGGATTACCAAAAAGTGCCGGATTTAATTTTGTCTCTTTGATTTTTTTAATAGAACCAAGTGCTGTTTTTCTGCAACCTTTGTGATAGTCAGCAAATTTCCAAATAGGATAACTGATGTAAGGAAAATTTTGTCGGAACATAATGAGATATGCTTGTAGCCGAGTATTATATTTCTTTAATACTCGACCATTGCCAATATCGTATACCGTATATTGCCAGCCCCGGCCGATGAATTTCATAGTCTTTATTATATCCTATAATTTCTTCCCCTCCACCTTCTTCTCTTTAGCAAACTTAGCTTCAATCGCAATAAGTTCGTCTCGTATGAGTGCCGCAGTCTCAAAATCCAACATCTTCACCGCTTCCTCCATGGCCGCTTGTTTTTGTTTCATCAACAATTTCGGATTGGTGCGCGCGAGTTCTTCATCGATCTTGACGAGCTCGTTGACGGCTTTGTCGTGTTCAGTGCGCAACTGATCGGTTATGTCGTGAATGGCCTTAATAATAGTCTGCGGGGTAATGCCGTGTTTCGTATTATATGCCACCTGAATAGCGCGACGACGATTGGTCTCTTTGATGGCACGATTCATGGAACCAGTGAGATTGTCGGCATAGAGAATGACACGGCCGGCGGCATTACGCGCGGCACGACCGATGGTTTGGATGAGGGCGGTTTCGGAACGGAGGAAACCTTCTTTGTCGGCATCGAGAATCCCGATGAGTGAAACTTCTGGCAGATCCAGACCTTCACGGAGCAAGTTAACGCCAACCAGAATATCGTACTTCCCTTTGCGAAAATCAGTCAGAATATTTATGCGCTCGATAGTCTTCACGTCACTGTGCAAATATGAGGCCTTGATGTTTTTTTCTTTCAAAAATTCGGACAGGTCTTCCGCCATTTTTTTGGTTAATGTTGTAGCGAGCACGCGATCGCCTTTTGCAATAGTTTTTTCAGCTTCAGCGATGAAGTCAAAGATTTGACCGAGGTATTTGCCCTTCTCCCTAATAGGCCTTATTTCTACCACAGGATCTACCAACCCAGTCGGACGAATCACCTGCTCAACTACCTGGTTGTTTGTCTCTGCCTCATATTTTCCCGGCGTCGCTGAAGTATAAATTATCGGACCAACACGTTCGAGAAATTCATTGAACTTCAGCGGCCTATTATCTTTTGCAGATGGTAATCTGAAACCATGTTCGACTAATGTATCCTTACGCGAAAAATCACCGGCATACATACCATTCAATTGTGGAATGGTAACGTGCGATTCATCGATAATAGTTAGGAAATCAGCCACAACTTTTCCAGTCTTCGGATCCTTCTTATGTGGAAAATATGAAAGCAAAGAATCCGGCGGCTCACCTGGCATTTTTCCGGAAAAATGACGAGAGTAGTTTTCGATACCGTTTGTGTAACCAATTTCTTTGATCATGGATAGGTCGTACTTTACGCGACGCTTGAGGCGCTCTTCTTCAAGAAGTTTCCCTGCTTTCTTTAAAACCTTTAGTCGATCTACCAATTCTGCTTGAATAGTTTTGTAAGCACGCGCACTTTGTTCATCGCTAGAAATGAAATGCTTGGCTGGAAATATGAAAACAGTTTCGTGCGTTCCGCGAACTGATCGAGAAACTGGATCCAATTCGGTAATAATAGTAATCGAAGTGCTACATCCGGAGGTCTCACCTCCGTATTCCAACCGATAAATCGTCTTATCATTGACCGGCATTATTTCTATAGTATTTCCAATTGCTCTGAATTGACCAGACTTCAGATCAGCAGTCGTGCGCTCAAAATGAATGTTGATTAATTTTCTGATAAGTTCCGCGCGCGAAAGTTCCATGCCGACTTTTAATTTCAAATTAACTTTTTCATACTCTTCAGGACTGCCCAAACCGTAAATGCAAGAAACCGATGCCACAATGATCACATCCTTGCGCGTCAAAAGTGCTTGCGTGGACGCGTGACGCAGACGTTCGATCTCCTCATTTATCATCGCTTCTTTTTCGATATAAGTATCACTCGACGGAATGTATGCTTCTGGCTGATAGTAATCGTAATAAGAAACAAAGTAGTGCACTGCATTATTTGGAAAAAATTCTCGGTACTCTTGGGCAAGTTGAGCGGCAAGTGTTTTGTTGTGAGCAATGACGAGTGTCGGTTTGCCATATTGAGCAATAACATTTGCCGCGGTGAATGTATTGTGGACAAATACTCCTCCATGTCCAGCTAAAAATGTTTCATTATCTTGTACAGCAAAATCGTAGACATATTTCTCACCTTTTACCTTGATCACCGATTTTACTGGAGTCCAAAAAAGATTGAGTAATGATTCCATTTCTTGTATTTGCTTATGCTGACCCGAATCCATTACACCACTATCATTAATTTTTTTCTTAAAAACTACCAGAAGTCGAGTATACGTCTCTAGTGATGGTTTTCGAACACCTGATTCAAGCATTGAGATATATGATCGTTCTAAACATGCCATATTGGCTAATTCATTCTGTGTCATGCCAATATGACTACGAAATTGTCTAAGTTTTTCACCAGAAATCGGAATGAGGTCTACATTAGTGTTATATGTTCGTCCAGTAATCCGCATCAACCGATAATCTTTCCTTGCAAGTTTAAATCCAATTTCGTTTTTAAATATTTCAAGATCTTTTTGTCCTGATATAGAAATCATCCAATACATATTGGACATATTTTTATTGGGAATTTTGACAAATTTCTCACGACAACGAGCGTTTATCCCAAATCTCTTGAGTGCATACAAAATATCTGACGCTAGCTGATAACTCGAAGTTGTAGCTGTTATTTGAACTCCATCTACTCCACCATCACCAGCAAAATAACCAGATAAAAGATGAGCTAAATCTGGATTTGAAAGTTCAGGCCAAAAGTTGGGTAACTTTTTAGTTTGCGAATCCTTCCCACATATATTGTGTAGTACGTTTGTTAAAACTTTTGAGGAAATTTGATAATCGTATGAATTTTTTCTATGTACCACATCAACACCCATGTACCGTGAAAAAACCGAGAAATCATGAATAATTGCTTCATCAGCTGAAGAGATAGTGACATAGTTTTTCTCCGCATGTCCTTCGGCTATATATAATCCGAAAAAACGTAATACTGTTGGTACAAGTTGAACAGTCATAGGAAACTGATACTTTATGCTCCTAGATCCAATTGTTGCGTTCTTTAAAAGAGATGGGTGCTCCATCGCCATGTCATGAAAAATAGATGAGGTAACTCTTTCACCGTAGTGAGCAACAGAAAATGATTTGGCCCTGCCTAATGAAGATACAAAATGTTGTCTTGCATTCTGGTATGATTCTTTGAAGAACGGCATGCTGACGTACCATTTTTCGTTTGAAGAAATATATTTTGAAATATCAATGCTTGTCCGTGGTTTAGACGGACCAGGAAGTATTCTTGGTGTAGGAATATAATCTGAAATACGAATTTCATTAGTATGAACTAAAGTAAGTAAACCATTTCTCAAAACATACACACTATGATCTCCAGTAACCGTAACCGATCGCCCGCAAGTGGTAGTTATAACAAATAATGTCTCTGGCGAAAGATGTCTAACATATTGGAGTATAGGTTTCCATTCACTCGCCTTTTGTATTGGATCGAAACTAAAAACCTCTACACCTATGTCACATTTATCATTTTCAATAATTTCAGAATCATTATGAACTTGTATATTTTCAGAATTTTTAGCTAATACTTTATCAATAACATCTCCAATTTTTTTAAGTGAAATTAAACCTTTATGTCGAATAAGAACAGGGGTATCATATGTGACACTTTTTCCCGACCCAGTCACACCAAGCAGTGTCTGACGATCAAAACCTTTCGCGAGACCATTCGTCAATGCAGAAATAGCCTTTGGCTGGTCGCCAGCAGGCTCGAATGGTGTTGCGAGTTTGAATGGTGATTTGGGCATAAAGTGAGATTTACTTACTATAGCGCGCGAAACATTTTTAGACAATAAAAAGTCCGTAAACGCCAACTCGGCGAAATACGGACAATCACCACATTTGAATGAATCTCTGTTCACCTCTGTGTGATGTAAATTTACCAATTCGCTCGTTGATATTGAGCAAATCAGTCTCCACCGCCATTGAGACCAGGAAATCTCGACAGCAGTCCTTCCTCAAATACTGACACAAAAACGGGTGATGGAGGTGCCGCTGTGTTTTCCCAATCAACTGCGATATCCGTGACCGACGGAGGAGACGACAGCGCGACACTACCTTGACCTTTCGCGCGACAACGTACATCCCCCGTCGGAAATTGCAAATCTCGACCACCTAAAAATTTCGGATTTATGGGCATAATATTTGATAGTTTAAAGTACACTTTGTTCTCATTCCAAAGCAATCGCGCTCTGGATGAACAAAACAGGCTCCATTTTTCGTTTGGAGCCTGTTTTTGTAATTAATTGAGAGTGAAATTCATTACAAAGACTGACTCCAAACGCACTGCCAGACGGCGAGCACGTAAGAGGTCTTAATAGTCTTTGTAAAATGATAATTCATTTTGGTCCTATAAATATAGCACTATTATTGTAGGATGCAAGAGGAGGTGAATGGGTGCAAGTGGATAGTAATATTTCATGACATCACCATATAGAAATAGTGATTGTCAAACCAGCCTTTCTTTGCTACACTCTATTCTCTGTACGCTTATACCCCTTATGCCAAATAAACATCAGAAAAACCTGATTGTGCGTCCTCCTGTGATTGTGGTCATGGGGCATATTGACCATGGCAAATCTACCCTGCTCGACTATATCCGCAAAACCAACATTGTCGCTGGCGAGGCTGGCGGTATCACCCAGCATATGGGAGCGTACCAAGTCGAACACACTTCACCTGAAGGCAAAAAGACTATGCTTACATTCTTGGACACGCCTGGTCATGAAGCCTTCTGTGGTATCCGTGAACGTGGCGCGCAAGTTGCTGATGTTGCAATTCTGGCCGTATCTGCCGAAGATGGAGTAAAACCACAGACCGTTGAAGCTTACAAAATTATCAAAAATTCAAAAATACCTTACATCGTCGCTATTACAAAGATCGACAAGCCGAATGCGAATATTGAACGTGCCAAACAAAGTCTCGGTGAAAATGAAATCTACGTCGAAGGTTGGGGTGGCGACGTTCCTTGCGTTGAAGTTTCAGCAGTGACTGGCAAAGGTGTTCCGGAACTCTTGGACATGCTAATGCTTGTAACAGAATTAGCTGACCTCAAAGCTGACCTAGGTTTGAATGCAACCGGCAGTGTCATTGAGTCGACACTTGATACGCGCAAAGGTATTTCCGCGACACTACTTCTCAAAAATGGTTCTCTGAAATTAGGAGAATTTGTGGTTGCAGGCAACGCATTCACGCCAGTTCGTTTCATTGAAAATTTCAAAGGAGAAAAAGTGGAGATAGCGACGGCTTCTATGCCAATCAAGATTCTCGGGTGGAATACGATGCCTGCTTGTGGAATTGATTTTGTTACTACAACAAGCAAAAAAGAGGCGGAGAAAATGGTAGAAGCATACGAACATGAAATGAGAAGCAAGAAGAATGAGGAGCAAGTCAAAAATCAGGCCGCGCAAAAAGTTGCTGATAAAGCTTCGAGTACCACAACAGGTTCCGCTATCACCGACAAAACTAAGACAGGAAAAGAAGAGCCGGCAATCGTCATCGTGCCAATCATCATTAAAGCCGACGTCATAGGTAGTCTTGATGGCGTCAAGCATGAATTGGCAAAAGTTACACATGACAAAGTCCAGTTAAAAATTGTCTCTGAAGGAATTGGTGACATAAATGAAAATGATGTGAAAACTGCGCTAGGCGATCCAACTATTCTTCTGATTGGTTTCAATGCCGCACCAGAAAAAGGTGCTGAAAGTATGATTGAACGTTCGGCGATTCCTCTTTCGGTCAAAAACTTCAGTATAATTTACGAACTCACGCAATATGTCAAAGACGCGCTCATGGCAAAAGTTCCAAAAGAATATGTCGAAGAAATGACCGGCCGCGCCAAAATCATGGCTTTGTTCTCAAAGGAAAAAGACAAGCAAGTAGTTGGTGGCAAAGTTGAAACTGGCTCTATTTTTACTGGAAATGAAGTACGTATCATGCGTCGTGAGGCCGAGATTGGTCGTGGTAAAATACGCGGACTCCAGCAGGCAAAGAAAACTACGGATGAAGTCCGTGAAGGATTTGAATTTGGTATGTTATTAGATGCCAAAGTTGAAGTCGCGCCAGGAGATAGAATAGAGGCGATAAGGACGGTGGAGAAAAAATAACACGAATACCACGAATAATTGCACCACATACTTAAATCTATGACCGCTCAAAAAGACGATAAACTTAAAGAAATGATTCGCGAGCTCGCTGCCGAGTATTTTTCGCGCGAGTCAAATAGGCTGTCATTGATCACGATTACGGGCGTTGAAATATTCAGTAGAGGTGGCAAGGCACGCATTCTGATGACAGTTCTACCTGAAAGCGCCGAGGCATCCGCGATTGAATTCGCCCATCGTCAGCTTACCGATTTTCGCCAGTATGTCATGGAAAAATCTCGTATTGGACGCATTCCATTCTTTGAAGTCGCAATTGATATCGGCGAGAAAAATCGTCAAAAGATAGACGAAATCGAAAAGACTCTGTAGAGTCATAAAGTCCTTAAAGTCTGTAAAGTAACGTGCTAGTATAGTGAGGTGGCCACGTAGAAAAGTGGTAATTCGGCTCTCTGCAAAAGAGCTATACGCGAGTTCGATTCTCGCCGTGGCCTCAAGTTATGGTTGACAATTATTAGTTATTAGTCAGAAGTCAAAACACCGTGCGCTCTGAATAGTAATTAATGACTGATGATTGTAAACTAATAACTAACCCGCCCGGGCGGTGAGAATGGTATACACGCAAGAATTGAAATTTTGTAGCCGAAAGGCTGGGTGGGTTCGATTCCCACCCCGGGCCCTGATGATCTGTACCCCATAAAGTGGACACAAAAAATCACCGTCATAAGCGATGATTTTTCGTTCTCCTCGTTCCCCACTATCATTCCCAAACTACTAGCGACTAGTTAGTATGGAATGTTGCTGGCCATGTCACACTAACATTGCCTGTAGCGTCCGTAGAATAGGCCATGTAGTAGTATGTCGTATTCGACTGCAATCCAGAGATACCAATGCTTTGTGAAGAACGAAGCGTTGAATCAGATAAAGCAGTAGAACCACTGATGGTAACCGTATTTAGAGTTTCAGAAGCCATGAGCGGAGTATTACTGTAATACACAACACCACGAGCAGGCTCATTGGTTGCCCAAGAAACCGTGGCTGAATTATTACTTACGCCAGTATTGACACTGTAGATTTCTGGAGCATAGATATCTCCACCACTACTAATCCCACCTGCCATCTGCGCATTCAGAACTGGAAGCGTAGCTGGTCCAACACGACCAACTGCAGGAATACCATTACGTGATTGGAAGTTTGCAACGGCTGACTTTGTAAGAAAGCCAAAGTAATTTGTTACCAATCCTTGTGGATACAAAGTCCTATCCTGCGCGAGAAATGTTTGAAGTGAACCTACATCTGATCCAGACATACCAACTTGAAGTTGGCGATACAGTGTATCTGCCTTAGCGGATGAAGGTGCCGCCATAACTAGCACAGTCATAATTAGTAAACCCACCCCAAGAAGCACACTAGAAGAAGCCTTCGAAAAATTTATGTTATTAGTCATAGTATTTTATAATTATAATTAATGTAGTTGGTAAAATATAAACGCTCGACCTGCCATTTACTACCCTCACAATATCTGCCGTTCCAAGGACAAAGATATTACAGCGTATTTATTAGTAATGTGAACTTATATAACCTCTAGTTATTGGTCCGAAATTTCCTAAAGCAGGACTGACTCCTACGTTAGCCTGAAATTCAGCCAATGCCGCGCGAGTCAGAACACCAAAGTTAGAGGTTACACCAACTCTAGCCAGAGCTTGAGCGGCCGAACCTTTATTTTGAGAAATCAAAAACTGTTGAAGAATTCTCACATTGTCATCGCAATTACCTTTTCCTAGATTGATCGCAACTGTTCGAATTTGCTGATTTGAAATTGGAGTCATAGTTGGAGTTACTGGATATCCAGGTGTATATGAAGATTGGGTATTAGGAACTGATGGATTATAACCTCCTCCATATGATGAGATGTTATTTTGTGTCGCAGGAACTGCAGGAGTGGCTGGAACTGCTGGAATAACTGGACTAGCTGAAGTGTTTGTTCCTGATCCTGATGATGAGATTGCTGGAGTTGCTGGTACCGCAGGTATTGCTGGCGTTGCGGGTATTGCGGGTGTCAACGGTGTTGAAACTACTGATGTTGGTGCAGTAACGGCATTTGAATCCAATGTAACTGCTGTTTGAGCCAAAGCTCTACCATTCAATTTTGCACCTGTGTTCAATACAATCGCTGTTTGGTCTAATATATTTCCATTGAAAACAGCTGTCGTACCGATGGTTGTTTGACCTGCAACAACCCAAAAGATATTACTTGGTTGTGCTCCACCACTTAAAATAACTTTTACACCTGAACTTACAGTTAGAGTTTGTGCTATTTGAAATATCCAGATGTCATTTGCGCCACCTGAAAGAGTGACATTTGTTGGTATTGTCAAACCAGTACCCCATTTGTAAACTCCAGGCGCAAGTGTTAATCCGCCAATATTTCCGGCACCTAGTTCAGTAACAATAGGAGCGCGTCCTGCGGCGTCAGTGTATGCGGTTTGCATATTTAACACTGCAGTAGTCAAGTTGGCAGGAGTTGGATTCGCATAATTTGACGCGTATACTTTTCCAGTTATTAAGGCTGATGTAGAAAATGGACTTGCCGCAGGAAGAATCAAAGCAAATCCAGTAATATAAGTGGCAGCTGCTGGACTAAGACCAATATCACCTACAATAGAAGTAGCTCCGGTAGTTGAAATCCCGGTTTTTGATAGAATTACGAAATTACCTGCTGACCCGAGATTTACTGGTGCTGGGCTAGCCGCAAGCGCTAACATAGGTCCAGTAAGACCAAACACACAAGAGACTATCAATGCAGTTACTGTTGTTATTGAGTTTTTATTAAAATTTTTCATATTTTGTTTGTTATTTATTTTTAAGTGAACTAATTTCTTTTTCTAATTTTCCAGTAGACAATTCTAGTACGACTATCCTTTCCGTGAGTCTATCTTCAAGTTGCCTTGAATGATCAGAAATTTTATCGGCAACATTTATTATTTCTTTAATATCCTTCTTCATATATATCCAATTTTCTTCCCATAAACGCTCAAAAAAATCAGCTCCAAGATGTTTGAAATCTTGCCCTATACCCTTTTGTTTCACCTTCTTGTACTCTTTTTTGAGTGTTTTCATATAATGAAGCCGTCAAAAAACTCAAAGCATTACAAATGCCCTCTATATATATGTGTAACCTAATTAATTCTTGTTAGCCTTCAATGGCAAAGAAACGCTGAATGTACTGCCACCGGTTTTAATATTTTCGAAACTAACCTTACCGGCATGAGCTTCGGCAATCCATTTCACGATAGATAGTCCAAGTCCGATACTATTTCCATCAGAGCTATGAGACTTGTCTGCTCTATAAAATCTTTCGAATACATGAGGAGCATCTTCTTTGGATATGCCGACTCCGTCATCAGATACGTTTATGGTAATAAATTCTCTGGTCTTTTTGGCAAAAATTTTGGTATGACCGTTTTTGTTGCCATAAATGATAGAATTTTTAACGAGGTTCGTAATCATTTTTTCCAAATATACTTTATCCCCTAAGATAACCTTGTTGGGAATATTCCTGGCGGTTATGGAAATATTTTTCTTATACGCCAGAGTCTTGCACCTTTCTACGACTTTGGCGACCAGAGATTTGATGTTTACTTTTTCAAAAATAATTTTATTTTTTAATTCTCCAGCTCTAGAAGTTATCAGAGTCAAATCCGAAAGAATACTGGAAAGATGATTTATCTCATAATTTATAGCGAGGAAAGCGTTTCTGGGAAATTTTGGATTCTTTTCTTTATTTAACATAGCCAAATCAACATTGCCTTTTATAATAGCAATCGGGGTACGAAGTTCGTGAGTTGCATCAGCGATTGAGGCTACTTTTAGCCTTTCTTCTTCAAAAAGTCTTTTTATCTCCTTTATTTGTTCCAATCTTTTGCGTTCGGTTATATCTCGGATATTACATTGGATAACGAGCACATCACCAGCCATATAGGAATTACTTATAAACTCAACTTCGACAGATTGTCCATCTTTTGTTTCTAATGGTAAATTTTCATATCGCAAATGCCCTTGCGCTTGTAGAACCTTGAAAGCGTCCTTGGAAGCTTTCATGTTTTTGAAGGCCCCAACTTCCCATAATTTTCTATTCAAAAATTCATCTTTGGAATATCCTAGAAGTTTCTCCAAAAAAGGATTTACATCCGTAATCTGACCAGTTTCTGAATTGAGTATCAATATTCCATCATGAGCAGTTTCAAAAAGACGGCGATATCTGACTTCTGATTCTTCCAATTTTATTTTTATCTTATTTTGCTGTTTGGCTTTTAGGCGAAGCTCGCCCGCAGTCACTGCCAGTTTACGTCTGACATTTTCTTTGTCCTTAGCGATTGTGGCCAGTTTATTAGCAGTCACCGCCAACTTTCTAGCAACAACCGCCAGCTTGCGTCTGACATCCTCTTTTTCCTTGGCAATTTTAACCAGTTGTTGTTTTTTCATTATGTTTATAGCATGATGTCGTGCAGACTAATTTATTCTTTCAAGACAAAACCGACTCCGCGGATGGTGTGAATTAAGGGTTTTTTATTATCTTTACCTAACTTTGTACGCAGATAAGTCATGTGAACATTAAGCTCATTATTTGTTTCAACAAATTCTGGTCCCCACGCTTTATCGATCAATTTTCGTCTATTTATGGCCTCGCCTTTATTGGAAAGGAGCATGTCCAAAAGTTTGTACTCTTTTGGTGTTAGAGAAATAATTTTTCCGGCACGAGTAACTTCGTGTCCTTTTTTATCCATTATCAAATCGGCAATTTTCATTATATTGGCATCAGTTGTTTTTCGACGACGCAATACCGCGCGAATCCTGGCAAACAATTCAGTCAGACCAAAAGGTTTTATCAGATAATCATCCGCTCCGACATCAAGACCCATAACTCGATCTTCTGTACTTCCTCTGGCCGTCAGCATAATTATCGGTGTGTGAATATTTCTCGCTCGAAGTTCCTTGCAAACTACAATACCATCTTTTTTTGGAAGCATGATATCCAAAAGAATCATTGAGTAATTATTTTTTACGGCTTTTTCAAAACCAAGTTCCCCATCATACGCAACATCAACAGAATAACGCTCACTTTTGAGCGCTTGCACCAATATGTCTGATAATTTCTTTTCGTCTTCTATTATTAGTATTGCCATAGTCATTATGTATAACATCTATCATTACAATATGCAAAGGCACAACATTAAACTTCTGTTAAAGTTATTAACAGTTTATGCACCTATTATGTACAGAAATCCAAATATAGTCCTTGACTTTATTAAAATAATAGAATAGGATTATTAAATTAACATTAAGTTTTAACCAATTGTATGACTATTCAACAAAAAGCCAAATTGCAAGGATTGATGACTGTAGCTCATCAAACTTACGAAAAAGGTCTCAATGCGCGGGCATTTTTCAAAGTGAATGATCGTTCGCTTGGCGAAGACTTGGTCCAGAACACTTTCCTCAAAACTTGGGCATATCTTGTCAAGGGTGGAAAAATTGAAACCATGAAAGCTTTCTTGTATCACATTCTCAACAATCTGATTGTTGATGAATATCGAAAACATAAAACCACTTCGCTAGACGCTCTTGTGGAAAATGGTTTTGACGTGAGTGCTGGCGACAGTGAACACTTATTTAATACCTTGGACGGCAAATCAGCATCTCTCTATATATTAACAAATTGCCCCTTTTAAGGGGCTTTTGTTATGTGGGTGTTATTTGATTGAACGTAATTCGAACACCGGATAATCAGAAGCTACCTTATGAAACTCCTACGATGAGTTTGCAATATGCCATATTTATTAATAGCTCGGTAATGCCCTCTTGTTCCATAACCCTTATGCCTCTCAAAACCGTATTTGGGATATTTTTTTCCAAGTAAATTCATCCTGCGGTCGCGTAACACCTTGGCACAAATAGAAGCAAGCGCAATGACCATTTCTTTTTCATCGCCTTTGATGATAGTTTTCTGATTGGAGTAATTTGCTGGTGCTTTTAGGCCACCATCTAGAAGTACTTGGACTTGAGTCGGTTCTAATTTATTTTCAATTACAATAGTCCCAAGCGATTTTAATAGTGCGGTCTTGATAGCATATGACAGACCTTTGGTATCAATAATTTTCTCACTTTGAAAACTCACGCAAAAATCAATATCACTACTTTTTTGCGCAGACTCAATGCGGGCGAACCACCACTCCCTTTTCTGCTCACTCAATTGCTTTGACTCTTTGACTCCCCGGAATAATTTTCTAGCTTCTTTGGTCAAAAATACAAAAGCGCCCACAGCGACTGGGCCGGCGATAGGACCACGACCAACTTCATCGATGCCTATAGAATATATAAGTTTTTTACTATCATTTCTATGTTTAATTGACATAGGTTTAATCATACTACAAATAAATATAATGCGTTCAATTTTTAGGCGAGGTACGCTATACTTCACTCTATGCCACGCTTCACCCACCTCCACACGCATTCCCATTATTCCCTACTATCCGCCTTGCCAAAGATTGACGATTTAATCGGCGAAGCCAAGAAACTTGGGCTAGAATCTCTGGCGCTGACCGACAACGGCAACCTCTATGGCGCGATCGAATTTTATAAAGCATGTAAGGCCAAAGGTATCAAACCTATCATTGGCGTTGATTTCTACGTTGCCGCGCGTTCGAGAAAAGATATGCAAGCTGGTATCGACAATCGTCGCACCAGATTGGTACTTCTTGCTATGAATGAAACTGGATACAAAAACCTCGTTCAACTAGTAACCAAATCAAACCTTGAAGGATTTTATTACAAACCACGTATCGACCGTGAATTACTTGAATTGCACAATGAAGGACTGATTGCAATTTCACCTTCTTTTTCTGGTGAAATTGCGCAATCATTAAAAAGTCGCAGTCAGGACAAGGCGAAAGAGGTTGCGGAATTTTATAAACGCGTGTTTGGTACGAATGAAGAAGATGCAAAGAAGCAGAGGAGTGTGCCTCCGGAGCGACTTTCGGAAGGAGCGAAGGCGACTGAGAAGGAGGTGTCGGCTGAGCACAGCCGAACACCGTTCGCGGAGGAGGCACACTCCTCTGCTTCTTCACGCCTCTTCATCGAAATCACCCGCCACCCTGAAATCGACGGTCACGAAGCAAACATGAAGACGCTGATTGCGTTCGCTAAAAGTCAAAACATTCCAGTCATGGCCGCACACGACGTCTATTATTTAAAACCTGACGATCGTTTTGCCCGCGAAACACTCGTTCGCGTCAACTCACACAGTGATGCGTCAGATAAAATTTCAGACAGCGACGAGGATGATTTTTCTTTTATTGCGCCAGAACGCGCTGAGGAATTATTTCATGATATGCCTTCAGCGCTAGAAAATACCGCGAAAATTGTCGAGCAATGTAACCTAAATCTTGAATTAGGAAAATGGGTTTTTCCGGGACTCAAAGTTGAAAGTGGTAGAACTCCAGATGATGAATTGCGTCATATTGCTTTTGAAGGATTCGCCCACAGGAATATTACAAAAACTGACGAACTGGAACAACGTGCCGAGTACGAACTCAAAGTCATTAAAGATAAAGGGTATGCGCCATATTTCCTTGTGGTGGCTGACATGCTTCGCTTTGCTCGCGAAAATAATATCCTCTCTAACATCCGCGGATCAGTTTCCGGATCGATGGTTACATATCTTACTGGTATCACTAACATCAACCCAATTGAATATGAAATTCCATTTGAGCGTTTCTTGAATCCGGACCGTCCATCACCGCCTGATATAGATATGGACTACGCTGATGACAGACGTGATGAAGTCATTGAATATGTTCGAAAAAAATATGGTACCGACAAGGTGGCGCAAGTCGGGACCTTCGGAACAATGGCGGCGCGAGGCTCTGTGCGCGACGTGGCTCGTGCTATGGGTTTTGCCTATGAAATAGGTGATCGTATCTCCAAACTGATCCCAATGGGCTCACAAGGCTTCCCCATGACTATTGATCGCGCACTCCAAGATGTCGCTGAACTAAAAACCGCCTACCGTGAAGAGGAAGACACTCGCCGGATTATTGATATGGCAAAAAAAATCGAAGGCTGTGCTCGTCATATCGGAGTCCATGCCGCCGGCGTAGTTATTTCACCTACAGCATTAACTGACTACACTCCACTCCAGTTTGATCCAAAAGGTGAAGGAAAAATTATTACTCAATATGATATGTATTCGATCGAAGAAGCTGGGCTCTTGAAATTTGATTTTCTAGGCATCAAGAACTTGACCATCATCGCTGACACCATTACCCGCATCAAGAAAATTGATGGCGCGGAAATCGACTATGACACTATTCCTGTGGATGACAAAAATACTTTTGAAATGTTAGCGCGTGGCGAAACAGCCGATTTGTTCCAATTGAACGGTGACGGTATGACGCGGTTTTTGAAAGATCTGAAACCAAGCACTATTCACGATATCAACGCCATGGTGGCACTCTATCGTCCTGGTCCGATGCAATTTATCCCTGAATACATTGCCCGCAAACACGACCGATCACTCATAAAATATCTTGATCCAGCTCTAAAAGAAATTCTCAACAAAACATATGGAATTCTAGTTTATCAAGATGACCTTTTGATGATGGCACACAAGATTGCCGGCTACAGTTGGGGAGAAGTTGATAAATTCCGTAAAGCAGTTGGTAAAAAAATTCCAGCGGAAATGGCTTTGCAAAAAGAAAAGTTTATAAAGGGTTGTGTTGAACATAGCAAATGGTCGGATAAAAAAGCCAAAGAAGTTTGGAAATGGATCGAGCCATTCGCCGCCTACGGCTTCAACAAAGCCCACTCGGTATCGTACGGTCGCGTCGCCTACATTACCGCGTATTTGAAAGCCCACTTCCCTGAAATTTATCTATCGGCAGTTTTGACGTCAGAACAAGGTGACACAGAAAAAGTCGCCGAAACCATCGCCGAATGCAAACGTATCGGTATTCCAGTTTTACCACCAGATGTCAATGAAAGTTTCAGTCAGTTTACAGTTATTAAGGACGAGGCGAAAAATGACGTAAAAGAGAAGGAGTGGCGGGAACATGTACCTACGGAGCGACTTTCGGAAGGAGCGAAGGCGACTGAGAAGGAGGTGTCGGCTGAGCACAGCCGAA
>ORMF010831559.1_pt1 | contig 22160 bp, 4 predicted proteins | sample 1779871 | NCBI WGS metagenome assembly ORMF01 (sample SAMEA104232316, study PRJEB22302) | groundwater metagenome | biome: forest; feature: aquifer; material: groundwater | place: USA | collected 2011-08-07 | depth 5.4 m | reverse complement strand
TGAAGACAGGAGCGCGGTTAACCTCGATCACCCGGATGTTCACGGTCATATCAGTTGATAAAGCGCCGGCTGTAGCTCTAAAAACAGCCGTATGGTTACCCGCATCGTTAAATCCGGGCTGCCACTCGAATAGGGTTTCGTCACTGAACACGCCCGTAGCCGGCATAGCGAGCACTTCGACAGTCACGGCGTCCCCATCGGGATCACTGGCTTCTATATTTAAAGTAAGCATCTGCCCTTCGGCGACCGTTTGCTGAGATAGAGTTCTGAACGCAGGCGAACGGTTCACGTTGGCCACGGTGATGTCCACTGTCATATCTGTGGATTGGCCGTTGGCTGTGGCGCGGAGCATAGCCTGATGATTTCCGCTTTGTGTAAATGAAGGTGTCCAGCTGAATGTTCTTGTTGCAACGGTGAATGTAGCCCCTAGAGGCAGTGTGGGAGCTGTGAAGGTGATGGTGTCTCCGTCTGCGTCTGTGGCTTGGACGGTGAAGGTTAAAAGAGAATTTTCCGCGATGGTTTGAAGCGGCACTGCCGTAAAGACCGGAGCTCGGTTGATCTCAGTCACACGGATGTCCACGGTCATGTCCACGGACTGGCCGTTGGCTGTGACGCGGAAGACGGCGCTGTGAGGACCTGACTGTGTGAATGTCGGTGTCCAGTTGAAGGTTCTTGTGGCGGCGGTAAATGTGGCTCCCCTAGGCAGGGGGGGGGGTGTGTGAGTGAGGGGCTCTCCGTCAGGGTTTGTGGCGGATACAGTGAATGACAGATTGGCTCCCTCGGCGATGGTTTGAGTGGGGACAGTGGTGAACACAGGAATTCTATCGACTTCAGTCACTGTGATCGCCACGGTAATATCGGTTAACTTACCGTTGGCTGCGGCGCGAAAGGTAGCCTCGTGCTCCCCACTCTGGGTGAATGAAGGCGTCCAAGTGAACGCGTGTGCGCCAGCGTTGAAGGAAGCGCCTTGAGGCAAGGCCTGGGCCATGTAAGTGATGGCGTCTCCGTCGGCATCGGTGGCTTGGACGGTGAATGTTAAAAGGGAGTTTTCCGCGACGGTCTGAAGCGGTATTGCTGTGAAGACGGGAGCCGTGTCGGGCTCATTAACCGTAATAATCGCTTGGGCAGACAGAGAATACCCTGACGCGTTGCTCGCGAAATAGCTGAATGTGTCCGTACCTGTAAAATCCGTTGCCGGTGTGTAAAGAAAAACAGCGTTGCCGGGATCGGACGCGTCCCGCGCCACCAACGTGCCGTGCCCCGATCGCTCGAGTAACGTGTAGTGAAAACTGCGCCTCAGCAGCCCATCTTCCGCTTCCAGTGTGATCGCGTTGTCCGTGCTGTTTTTATCGACGGTGAACGCCAGGCCACGTGTCTTGACCGGCGTCATTCTCAATTTCACAATAGCGGGTTCAGACACTGCCTGACCATCAGTGACCCTATAGCTAAATACGTCCTCGCCGCGCGGGTTCGGGTTGATAATGTCGGGGATATAGCGAAACATCACGCGGTCCTCTTCCATGAATGGCACCAGCGCGCCGTGTTGCGGCTGGTCGACTAGAAAATTGAAGATGGAATGATAAAGCGTGTACCCGTCGGGGTCACTTGCCAACGGCAGGAAAACCAGAGCTTGATTTTTATAGTAATTGAGGGATTGATGCTCGGCAAAAGGCCGCGCATTCTCCGCAGGCTCTTCACCAGGCGCTGGCATCACGACGAATACGTTGAAAACAGGCGCCGAACTCACATTTGGAAAATGAAGCATCCCGGGAGCGGGAGCTACGAGGGAGTTGTTCAAGGGCAGGTCAATGTCGCGGTCCGCGTAAAAGTAGATTCCTGAAGCCACCGGTACGGTTTTAAAATTCTGGGCGTTGCGGATCTCATACCGCGTACCCTCAGCCAGGCCGGCTGCGCTCAGATCGACGGTCGCCGTAGTCGCGCCGTCCCAGTTGTAAACGATGATATGCGCCCGCTCTGGTTCGTGCTTGTTCGGCCGCACGATTGCCTGCAGGCCGGATGGCGTCGCGGCTGGCTGCTGGCTGGAAGCATCAAAGCGTGTCGATGACCGCCACGCGTCGAAACTTGCGGGCAGCAGACCTATGCGGAATGGCTCAAGCTCCGCGCTGTAATAGGTGTTTTGGTCCCATAGGTTTCCCCAGAACAACGTCGTCTCGATCAGTAAATCGTAGGCTAATAGAACGTCAGGACTGTAGAAAACGTTCTCGCTGACCTCGGCCTTTCTCCAATCCAGGATATCCATGGCCGGCTGTCCCTCGAGCACGTTTTCTGTGACCACCGTGTCAAAATTGTCGACTGCCCCGCCCAGGCGAAGCCCAGCCGAAATCCGTGAAAAATTATCGAATATGAAATTAGAGCGGATGCTCAGCCGTTCCATGGGATGTATAGATACCGCTTCAAGAGCCGGCCCCTGGTAGTTGTCGAAAACAACGTTGCCCTGGATCAGCAAGCCGTTGACGTAGCCTTCGCCGGCGGCCTGTATGCCCTGCTTGAAATTCCTGAAAACGATATTATCTTCGATGTAACGGTTATCAAGCGCGTTTTGTGTGCCAATTCCGGCCCCGTGGATCGTGGCGTTTTCATAATAGCCGTTGCCCCAGAGTATGCAGCCATAAATTTCTGATCCGTCTCCGACGGGTGTTCCGAAGCCGATGCCGGGATCTCCGGTGTTGTGCACCACGAGATTCACCGCCTTATTGCCTCGGCCGTTGAGCAGCAGACCCGGCGCTCTCCCGTACTTTGAATTAACAGCCCTCAGCGGCGATGTATTGGTGATTTCAAATCCCCAAAACGTCACCCAGTCGCCGCGGGACATGATGCCGCCGTCGATGACGGCTAGCTCTCCCGGATATTGACGCAAATGAATGGGTCTGCCAGGCATACCGGCCAGCCTGCTTTGAAACTGCCTATCATAAACATCTGCACTCTGAGAGGACGGCCCCTGGTAATTGCCTTCCCTGAGCCACAGCGTGTCCCCCGGTTTCACTTGGGTCGGATGGTCTAGCGCCGTTTGTAGATTCCAGGGATGGTCGATATCACCGTCGGTGACATTGGCTGTCGAGCTGGTTCCCAGAGGCGCCACGTAGAATTGGTTCGGCATCGCATGAGGGTCCCTCACGTGGAGGGTCACCGTCCCTGGGAGCGCTGAAGACAGCAGGCCGTCGGTGGCCCGGTATGTGAAAAACGTCGTACCCACGAAACCGGGCGCCGGCTCGAAAATATAGTCGGCGTCACGGCTGGGTATGGCGATGTCGCTGCCGTCCAGCCGTCTCAGCGTCCCCATCGCCTCAAGCGGCGGGGCCTCGATATCAAAAGCCAAGCGGTGTCCGTCCGGATCGCTGCCTGACAATGTGATCAATTTCGAGGACCCCAAATCGACGGTCACTTCCATCGAATCGGCCACGGGAGGCCGGTTGTTGGAATTGATGATTTTGATAAACACCCTGGCAGTGGCAGTACCACCGCGGCCGTCGCTTACTGTGTACGTGAAGTGATCTTCGCCTATTTCGTTCAATAGCGGCCGGTACCTCAAGACGCGGGTTGAGGAGGCCAATGTCACAGCGGCGAGCGTCGCCTTAGAAGGATCGCTCCAGGTAAAAGCGAGAGCGTCTTCATTGGGGTCTGTGGCGGACAGCGTAATTTCAATGGGTGTGTTTTCTTCGATCTCCAAGGTAATGTCGCTTGCCGTCGGTGGCCAATTGGCTATCGGCGTGCGTCTGACTCCGGCAAATACAGAATCCCCGCATAGCGTATTTGCTAAAAAAACCAGCAAGGTTACTTGACTGATGACCCAGAAATAAGGGTTGTGTCGGCGTTTCGAGAGCATACGGTAATACCTTTTATAAACAATTGAAAATTAAGGCAAAAAAAATATAGCTGACTATTTTATTTACTAACTTTAATGTATAGTATTTAATAAAATTTTACATTATAATTAATAAATTACAATAGATGGTAATTTTTGTTAATTATGCTATGTTTTATTTAAGTTATAGACATTCGGAAATTTTTTGGCTATGATTACAATGGTTTTGTATCTCATTGAGGGGTAAGGATATGCCAAAGGGGCGCGTACTAGCGCTGGCGGTAGGGTTTATTTTCTGCACGGGGACTCTGTTTGCCGCCTCCTCGGGCTCGCTGAATCTCCCTGAGCAGGGTCGTTTTTCGGCAGGTTTAGAAGTCGACCGCGTGTATCACAAAGACATGCTCCCCACCAACCCGACATCCACGGGACCCATCAATCTCCTGTCGCTTGAAATTGATGAAATTAACCGTTTTAATTCCGTCGTGTCGTATGGACTTTTTAAGCGGGGGGCCCTATCTTCAGGCGTTTCGTTGAAAACCGGTGTTGCCGACCTCAGGTTGGTGGGCGTGGAAAGGGACACGCAGCTTCCCTTGGAATTGTTCTATGAGCATGGGCTTTACACGGCGCTGGGGACCAAAGGAAGGTATCAGCTGAGCGATTCTGTTGCGCTGGCAGCGGATGTTCAATGGGGCTACAGCCGGCTTCCTCTGGAGCGGACTGCGTTCGAGAATGCGCCGGGTTCACTGGTGACGGGAAACAAGCGGGCGCAGCTCAAGGAATTTCAAGCGAGTTTACTTTTGCAAAAGGACTTTGCGGTGGGCCGCAAGACGCAGATCAAGTTTTCTCCTTACTTCGGCCCCGCGTTCGACAAGACCGAAGTACGCACCGGCTTTCTGAACTTCACTTCCATCGGCCCCGTGTTCATTAACCAGCTCACGAACGCGCAGACCGAGGGCAGGAACGAAGAGGAGTGGGGCTGGATTCTGGGGTTTGACCTGGTCAGCCTGAATCAGGCGTTAAAATTGAACGTCGAGTTCAGATTTGTTTCGGAAGAGGCCGTCACGCTCTCATTGCATTACAATTTTTAGCTTTCGGCGAAAACAAAACCCAGCGTGTCACCGCTGGCGGGATCTACGGCCTTGGAGGTCATCGCCGCGGACTCTTCGGCAGAGCAGTCCTTTTCACGTTTGACCACCAGTTTTTTTGGCGGCTTGGCTCGGTAGTGCACGCGCGCGATAATCTCCTGTCCCAAGTAACAACCCTTGGCGTAGGAGACAAAGTCTTCTTCATCCACGTTCAGCAGAAGTTCCCTGTCATAGTCCTGCCCCTGCACCGGCATTCTGTTTCTCAAACGGAAAAGCTTGAACTCCTCCGGCGTCACGTCCGCGGCCAGCTCCCGCCGGGTCAGCCACAACCCGCCTTTTTTGTCTTGTATAAAAACCTCGTCTTTTTCGGGGATAGGCTCACCCTCGGTTTGAAAGTAAACCCGGTAGGGTTCGGGTGTCACTTGAGAGCCGCTTATTTTTAAATAAGTGCCCAGGTGCTTGAGTAGGCGCTCGGTGAAGGCGCTTTCTATGACCACCAGCGCCTCATCGGCGGGCAAGACCGCCTGATAAAACGTGGCTACGATGCGGCCTTGCAGATCGATGAACGCGTTGAGCGGCTTGTCCGGAGTGTTACTGCTATAATTCTTTAGAAATTCCGCGGCGGGTTTAAGACGCAGCACTGATTTATCCAGCCTGTGAAGTCTCATGTTATGCGGAGGACGTGGGGGCGGGTTTAGCCGCAGCGCCTGTCTTTCGGGATTTTCGAGTCACCCAAAATTCCATATGCCCGCCCATCATGAAACGCGTCTGCGTGTGCAGCGCCGGCAGCGCGCTCAGGAAAGTGACTATGAACGGCACCAAAAGCCACTCCAGTGAAAATATCACCCGTTTGAGCACAGGATGCTTCATCTTCTTGCCCGGCAAAAGATACAGGCCTAGGATGACTGTCGTAAACAACGAAATGAAGGCCAAATGGAATATGACGCTGGTAATTCGCGGCGCGCTGTAATACATCACCGAATTTGAGAAATCGCGACGGGCGGCGAATAGCCCCGGAAGCCACCCTATCAGCGTTAAAAGAAACGCCCAAGTCGCCCAGGCCACATGTCCCTCGAGCAGTTTGAAGCTGTAACGGAATTTATTATAAAAAGATATCCGCTTGTTTCTCATGAAGCCGCGCATCACGATGGGAAAGTTCTCGACGCCCCAAGCCCAGCGCTGCTTCTGCCTGTAGACGTTACGCGCCGATTCCCACCAGGTCTCCGCGGCCGCGACGTCCATCGACAGCGTCACGTACATCGGCACCACGCGGTAGTTGCCGGAATAATGGAGGTACGCCTTCCAGAATATCGCCGAATCGTCCGATATCATGTCCACCGGCCAATACCCCACTTCCACCAGGGCCTTGAAACTCATGCTGTGGCTGGAGAACGTCACGAGTTTTTCTTTGTTGGTCGATTCCATTAAGAGAAAGAACGAAGAACCCATCTCCAGAATACGCGCGAAACCGGGCACTTCCCAGATATTGTTGTTATAGACGGGGATGGGCTGAAAACTGGCACGCGTCCTTTCCGGGCAGACCATAAAATGATAGGTCAGGCAGGCGAAGTAATCCGGGCCGACCACCGTGTCCGCGTCGAAGCACGAAGCGACCACATTCTCGAAGGCCACGCCGTTTTCGGTGAAATAGCGCGCCGCCTGCTTCGCCGCGTAGGTGACGTTGGCGCCTTTAACGCGTGCCTCCCCCTCCAGCCCGTCCGGATGCTCAACGATGATGAAATCCATGAAATAGTGCTGGTACTTCTCCTGCAAGCGGCTCATATCCAGCTTCACTTCCAGCGCGGCCCTTTCCTCGATCGCGATGATCAAAAGAATCTTCTTTCTTGAAAATCGCTGCTGCGCGATGCTGCGTATGCCGGACTCCACGATCTGCGCGCTTTCCCTGACCACAGGCACGATAACCAGATGGTGGATCTGGTCCGAAGGCGGTGGCATTTTGCCCGACTGCAGCAGCCGTTTGACTTCCAGGCGTCGCATTTGGTTAGCGAAGCGCTCTTTGAGAGTGCCGTCCTTCTTGAAGCGGATCGCCCCGGGATCCTTGCCGTCGAGGTCCTTGATCCTGGCCATCCAATCGACCTTCTTTTCTATAGAAAGGCGGAAATAGGAAAGCAGCAGGAAAATCGTGGTGTAAAATATCCTCAAAAGCCAGTACAGGTCGAAGGCAATGATGAACGCGGCGGCCAGTATAGGACGCCAAAAAGACAAAAAGGCCATGCCGATTAAAAGCGACCAACTGAGCAAGCCCGGCAGCACTTCGAACACCCTCTGAAGCGCCTTCTGGCGGCCACGCAGTCCGCGGCTCGAGAAAGAAAACGGCGTCATAACGCGCCCCTGCCCTTGGAGAGCGGGCGGAACGCTGGTGCAGCCTCGTCGCCGGCAATTTTTTCCTCGTCCTTGAAGGCCAGCCGCCCGATAAGTCCTTTTTGCCACAGGCGGACCTTGCATAAATACCCCGAACCTTTCTCGAGAAAATAAACCGAGCCTGAGTCTTCCAGATAAAGCGCCGCTGTTTTTTGTTGCACCTCGCACACTTTTTTCAATGCCGCCTGGCCGGGGACTTGCGCATCCATTAGCGACAACGCGTCGCCGTCATTGAAAAGCACGTGAGAGCCCTCCTTGACCCAAAACGCCTGCCGGATGCTGCGCCCCTGAGCATAAAACGCCTGGACCGTGGGCCGCTCGGTGCCCGCCTCGTCGGGTGGCAGGTAAAAATCCACCGCGCCAAGCTTTTCGGCCGTCCAAAATAGCGCCCTTTCCGTCTTTTTAAAAATCTCCACACCGCGCACGCCCCTGTCGACGGCATGCGGATGGCCGGTCATGAGAAGCCTTCCGTTTTCGCCAAGAAACAGCAACGCGTCCTCCGACGGCGTGTAGATCCTGTAAAAAACCTTGTCTTCGTTGAAAATATCGGTCAACGCTGCGGCGAACTCCATCTCTTCGAGGTACTTTCCTTCGGTGTCGCCTTTTTTCAGGCGGTTCTCCCCGTCCAAAAAATAGACATGTTTGTCCGAAAGACCAAACGCGCGGACGGCTCCGGCAAAGCCGGGATGAAGCGATTTTGAGGCCAGGTTCAGTCGGTCGACGCCGCCGGCCCGCAGGTTGAAGACCACGTTCTTTTCAGCCGCGTCCCAGGTCACGCGATCGGGCGTCTGCGAAAAAAGATGGGTGACGTCCTCGACCTCGCTTTCGTCCTTACCCACCTTCAGCCATAAGTACCTGGGCTGGGCGTCCAACGATACCTTGAGAAAAAGATGGTTGCTGTCGGGAACACTCTGAGTGGAGACCACGCGGGCCGCGCTGTAAATCGAGTCCATAGGCAAAAGCGGCCGCTGGCTTTCATCTTTCCAGTCATAAACCAGGAGGTCCTTCAAGGTCTCACCTTTGACCAGCAGAAAAAAGTGGTCGCCGGTCACAGGCAAGAGGTCTTGATAGCCCTGCTCCGAAAGCTTCTCGACCTTAAGCGCTTCCGGGAAAAGAAGCACATGCTCGATCACCGTGGCCTTGGCCGGTCCCACCGACAGTGTGCGCGACCAGTCCTCGTGCCCGGCCAGAGACAGCGTGACCGCGTACTGTCCGGGGACCAGGTCCCTCAACACCGTCGGCGTCTTGTCAGCGACCTTCTTTCCGCCTATGTAAACGGTGGCCCCCGGCGGCTCGCTGGAAAGATAAACCAATCCGGTTTTGACCAGCCCTTTTTCCTCTTTGGGGTCGAAAAGATAACCAAGGCCGTAAAGCATGGTCAGCGGGCACAGGATGAAATAAAGCAGTACAAAAACGTAGAATAGGACTTTTCTGAGCATTTGCATGGATATGAGAAGCAGGGTATGCTTATCCCTCTATTTTAATTTTTATGCTATGGCTTGTCTATAGAAACAGGAAGTGGGCAAAAAAAGCGGCGGGTGAGGATGGACGGCGAGCGCTTAGGCGTTGCGGGCAAGGATCTCTATCATGCGGTTGTAGACGGCGATATAGTTACCGGCTATCGGCTGGGGCCTGAACACATACTGCTGCAGGAAACGCAGGCCGGCCAAGCTGTCGAAGAAGCTGGCCGCGTCGAAGTCCATGCCGGCGGATTGGAACACTTGGGCGAAACGGGAGTCCCTTAAGTCCTCGATGATGTCCCTGCGATAGACCTCGAAATCGACTTTGCCACGCGCGTCCGCGTATTGATTCAGTTTGTGAGCCGTCAGTTGGGCGATGACCCATGTAGAGCTCCAGTCGATGTAGGTGCCCTGCTGCGCCAGCGCCAGGTCCAGGCGAACGTTGCCGTCGCGTGTCTTCTCCGACCTGAACGCCGGGTCTTCGCCGAGCACGAAAAGCAAGCGGTCGCCGGCCGGCTCGGTATCGCGGGCGTCGAAGAAAAGCTGCGAGCCGTTGATCCTGTCCAGCGCGTAGGCCTCGGCCTCTTTTCTCAGCCGCTGGTCTTTCTCGTTGGTCAAACGGTCCAAGCCCTGAAGCAGTATGCGCGTGTCCCGTTTGGAGGAATAATTGAGCCGTGACAAGCGGTAGATCATGAAATCAAATTGCTTTTTGAAATCCTCCAGGCTTAACTCGCTGAAATGCCTGTCCGCGTGCAGCGACCAGTCCTTGGGCACGCGCGTTTCCCAAACTCGGGGGCCGGCCATCTTGCGCTGGGCCGCGTCGCGCTGGTCGAGTTTCTTGAGTTCGTCTCTGGCGCCGATCTGCACCGCCAGATCCGGCTCCTGCTTGAGCCCGGCTTCCAGCTTCTCGGCCTGTTCGAAAAGATCGCTGATCTGACGCGTATCGAGCTTGAGCGTTACCGCGTCGGCTGAGCGCGTGTCATCCTGGCGCAGCGTTTCGACCCTGAGCTCCGTACCCTTGAGAGAAATATTGAATATCTCTGTCTGGGCCGGCGCCAGAGTGAGCGCCAGCGTCTGATTGGCCTCGGCCAACGTGACCTGGAAAGGCCGGACCAGGCCGCCGAAGAACAGCCTCAAATCGGCCGTGGTCGACGCAGGGCTAACGGCCTGGGGCGCTGTCAGGACTTGTACCTGGGCGCTCTCCTTCTGAATGATATGCAGCACGGGTGAAGTCTTCAGTCTTTCCGCCAAAACAGCGGGAGCGCCGCTCTCAGCCAACCGCAGGCCCGCCGACGCTTCAGTGGCGGGTACTGTCTCTTCCACCAGACGCGAAGCCACTGCGTGAGTTTGAAGAGCCTTTTCGGCCAAGTACTCGTTGAGCCTCTCCCTGCCCAATTTGATGGCGATACCGCGCGGGAACACAGTCACGAATTCAGCGCGTGTGAGCTGCCTGCTGTTGCTCTCATAAATCCTCTCACGAGTCACGTCGTAGTTCTGTGCGTCCGCTTCGGCGACCGCCTGCTCTTGCAGTTCCTCGCCCGCTACCAGAAGGCTTGTCAGGATGTATTGAATGATCTGGGACCTCGTCAGTGCTTTTTCGCTCAAGATCTGTCTATAGAGATGCGCTATTTTTTTCAGAGCGGGCTCGCTGTTTTCGTACTCTATGCCTGCGGAAAAATTGGTGGGTGCTTTCTTTGTCGGCGGATAGGCCTTGAGGAAGGCGCTCACCTCAACAACCGTGCCGCCAACGCTTTCGTAGAGCAGGGTCTGAAGCCTGAGGCCCAGCGCCGCGAAATTATCCGTAGGTACATCCGCATGAATGGCCAATAGCCTTTGGTTTATTTCGGATTTTTGGCTTGTGGTATTGCGTGGGAATTCCTTAGCGGATACCACATAGGCCAGTCTCGAAGCCGCCGGGGCCAGCGTCCCGCCACTAGAGCTTCGGCGGGCCTGCGGCGCGCGTTCTTTGATGATGTGTACCGTGACGCTCTCGCCGACAAAAGTGATGTGTGTCTTATAGCCGGGATACTCGGCTTCTAGCTTTTTCGAGAACGCGTCGACCTGCGACCGCGCTGTCGAATAGAAGAGACCGTAGCGGGTCTGCCTGCCGAGGGTGATGAACCAGTACTCCGCCTGAGCCGAGGAAGGGGTCGCGCTCCCTATGAAAATATTGTCGGGGAACTCCGCGTTTAACCCCTTCTCCAGCGTCTGGCTTCGGCCGTTAAACGTGTACTCCAGAGGCAAAGCCAGCAGTCTCTCGAGCGTAGCCTTGTCCAGAGAGGCGGCCTCCGCCGAGGCCGGTGATTCGGCCAGGCGCGACGCTTGGGCGGCGCCCAAATCGTTTGCGGTGGCTTGCCTCAACGATTTAAAGAAGCTCTCGTCCTGACTCTGCGTGGGCACGAAAAAGAATACGGTGCCTTCGGGCGAGATAACTAACGAGTGGGGTGTAATCACATTCCACCTATTATCTTGGACGGCCCCCTGCAAAACCTCTATCCTGGCGCCCTGGACGCGTATCCGATAGCCACCCGCGTCTGTAAGTTTCTTCTCAAGGGTCTGTCTGTTAGAAATCACAGGGACAAATTCGTTTCCTCCACGGTGTAGCAGTGTCCATAGTAATTTAAGGCCTTCGTCGGGAGAAAGTCTGACCGCGACACCAAATGGGTTATTCACGCGAAGGTCCGCCAGACGTGAGGCGCTCGCCTGACTGCCATAACCCGGCGTCGGCGAAGCGATTTCACGGCTGACTTCGACGATGAAATGAGCGATGGCCTGCCTCTGGGAAGCTTCGGCGGGGTTAAAGCCGACTGTGACCAACGCCTGCTCCAGAGCGGGATGCAGAACGACTTTATCCGTGCCTGAAAGCTGATCAATCACAAGAGCCAGAGACAGCGTGGCCTCGGCATTCGCGGCGAGAGCCGTATCCCTACCCGTGTAGAACCTCTGCTCCTGAAGCTGGCGGGCGACGGCCACGGTGACAGACTCGATTTTTGCGGCAATCTCCTCAAGGGTCGTCTTTCTGTTTCTGAACGCGAAAGCGCTGACCGGCAATTCATTCTTCTCCAGCGCTGTCAATATATCGCCAGGTATCTGAACCTCCGGCTCACCTTCCTCGCCTATCAGAGAAAGTATCTCCGTCTTGCCATGGCCGCCCAGTATCAGCGCTTTGGTGACAGTCTCGATGGATGAAGCCAGGCGGGAAGCCGCGACCGGCTTGGCTTCCGGCTTCTTACTCTTTTCTCTCTTTTCATTTGATTCCCTGACAAGCAGCCTGCGCACCACGCTGCCGAGAGAAATTACGGTCAAGTCATACGTCCTGTCTTCGGCCAGTCCAAACACCGGCTCGTCGCCCTGTCTGATCTGCTTCAGGCCTTCGGCGAGCTCTTCCGCGACTATGTCTCTTGTCGCGAGCACCGAAGGGTTGTCATTTTCAACGCCCGTGGCGACGTTAATGCCGTCGATCTGCTTCTCGCCCGATTGGATATCTTTTATCTGCGCCAATAATGCAGCCAGAGAAAGGCCTGTGTTGCGTTCAACGGCGGTACCGCGCTGAGTGACTATATCCGCGGTCAATAGCACCAATGCTTTAATGAGGTCCTCAAACGGCACAGTCTCTTTAGAGGCCTCAGCTTTTTTAACGCTTTGCACGGCGGCTATTGCCTCGCGAGTCAGCTCATCGAAAGTTCTGAAACCTTCGGCTTCGGCCAGAGCCAACACCTGGCTGAGCACTGCCTTGGATTTTTCTTCCAAAGAGATGGCTTCTGTATCCAAAGCGAATGGTTGCTGTAACGTAGCCAAGACTTTGGGAGCCGGGCTCAAAATCGCATCTTCGGTCAGGCCCTGGCGCAATTGGTCGTTGGATATAGAGCTACCCTCGTTGAACTGGGGATAAAGCGCGCCGGAGAGTATGTTGATCTCATGGATCACCGCGGCGAGTCTTGAAGCTGCGGGTGACGAGTCCACGTTCTTCTTATCCAGCTTCAGCCCTTGCAACGAGGCGAAGTAAACATGAAGCATGGCTTCCAGAGCCGCGTGCTGCTCTTTGACATCCTTGCTGAGTGTATCTCTTGTAAAGCCTCTGAAAGTCGCCTGCCGTTTGACATCATCGTCCATACTATATCTGCTAAATCCACCCACTCTCGCCTCTGCGTCAAGAGACACGGTAAATGTCGCTAGTTCTTTACCTGGACTGTGTGCTTTGCTGAGAGTAAACTCCGTATCTCTAAAACCAAACCCCTGACGCTTTATCTCCGCAAGCGAGTACGCGGTCAAATCAATAGTAAACCATCCCGCCTTCGAACGCAGTTCTATGGCCACAGGCAGATCGAAACCATTAACGGTTTCGGTTTTCAGCACTTTGGTGCTGATTTGCTTGTCCTTTAGAATGGCCGCGATTGAGGCAAGCGCGGCAGATTCTATAGAACCTGTGATCTGCAGCTTGTCGGTATCCGGCTTAGCGTAGTAACGGCGGGTAACACTATCATTTGAACCTGGGAAGCTTACCAGTCCGCCAACCCCCTGAACTAATTCGATATCAAGAAACTGGCTAACCCCGCCCACGAGAAACCTTTCAATGGTCACTCGCCGCTCTGTTGAAGGTTTGACCGCCACACGGACCACGGCCCTGGATTCATGGATAAATGTGGCCAGTTCGACCACGTTTAAAGAGGTCTTGGTTTCCAGCTCGCGGATCAGCGCCAGACGCGAGGCCGCGGTAGCGAACGCCTGAGTGATCCCTTCTTTGAATATTGCTCGCTTGGCCGGGCTGTCCTCAAAGCGCAGAAACGCGCCCTGGCCGCCCTGGTCCTTCCTCACTTCTGTCAGTGCCTCGTAGGAGGCCTGGGCGAAGATGTCACGCTCGTGGTGAGAGCTGACGTTGTTGAGATAGCCCTTGGCGAAGCCTATGGCCGGCAGGGGCTGGTCGATCTGTGAGTCCTGGCTGGGCAGGAAGGATACAAAGAACACAAAGTACTTCTGAGGCTGGGCCAGCACCTGCTGATAGCTGATGTGCTGGTCACCTGTGCCCTGCAGTATCCACTCGATGCCACGCTGTACAAGCTCATTCCTGAGTTCGGTGAACTTTTGGCCTTCCAGATAGAAGAAGGGAACGAATTTGCGTCCTTGGGTCCTGGCATAGGCCTCGGCGGACTGAAGGGCGTCGGCTATGGACGCGGCGTTGTAGGGTAGCGGTAGACTTAGTGCAGGACTCGCGACGTTGGTTTTTATAAAACCATCCCTGGCCTGGTCCTGCCTTCTCCTTAAGTCTCTTTGTATGGCGCCTTGGGCGTTGGCCTCGTCTTTCTGAAGCTTGTTCAGCGTCTCTTCGGCAAGGCCCTTGCCCAGCTCCACATAGGGCTGACGCAGATAGAGGTTGGCCTGGACTATCTTGGTGGCAGGGTTGTTGAGGTCGTTTAAGTCTACCTGTTCGGCGGTCAAATTCGCATCGCTCAGAGCACGGGCCAGTGTACGGTAACCGACAGTAGCGGTGGCGCCGTAGAATGTGGTGAAAAGCTCGGCAAAGTGGTTGGCGAGGTTTTGTTTTTCAAGTTCTTTATACTGGTCAAACTTGTATCGGTTGCTTTCACCGCCGCCGAATTCCTCATATTCCCTGGGGATGCGGAACTCGTTGAAGGCTCCGGAGAGTGTGAGTGTGGAGAGGTTGATGACAAGACGTCGCGGCTGGTCCTGATAGTTCCTGGCCTGAGACCTCCATTCGCTCTGGCGTATGGCTACGAGATTGGCAAAGCCCCTCTGCCATATGCTCTCGTTGAAGTTCTGCTCTATGGCCTTGCCGAACCAGAATAGCTCGTCCGGCACGATGAAGGCGATGTCCGTGATCTCCTGGTCGAGTATCCTGTTGCCCAGTTCGTTGCCTAAATGATTGCCTTGTATAACCTCGCGTATGCCCTTGTTGCGCAGCTCCCAGTACTGCAGAGCGTCGAGTTTGTGATAGGCCAGGAAAGTCATGATGTGCAGGTCCCCTGTCCAGCGGCCGCCCACGTTGTCGAACATAGCACCAAAACCGGGGGCGTCGTCGCCTAGCTCCAGGCCCAGGCCGGAGTTGCGCACAAAAGCTGACAGGCGGCTTTGGTCGACGCGGTCGGTGGTTTCAAAGAACATGTTGCCCAGTACCTTGGCGAAGATACCCTGTACCTGGTCGCGGCTTAACCCAAAGCCTGAAGGCTGACGCTTATGCACCAGTGAGATCAGGCTGTCCGTGCCGACCTCGAGAGGATCCACCCTGAACAGGTCCTTGGCCGGCTTCTCCTTGTCCGGCTGACCCGGTACCTTGGTGAAGTTTATATCATGAAGGATGCTAAATACGTGGTCGGCGAATACTTTGCCGTCCACACCCTGCTTGTCGGCAATCTTCTTGAGCTGTATGTAGAGGAGTTTGACGAAGATGAGCATGGTCTCGTCTGTGGAGCCGGACTTGGAGCTGGGGATGATGACTATCTCGTCCCAGTCGGCGCCTTTGGAGGCGAGGATCTTGCCTATCTCATCCTCGAAGTTCTTGCCCAGCTCGTATTCGCCGAGGATGGTGCCGGACTGGGGGTCTATGACCTGGAACACCTCGGCCAGGCCCTGGAAGGGCGTGTGCTGTCCGCCTATGCCTGTTTTGATGACGAGTTTGATGTGCTTTCCTTCGGCCTGGAGCTTGGCGTTGCGTCTTTCGAAGAAGGCCGTGAAATTGGCGACCTGGTTTAAGAAGAACTGCTGGCCTGTGACACCCCCCTCGACCAGGTCCTCGGTGAAATAACCCTGGTTGCCTCTCAGCGCATGCGAGCCATCTATGGCTGCGCCATTGGCTACGCCGTAGCCAGGTTGGTTGAATCCGCCCCTGAGGAAGTCTTTTTGTGTGTCTGTGGCGGCTGAGCTTAAGGGCTCGCGGAGTTTGAGGCCGACTACTTGGGCTTGGGATTTTTCGGCTTCGAAGGCGAGGCGGGAGGCACGCGGCTGGGATTCACCAGCTCTGGGCAGTGTCGGCGTAGGAGCGGCCTGACGGGGACCTTTCACGGCTAGTTCAGCCTTCGCAATGAACTGCGCGTCTGCCTTGGTCTTGGCCTCAGTCCAATCTACGCCGCGGGCATCATCCAACAGTTTGAGAAGCTCCGCATCCCTGGACCCTATCAGCTGAAATACAGCCTCATAAACCTTTTCACCAACGGCGCCCATCTTTTCGGCGGCTATCCTTTGCCGCATGAAGTCGAGGTTCGCCTCAAGCGTATTCTTGAACTCACGCGTCCCCGTGTCGAGTATCAAGGCGAAGCGGACGATAGCGACCAGCGTATTGATGTCGTCGGCGGAAAGTACCCCGGAGGTAAGCTTGATTTTCTCCGTTTTCCTGAAATCGTGATGCGCCAATACGATCTCGCGCACTTCGGGAGAAACGCTCACCAGCCCGGCCTCCTCCGCCACGATGCGCAGCGATTCGGCTTCATGGCCGGCGATAAAACGTATGGCCCTTTCAAATTCTATAAGAGGTTGGTAGACTCCCGCTTTTTTCAGTTCGCTGCGCGCGTAGTCAGCGGGGCTCAGCCTAGCCTTCTGTGCCGCGTCGTACAACTCGTCCGCCTTGAGGGGAAGATTTGCGCGTTTGAAGGCTGCGGTGACTTGGGAAATTACTTCGGGCTCGTTCTCCTCGGCACGACGGCCGATGTCCTTGATGGCGTTGGCGGCCCTGAGTATATTCAAGGCCTTGGCGGACAATCCCAGCTTGCGCGCGATGACATCGGAGAACTTCTGCACGGCCAGGCGGAGCTCGACGGTCTCAGGCTTCACCTTGAGACGTATCTGAAGGTCGGCTAGTTGCTTTTCATCAAAGGTCTCCAGAGAGGCCAATCTGCCCCCTTTGAGTTTGGCGACAACCACGTTATACCGCGAGCCCTTGATAATAGGCTCGGTTGCGACAGTCACTCTCGGTTGGTCGGGCTGGTCGCCGATGGTGCTAAAATCCCCGAAGTGTGTTGTCAAATCGTTGGTCAGCACTTCGTATTGCGCGTCACCAATGTCCTGGAAAAGTATAAGGAACGCAAGGGTTTTGTAACCCACATTCGCGCCTTTAATTCTGTCACTGACACCGAGTTTTTCTCCCTTGCTTTTAAGAACAGACTCGGCCCCGTCGATGACTAACTCTTCGAATTCGTTACGCAGAGGCCGCGTGATGCGCGCCAGGCCCAACGGGCCCTTCGGGTCATAGAGATACGCGAAACGCGCCTCATGCACGTCACTCTGCGCATTGAATATTCCCGTCAGAAATTCCGTTTTGCTTCTGTTTAAGGAGTCAAAATAAACTATCCTGTATCCATGGCCCAATTGCCGCACCTTGTCCAGGTTGATTTCAAATTTTTCGATGTTTCCGGTTTCTTCGACGCCTTTGTCTTTGGGCCGAGCCAGACGCGAAGCAGCCACCTTATGTATCTCTGCGGACAGGTCAAGCAACACCGTCTCTACGGCTTCGGTGATAACCTTGGGCGTATCCTGACCGCGACGTACCTCTTCGTAGGTTCTGGTATTGAGTTCCGTGCCTGAGTTGCGCAGGGCGGCCCAGGTGCCGTCCTTAAACTGAACGGCAAAGCCCAGATCATCCACCAAAGAATAGCGTGCGGCGCCCTCTCTGAGCTCTTTGCCCAGTTTTGTGGCCAGACGCTCGGCGAACAGGTTCCGTAGTCTCTCGTCGTTGCGTACGGCGATCACATCCAGCTGCAGCTGCTGCGTCAGTTTGTCGCTGGAGATCTGACTGCGTATAGAATCCAGTCTTTCAATGCCTGTTCTTGGCGTCACTTGAGTCCAGACGTCGTCCAGATACGCGCGTAAGCTCTTGTCTTGTGTGACGACGATCTCTGTGAGTAGCAGCGCCAGTGCGATGGAGTGGTCCGCAAATACTTCGCCCTTGCGCTTAAAGAAGATATGTCCGCTCTCTTCCACCGCGAACACCAACCTGTCTAAATAGTCCACAAAGTGTTTGGAGCCTACGGCTGTTTCACTGACCTTCTTGTTAAAGAATTGGGCGATGGCGTCCAGGCCCCGTGTAGTGACCAGGGTACGCACGAGTTCTCCGTCTTCTCCCTCGCTCAGAAGGAAGTAAGAGAGTATAAGGCCCAGTTCATTGGGGGTGATTTCCGTGCCGTCGAGGTCGTTGGGTACTAGACGGTCCATGTCCCCGTCCGGGAAGAATTTAAGACGCCCTGGCATCGACTGCTTGGCTTCGTCGCTCTTATTCCATTCCCTGGTGGGATCGTTGCCTAAGAGCACTGTTTTGCCTTTGGCGTCCACCCCTGTAAACTTGTCTATCAATCCTGTATCTATGGCGGCCCTGGCGGTCTCCTGGCGTACACGGCGTAGGCGGTCGCCCAGGCCCAACTCTTCGAATATCGCAGCGGATCTGGCTGAGGTGCCGAAGGCGTGGTCTATAAATACACCAAATTCGGGGTGCTTGGCGGTGTAGGCTTCGATCTTGGCTTTTAACCCCGGGATATCGAAGGCCTTTCTCAAACGATCCAAGTCTCTGGCATTCAAGTCCACATCCGGGACATCGTTCAGGTCGACCTGAGCGTAGGCCTTGCTTCTGGTTTCCAGGGCTTCGGGGCCGGAGACTATGATCTGGTTCGCTCCGTTGCTGACGGCGTCCATATACACCGTGCGGGCGGGGGCGCCTTCGCTTAAGAGTTTGATACCTCCGTAGAACTTCAGTTCAGCTCCGGGTGTGGGTATCTCGGCTACAAAGGGATTGTGGCTCACGGTAAAGAAGATCGCGTCGTCAAAACGCTGGTTTTCCGGCTGGTTGGGGCGTGTGGCCTCACCTGCGATAGGTGTGCCTGTGGCCTCGCGTGCCAGATAAACGGGAATGCCCTGGGCTTTGAGAGCTCTTGCCGTGTGCTGGGCGAATTCAAACATCCAGGGCCTGCCATCGTGTCCGACGACCACGGGACGTGTCTTGCCGCTTTCACGGTAAACCTTCGCGTAGGCCTCGACCCATGCGGCTACGTTTTCAAATGTGAAAAACCCATGATGCACCACTTCGCGCCAGCCGGCCACGGGGGCCGCTACGGGGCCGCGGTTGACCACGAATTCAGCGGGCCGGTTGATAACGAAGAGCACTCGTCCGCCTTCCGCGACCTGCTTGATTTCCACCTTGAACGTAACGCCGTTGTAGACGAGATCGAACGAGTCGCCTTGCGCGAGATTGCTTATACGCAGGCCGGGCTGTGTCGAAACAGCGCCTGAACCCGTCAGGTTGGCAATAGTCGGGACGGATGAATACCCATAGAGGCTGACAGAGAGATTGAACTTATTGTCCTGGGTGGATTCGACTTTGAATTTTAATTGAGGCCTCGTCCTGTCAAACAAAGCGAATTCGACGTTGGCGTCCACAGTAAACTGCTGGGATACCGCCAGGCGTGAGGCAGCGGTTTCATAAGGAACGCTTTCGATGGCGGCGTCTTGCTCGTTGGAGAACGGCTCCCGGTTCTCGCCGGACAGGCGTGAGCCCACATTTTTATAAAGAACGCCGCCGGCGCTGACGTCATCCAGGCGGATGCTGTATTCGGTGATTCCGATTGGCAGCAGATTGTGTCTGCTGTGGGCTTCCGCGGAGTTGAGGCCGCCCTGCGGATGGCGTATCCTCAGGAATAGCGCGGTTTGTTCAGCGGAAAACGGTTGCTGATCCTGACGTGATAACCTGATCACCCTCGCTTCCTCGGAGCTGGCAACAAAACCATTGTCGGCGAGAAACTGATTGAAGTCTGCGATCGCTTCAGCCTCGGTCAGACGCGACGCGCTTTTGGCGGATCTGGGCAAAAGTCCGATGGTGACGACTTTGCCTTTGGCGATCTCAACGCCTTGGAGCTCTTTGGTAAGAGTTGCCAAATCAAGCGTGGCCTGGTCGTCAACCAAGATACCCTGTATACGCTCTCTTTGCGGCGCGTCGGGGTTGCTCAACACCGCTTCTATCAGCTCAATGAGACCCGCCCCTCCTTCACGGGTGGTCTTGACCCTGAAGAACGCCGCCCCGCGTGACGCATCTCGCAGGACTTGTGAGGCGGCTGCCGGGGCAGAAGCTTTTTCCACGGTGATGTCCTTCTGCGCAGCAGCCAAGCGCGACCCCTCGTCCTGTGCCGCGACCAGACGGGCCCCAGGTTTCACAAAATCGAGCGTTTGGTTGGTGACCCTTTCGCTGATGTGGCCGTCGTGCCTACGGTCGAAAGTGATAAATCCCACGATTTCAGAGCCGAACACTGAGGGTTCGATATAAACGGCATTAATGCCACCGCTTATGGCCTTTTCGGAAAGATATTTAAGGAATACGGCCCATTCATCCGCTTTTTTGCGTATACTTTGCAGCTGGTCCATCGTGTGAGAGCCGGCGGACCCGTCATACCATGGCTGATTGTAAACCTGAGTTATACCCACGTGCCTCAAATCGCTGAGTACGCCCAAATAAGCAAAATCCAGACTCTGCCTGTCACCGAGACCTGTCCATTCGTCAAAAGTTACTGCGGTCAGCGTAAATTTGTCGTCCCTGATCAGGAAGCGGCCTTTTTCACTGAGCGCGTCGTTTTGCACGATGATATAAAATTCTTTTTTGCTTGTGCGGTCGTCGAGCGCGATCAGCGGGTCTTCGGACGAAGATAATTGGGCTTCTATTTGAGGATTGGAGCTTATAGGAACCGAGCTATTGGTATATCTTACTTTCCTCTCGCTGGGGACCCAGACCACCGCTTTTTCAGGGATGTAAAAACCACCGTGGCGCGGCTTGGCCGTGTAGAGCTCCACTATCCATTTGCCGTCCGCGAACAGACTTACGGCCAGATAACGCCCGTCGGCGAGGGGTTTGCCCTTGGCCAGCACTATCCCCTCGGCGTTTATATCGGAGGTAATGATTTCCCATTCTTTGAGAAGACGGATGGAAACCGGCATGCTGGTCTGCGCCAAGCGCGACGCGGGGGGTTCAACAACCGATTGCAAATAACTCAGGAGTTCATCCCCCTGCAGAGAGTTATAGAAATAAGCCTTAATTCTTCCTTCGTCCCGGAGACTTGCATAGCGCTCCAGTCGAGTGGACTGGGTAACAGAAATGATAGTTATCGGCCTGCGCAGATCGTTGATACGGTTGATCAAGGCGACATCTGAATCGGGTAGGGAAAAATCACTCACGATGACCACTTGGGGTTCAAACGAATCGACCGTCTGCAATGCATCCGGAATAGACCCCGAGTAGCGCACTTCAAAACCCGGATTTAGCGCTTGTTCGCTCTTTAATTGGCCGACAGCCCTATCGATGCCTTGACGTTTGAGAGTACCCTGCTCTAAACCGGCATCAACGATCAAAACGCGCTGTATGGCTTTGACATCTGCCAAACGCGAGGCGGAAACGGCCTTCGGGGCCGTGAAGGCCGTGTGATGTTTGACGGCAGTGGCGGCGGATTCGGCTGCGCGTTTGAGCTCCGCTGCGAAAAGCTTCAGCGGCTCAGCGGCTTCGGGTTCGCCGATCAGACCCAGCGCATAGGCGGCTGTCACGCGCTCAGTAATGGCTCTATGCTTGTCCGTCAGCACGGCCAACAGGCGGCGTGTCCAAACGGACGCTTGTGGGGTTCCGGCGAAAGCCGCGACATGAACGCCTAAAAGCTCGCCCCTCAACCGCCGGAAAATTAAGTAGCCTGTCTTGCTCGAATAGAGTAGCCCATCGCGGAAACCGAAAGCTTCGAAATCATCAGCGAGGAACTGTGCGTACAGATCGATGATCTGCCTGTGCAGGCCGAGGTTGAAACCAAACTTGTTGATGCGGTTAATGTCGTTGTCCGCTTCGCCTTCGCGTTTCAAGTCGACGCTGATACCGTCATGCGACAGCATCCACAGCGCATCGGCCTCCCAGTGAAGCCTGAGTAAACGGTCGACGCCGGGCTTCAAGAACCTTTCCCTGTCGACTTGGCCATCACCCTGAATCTCCAAAAGCGGGATCTTGGAGTCGTCATGCCTGTCGACTATGGACGCAATTACTCTGACGTCCGGCTCGGTGAAGGCGTTTTCCCCGGCGACCTGAAAGTTTGGCAGGATCTGCCGCGCAAGGCCGGCCGCTATCTCCGCGTGCTCACGTCTCTGCGCTATACCGCGGATGATCAAACCTTGTTTCTCTGCCTGCGCTGCCTTGGCTACCGCTTCTTCTGTGATTTTGTCCAACACCGCCCCGCCCCAGAACAAATTGTCCGCCACGACCAGGCCGCCGGCGGGGACCTTGTCGAAGACGGCGTCGTAGTAGCGCCCGTAGTTGATCTTGTCGGCGTCAAGGTAGACCAGATCGAACTTACCCTTGACGGAGCGCAGGGCCTGCAGGGCTTCGCCGATGACCAGTGTGATCTTGCGCCCGTGCGGGGACTGGGTGAAGTAGCGCCGGGCGATCCCCTCGATACC